>Ga0180429_10000356_pt1 | contig 40971 bp, 26 predicted proteins | sample SS_ome_FD_132428 | JGI IMG/M metagenome (GOLD analysis project Ga0180429, IMG submission 132428) | Hypersaline lake sediment archaeal communities from the Salton Sea, California, USA - SS_1_S_1 metaG | ecosystem: Environmental > Aquatic > Non-marine Saline and Alkaline > Hypersaline > Sediment ...
CACGCGGGGCACGATCGCGGCGCATCCTAGGCGGGGCAGGTTAACGGGGTATGACAGCTTCCTCGCCGGCTACGACCTCATCGGCTCACAGGCCGGCGTCCTCGTCGAGTCCGAGCAGCAGGTTGAGCGTCTGCACGGCCTGGCCCGAGGCGCCTTTGCCGAGATTGTCGAGCTGGCCGACCACGACGGCATGGCCGCGGGCCGCGTTGTGCAGCACGTAGAGGCGCAGTTCGTTGGTGTCGTTGGCGGCTTCCGGGTCGAGACGCGCGAGCGTCGAGCCGGCATCGAGCGCGGCCACCTGGACGAAGCGTTCGCCGGCGTAGTGTGCGCCGTAGATGGTTTGCAGATCGGCGGCGGTCGGAGTTCCGGGCAGGGCCCATAGCGGCAGCGGCACGTGCACCAGCATGCCCTTGTAATAGCGCCCGACCGCGGGCAGGAAGATCGGTGGATGGCCGAGCCCGCTCCAGCGCGTGATTTCGGGCACGTGCTTGTGCGCGAGGGTGAGCGCGTAGTCGTAGGTCGTGGCGCTGATGGCATCGTCACCCGTGGCGGTTTCGAATGCCCCGATGAGGGCCTTGCCGCCCCCCGAATAGCCGGACACGGCATGGATGGACACCGGCCAGTCGGCTGGCAGCAGGCCGGCCGCAACGAGTGGCTGCAGCAGGGCGATGCTGGCGAGAGCGTAGCAGCCGGGATTGCTGATGCGCGTGCTTGCGCGCAGCCGCGCGCGCTGCTCGGCGTTCATCTCGGGGAAGCCGTAGGTCCAGCCGTCGGCGACGCGGTGGGCGGTCGAGGCGTCAATGATGCGCGTGGCCGGGTTGTCGACCAGTGCGACCGCCTCGCGCGCGGCGTCATCCGGCAGGCACAGGATGGCGACATCGGCACTGTTCAGCAGTTCGCGGCGCGCGGCCGGGTCCTTGCGACGCTCGGGTGCGATCGCGAGCAGTTCGATGTCGCTGCGCGGCGCGAGCCGTGCCGCGATCTGCAGACCTGTGGTGCCGGCCTCGCCGTCGATGAATACGGTGTATCTGGTGCTCATGCTCGATGCCCTCCGGGGCGCGCGATGATACGCGCCGGGGCAGCCGCCGTCATGCCGTGTCGGCGCGCCGCGGCGTCGAAACGGGTTTCCAGAAGCCGGCGCGATGCACGCGCTTGAGCACGGCGATGGTCGGGTTGAGCTCGTCGTCCTTCATGGTCTCGCGCCCCTCGATGGTCTGCGCATCGCAGAAGGCGGCCAGGGCGCGGCGCAGGGCCGGGTCGCCGTCGCGGCTCATGACGACGTAGAAGCGTTCGTCGACCATCGGCTCGAAATGCAGCTTCATCTGTGCCGCCGCGGCGGCCGAACCGAAACCGGCATCGGCGTTACCGCTGGCGACGAGCGCGGCGACCGCGGTGTGCGTGTATTCCTCGTCGGCGTAGCCGGTAATGCCGCCGGGCGCGATACCGGCATTGCCGAGCAGGCCGTCGAAGACCAGTCGCGTGCCCGAGCCGGCCTGCCGGTTGATGAAGCGCAGCTTGCCGCGCGCCAGTGCGGCGAGCGTGCGACAGGGTCGCCGCGGTCGCGAGATCAGTCCGAGCGTGCGCGTTTCGAGCAACCATACGAGGTCGCGGGCCGGATCGAGCAACCCGATGAGGTGGGCGCCCACGCTGCGACCGAGTTCGCCCTGCGGCAGGTGGAAACCGGCCAGGTCGGCGCCGCCGCGCCGGTAGCGCTGCAGTGCGCTCTCGCTGCCGAGCACGTCCAGGCTGACGCGGTGACGATCGTTCAGGCTGTCGCGCAGTGCCAGCATGCGTGGACTGTGACTGGAGGCGATGACGACCGGGTGGCGGCGCGGATCGGCCGCTTCGCTGAGGCGCGCGCCGGCCTCCAGCGCAGCGTTGTCGAGGGCCGGAGCCAGCGTGGTGGTGGTCTGGTCGGCGAGTTCGAGCAGGATCTCGCCGAACTCCGTGAGATGCGCGCCGCGCCCCTGGCGCGCGGACAGCAGCGGTTTGCCGAGGCGGGTTTCCCAATCGCGCAGCAAGCCCCAGGCGTGACGGTAGGAAACGCCGGCTTCGCGCGCGGCGAAGTTGAGATGCCCGCCCTGGCGCACACCGCGCAGCAGGGCGAACACCTGCGGATCGAGAAAATGTTCGCTGTCGTCGCTGCCGAGGGACCAGCGCAGGGTCAGGCCGACCTTGATGTTCATCGTTGCGGCGTCCGTTGCTCATAAAGTGGCAGTGCGCAGCATATATCATTCATATCATGCAAAAAAATGCGCATTTCGCCGTGTCCTGGCCATGTCGGCGCGTGCCGCAACCGCCATGACGGTCTGCTATCATCGACCCATTCCGTCCGCTCCACCGATCCCGGCGCGCATGCTGCAAGCGATTTCGAACGAACCCGTCTGGCTGATCGGCATCGACGATACCGACAACCTGGACACGCGCGGTACCGGCTACCGGGCGCGCTGCCTGGTCGCTGCGCTGGAAGAAGCGGACATGGCTCAGGCGGTCGGGGTGACGCGACACCAGCTGCTGCTCGACGATCGGATTCCCTACACCTCGCACAATAGCAGCGCGTGCCTGGAAGTGCGCTCGCCGCGCCACGCGGACGAGCTCTACGAGTTCTGTCGGGTCTTCATGCTCGGCGAGGCTGCGAGCGGCTCGGATGTCGGCCTGTGCCTGGCGACGCCGGCGCAGGGCGCGGCGGTGGCGGCTTTCGGCCGCGCCGCAAAATGCGAAGTGCTCGACCAGGCGCGGGCACACGAGAGTGCGCGCGCCGCCGGCATCCGGCTCAGCGGACTCACCGGGACGCGCGACGGTGTCATCGGCTCACTGGCCGGGGTCGGCCTGTTCGCCGATGGCAACGACGGGCGTTACATCTGGAAGCGGCGCCTGCGCGAGATGGGCGAGCAGAGCGTCCCCGTCGGCGACATTATGGACGCGACCGGCATCGACGACGTGCGCGAGATGGACGGCGCGAGCCTCGCTACGCAACCGGATACCCTCGTCGCCCTCGGCCCGTGGCCGCGCCCGGTCCGGGTCGACGGCCTCTCAGTACTCTTCGTGGAGAAAGGAACGGCACATGAATCTGCCGCATATTGTTGCATCGACAAGCAGCGCCTCAAGGCCTTCCGTCCCTGAAGCGGGACATGCCCACACGCTGCTGCTCGCCGGCAGCGGTGTGCTACTGGCGGGTTTCCACCAGGCGTTCGACCTCTCGCTCGGCCTGCCTGGCCATTTCGGCGTGATCTTGATGGCCGTGCTGGTCATGGCCCGCGCCGGTTCTCTGCTGCCCACGGCAGCCATGGTCACCACGCTCGGCTACCTCGCGGGCACCGCCGTGTTTGCCGGGCTGGGCGGGCACAAGCTGCTCAACCTGCCGGCGTACCTGCTCTGCGCGGCGGCGCTCGATGCCGCTTTCCGGCTGTCACCGGCACTCGTTCGAAGCCCGGTCCCGGCGGCGCTCGTCGGTGCGGGTGCGTTCGCGCTCAAGCCGCTGCTGGTCGCGCTGCTGGCCGCGGGGTTCGCGTTCGAGGTCGGGGCGTTGCGTCATGGTGCCGTCGTCCCCTTGTTCAGCCACGCCGCGTTCGGCGGCGTTGGCGCGGCCATCGGTGCGCTGTTGTGGGCGGGGGCGCGGGGGCGCTGAAGCGACTCTTCCGCCGATCACATACCACTCCAGGGCCTAAGGCGGTGATGCTTGCCCGGCGCCCGGCGCCGAAGCGGCCTCCATTGCGGCTGCGGCCGGCCACCACGCCTGGTTCGGCGTGTCATCGTCGAGGCGGAATTCCGGCAACCGCGCCTGCGTCGCAGGCGCGGCGAGCAGGCTGATCAGAGCGAGCGCCTCGGTGCGGCGCGGCGAGTTGGTCACGGTCCAGGCGTTCAGCGTGGCGAGCAGCCGCGGGTCGCCGATGACGACGGCCGCGAGCCCGTCGCGGGTGGTGCGCATGAACGGGTGGTATCCCCAGACCGTGTAGGCGCCGTGGGTGCGCGCCGCCGCGAGTGCCGCGAGCGGGCCGGGCCCGTCGGCTGCGAGCACACAGCGCCCATCGGTCTGGTCCGGCCGGGGCTGCAGCGCGGCGAGCCCGGCGTGCTCGTGGCGCACCCAGCAACCGCCACGAGCGAACAGACGGGCGAGGGCGGCATCGAAGTCACTCGCGCCGCGCAGTCCTGCCGGATCGTCGGCCGGGCCGATGATCGTGCGGGGGTTGGCGAACACCGCGGTGCCGTCGCCGAGCACGCCGCGCGCGGCGAGGCGCTGCGCGGGTCGGGCGTGCGCGTGCGCGATGACGAGGTCCCATTCGCCTTCGTCGAGGTGTGCCGACAGGCTACGCACGTGGCTCGTGGCGACCGCGAGCGGCGGGACGGTCCCGGCGGCGACGGCATCGGACACGAGCCATTCGAGAAAACCTTCCTGGGCGATGATGGTCACGACCAGCGCGCGCAACGGCGGCGCGTCTGCGTGCGGGGCGGGTGCCATACCGGCCAGGATGAGCAGCGCGAGCAGCCTGGCGGCGGCGTGCCGGGCGCGCGCCAGGCTCGAAGCGGCAGATTCATGCATATTTAATCCAGACGCCTCCAGCACGTAAACTCGCCGACAGCCGCCGTAGAAGCGGCAACTCGTTTCGAACATGATGACGCGAACAACTCTGCCCACGTCTCGTTGCGCGCTGCAGTCTAGCCCGCGAGCAGGCGGCGGTCGACGCACAAACCCCGCGGGGAATGCGATCCGCCCGCGCTGCGCTGCATGCTGGCCCGCGTGGCGGGGCGACCGCCGCGCCGCGAACAGCGTCGGCAATCGACGCGTCGCGGCCCGAGCGGGTTGGGGCGCGGACGACTTCACCCGGTCCGCGGCTGCTGCGTGCGGGGCATGGGATGTCCAGCGTCATCACGGTCCGGCCCGCGGCGGCCAGGAACAGGCACGATGGGAACGGCGATCCGCACACGGTCTGACCAGCATTTTCTAGGAGCTAATTCATGACTATTCAGCAACGGAATCCGCGCCGCGCCGGGCGCGTCGCCACGGCCAGCCTGTGCGCGGCACTGTTGGCCCCGCTGCCCACATTCGCCGCGTCGGTCGTCCTGTACACCTTCGACGACGGCGCGGGCGGTTTCGTCAACGCGGCCGAGAGCGTCGCCGCCAACCTGGTAGCGGGCGCCTGGAGCGATGCCGACGGCACGCTGCAGGATCTGCGCGGCGTCTCGGGCACGGGGCGCGCCGTGGCCGCCGAGAGCTGGCACGACATCAACAACTTCACGTTCAACCTCGACGTCGCGTCCGGTTTCCGTCTTGACCTGAGCGGCTTCAGTTTCGAGGAACAGGGCTCGAGTGGTGGCCGCGGTCTGGGTCCGACTTCGTGGAGCATGTCGATCAACGGCCAGCAGGTCGCCAGCGGGGACGCGTTCCGTGGCAATCCTGGTGATACCGAGAGCGGACTGCTGGCACTTTCGGGCCTTACCGGCAATATCATCGTGGAGATCTTCGCGACCGGTTCCGAAAGCAGTGTCGCACTGCCCGACGACAACTCGGCCGGCGCTACCTGGCGCATCGACACGTTCAACTTCGACGGTGCGGTCAGCGCCGTGCCCGCACCCGCGGCCGTGGTGCTGGCTGCCCCGGCGTTGCTCGGGCTGGCCGGCTGGCGTCGTCGGCGCGCCTGAGCGAGCTGTTTCGCATGTGTGTCCGTCGCCGGCGGCAGCCGCTGCCGCGACGCACGCACGCCTTGCCGGACCGGCGGCGCGTCAGCGCGGGAAGGCGCGCCGCGCGCCTGCTCGCGCCCTGTCTTGCGCTTGCTGGCGCCCCGCACCATGCCGGCGCTGTCGACGCGGCGGCCGAGGAGATCGTCGTCTTCGGCCAGCGCGAGCCGGCACCGCTCGCCGTCAGCACGGCGGCCGGAACGCGTTATGGCATTCGCCGCGAGGACATCGAGCGCGCCAACGCACGCTCGCTCGACGAAGTGCTCGAACTGTTGCCCGGCGTCAACGTGCGCGTGGGCGGCGACGGCACGCCGCGTATCGATATGCGCGGTCTGCGTACACGCCAGGTCAAGATCCTCGTCAACGGTGTGCCGCTGAACTCGGTTGGCGACGGCAGTTTCGATCCGACCCTCATTCCCACCGAATACATCGAGGCCGTGCAGGTGCTGCCGGGGGCTGCCTCGCAACTCTACGGCGATGGTGCGCTGGCCGGCGCGATCAATGTCGTGACGCGGCGCGGCAGCGGGCCGCCGCGCGGAGACATCCAGGCCGAGCTTGGCGACCTCGGCGCCGAGCGTCTCTCGGGGACGTTCTCCTGGGGCTTCGAGAACGGTGACGTCTTCGTCTCCCTGGGGCGGCGACATCGCAACGCCTGGCGCCTCGCCGACGACTTCGAGCCGGCCGATACCGAAGACGGCGGCAAGCGTTTCAACAGCGATCTCGAACGTAATTCGCTGTATGCGGTGGCGAGCTGGCGTCCGCTCGCGGACTGGGAGTTCGGTCTCACGCTGAACTACTATGAAGGCGAACGCGGCGTGCCGACCAGCGTGTTCGACGATCGCAACGACATCTTCGCCAGTCGTCCACGCTACGAGCGCGCGAATCGCGAGGACGGCTGGTACCTGCAGGCCAGCGCGCTCTACGAGCCTGCCTCGGGCTGGCGTAATCACGCCTGGGCCTACATCACCAATGACGTCACCGTGACCGATCGTTACGCCGACGCAACGCTGCAGCCGACCACCGACCCGACCATCCGCAACACCTTCAGCGACGAGACGCGCGGGCGCATCACGGGGTTCCAGGACATCCTCTCATGGGAGAGCGCGCGTCTCGGCCGCGTCGCGCTGATGGTGGCCGGTCGCCAGGAGCGGCTCGAGAGCGACTGCGTGATCCAGGACCTGCCGATCGCGCAGCAGGTCACCGTCACGACGACCACGACCGGCACGACCACGGTGGCGAGCGGACAGCCGGCGTCGAGCTACGTGCTCGACTACACCCTGACTTCCACCAACGGCCACGGCGCGACCGCGGCGGGCGGCGGCAATGCGCCCGTCGCCAGGCTCACCGCGACGAACCGGCCGGGCGGCGGCATCGATTTCCAGCTGGAGAATCTCGCCGGCAGCAACTTCGGCCCCGACGCCTACCTCAAGTATGTCTACCTGAGCCCGAGCCCCGCCTTCGATCTCGCCGGACTGACCTGGGCACAGGCGGTCGGCAGCGAGGGCGACATCGGCAACATCAACATCCGCGCCGACGACATTGATGGCTGGAACTACGCGCTGCGCGTCAACTTCCGCCGTCCCGAGGTCAGCGATGCACTCTACCAGGGCGAGGTCGCGAGCTGGTTGTTCGACGAGGGTGACGTCAACCAGTTCTTCGCCCTGCCGGCGCTGAAGAGCGCGGGCCTGCCGGATGCCTACAGCGCCGTGACCATGCGGCGCACGCCCGCCACGGGATTCTGGGGCGCGTCCGAGGTGCAGCCGACCGGCGGCACGCCGGGGGACGCGTTCAACGTCAACATCCAGGCGCTCGACGCCGTCGACCCGGGGGCCTTCGTCACCATCCCGACGACCAGCACCTCGACACGTGCCGTGCTCGACCCGGACCCGCAGGTCGGCGACCTGCTGGTCGACGTCCGCCTGTGCTCGGGCGCCGGCGGTGGCGGCGGCCTCGGGCTCGGCAACAACCGCGTCGAGCGCGTACCCAGCCTGCGCTTCGGTCGGCGCCTGCTGAGCCAGGAACGCGCCATCGAGGTCGTCTCGACGGCGCTCGAGTACGCGTTCGAGCCGTGGGCGGGCACGGGGCTCGTGGCGAGCCTCGGCTGGCACGCGCTGATGCGCGACGAAGGATCCGGCGGCGCGCGGCCCGGCTACAGCCTGGCCGCTTACTGGGACGTCCTGCCGCGCGTACGGCTGCGCGCGACCTGGGCGCACAAGGTGCGCGTGCCCAGCGTCAACCAGCTGTACGACCCGGACCGGGGTAATCCGGACCTCGATTTCGAGCAGGCCGACAGCATCGAGGGCGGCTTCGACCTGCAGCTCACGCCGCACACGCGCGTTTCGCTCAGCGTGTTCGACCAGTCGGTCGAGAACTTCATCCAGACCGATCTGATCACCGAACGTTTCGAGAACGTCGAGGAACTGTCGCTGCGCGGTTTCGAGCTGCTCGGCGAGCAGCAGGACTGGCTGGGTGTGAACGTACGTGCGGGCTACAGTTACCTGTCGACGCGCGACGAGACGCCGGGCAGTGACCGCAAGCAGCAGCAGTACACGCCGACCCACCGCATGACGCTCACGGCCGACTACAATTGGCGTGAGCGCATTGCGTTCCATCTCGGCGCCGAGTACACGGCCGACCAGTTCTTCTACTCGCGCACCATTCCGCGCGTGCGCCGCGAGCTCGATGATTTCTTCGTCATGGACGTCAACGTCTCGGTGCCGCTGGCCGGCCGGCGCATCGAAGTCTATGCCGGGGCGGACAACGTGCTCGACGCCGATTACGAGGAGAGCTACGGCATTCCGCAGATCGGCCGTTTCGTCTACGCGGGAATCAAGCTGCACCTGCCGTGACGCTCGCCGCGCTGGGCGCCGGGGCGGGGTGCGATGCGGGGGGCGGGGATCTGCTCACCGCTCCGGGGGCGGGGAATGCAGCGCCGGCGGGGCGCCGGCGCTGCACCAGGGACCGACGAATCAGGCCGCGGCGGGCTTCATCACGGCCTTGACCTCGAGGAACTCCTCGAAGCCGAACTCGCCCCACTCGCGCCCGTTGCCCGACTGCTTGTAGCCGCCGAACGGGGCGTTGAAGTCGAGGCCGGCGCCGTTCACGTGCACGTTGCCGGCACGCAGTTGCTGCGCGACCTTCTGTACGCGCTCGGCGTCGGAACCGGACACGTAGGCCGAGAGGCCATAGACCGTGTCGTTGGCGATGCGTACCGCTTCCTCGTCATCCTTGTAAGGCAGCATGCACAGCACCGGGCCGAAGATCTCCTCGCGCGCGATGGTCATCTCGTTGTTGACGTTGGCGAAGATGGTCGGCTTGACGTAGAAGCCCTTGTCGAGCCCGTCGGGACGGCCGGTACCGCCGCACACGAGCGTCGCGCCCTCGTCGATGCCCTTCTGGATCAGCGCCTGGATGCGGTCGAACTGCACCTTGCTGACGACCGGGCCGAGGTTGGAATCCTTGAGCTTCGGATCGCCGACGTTGACGCTCTCCGCCGCGGTCCTGGCAATGGCGACCGCTTCGTCGTGACGCGAGGCCGGCACCAGCATGCGGCTCGGCGCGTTGCACGACTGGCCGGAGTTGAGGAACATCGCCTGCACGCCGCCGCCGACGGCCGATTCGAAATCGGCATCGTCGAGGATGATGTTCGGCGACTTGCCGCCGAGTTCCTGCGCTACGCGCTTGACCGTGTCGGCGGCGGCCTTGGCGACCTGGATGCCGGCGCGGGTCGAGCCGGTGAACGACATCATGTCGATGTCCGGATGGCCGGACATGGCGCTGCCGACGCTCGGGCCGTCACCATTGACGAGGTTGAACACACCCTTCGGCACACCGGCCTTGTCGAGCACTTCGGCGAAGATGGCGGCATTCAGCGGGGCCACCTCGGACGGCTTGAGCACCATGGTGCAACCGGCGGCGAGGGCGGGCAGGACCTTGCACGCGATCTGGTTGATCGGCCAGTTCCACGGCGTGATGAAGCCGCACACGCCGATCGGTTCGCGACGCAACGTGATGGTGCCGCGGTCTTCCTCGAACTTGTAGTTCTTCAGCACCTCGATGGCGGTGCCGAGGTGGGCCGGACCCATCGCCGCCTGCGCGGCCTTGCACAGCCACACCGGCGCGCCCATCTCGGCCGAGATGGTCTCGACCATCTCGCCGTAGCGTTCCTTGTAGGCCGCCTGGATGGCCTCGAGCAGCTCGATGCGCTCGGCGACCGTGGTGCGCGAGTAGCTCTCGAAGGCCGCCTTGGCCGCGGCGACCGCCTTGTCCACGTCAGCGGCGTTGCCGAGCATGATCTGGCCGATGACTTCTTCGGTAGCGGGATTGATGACATCGAGCGGCTTGGGATCGCTGGGATCGATCCACTCACCGTTGATGTAGAACTTGAGACAACTCTCCATAGGACGGGCTCCTTCGGTTCGGATTGCGGAAATGGACGTTCGCTACCGTCACGGGGCACGCGAGGCATGGTGTGCCGCATGGCGTGGCGGTGTCCGTAAACGTGTTTGCTTCGGCGGGCGGTTCGTGCTGAACGGCCCGGCAGCCGTGCGGAAACAGGCTGCCGCGAATGTGCGCGAAGCATAACATCGATGATGGTTGCGGACAGCCGCGATGCAACCCTGCGCAGCGTGTGGGAACTACTCGAACGCGCGCCGCGCGGCGCCTGCTCAGCCTTCGAGGGGAGGGCGCCGTCGGTGCCAGTCGGTCGCCTGCTGGTAGGCGTGACCCGCACGCAGCAACGTGGTCTCACCGAGGTGCGGACCGATCAGCTGGAAGCCGAACGGCGCGCCATCGGCGTTGTGCCCGGCGGGCAGCGACAAGGTCGGCGTACCGGCGATGTCGAACGGCGCGGTGAAGCGGATCAGCTCGGGCCAGTCGCTCTCGCGCGCGCCGAACGCGGCGAATTCGTCGAGCGTGAGGTTCTGGCGCATCCACGCCGGTGCGACGAGCAGGTCACAGTCACCGAAAATCCGCGAGACACGCCCGCGGAAGCGCTGGCGCAGGTCGTGGGCGAGGGCATAGTCGCGCCCACTGGTCGCATTGCCCCCGCTGAGCAGTTCGCGCAGTTCCGGGCCATAGCCCGCTTCCTGTGACGGGAACGTTGCGGCGTGGGCCGCGGCGGCTTCGGCGGTGCACAGCGGGAACCACGATTCGATCACCGCCCCGGTATCCGGAAAGCGGACTTCGACGATCGTCGCGCCGGCTGCGCGGAGCGTTTCGAGGGCATCGCGCAGCGAACGGCAGATGGCGTCATCGACGTTGTGGGTCGCGTAGTCGGCGTCGAAGCCGACGCGCAGGCCAGCGAGGTCGCCGACCAGCGCGCTGGGATAATCCGGCACCGGTGCGGCGAGGGCGGTCGGGTCGGCATCGTCGTAGCCAGCGATGGCGCCGAGCAGCGCGGCGCAGTCGGCCGCGCTGCGCGCGATCGGCCCGATGTGATCGAGCGACCAGGCCAGCGGGAACACACCGGCGCGGCTGACCCGGCCCCAGGTCGGCTTGAGCCCGGTGACGCCGTTGGCGAACGAGGGGAAGCGAATCGAGCCGCCGGTGTCGGAGCCGAGCGTGCCGTAGGCGAGGCCGCTTGCCGCCGCGACGCCCGAGCCGCTCGACGACGCGCCGCTCCAGTAGTTCGGGTTGTGCGGGTTGCGCGGGGCCGTCACCTCGGGATGGTGATGCGCCACTGCGCCCTCGGTCAGTTGCAGCTTGCCCAGCAGCACGGCACCGGCTGCCCGTAGTCGCGCGACCACGGTGGCGTCGCGCGTGGCCGGGGCGACATTCCCGCGCACTCGTGGCATGCCGGCGATGGTGCGCGTGCCGCTGGCATCGCACAGGTCCTTGACCGCGACCGGTACGCCGTGGAGCGGGCCCAGCAGCTGGCCGCGCGCCAGCGCCGAGTCGGCTGCCTTGGCTTCGCGCTCGGCGCTGTCGGCGAGTACCGCGACGTAGGCGCCGAGCATCGGCTCGAGGCGCGATACGCGGGCGATGAGGGTCCGGGTCACTTCGAGCGCGGAGATCTCGCGATCGGCGATCGCGCGTGCGAGCGCGGTGAGCTCCATGTAGGCAAGATCGTCCTCGGTCACGCTCCGCTCCTCCACGCTGTAACGACAGCCGATTGTACGCCAGCGGCAGTGCGCCGCGCGCCGCGCCGCTCTCGTCGAGGAATTCCGCGGCGTGGACCGGAGAATTCTGGCCACGGTTCGGAGCGGCTACAATCGAGCGCCTGTTTCGCACCGGCGCGGTCATATCGGCCGATGTCGTCGCCAAGGGAGAAGACGATGCGCATGCTGTTGTTGGTAGCGTTGTGCCTGGGGATCGCCTACGGCCTGCGGCTGTACTGGGAATACCGCGAGCTGCACCCGTCGACCGACGATGCCTATGTGCAGGCCCACGTGATCGACATCGCCGCGCGAGTATCCGGGCCGGTGGTCGCGGTGCACGTGGTGGAAAACGATTACGTCGAAGCCGGGCAGGCCTTGTTCGAGATCGACCCGTCGACTTTCGCCGCGGCAGTCGACTCCGCGCGTGCGCGCTACGACATGGCGGCGCAGGATACGGGCGCCTCCGATGCCGAGGTCTCGGTCGCCCGCTCTACGCTGGAGGAACGCAAGGTCACTCTCGCCCGGGCACGCCGCAATCTCGAGCGCGCCACGACCCTGGCGGCATCCAACCTGATTGCCGAAGCGGCGTTCGACGATGCGCAGGCCACCGCGGCGGAAGCCGAGGCGGCCGTTGCCAGTGCGCGCGCCGACCTGCGCCGCGCAGAATCCGAATTCGGGGCACGCGGTGACCAGAACGCGCGCGTGCGGGCCGCCGCCGCCGCGCTCACCGCGGCCGAGCTCGAGCTGTCGTTCACGCGCGTCGTCGCGCCGGTATCGGGCTGGATATCGAATTGCGATCTGCGCGGGGGCGCGATGGTGATCGCGGAACGCCCTCAGTTCTCGATCGTGCAGGACGGCCAGTGGTGGGTCGAGGCAAATTTCAAGGAGACCGAACTCAGCCACATGCGCCCGGGACAGCCCGCGCGCATCACGCTGGACATGTATCCCGACGTCGAACTCAACGGCGAGGTCGAAAGTCTCGGTGCCGGCTCCGGCGCGGTGTTCTCGCTCTTGCCGCCCGAGAACGCGACCGGCAACTGGGTCAAGGTGACGCAGCGCTTTCCGGTGCGCATACGCCTCGCCCCGCGGCATGACGATCCCGACAACCTGCGTCCGCTGCGGGTCGGCGCGAGCGCCACGGTGACCGTCGACGTCGAACCGTGAGCGCGGGCGTGGCCAGCCCGTCCGCACCCGTGCGTCCGGCCTGGGGCGTGGTCTTCGGCGTGATGTTGACCGCGCTGCTCGAGGTGCTCGACACGACGGTGGTCAACGTCGCGCTGCCGCACATGATGGGCAGCTTCGGCGCCACGCCCGATCAGATCACCTGGATGATCACGTCCTACCTCGTCTCGACGGCGATCGTGATGCCGCTGACGGGCTACCTCGTGCGCCGCTTCGGGCGCCGTCCGACCTTGTTCGTCGGCGTGACCGGTTTCGTTCTCACCTCGGCTGCCTGCGGGTTCTCCTGGAGCCTCAACTCGATGGTCGCATTCCGCTTCTTACAGGGGGCGTTCGGCGCCGTGCTGGTCCCCATCTCGCAGTCCATTCTGCTCGACGCCTTCCCGCGCGAGAAACGCAACCAGGCGATGGCGATCTGGGGCGTGGCGATCATGGCCGCGCCGATCATGGGGCCGGTCCTGGGCGGGCTCATTACCGAGCACTGGAGCTGGCGCTGGGTATTTTTCATCAACATACCGCTCGGCGTCATCGCCATCGTGCTCATGCTCGACGAGGTCGGGGGTACACCGCCGGAAAAGCACGTCAGCACCGACTGGACCGGTCTCGCGCTGCTCTCGGTCGCGCTGGGCGCATTCCAGACCCTGCTCGACCAGGGGCACACGCGCGACTGGTTCGAGTCCGGTTTCATCTGGGCGCTGGCCTGGCTGGCCGGCTCGGCCTTCGTGGTGTTCGTCGTGCGTGCGCTCGGCCGCGAGCACAACATCGTCGACATCCGCCTGTTCGCCGATCGTAATTTCGCTGCCGGCAACCTGCTCATGGCCGGTTATGGCCTGGCCATGTATTCGACCATCGTGATGTGGCCGCTGCTCGCCCAGGACGTACTCGGTTACCCGGCCGATAGCGCCGGCTGGGTACTGGCGCCGCGTGGCGTGGTCAGCGCGGTGATGATGATCGCGATCGGCACCTGGCTGGCGCCGCACGTCGACAACCGCTGGCTGATCGGCGCCGGGCTGCTGATCTCGGCCTACGCCAGTTCGATGATGGCCAGGCTCTCGCTCGAGGCCGACATGTTCGCGCTGATTGCGCCCGGCCTGGTGTTCGGTTTCGGCATGGCGGCGGTCTTCTCGCAACTCTCGACGGTGAGCTTCGAGACGATTCCTGCGGAGAAGGGTGCCGACGCCGCGGGCCTCTACAACGTCATGCGCACGATGGGCGGGTCCATCGGCATCGCCATCACGAGTACCCTGCTGGTGCGCCGTGAGCAGGTGCACTGGCGCTACCTCGGCGAGCATGTCAGCGCGACCAATCCGCGCCTGTACGACTGGCTCGACCAGGTCGACATCGAGCTCGACCAGCCCAGCGCGCCGGCACGCCTGGTCAAGGAACTCTTCCAGCACGTGCAGATGGGCGCGTTCAACGATGTCTTCTGGACCATCGCCGGGGTCTTCATCTGTCTCGCGCCGTGCGTGCTGCTGCTCGGGCATCGCCGCAGGGAGGGATGAGCGCCGCACATGGTCGTAGCCGTGCGCGGCGCCCACCGGCGCGACGGACTCAGCGCGCGACGTAACCGCCGTCGACGGCCAGCGCGTGCCCGGTCATGAACGAAGCGCCGTCGGAGAGCAGCCACACCACCGCGCTGGCGATCTCCTCCGGCTCGGCGACGCGTCCCATGGGTTCGAGCTTGGCCAGCTTGTCGAGGAAACCCGGCATGGCCTTGTCCGCACCCTCGGTCATGCCGGTGCGCACGCCACCCGGGCAGACCGCGTTGACGCGGATGTTCTGCTTGGCGTATTCCAGCGCCGCGTTCTTGGTCAGACCGATCACACCGTGCTTGGCGGCGACGTAGGCCGGTGCGCCGCTCATGCCGATGAGGCCGGCTATCGAGGCGGTGTTGACGATGGCGCCGCCGCCGAACTCGAGCATGTGCCGGATCTCGTGCTTCATGCAGTACCACACGCCGGTCAGGTTGACCGCGAGCACGCGGTGCCAGTCCTCGCTGGGATAGTCGGCGGTCTTGCCCATCGCGCCGCCGATGCCGGCGTTGTTGAATGCGAGATCGAGGCGCCCGAACGTATTGACCGTCTCGCGTACGAGGCGCTCGACGGAGTCTTCCTCGGCCACGTTGACGCCATGCACGGCAGCGGTACCGCCGGCATCGTGGATCAGGCGCGCGGTCTGTTCGCAGCCTGCGTGATCGAGGTCGGCGATCATCACCGTCGCGCCGGCACGCGCGAGCGCCAGCGCGCTGGCGCGACCGATACCCGAGGCGCCGCCGGTGACCAGCGCGACCTTGTCCTGGCAATCTCCACTCATGGTCCTTGGTTCTCCATTCTGGGTTGGGTACGGGTGCGCCGCCGCCGCTCAGGGAAGCTCTGGACAAGTCCGGGCCGAGCAGCGTGTTGCCGCACTGTTTGAGTTCAAGGCGCGAATCGCACGGTATAGCCGGCCATGGCGACGATTCGTAACGCCGAAATCGGACAGCGTGGGTGCAAGATGCCGGGTCATCGCTTGTTCAGCGGTTTCTCAAGTCTCGGGCAGCGGCGATGCGTCGCCTGCGTGCGCCGCACGCCGCGGCACCAGGGCAAGATAGCCGATCGCGGCGAGGCCGGCGGCGCCGAAGGTCATGCACATGACCATGACCTGGTAACGCACCGCGATGTGCGGCGCCACGCCGGCGAGAATCTGGCCGGTCATCATACCGGGCAGGGCGACCAGGCCGACGGCAAAGAACGCGTTCAACAAGGGAATCAGGGCGGTTTCGAGCGCCTGGCGGCGCGCGTCCACGTGGCTTGCGCCACCGTCGGCGGCATGTTCGTAGCGTTCGGCGGCGAGGCTGACGCTGTTCATCGCGTTGGAGAAGATCATGCCCGCGATCGGCAGCAGCGTGCGCGCATCGAACCACGGTGTCGGGCGCAATACGCCGAGCACGATCACCGCGAGCGTGAACAGGCCGGCACCGGCAATCGCGAGCAGCGCGCGTGGATACAGCCCGGGCCGACTTCCGGCCAGCGGGCGCAACGCGATCCAGCTCGCCGCACAGAGCATCACGGCGATGACGCCGGCGACCAGCGCAGGATGGTTGTTGTCGAACAGGAACGTCAGCACGTAGCCGATCAGGCCGAGCTGCAGAAGCATGCGCAGCGTGGCGTGACCGAGCGGGCCGACGCCGAGCGACCAGCGCCACAGTACCGCGGCCACGATGGCGAGTGGTACGAAGGCGAACGCGAGGTGCGCGAGCGGGATGACGTTCATTGTTGATGCCCGGTGACGCCGGTCCGGACGCACGTCGGGATCGCGTGGGGCGCGGCGAGCGGTGCGCAGTCCGGGGTGAAACGCCCAAACGCGGTTCCGTGTCGTCCGGGTCCGCGCATCGGTTGGGACGCCGGCAGGCCTGGGCGGCGCGCCTGCGCCACGCCCCCGGTTGTGCTCGCGCGCTGGATAACGGCGCTCATGGTCGGTCGTTACATCCTCGTCGTCCGTCGCGACGCGGGTTCGCGCCTTGGACCGCGCCGCACGATATCATGCGGGCGCACCCTCCTCCCTCCGAACCTGTTCGACCTCCATGGCTGCACCCGGCCTCTCTCCAGCGCGCGCCCTGCGGGCGCGTGTGCGTGCACTGTTCGCCGAGGCGTTCTCGACCGGCGAGTCCGATCTCACGCACGCGCCGATCGACCGCGCGGTGCTGGTGCTCGCGATTCCCATGGTGCTCGAAATGGCGATGGAATCCGTCTTCGCCATCACCGACATGTTCTTCGTCGCCACGCTCGGCGCAGCGGCGGTCGCCGCGGTCGGCCTGACCGAGGCGGTCATGATGCTCGTCTACGCGGTTGCCGTCGGGCTCGGGATGGGCGTGACTGCACTGGTCGCGCGGCGCGTCGGCGAGGGGCACGACGAGGCGGCTGGCCGGGTCGCCGGCCAGGCGCTGTGGCTGGGGCTGGTCACGGCGGCGGTGGTTGCCGTGGCCGGCATCGGCTACGGTGAGGCGATCCTGCGCCTCATGGGCGCCGATGCGGCGATCATCGACGTCGGCGCGGGCTACACGCGGGTGCTGCTCGGTGGGGCGGCCTCGGTGGTCTACATTTTTCTGCTCAACGCGGCGTTTCGTGGCGCCGGGCAGCCGGCGGTCGCGATGCGTGCGCTGGCGCTCGCCAATGGCATCAATATCGTGCTCGACCCCTGTCTCATCTTCGGTCTCGGCCCGTTGCCGGAACTGGGCGTGACCGGTGCCGCCACGGCGACCACGATCGGTCGCAGCGTGGCGGTCGTCTACCTGCTGGCGCGGCTCTGGCGGGGGGCGCCGCACCTGCGCGTTCGCCTGCGCCATGTCGCGCTTGCACCTGCCGTGATGCTGGCGCTGGTGCGCGTTTCACTCGGCGGCATCGCCCAGTTCCTGGTCGCCACCGCGAGCTGGGTGTTCCTGATGCGCCTGGTCGCGACGTTCGGCGGTGCGGCGATTGCCGGCTACACCATCGCTATCCGCATCATGGATGTCACGATTCTGCCGGCCTGGGGACTGTCCAACGCCGCTGCCACGCTGGTCGGTCAGAATCTTGGTGCGCGCGCTGTCGCGCGCGCCGAAGAGGCGGTCGCGGTGGTGATGCGTTACACGGTCGGCTTCATGCTGCTGGTCGCCGTCGTGTTCCTGCTCGGTGCCGAGATCCTGGTCGGCGCGTTCACCTCCGAGGCGTCGGTGGCCGGCTACGCGACCGCCTGCCTGCGCCTGGTCGCGCTCGGTTATGGTTTTCTCGCGGCTGGCCTGGTGCTGACCCAGGCGTTCAACGGCGCGGGTGATACCTGGACGCCCACGGCCATCAACCTGGCCTGTTTCTGGGCCTTGCAGCTGCCGCTGGCGTGGTGGTTGTCGACCCCGTTGGGCCATGGTCCAGGCGGCGTGTTCGTCGCCGTGACGGTGGCCGAAGCGGCCGTCGCTCTGCTCGCCTGGTACGTCTACCGGCGCGGGCGCTGGCGGCGCGTGACAATCTGAAGCCGCCGACGAGGTGGCGGGAATCGTCCTCGCGCGCCTGATAGCATGGCGGCGTTCTCCGCCCCTCCCCCGTCTCGAGGTATCGCTCCCATGTCCGCATCGTCGCAAGCTTCCGCGCACCGGCGCGCGCGACTCGCCGTGCCGGCTCTCGCGGCCCTGCTCGCCGTCGTGCTGATCCTGATGTTCGTGTGGGATCACGAACCCGACCCGGTCGATGTCGAGGCGATTACCCGCGCCCGTACCGGCAGCGAGGCAGCCGCCGCGATCACCGGCGCGGCGACCGTGGCAACCCTCGTCGAACTCGCGTCGAGGCTGCTCGACAAGCGCGGCGGCTACCTCTCCAATGACATGCTGCCGCCGGGCCTGTTGATGGACAACGTCCCCAACTGGGAGTTCGGCGTACTCACCCAGGTGCGCGACATGGCCAAGTCGCTGCGCAACGATTTCAGCCGCTCCCAGACGCAATCGACCGAGGATCCCGACCTGACGGTTGCCGAGCCGCAGTTCAACTTCGACAACGCGTCCTGGCTGCTGCCTTCGAGTGAAGGCGAGTACAACAAGGGCATCAAGGCGCTGCAGAGCTACCTGCACCGGCTGGTCGACCTCGACCAGCAGGAGGCCCAGTTCTACGCTCGTGCGGACAACCTGCGTGACTGGTTGGCGGTGGTCGAGAAGCGCCTCGGCAGCCTGGCCCAGCGACTCAGCGCCTCGGTCGGCCAGCAGCGTATCAACGTCGACCTCGGCGGTGACCGCGCGGCGGCCAGTTCGACCCCGCGGGGACGCGACCTGGACGTGAAGACGCCGTGGACCGAACTCGACGACGTGTTCTACGAGGCAAGGGGGGCGACCTGGGCGCTGCTCGCGCTGCTGCGCGCGGTCGAGATCGACTGCGAAAGCGTGCTCGCCGACAAGAACGCACTGGTCAGCCTGCGTCAGATTATCCGCGAACTCGAATCGACCCAGGATACGGTCTGGAGCCCGGTGATCCTCAACGGTACCGGCTTCGGCCTCGTCGCCAACCACTCGCTGGTGATGGCCTCGTTCATCTCGCGCGCCAATGCCGCGCTGATCGATCTGCGCAGCCTGCTCGAGCAGGGCTGAACCACCGGCCGTTCGTTCAGGGTGCCGCGGTTGCGGTCTCCCAGCCGCCGCCGAGCGCGCGCACCAGGGCGACGCTCGCGAGCGCGCGCTCGCCGGCGATCGTGGCGGCGTCACGGCTGACCTCGGCCAGCGTGCGGCGTGCGTCGAGCACATCGAGATAAGCCGTCTGGCCGGCGTCGTAACGGGCCTGTGCGACCGCGTAGGCGCGCTCGGCGGCCGTGCGGGCGGCAAGCACGGCGCTTTGCTGGCGGGCCAGGGTTTCGATGCCGATCAGGGCGTCCTCGACCTCGCGGAAGGCGCTCAGCACGCGCTCGCGGTAATTCGCCGCGGCTGCGTCGAGGCGCGCGAGCGCGTCGTCCAGTGCCGCCTGGTTGCGACCACCGTCGAACAGCGGCGCGGCGAGCAGGGCGCCGGCCAGCGGGCCCAGCGCCCATACGCGGTTGGACGAGTCGAGCAGATCGCCGAGTTGGCCCGCCTCCGCACCATATCGCGCAGTCAGGTTCAGCACGGGGTAGAACGCCGCGCGAGCGACGCCGATGCGCGCGGTGGCCGCCATCACGTCGCGCTCGGCAGCGGCGATATCCGGGCGGCGCTCGAGCAGGGTCGACGGGAGCATGGCCGGGATCGCCGGCAGCGTGGCCGGCAGGCTGCCGGCGGCGACATCGAGTGCCGCCGGCGCACGCCCGGTCAGCAGCGCGAGCGCATTGAAGAAACCCGCGCGGGCGCGTTCCAGCGCGATGGCGCGTGCGCGCGCACTCTCGAGCTCCGCGCGCGTGCGCGCCAGATCGAAATCCGACAGGTCGCCGGCGGCGACGCGTCGCTCGAGCAGGGCAACCGCCTCGGCGCGGGTGGCGAGCGTCTTGCGCTCGACCGCCAGTTCCGCCTCGGCCTGGCGCAGCAGGAAATAGTTCTGCGCGACGTCGGCATGCACGCCGAGCAGCACGGCGTGGTACAGGGCGGTCTCGGCTTCGGCTTCGGCGGCGGCGGCGCGCGCCGCGTCGCCGAGGCGCCCGAACAGATCGACCTCGTAACTCGCGCTGAGGTCGGCGCGGTAAATTTCGTAGGCGGGAATGCGGACATCGTCCGGCAAGCCCGGGGCGACCTGGCTCGGCTGGCCGCGCGCGGCGGCGAAACCGGCGTCGGCGCGGGGCCGGCGCGCGGCGACGGCGGCATCGCGTGCGGCGCGGCTGCGGGCCAGGTTCGCGGCGGCCACGGCGAGCCCGGCATTGGACGCCGCGGCATCGGTTTCGAGCGCGTTCAAGACCGCGTCACCGAACAGTGTCCACCAGGCCTCGCGGGGCAGGTCGTCGCCGGGCGCGGCCGGCTGCCAGCGCCCGTCAGCGCCCGGCAACGGGGCCGAGCGCCAGCGGTCCGGCACCTCGAATGCGGGCCGCTCGTACGGCGGCGCGAGCGAGCAGCCGGCGACCAGGACGGCGGCGAGGCCGGCGCCCAGCGCGGCGGCGCGGCATGCTTGCCTCATGGCTCCGCTCCCGTGTCGCCTGCCGTGCGCACGTGGGGGCGCCGCCGGCGGCGATGCAGCAGCACGTAGAAAACCGGCGTCAGGAACAGGCCGAACAGGGTCACGCCGATCATGCCGGAGAACACCGCCACGCCCATCGCGCTGCGCATCTCCGCGCCGGCACCGCTCGACAACACCAGCGGCACCACCCCCATGATGAAGGCGAAAGACGTCATCAGGATCGGACGCAGGCGCATGCGACACGCGGCGAGCGCGTGCGTTACGGCGCTTTCGTGCGGGTGACTGCGCGCGAGATCGCGGGCGAATTCCACGATCAGGATGGCGTTCTTGCACGCGAGGCCCATCAACACGAACAGCGCGATCTGGGTGAAGATGTTGCGATCGCCGTCGGTCAGCCAGACCCCGCCGATGGCGAACAGCAGGCACAGCGGCACGATCAGGATGATCGCCAGCGGCAGGCGCAGACTCTCGTACTGCGCGGCGAGCACGAGAAAGACCAGTAGCGTGACGAGCGGAAAGATCAGCACGGCGGTATTGCCGGCGAGGATTTCCTGGTAGACCAGCTCCGTCCATTCGAAGTCGACCCCGCGTGGCACTGTTTCCCGAACGATGCGCGCGATAGCCGCCTGGGCTTCGCCCGAACTCACACCGGGCGCCGCCGCGCCATTGATGTCGGCGGCGGGAAACGCGTTGTAGCGCATCGCGCGGTCGGGGCCGTAGCTGTCGCGCACGTCCACCAGCGCGCCCAGCGGCACCAGCTCGCCGGCAGCGTTGCGCGTGCGCAACCGCGCGATGTCCTCGGCCTGCGAGCGAAAATCGGCATCGGCCTGCACCACGACGCGGTAGGTCTTGCCGAAGCGGTTGAAGTCGTTGACGTAGAACGAGCCGAGATTGATCTGCAGGGTCTCGAAGATGGCATCGAGCGGCACGCCCATGCGCTTGGCGCGCGCACGATCGATGTCGACGTAGAGCTGTGGGACGTTGATCTGGTAACTCGAGAACACGCCGGCCAGCTGCGGCGACTGCCAGGCTTTCGTCAGCACGGCCTGAACGCTGTCGTAGAGGGCCTGATCGCCGAGGCCGGCACGGTCCTCGAGCTGCAGTTTGAAGCCGCCGATCGAACCGAGGCCATCGACCGGGGGGGCCGGGAAAACCGCGATGAAGGCGTCCTGGATGCCGGCGAGTGCCCCGTTCAGCTGCCCCGCGAGCGCGGGCGCCGCGAGGTTCTCGCTGGTGCGTTGTTCGAACGGCTCGAGGCCGACGAACATGACACCGGCATTGGCCGCGTTGGTGAAGCCGTTGATCGAGAGCCCGGGAAAGGCGACCACGTTTTCCACGCCGTCGGTCGCCAGTGCGACCTCTGTGATGCGCCGGATCACGTCTTCTGTGCGATCGAGGGACGCACCGTCGGGCAGCTGGGTGAAGCCGATCAGGTATTGCTTGTCCTGCGACGGGATGAAACCCCCAGGCACGGCCTGGAAGGCGAACCAGGTCAGGCCGAGCAACACGAGGTAGAGAGCGAGGACGATGGCCTTGTGTCGCAGCACGTGTTCCACCGCAGCGCCGTAGAGCGTCGCGGCGCGTTGGAAGAGCGCATCGAAGCCGCGGAAGAACCAGCCGAACAGGCGTTCGATGAGGCGCGTGAGCCGATCCGGCGGCGCGTCGTGCGGCCGCAGCAGCATCGCGGCGAGCGCCGGCGAGAGCGTCAACGAGCTGAACGCCGAGATCACTGTCGAGATCGCGATGGTCAGGGCGAACTGGCGGTAGAACTGCCCGGTCAAACCGCTGATGAACGCGATCGGGACGAAGATCGCACACAGCGTCAGCGCAATGGCGATGATCGGGCCGCTCACTTCTTCCATCGCGCGGTAGGCGGCATCGCGGGCGCTCTGGCCCAGGCCGATATTGCGCTCGACGTTCTCGACTACGACGATGGCGTCATCGACGACGATGCCGATCGAGAGCACCATGCCGAACAGCGTCAGCGTGTTGATGGAGAAGCCCGCCGCGAGCATCACGGCGAAGGTGCCGACGATTGAGACGGGCACGGCGACCAGCGGGATGATCGAGGCGCGCCAGGTCTTGAGAAATACGATGACGACCAGCACGACCAGCAGCACGGCCTCGAGCAGCGTCTTGACCACCGCGGTGATCGACTTCTGCACGAAGCGCGTCGGGTCGTAGACGATCCGGTAGTCGACGCCGGCCGGGAAGCTGCGCCTGGCTTCCTCCATGGCCGCGCGCACCGCGTTCGAGAGCGCGATCGCGTTCGAGCCCGGCGCCTGGAAGGCGACCACGGCGACGGCCGGCTTGTTGTCGAGCAATGAGCGCAGGGCGTATTCGCCGGCGCCGAGTTCGATGCGTGCGACATCGCGCAGGCGCAACACGCCGCCGTCGGGCTGCGCGGCCAGCACGATGTCACCGAACTCCTCGATCGTGGTGAGACGCCCCTGGGTATTGACCGAGAGCTGGAACTCGGTGCCCGGCGTTGCCGGCGGCGCACCGATGACGCCGGCCGCGACCTGCTGGTTCTGCTCGCGCAGGGCCGCCACCACGTCGCTCGCGGTCAGCCCGCGCGCGGCGAGCTTGACCGGGTTCAACCAGATGCGCATGGCGTAGTCGCCGGCGCCGAACACCACGACCTCGCCCATGCCTGGGATGCGTCGCAGGTTGTCCCGGATGTTGAGGACGGCGTAGTTGCGCAGGTACAGCTCGTCGTAACGGCTGTCGGGCGAGAGCAGGTGCACGACCATGGTCAGGTTGGGCGACTGCTTCTGGGTGATCACGCCGATCTGGCGGACTTCGTCCGGCAGGCGCGGCAGCGCGCGTTGCACGCGGTTCTGGACCTGGGTCTCGGCGAGCTCGGGGTCGGTGCCGATGGCGAACGTCACGGTCAACTGCATGACGCCATCGGTGGTCGCCATCGACGACAGGTAGAGCATGCCATCGACGCCGTTGATCTGTTCTTCCAGCGGCGCGGCCACCGTTTCGGCAATGACAGCAGGGTTGGCGCCGGGGTAGGTTGCGGTGACGACGATCGACGGAGGTACCACTTCCGGGTACTCCGACACCGGCAGCAGCGGCAGCGCGATGAGGCCGGCGAGGAAGACCGCCATGGAGAGCACGGCGGCGAACACCGGCCGATCGACGAAGTAGCGCGAGACGTTCATGGCGCGGGCCTCAGCCGTCGTCGTTGACGGCGAGCTCGCGCATGTCGGCTTGCTCGGGTACGACCGCGCTGCCGGCGCGCACGCGTTGCAGGCCGTTGACCACGATCCGCTCATCCGGCTCCAGGCCCTGCTCGATCACGCGCAGACCTTCGGCCAGGCGGCCGGGCACGACCTCGCGGTAGTGCGTGACGTTGTCCTCGTCGACCACCAGCACGAAGCGACGGCTCTGGTCGGTGCCGATGGCGCGATCGGCGATCAGCACGGCGCGCCGCGCGGTATTGTTCGCCCGCAGGCGTACGCGCGCGGCGAGGCCCGGCAGGAAGCGGCCGTGCGGATTGTCGAGCAACGCCCGCAGGCGCAGCGTGCCGGTCATCGAGTCGACCCGGTTGTCGACGTAGGCGAGCGTGGCGCGGTACGGAAAGCCGTCGGCATCGGCCAGGCCGACCTCGACGGTGACGTCGGCGCCGCGGTCGGCAGCGAGATAACGCAGCCACGCCCCTTCATCGGCCTCGAACTCGACGTAGACCGGGTCGACCGAGACCAGCGTGGTCAGCACCGGCGAATCGGGCGCATCGCCGCGCACGAGGTTGCCGACCGTGACCTCTTCCTTGCCGACGCGCCCGGCAACCGGTGCGGTGATGCGGGTGTAGCCGAGATCGAGTCGCGCGCTGTCGACGGCGGCGTCGCGGGCGGCCAGCGCCGCTTCGAGTCGCGCGACGCTCGCGCGCGCGGCGGCGAACTCGCGCTCGGAGGTGGCGCGGTCGGCGAGCATGGCCTGCTGGCGCGCCAGCTCGGTACGCGCGAGTTCGAGATCCGCCGCGGTGTCGGCGCGCTCGGCGCGCGCGGCGGCGAGACGCGCCGCGAACGGCCGTGGATCGATGATGAACAGCAGGTCGCCGGCCGCGACCAGGCTGCCCGGCGTGAAATGGATGGCCTCGAGGTAACCGGCCACGCGGGCGCGCACCGCGATGCTCTCGACGGCGGCAAGACGTGCCGGGAATTCGTCACTGTCGACGACCTCGCGCGCCAACGCGGCGGCCACCGTGACCGTCGGCGGTGGCGCGGCGACGCCGTCGGCGGGAGGCGCCACGCGCTCGCAGGCACCGAGGAGGCAGAGCAGGGGCACGAGGAGCACGGCGCGCCGCCGGCGGCGCGGGTTGGTTGGCGAGACGGGCATTGGCTGGGCGCTGGATTCGGGACGGATGACGCACCGCATCATATGCTTTCCGGCGTGCCGCTCCCACCGTGAAAGACCCGTGGCACGGCGCACGCCGTGGGAAAACTCACGCGGCGCGCGGTGACTGTCGGCGCGAGCGCGCGGTGCGCCAGGATGTCGGGTTATCGTGTATCCAGTTCGCGTCGCGTGGACAGCGCCCCTCAGGCCGCCGCGGCACGGTCGATACCACGACCGAGCCAGCGTTCGAGCACGGCCTTGAAGCGGAACAGGTGATGCATGCCGCGGTGATGACGCATCACGCCATCACGGAACGCGGCGCGCGCGCGCACGCGCTCGAACCACGCCGCTAGCTGCGGGTAGCGCGCGCCGAAGGGATAACCGCACTCGAGGATGCGCATCACGCTCATGCACCAGATGATGTCGGCCATGGTGAAGGTATCGCCGGTCAGGAAGGGGCGGCCGTCGCTGCGCAAGCGTGTTTCCTGCTGCGCATAGCCGTGTTCGAGCGCGCGCAAGTGCTCGAGGTACTCGCGGGCATCGATGGCATCCCGGTTGAAGCCGGCATAGAAAGCCGCCAGTTGCTCGGGCGAGCCGTCGCGCTCGAGTTCGCGCAGGCGTTGCTCGGTGGCGGCGTTCAGTTTGCCGAGGCGGCCGAGCCCCCAGTGAAAGGAAACGTAGCGTACCGACACGTGCAGGGCTTTGCCTTCATCGATCAGCGTGCGTACGAGTTCCGCGCGCCGCGGCTCGCGCGGCATCAGGGCAGGCTCCGGTACACGTTCGTCGAGATAATCGATGATGTCCATCGATTCGATGAACAGACGGCCGTCGTCGACCAGTGCCGGGACCACCATGTTCGGCTGGACCGCGGCGTACGCGGCCGTGAGGTGCTCCTGCTTGATCAGCGAAACCCGGCGAAACACGTAGGTTCCGGGCGGTGCTGTCAGGGTGGCTTCGCGGGGATCGTTCCAGCGGACCGAGCGGTGGCGGCGCAGGCCTTTCTCGGCCAGTGCGCAGGCGACCCGCTGGGAGCAGGGTGCGGCGTCGAAGCCGAACAGGTGCAAGCCCGCCAGGCGGGCGACGAGGGGACTCTCGGGAGCGAGTATCTTCGGCATGACGCGCAGCGCCTCGCTGGTCAAATTTTGTAACGATTCGCATAATTTATACTGAAGGGCGGTTTTTATGCAACAACGTACAAAATCATGAAGCGTACGCGCGGCCGACCCCGGCAGTTCGATCCCGAGGACGTGCTCGAGCAGGCCGTGGGCGTGTTCTCCGCGCACGGCTACAGCGCGACGTCGCTCGACCAACTGGCCCGTGCCACCGGCCTCAACCGGCCGAGCCTGTACAACACGTTCGGCGACAAGGAAGCGCTCTACCTGCAGGCCCTCGAGCACTTCGTGACGCGGCTGCGCGAGGCACTCGCCGACGCGTTAGTGGCCGAGCCCGATCTGCCGACGGCACTCCGCAAGCTGTTCTCCGGGGCCCTCGGGGTCTATTTCGCCGAGCGGCCCGCGCTGGGTTGCTTCGTGTTCTGCACGGCGCCCGTGGAAGCTGTCGCGCATCCCGCCGTGCGTGAGCTGACACTCGGCCTGGTCGAAGAGCTCGATGCCCTGCTCGGTGCCCGCTTCGGCGCGGCGCAGGATGCCGGCCAGCTTCCCGCCCACCTGGACCCCGCGCAGACGGCCAAGCTCGCCCAGGCGACGCTGCATACGCTCGCCATCCGTGCCCGCGCGGGCGAATCGCGGGCCAGCCTCGAGCGTTTCATCGAGCACACGGTAGCGGTGCTCGCGCCGGTGACGAAGGCATCGCGTGGGCGCGGAAGGTCGCGCTCATGATCGTCACGCCCCCGCCAGTGTTGCAGGGTCGGCGTGGCAGGAGGGACGCTCCGGCGTCGCCGGGCATCGCCGCGCATCGCAACCTTCCCTGCTTCCGGCGATGCGAAACAAAACAATTGTCACGGTCTCGCGTTGGCGCCGTGCCGGCGGACATGCGTCGTTGTGATCGTCCAGGGAACGATATTAGGGTGCGTAGGTATGAATGAGTCGATGTTACGCAGGCGGACCGCTACGCCGGAAAGTGCCCCGCGCCGCTTGCGACGACGCCTTGCATGGCCGTGGCTGGTTCCGGCCCTGCTGTGTTCGCTGGCGCTGTTCGCCGAGGAACACGTCTGGTACCTCGACAGCGACCATGATTCTTTTGGCGACCCTGCCGCCGAGTACCCGTTGCCGCAGGATTGGACGCCGACACCGCTACTGACGGCACGGGCCGGCGATCCGGATGACGGCAATCCCTGGGTGTTTCCCTGGCCCGTGCCGCAGGGCGAGCGCCGCGCCGGGCTGCCGCTGGTGAGTGGTGCGCAGAGCGGCGGCTGGCCCGCGGCGCTCTACCAGGAACTGGGCGTCGACGCCGTCACGCAGCGTATCCCCTGGACCGCACTGGAATCGGCGCCCGGCGTCTACGCCGGGCCGGATGCGGCCATTCTCACCGCCCTCGCCGCGACGCTGCCGTCGACCGGTCTCGGTCTCAGCCTGACCCTGAGCACCATCGAGCGGACCCGGCTGGTGCTGCCCGACGACTTGCGGGTGCAGGTCGAGGCGGGCGAACTGCGCATGCACGATGACGCGGTCGTCGCCCGCTACACGGCACTGCTCGATCACGTTCACGCCACCCTCGGCAGCACGGTGGAACTGGTCGGGCTGCAGCTCGCCTACGAGTTCGATCGGCGGTTTCCGCTGCAGCCGGACCTGCAGTTCTGGATCGATTTCCAGGTGTTCTGTTTCCGCGTGACGCAGCATGCCAAGGCGTTGTGGGGGGCGGAACTGCCGGTCGGCGTGACCGCGACGCACGACGGCCTCACCAGCATGCCGCAGCAGGCCCTGGTGCAATACGTGGCGAGCAGTGCCGACGTGGTCTCCATGACGCTGCTCCCCGCGTCGCACGATTTCACCGTGGTGGACCCGGCGCGCCTCGATCTCGCCGCGCTGATCGCGCAGGTCCTCGAGGCCCATCCCGGCAAACCCCTGCACATCGAGGCCGCCGGATACCCGAGTGCGGCGACGGTCGGCGGCTCGGAACTGCGCCAGAGCCAGTTCCTCTACGAGCTCTTCGAGGTGTGGGACGCGCAGGCGACGCGCATCCCTTTCATCGCCTTCGCGGCGCTCCACGACGAGACGCCGCAGGGCGCGGAGGCTGCCGTGGCCCTCGACGCCATGCAGCCGGCCGCCGCGGCGGCCGACTTCCACGCCTCGCTCGGCGTGCGTCGGCGCGACGGCGAGGGCAGCCACAAGACCGCGTACAACACCCTGCGCAACGAACTGTTCGAGCGCGGCTGGTGGACGGCGCCGCCGGCTGCGAGCAGGCCCTACCGCGTCGGCTTCACGCCGAAACTGTACGACTTCCCCGACGATCCGGGCGAAGTCCTCGCCGTCGAGCAGTTCGTATTCGAGAAGATGGCGAACGAGGGGGATTTCACCAACATCCACATGGACGGTGGCATTCCCTGGCCCGAAGCCTACGCCGACGACTTCCAGTCACCGACGCCGCCCTACAGCGCCAACCTCCTGGAGACGTGGCGCGCCATGCGCGAACGCCGTCCGCCCGACAACGCGCTCCTCGTCTCGATCAATCCCCTCGGCATTCCGCGGCGCCACCTGGCACCTTACTGGGGCGTCGGCGAGGAATTCTCCTACCAGCAGGAGCCGCCCTGGGGGCGTGTGCCGCTGGGGGTGGTCTCCGACGGCGCGCCGCGCATCCCGCCGCCGCCGTGGGACGGCTACGACTTCTACGACGCCCCGGTGCGCCAGGCCTTCATCAATTACGCGCGCCGTGCCGTCGAGTTCTTCGACCCGGATTACCTGCTGATCGGCATCGAGGTCAGCGCCACGCAGGTCGAGGACGAAGCCGCCTGGCAGGGCTTTCTCGACCTGCACAAGGCGGTCTATGCGGCGCTGAAAGCGCGCTATCCGGAGCTGCCTGTCATGGTCTCGGTCTCGGCCACGTCCTACATGACCGACGAGTTCTGGCCGCTCGTCGACGACCCCGCCGCCGCGACCGGGCACACGTGGAAGGACGACGAGATGGCGCCCGGGGTACGCGAGCGATTGCGCCAGGGCTTGAGCGACATCCTGCCCTATACCGACATCCTCGGCCTGTCGCACTACCCCCACTTCGGCAAGTACAACGCCTACCAGATGCCGGCATCGATGTGGGACCAGCTGTTCGTGCTGCTCGACGAGCTTGGCGCCGGCGACAAGCCGCTCGCCGTGACCGAGAGCGGCTACTCGGCCGACCCCTTCTACATCGCGCTCAGCGACGCGTGGTACCCCGAGTTGTTCACCGGCAGCCCCGAGAAGCAGGCGCGCCATCTCGACCTGATGTTCTACGAATTGCGCAACAGCGGGCACCCGGTCGCTTTCATCGCTAATTTCGCCGTCCGCGACGGCGATCTGTGGCACCAGCGACTGACCGAACAGAGCGACGACGTGTTCAACCAGTTCTACCAGTATTTCCGCGACATCGGCATTTACGACGGCGCCGGCGGGGACCGTTCGGGCACGCTGCGCTGGCGTCGCGAAGCCGCGCTGCCCTACGTGCCGGCCGAATAGGCAGCAACGGGCCGGCCCGGGGCAGCGTCGCCGGACATCACTCGAACTCGCGTTCCTCCCACCACGGGAAGAATGGTGGCAGGTCCTCGCTGACCCGCCCGGGGAAGCGCGGCGGGCGCTTCTCCAGGAACGAGGCCACGCCCTCCCTGGCGTCCGCGCCGCGACCGCAGTAATAGACGCCGCGCGAGTCGAGCTTGTGCGCTTCCATCGGGTGATCGGCGCCGAGCATGCGCCACATCATGTGCCGGATCAGGGTGACCGAGACGGCCGAGGTCTCGCCCGCGATTTCGCCGGCGATGGCGCGTGCCCGCGCGCGCAGCGCGTCGCCCGGCACGACTTCGCTGACCAGGCCGCCGGCGAGCGCCTCGTCGGCCGGAAACACGCGGCCCGAATAGCACCATGCGAGCGCCTGCGAGATACCGACGATGCGCGGCAGGAACCAGCTCGAGCAGGCTTCGGGGACGATGCCGCGGCGGGCGAAGACGAAACCGTAGCGCGCCTGCTCGGAGGCGATGCGGATGTCCATCGGCAGCTGCATGGTCGCGCCGACCCCGACCGCGGCGCCGTTGACGGCGGCGATCAGCGGCTTGCGGCACTCGTAGAGGCGCAGCGTGAGCAGGCCGCCGCCGTCGCGGTTCAGGCCGGAGTCGCGATCGGGACGCTTGTCGGCGTCGAAGGTGTCGGCGCCGGCGGAAAGGTCGGCGCCGGCACAGAACGCGCGTCCGGCCCCGGTGAAGACGATGGCGCGGATGTCATCGTCGGCGTCGGCGCGATCCAGTGCATCGAGCAGCTCGGCGAGCATCGTGCGGGTGAAGGCGTTGAGCTTGTCCGGCCGGTTGAGCGTGATGGTGAGGACGGCGTCGTCGACCTCGTAGAGGATTTCCTCGTAGTTCATGCAGGGCTCCGCGTGCGGTGTTTCGGGGAATGCCGCGACATGGTGCCCGCGCGCGCGCGCGCTGCCAACCGGGATTGGCCATGCCGCAGCGCCGCGCGTGCCGGCCCGGCGCCGGGCAAACCCGCGCAGCTTCCTTTCCCTTACACTGCCCGCCCATGACCAGTACCGGGAGGCGCAGCCGAATGGAATATTCCGACATCACCTACGCCGTCGAGGCCCGCGTCGCGACGATCACGCTCAATCGGCCGGACAAGCTCAACGCGTGGACGCGCACCATGGAGACCGAGGTGCGCGCGGCGATGACGGCGGCCGGTAACGACGACGCGGTGCGCGCCATCGTGCTCACCGGGGCCGGCCGCGGCTTCTGCGCCGGCGCCGACATGAGCCTGCTCAGCGACGTCAGCGCGAGCGGCGGCGACGCGCGCCCGGGCGACGCGGCGCCCGGCGGCATTGCCGGGGGGCTCGACCTGCCACCCGACTACCATCTCCGCTACGCCTACTTCCCGACCGTGCCGAAACCCGTGATTGCGGCGATCAACGGCCCAGCGGCGGGACTCGGGCTCATCATGGCGCTGTATTGCGATGTGCGTTTCGCCGCTGACAGCGCGGTGTTCACCACGGCGTTCGCACGTCGTGGCCTGATCGCCGAGCACGGCATCTCGTGGCTGTTGCCCGCGCTCGTCGGCCACGCCCACGCGCTCGACCTGCTGCTCTCGGCGCGCAAGGTGGACGCGACCCAGGCACTCGCGATGGGGCTGGTCAACCAGGTACACCCGGGGTATGCACTGATGGACGCGGCGCAGGCCTACGCGCGCGACCTCGCGGACAACGTTTCGCCGCGCTCGATTCGCGTCATGAAGCGCCAGGTCTACCGCGCAGTGCTGCAGTCGTTGGAGGACGCCACGCTGATCGCCAACGCCGAGTTGCCGGGGAGTTTCGTCTCCGAGGATTTCAAGGAAGGCGTGGCGCATTTCCTCGAGCAGCGGCCGGCGCGCTTCAGCGGGCGCTGAGGGTCTCGGCGGGGGGGGCGCGTCCCGCCTCGCCCCGTGCCGCTCAGCGGCATCCTCGCGCGCCAGCTGATTCCCGTCAGGCGCGGCAGCTTGCGCTTGCCACATTATTGACATGCGGGAATCGTACGCTCGGCAGCGACCGGCGCGGCCGGGAGCTGCGGCAACGAATGGCGCCCCGGGCAGGATTCGAACCTGCGACCTACCGCTTAGGAGGCGGTTGCTCTATCCCCTGAGCTACCAGGGCGGGCGCCCGAGTCTAGCAAAACGCGTGGCGGCGGGGGACGAATGTCGCGAATTGTCACGGCACGGTAAACGATTGACACACCTGCCGGCCATGTCCGGAACAGAGCGAGGAGGTATTCGAGACTGATGGAAACGGCACCCGGCAATCTCGCCGGCCATAACGAAATCAGGCAACTGGCGGCGGCACGACCCATGCACGAGTCAGGACCGAAAACGGCAACACAATCCGACCTCAGCGCGCTCGAGGTGCACGACTTGTTCGAGCGGCGTTACCAGCAGCGCGTGCTCGCCGACGCCGTCGGATCCCTGTCCAAGGCCGATAGCGACGCGCTGCTCGAGCAGATCGACAGCCTGTCCCGGCAGCTCGATTCGCTCATCGAGGCCACGCGCAAGGTGCGCGAGCCGCTGTCGTTCGACCTGTTGCTCACGCGCCTGATGCGTCTCATCACCGAGGCGTTCGATGCCGATCGCAGTTCGCTGTTTCTCATCGATCACGAGTCACACGAGCTGTTCTCACGCGTCGCGCAAGGTGAGCTGGTCGAAGAAATTCGCTTTCCCTGCGGCGCCGGGATCGCGGGCAGCGTGTTTCGCAGCGCTCAGCCGGCGATCATCCACGACGCCTATGCGGACGCCCGCTTCAACGCCGAGGTCGATGCGGCCACGGGCTACTACACCCACAACATCCTGTGCGTGCCGCTGATCGATCGAAGCGGCGAGACCATCGGCGTGACGGAGGTCCTGAACAAGCGCAGCGGCGATTTCACGAACGCCGATTGCGCGCTGCTGCAGGCCTTCACGACGCATACGGCCTCGGTCATCGAGGCGGCGCGACTGAGCGAGAGCGCGCGCGACTCGCTGCGTGAGCAGGCGCGCATCCTGGAAGTGACGCAGGCGGTCTCCTCGGAGCTCGACATCGACGAGCTGCTGCGCAAGATCGTGGGTATCTCGAGCGACCTGCTCGAGGCCGAACGCACCACGCTGTTCCTGCACGACGCGGCGCGCGGCGAACTATGGTCGCGGGTCGCCGAGGGACTGGCCGAACGCGAGATCCGCATCCCCGATGATCTGGGCATCGCCGGACAGGTCTTCACCACGCGCAACGCCGTCAACATCCCCGATGCCTACGCCGATTCGCGCTTCAACCCGGATGTCGATCGCAAGACCGGCTTTCGCACCCGCTCGATCCTGTGCGTGCCGGTGATCAACAAGCACGGCGTACCCATCGGCGTGATGCAGGTGCTCAACCGTCGCGGCGGTCCGTTCCGCCCGCGCGACCAGCGCCGGCTCGAGATGCTCGCCGCGCAGAGCGCGATCGCGCTCGACAACGCGCGCCTCTTCCGTGCGGTGATCGACGAGCGCAATTACAGCGAGAACGTGCTGCAGTCACTGTCCGACGCAGTCATCACGCTCGACAACAACTTCAACGTCGTCAAGCTCAACGAGCCGGCCTCGCGCCTGCTGCGCGTGCACGCGCACGACATTCTCGGCGCGCCGGCGCACAAGGCATTCGGGCCCGGCAACGCCTGGCTGCTCGAGGCGGTCGAGAAGGTGGTGAGCACGCACACGCCCGAAACGGTGCTCGACACCAAGCTGCAGACGCGCGAGCAGGACGAGGTTGCAGTCAACTTCACCGCCACGCCACTCGCCGACGCCGATGGCAGCACCCTGGGTTGCACGCTGATCGTCGAGGACATCACCGAGGACAAACGGGTGCGCGCGACGATGGCGCGCTACATGACCGCCAAGGTCGCCGACCAGGTGCTGGCAGAGCGTGAGTCGGTGCTCGGCGGGCGCTCGCAGCTGGCGACGATCCTGTTCTCCGACATTCGCGGCTTCACCGCGATCGCCGAGGACCTGGGCGCGCAGGGCACGGTATCGTTGCTGAACGAGTACTTCACCGAGATGGTCGAACTCGTGTTCGAGCACAACGGGATCCTCGACAAGTACATCGGTGACGCCATCATGGCGGTGTTCGGTACGCCCTTCCCGGGCGAGATGGACGCGGACAACGCGGTGCGCGTCGCGATCCGCATGCAGGAAGTCCAGGCACTGTTCAACGCACGCCGCCGGGCCGCTGGACAACCCGAGTTCGAGACCCGCATCGGTATCGCGTCGGGCGACGTCGTCGCCGGCAACATCGGCTCGGTGCGGCGCATGGACTACACGGTCATCGGCGACGGCGTGAACACCGCTTCCAGGCTGGAATCCGCCAACAAGCAGCTCGGCACCCGCATCCTGGTCAGCGGCAGTACGCGCGAGCTGCTGACCGGCGAGTACCGCCTGCGCGAGCTCGATCTCATCCGGGTCAAGGGACGCGGTGCGCCCTTGCCGGTCTACGAAGTGCGCGGTTTCGGAGCCGAAGCCACGAGTCACACGGAAGATGCGTTGCTGACGGCCTTCGCCCGGGGGCTGGCCAGTTACCGTGAGCGCGACTGGGATACCGCGATCCGGCATTTCGAACGCGCCCTCGAAACCGATCACGCCGACCAGCCGAGCTGGCTGTTCCGCGGCCGCGCGCTGCACTATCGCGCCGAACCGCCGCCGGAACACTGGGACGGCGTCTGGTCGTTGCTCGACAAGTGACGAGGACGCCGGTTGCGCCGCCGGTGACGCTCAGCCGGTGGTTCTTTTTTAGGAACCTTTCAATAAAGCTGGGCCGAGCAGTCTGCGTCGGCGCTGTTCGAGTTCAAGGCGCGAAGCGCACGTCATGGCGGGCCATGGCGAAGATTCGTCACGTCGAAACCGGACAGCGCGGGCGCAAGGGGCCGGGTCATGGCTTGTTCCGAGGTTCCTTTAACCGCGCCCAGGTATCGCGCAAGGTCGCGGTGCGGTTGAACACCGCGCGCCCCGGTGCATCGTCGCGGCTGTCGCGGCAGAAGTAGCCGAGGCGCTCGAACTGGAACGTCGTCGCGGCCGAGTCGGCCAGCGACGGCTCGCCCCAGGCGCGCTCGACCACGCGCAGCGACGCCGGATTGAGATGGCCGCGGAAGTCCTCCGCGGCGCCCGGGTCCGGCACGTCGAAGAGCCGATCGAACAGGCGTACCTCGAGCGGTAGCGCGTACGCCGTCGAGACCCAGTGGACGATGCCCTTGACCTTGCGGCCATCGGGGGTCTGACCACCGCCGCTCGCGGCATCGTAGGTGCAGCGCAGTTCGACCGGCTCACCCGCCGCGTCGCGTCGCACCTCGTCGCAGCGGATCACGTAGCCGTAACGCAGGCGCACCTCGCGGCCGGGTGCGAGGCGGTGAAACTTCTTGGGAGGATCGTCCATGAAGTCTTCGCGCTCGATCCACACCTCGCGCGTGAGCGGCACGCGGCGGGTGCCGAAGCCGTCGTCCTTGGGATGCACGGGCGCTTCCAGCCATTCCGTGTGATCGGCCGGGAAGTTGTCGATCACGACCTTGATCGGGTCGAGTACGGCCATTGCGCGCGGCGCGGTGCGGTCGAGTTCCTCGCGCACGCAGTTCTCGAGCACGCCGAATTCGATCACCGTCTGCTTCTTGGTCACGCCGATGCGTTCGCAGAATTCGCGTATCGCTGCGGCGGGGTAGCCACGCCGGCGCATGCCGCGCAGCGTCGGCATGCGCGGGTCGTCCCAGCCGCTGACGTGCCCTTCGCGGACCAGGGCGAGCAACTTGCGTTTGCTGGTCAGCGTGTGGTCGAGCTCGAGACGGGCGAACTCGATCTGCTGCGGATGGCAGGGCACGTCGAGCTGGTCGAGCACCCAGTCGTAGAGCGGGCGGTGATCCTCGAATTCGAGCGTGCACAGCGAATGCGTAATGCCTTCCAGCGCATCCGAGATGCAGTGCGTGTAGTCGTACATGGGATAGATGTGCCAGCGTTCGCCGGTGCGATGGTGCGGTGCCTTGCGGATGCGGTAGAGCGTGGGGTCGCGCAGGTTGATGTTGGGCGCGGCCATGTCGATGCGCGCGCGCAGCACGTGCTCGCCCTCGGCGAACTCGCCGGCGCGCATGCGCGCGAACAGGTCGAGGTTGGTTGCCACATCGCGATCGCGCCAGGGGCTGTCCTGCCCCGGCTCCGTCAGGGACCCGCGCGTAGTACGGATCTCTTCCGCCGACTGGCTGTCGACGTAGGCCTTGCCGGCACGGATCAGGTCGCAGGCGAAATCGTAGAGCTGCTCGAAGTAGTCCGAGGCATGGAACAGCCGGTCGTCCCAGTCGAACCCGAGCCAGCGTACGTCCTGTTCGATGGCGCTGGCGTACTCGACGTCTTCGGTGGCCGGGTTGGTGTCGTCGAAGCGCAGGTTGCAGGTTCCGCCATACTCGAGCGCGGTACCGAAGTTCAGGCAGATCGACTTGGCGTGCCCGATGTGCAGGTAGCCGTTCGGCTCCGGCGGAAAGCGCGTGGCCACGCGGCCGCCATGCTTGCCGCTACGCTGATCGGCGTCAATGATATGGCGGATGAAATTGGCCGTGGGCGGCCCGGATCGGGTATCTGTCACGCTCAGGATCGCGCATCATGTAAGTAAAGGGGCGCAATTATAATGATTTACGCCGTCCGAGGCAGTCACGAGGGTACGACGCGGGCGCCGGTGAGCGTTCCGGCGGCGGCGTTGGGCGGAGGTTCGGTGCTACACTTTCCAGCCGATTCCGGACAGGCGCACCGCGCCGAGTCGCCGCGCACCGCGCACGCCATTCGAAACGCGCCCGCAGGCACGTTCCGCCCCACGATTGCCGTTCGTCGTTCACTTGTCGGCGCCGTGTCCGGCGGTCGGTTGCGGCGAGCAAAGCGATCCAATCGAACCGGTCATGGAGTAGGCGCCGACAACGGCAGTTTCACCCGATGAGTTCAGGTCACGGTACATCCGGCGGCGTCGAGCAACGCCGCTTTACCCGCGTGCCCATCAATCTCGAGGGCTACCTCGGCGTGGGCGAGCGGCCGCCCGTGCCCTGCACGGTACGTGATTTCTGCCCCGGTGGAATGTTCATCAGCGCCGATCCGGCCGCCTACGCGAGCGCGGCGCCGCAGTCGCCGGCGGTACTCTACTTCGCGCTCATGCTCGACGGCGAGAAGCGCGATTTCCAGCTCCAGCTCGTGGTCGCCCGCGTTGTCGCCAAGGGCGTGGGCGTGACCTTCGCGCGGGCCGATGACGAGGCGATTGCGCTCCTTGCCCAACTCGCCGAGCCCGCCACCGCGCCGCCGGCGCCGGATGACGACATCGCGCGGGCGGCTCAGACCGCGGACTTCGATGCTGCCTATGCCGCCGTGCGCGAGCCACTGCAGGCACGCGTCGCCGAGCACGTCGATGCCCTCGTCGAGAGCTTCCTCGAGCGCGTCGACGAGGTGTTGTTCGCGCGCGCCCGCGATGCCGGTAACAATGTCGACGAGACCCGTTTCATCGACGGCCAACGCGAGATGCGCGCGCGGCGCGACAAGGTTCGCGCCGAGGTGCCGCCGAAGATTGCCGAGGCGATACGGATACTCGGCAACCCGCTGTCCTCCGCGGACCGCGATCCGCAGGCGTTCGGGCTCTCCGATCTGTCGCTGATCGAGAAGGACGAGTTCGAGGATTTCCTCGCTATCTCCGAAATGGTCTCGGAACTCGAGCCGGAGTTTCAGCAGCCATTGTGGGAACTCTCGCGGCGCTTCAGCCATCTGGCCAACCGCGAGGTGACCGACAGCAGCAACCCGATCGGCCCGAGCGTGCTGTGCAATGCCGTCGCCGAGTCGCTCAAGGGGCTGCAATCCGAGCGCCGCGTGGCCTCGGTGATTTACGAGGTGTTGCGGGGCGTGATGTCGCGTCAACTCGAGGCGCTCTACGCCGCGGCCAACGCGCTGCTCGTCGAGCATGGAGTGCTGCCGGTGATCGAGCGCGACAAGCCCGTGGTCAAGCGCCGGCCGCCGGCAAGTGCGGGTTTCGATGCCGCCGGAGGCGAGGCCGCGGAAACGGCCGAGCAGGAACAGCTTGACGACCTGATGCCCGGGCCGGAGGAGTACCGGGGGCGCGTCGCGCCGGCGCCACCCGCAGCGCCGGCAGGCGTGGTCGCAGCGGCTCGGCCCGCGCCGCCCCCCGGAGCCGCGACCGGCGGCCCTGCGGGCGGTGGCGAACCCGCCGCCGTACGCGCGGCAGCGCCCTCGCTGCCGCCACACCTTGTGCCGGGACCCGCTGCGGATCAGGCGCCGTCACCGGCGTCCAGTGTGCGAGCGGCGCCGGCCAGCCTGCCCCCGGGCATGATCGTGCCGCCGCCGGGCGACGGGCAGGTCGCGCCGGTCGGTGCCGTGCAGGCCGCGTCCGCGGACCCGCCGCCTGCCGCGTCCGGCGGTGCCGCGGCGGCGGGTAGCGCCACCGTCCCGGCCGGCGGCTGGACGGTGGGTCCGGCGCGCTACGCACCGCCGCTCGCGCAGCGCGCGTATTCTGCCGCTCAGGCCCAGCTTGCACTGCGTCGCCAGTTCGACCCTGTGCCCGCGGCAGGCGAGGGTGCAGGGGCAGGCTACGAGACCGTGCAGATCGTCGAGGGGCTGGGCGCGTTGCAGAATGCCTATGCCGAAGGGCCGGCGGAGCCGCTCGACGTCACGGCGCTCAAGCAGCGCATCATCAATGCGCTGACCGCGGCCGGTATCCCACGGCGCGAGGTCGGTGGCAAGGCGGCCGACGCCATCGAGGTCGTTGCGGGCCTGTTCGGCTCCCTGCTGCAGGACGCCCTCATCGCCGGTAGCGCCAAGCAGGAGCTGACGCGTCTGCAGCCATCGGTGCATCGCGCCGCGCTGCTCGATTCGCAGTTCTTCGACTCGCCCGGTCATCCCGTGCGCCAGCTCATCGATCGCCTCGCGCGCCTGCGCGACGGCAAGAGCGAGGCCCAGCAGCAGCGCCAGGCACGCGTGCACGAACTGGTCGGGCGGGCCAATCGCGAGTTCCGCGACGACGTCGGCGTGTTCGACGAAATGCTCGACGAACTCGAAACCATACTCGGCGAGCAGGAAGACGAATACCGCGAGCGCGTCGGCACGGTCGTCGACTCGTTCGAAGAACAGCAACGCGTCCTCGAGCAGCGTCGCGGCACCAGCGCCGAGAGCACCGACAGCTCTGCGGCGCGCTCGGACCTGCCGGAGGAATGGCACAAGTGGCTCGATCGGGCGCGCCAGATCGAAGTCGGCCAGCGCATGCTGATGAACGCGACCAGTGCGAATCCGCTGGTCGTCAGCCTCGTCTGGAAGGAGCCGCGTAACAACCTGTTCGTGTACGTCGACGAGCAGGGCAACAAGGCCAATACGCTCACCCAGCAGCAGGTCGCGATGTACCTGCGCCGGGGAATCCTGCGCCCGCTCGGCGAAGACGCCGCGGGTACCGCGCTCGATCGGGCGATGTTCGGCGTCGTCGACCGCTTCCACCGGCAGGTCGAGGAAGAAGCGACGCGTGACGCTTTGACCGGCTTCCTCAACCGCCGTTTCTTCGTCGAGGCGATCGATGCGGCGCTGCCCGACGGTGAGACCAGTGCCGCGCGCAATGCGGCGGTGTGCGAAGTCGCTCTCGGGAACCTGGGCGAGGTGAACGACGCTTACGGCACAGCCGTGGGCGATGCCCTGCTCTCGGCGTTCGCCGCCGAACTCAAGCGCAAGTTGCGCGGCAAGGACATTGCTTTCGGACGCCTCGGCGGCGCCGTGTTCGGCGTGTACTGGCCCAACGGTGGCGCCGCGGCTGCCGAGCGCAAGCTGCGCGCGGCGCTCGATGCGCTGCGCGGGGTCGCGGTGGCGTCCGAGCCCGAAGCGCCGGACGGCGATGCGGATGCCACGGTGGACATGCAGGCGGGAGTCGACGACGCGACCGTGGCACGCGCGGTGAAGGCCACGTTCGTCATCGGTGTAACAGGTGCCGAGGACGGCCTGGTACAGGGTGAAGGGTTGCTCGCGTCCGCCCACCAGGCCTGTGTGGCGGCACGCGAGGCGGGACCCTACGCGATTCACGTGGCCGGCGGGGAAAGCCAGCAGCGGCGTCAGCTCGAGCAGCTGGTCGCGTATGCGAACAAGGCGCTGGACCGGGGCGTGCTCACCTTGCATGGCCAGCGCGTGCGGAGTCTCGCCGACGACGAGGTATTGCCGGCGCTGCACATCGTCGTCGGCGCAGTCGATCGCAGCGACAGGCTCATCCCCTCCCACTTGTTCGCGCCTGCGCTGGCGCGCTCGAACGCCGCGTCACGTATCGATCTGTGGGCGTTCGAGCAGACGCTGGCCTGGCTCGTCGACAACGAGGCCGCGCTCGACGACTACGCCCTGTTCATCGTGCCGCTATCGTCGATGTCGCTGCGCGACGAGGATCTGGCGAGTCACCTCATGGGGCACTTCATGCAGGTAGCGGTGCCACCGGGGCGGATCTGTTTCGAGCTGCCGGACCGCGACGTGGTCGAGAACGTGGTCGGTGCCGGTGAACTGATCAGCACGCTCAAGGAATTCGGCTGCCGCTTCGTGCTCGACGAGTTCGGCAGCGGCCATGCCAATTACGACTACATCAAGGAAGTCGACATGGATTTCGTCTCGATCAAAAGCAGCTTCATCAGCGATGCCGGCAACAATCCCAAGGACTTCGCGATGGCGAAATCGATCAACGAGCTGGTGCACTTCATGGGCAAGAAGACCATCGGCAAGCAGGCCGCGGGTACGGATCTCCTGCAGACGATGAGCGAGATCGGTATCGATTTCGTGCATGATCTGGCCGACAGCATCCATATCGCCGGCAAGACGTCATGAACACGCTCGAACAGCAGCCCGCCAAGATCGGCAAGTACGATGTCATCGACGTGCTTGGCAAGGGCGCCATGGGCGTCGTCTACAAGGGCCATGATGCCTACGTCGATCGCCCGGTCGCGATCAAGGTCGCGACCAATACCGACGCCGACGGCGAGGCGGAGAGCATGGCCCGGCGCATGTTCATCAACGAAGCGCGCTCGGCCGGCCGGCTCGATCATCCCAACATCCTCAAGGTCTACGAGGCCGGTGAGGAGCAGGGCATGCCCTACATGGTGATGGAGTTCATCAACGGGGGCGACACCCTGCGCTCCTACTGCAAGCCCGACACCTTGCTGCCGATCAAACGCGTGTGCGAACTCATTCGTCAGTCCGCCGACGCGCTCGATTACGCGCATACCCAGGGCGTACTGCATCGTGACATCAAGCCGGCGAACATCATGCTGACCGAGAGCGGCGTGGCCAAGCTGGGCGATTTCGGCATCGCCCGGCGCATGGGCGTGGACCAGACGCAGATCATCGGCTGGTTCGGTTCGCCCTTGTACATGTCACCGGAGCAGGCACAGGACAAGGATCTCACGCCGCAGTCCGACCTCTACTCGCTGGGTTCGGTTTTCTACGAGATGCTTGCGGGTACGCCGCCGTTCGCGGCGA
>Ga0180429_10000362_pt1 | contig 40531 bp, 30 predicted proteins | sample SS_ome_FD_132428 | JGI IMG/M metagenome (GOLD analysis project Ga0180429, IMG submission 132428) | Hypersaline lake sediment archaeal communities from the Salton Sea, California, USA - SS_1_S_1 metaG | ecosystem: Environmental > Aquatic > Non-marine Saline and Alkaline > Hypersaline > Sediment ...
CCAGCGGGAAGCCACGCGCCTGGCTCGGCTGAGGGTCGATCCGGCCGCTGTCTACGCCAGCGAAACGCGCTACGCCGCGACGCTCGCCAGCCTGGCCGATTCCCTGCCGCGGCTGTCGCTCGGGGCAGTGCCTCCCGCGGCGGGCCCGGCTGTGCGCTTCCTGCTGCGCCAGCTCCTGATGACGCGCGATCCCGATCTGATCGTCTGGCTCGACCGCGTCTGGCTGAGCGCGTCGGATGCGCTCGACCCCCAGGGCGAGATCCGCTTCTGGCTCGGTCTCGCCCTGCTCGAGACGGGGTCGCCGGAGCGCGCCGCCCAGCTGCTGGCCGGGCCGGCGCCGCCCGCCGTGCGCCGCTACGCCGAGTGGCTGCGCGTGCTGGCGCTGGAGGGGAGCGACAGCCTGAAGGCGGGCGAGGCGGCGCTGGCGCTCGTCGCCTATCACCCACACCACCCCTTCATCGGTTCGCTGACGGTGCGCGCCGCGCGGCATGCCGAGCGTGAAGGGCGTGACGACCTGGCCCGCCGTCTGCTGCTGCGCTATCTCGAAGCGTCCCCCGGGGTGACCCGCACCGACCGTGCGCTGCGCGCCGAGGCGGCGACCCTCTTGGCCGAGGCTGAGCGGCGCGCCGGACGGCAGCGCAGCTTTCGCACCTGGTTCTGCCGCGCGGGCGCCGAGGATCCCGGGGCGCAGGGTGCCTCCGCCCTGCGGTGCTCGCAGGCGCGCACCCTGCTGGCGGCCGGTCGGCGAGCGGGACAGCTTCCCGACAGCGTCGCGCTGCGTGCGGTCGAGGCCCTGGCATGCGCCGGTCCGGCGGGCGAAGCGTGGCAAGCGTGGTCCGCCGACCCGACGCGCTGGACGCCCCGGGCCGCCGGGCGCGTGGCGCGCCTCGTGCTCGACGCGCTCTACCGCGCGCGGCGCCATGCTCCGGCGCTCGCCGCGGCCGAGCAGGTGCAGTCCCTCGCGCAGGGGGAGCGAGCCGCGGTCGACGAGCGCACGGCTCGCTATGCGGCGCTGATCGAGGCCCGGCTCTGGCGGCGGCGCGGGGCGCTCGACGCGATGGCCGCGGCGGGAGCGCGCGCGGCCCCTCCAGGACCGGCGCAGGAAGCGGAGCGCGAAATCGGGGCTCTCGCTGTCTGGGAAGTCGCACGCGAGCTTGAGGACGCCGGTCGGTGGGACGCAGCCGCCACGTGGTACGCCGACTTGGCGGCGCGCTACCCGGCGGCGCCGGACGCGCGCGAGGCACGCCTGCGCGTCGCGCTCTGCCGCGCGCGAAGCGGTGAAGAGGCCTGGGCCCGCGCCGAGCTGGAAACGCTGTGCGCCGAGGCCGCGCCGAACGAGACGAGCGGCCCATGCCTGTGGCGGGCGTTGCGCTGGCCGCAGCACGAGCGCGATGCCTACCTGGAGCGGGCCGCGGCCGAGCGCTACCCGGGCTACTTCGCCTACCGGGCGCGCGGCGCGCTGGGGCTCGGCGCGGCGGCACCCGACTCGCTCTTCTGGCGCGCCTTGCGCGGCACGATCCGCGCGCCGGAGCGTTGGGGATGGCCGCGCGCATTGACACGCGACGGCGAGCTCGCGCCGCGCCCAGCCGAACGCCGCCTGCTCGACCTGATCGCGGCCCACCCCGGCGCGGAGACGGCGCTGCTGCTGCTCATCTACGGCCGCGACGTCTGGGCGCGCGGCTTCCTGGCGCGCCTCCCGGGGTGGGCCGCGCTCTCGCGCGCCGAGCGCGCCGGCGTGCAGCGCGCCTTGGGGGATCTCTCGGGGGCGATCTACACCGGGATCGCCAGCGGCGATCCGCATGCGCGCTACCCGGTCGCCTTTGCGCCCGAGGTCGCCGCGGCGGCGGCGCGCTTCGATCTGGCGCCGGAGTTCCTCTTGGCTGTCATCCGCCAGGAATCGCTCTTCTCGCGCACCGTGCGATCGGGCGCCGGGGCGGTCGGCCTGATGCAGCTCATGCCCCGCACGGCGGCGCGCATGGCCGATTCGCTCGGCTGGGACAGCTACGACCTCGCCCGACCGCGCGACAACATCTTTCTGGGGGCACGGCACCTGGTCGAACTGCTCACCGCGTGCGAGGGGGAGGTGCCCGTGGCGCTAGCCGCCTACAACGGCGGGCTTGAGAATGCGCGGCGCTGGCGACCGCGCGGCGCGAGCCTGGATGAATTCATCGAGCTGATCGGCTACAGCGAGACGCGCCGTTTCGTCAAGAGCGTGCTCATGCACTACGGCTACTATGGGGAGCTCTACCCGGCCGCGGCGCCCGGCGCGCGGCAGGAGGATTGACAGGCCCTTCGACCTCCGGCACTCTCGGCCCTGGTCTCGTCTCGCTGGGGAAGGAGTGACCCGTGCGCTGGTTCGGGGAGATCGGCCGCAAGGCGATTCACCTCTCGGCATTGTCGATCCCAGTCGGGTACTACTTTCTCGACGCCGGCCTCGGGCGAGCGATTCTCGCGCTCCTGACAGCGCTCAGCTTCCTGATCGATGTCGTGCGCCTGAATCAACCGCGCATTCGCACCTTCTTCTTCATCTTCTTTGGCCGACTCGTGCGCGATCACGAGCGCCACAATCTGCTCGGCGCGACCTATCTGCTGCTCTCCAGCCTGATCTGTGTCCACGCCTTTCCCAAGCCGATCGCCGTCGCCGCGCTCGCCTTCCTGATCGTCGGCGATTCGGCCGCCGCGCTCGTGGGGCGCGCCTTCGGCCGCGTACGCATCTTCGACAAGTCGCTCGAAGGCAGTCTTGCCTGCCTGGTCGCCTGTCTCGCGATCGGCGCACTCATCCCCGAGCTGGGCTGGACGCGCACCCTGCTCGGTGCGCTCACGGCGACGCTGATCGAACTGATTCCCGTCCCTCTCGATGACAACTTGCGCATTCCGCTCGCTTCCGGATTCGTGATGGCAATGACGCCGGCCTGAAGTGGGACGGGAATCCGCTTGATCCGGTTCGCGGCGCTTTGCTAGCGTTTCCGATCGCTCGCCCGTGGCGAGCGTGCGCCCCGCTTCGGAGGCCCGTCCGGCGAGATCCGGCGGTCGGGCCGCGTGCGGCCCGCAGACCGAGGAGCCGCCATGTTATCTTCGGTGAAGCAGCAATTCAGCAAGGCACTCACGCGAGTCTTCGGCACGAAGCACGAGCGTGACATGCGGCCGCTCTGGCCGCTCGTCGAGGCGATCAACGCCGAGTACGAGGGCCTTGGCGACCTGAGCGAAGAGGCGCTGCGGGCCAAGACGGAGGCGTTCCGCCAGCGCCTGGCCGAAGGTGAGACGCGCGACGATCTGTTGGTCGAAGCGTTTGCCGTCGTCAAGGAGGCGTGCCGCCGGCACGTCGGGCGCAGTTGGCCGGTCGTCGGCCATGACCTGCCCTGGCAGATGGTTCCCTACGATGTGCAGTTGCTCGGCGCAATCGTTCTGCACCAGGGCAAGATCGCCGAGATGGCGACCGGCGAGGGCAAGACGCTCGTCGCGGTCCTGCCGCTCTACCTCAATGCCCTGACGGGGCGCGGCTGTCACCTGATTACGGTCAACGACTACCTCGCCCGGCGCGACAGCGAGTGGATGGGCCAGATCCTGCGCTACCTCGGCCTCAAGGTCGGCTGTATCCAACACGACATGGACAACGCCGCCCGGCGCGCGGCCTACGAGTGCGATGTCACGTACGGTACGAACAACGAGTTCGGCTTCGACTTCCTGCGCGACAACATGGCTGTGCGCAAGCAGGACCAGGTTCAGCGCGGACATCACTTCGCGATCGTGGACGAGGTCGACTCGGTGCTGGTTGACGAGGCGCGCACGCCGTTGATCATCTCGGGCCCGGTCGCCGCGAGCCACCAGCGCTACGATGCGCTGCGCGACCCGGTCGAGCGCCTCGTGCGCCGGCAGAACCGCATCGTCAACGAGGCGGTCGGCGAGGCGCAGAAGCTGCTCGACGAAGCGGCCACGCTTGCGGATCCGAAGGCGGCCGCGGAGAAGGAGTTCCAGGCGGGTACGCGCCTGCTGCAGGTGCAGCGGGCGGCCCCCAAGCACAAGCGCTTCATGAAGCTTGTCGCCGATCGCAATCTGAAGGAGCTGATCCTGCGCGTCGAGAACGACTACATGCGCGACAAGCAGCTCCACCTGCTCGACGAGGACTTGCTCTATTCGATCGATGAGCGCGAGCACAGCATCAATCTCAGCGACGCGGGACGGGCGCAATTGAGTCCGGGGGATCCCGACTACTTCACGCTGCCCGACCTGGCCGAGGCGCTCGGCCCGATTGACGAAGATGAAGCGCTCACGCCGCAAGAGAAGCTCGCTCGCAAGCAGGAAGTCCACCTCGCCTACGCCAAGAAGTCCGACGAACTGCACACGATTCACCAGCTCCTACGCGCCTTCTGCCTGTACGAAAAGGATGACGAGTACGTCGTGCAGGATGGCAAGGTGATGATCGTCGACGAGTTCACCGGTCGCTTGATGCCTGGCCGCCGCTTCAGCGAAGGGCTGCACCAGGCGCTGGAAGCGAAGGAACGCGTGCGCGTCGAAGGGGAGACGCAGACCTGGGCGACGATCACCCTGCAGAACTACTTCCGGCTCTACGAGAAGCTCGCCGGCATGACCGGTACGGCGGAAACGGAGGCGGGCGAGCTGTGGCAGATCTACAAGCTCGACGTGATCGTCGTCCCAACCAATGAACCGGTGCGCCGCGTCGACTACAACGACGTCGTCTTCCGCACCCGCCGCGAGAAGTACCAGGCGATCATCGATGAGATCGCGCGCATTCACGAGGCGGGCCTCCCGGTCCTGGTCGGGACGGTGACGGTCGAGGTGTCGGAGACGCTGAGCCGCATGCTCAAGCGCCGCGGGATCAACCATTCCGTCCTCAATGCCAAGTTCCACCAGCAGGAGGCGGAGATCGTCGCGCAGGCGGGCCGTCCCGGGGCGGTGACGATCGCGACCAACATGGCCGGTCGCGGCACGGACATCAAGCTCGGTCCCGGCGTCGTCAAGGGCCGCAAGTGCCTCGTGCGCAGTCGCGCCGGCGAAGGCGACTGCGACGCAACCGAGTCGGTGCGCACCTGCCTGGACGAGATGCCGTGCGGACTCTACATCATCGGCACCGAACGGCACGAGAGCCGGCGCATCGATCGCCAGCTGCGTGGCCGCGCCGGGCGCCAAGGCGATCCAGGCGCCAGCCGCTTCTTCGTCTCCTTCGAGGACGACCTGATGCGGCTGTTCGGCACGCAGCGCGTCGCGAGTCTGATGGACCGGATGGGCGCCCAGGAGGGCGAGGTCATCGAACATGATCTCGTCACCAAGGCGATCGAGCGGGCGCAGAAGCGAGTCGAGGAGCACAACTTCACGATTCGCAAGCATCTGCTCGAGTACGACGACGTCATGAACCAGCAGCGCGAGGTCGTCTACGGCATCCGCAACCAGATTCTGGAAGGCCAAGACTTGCGGTCCGAAGTCCAGGGGCTGGTGAAGGATCTGATCGCGCGCAAGCTGGATGATCTCTTCGGCGATGGCAAGTCCAGTGTGGGACTGGACTTGACTGAGGAGCCGCGGCCACTGCAGGAGCTGAGCGAGGAACTCGAGCGCGTCTTCTTGGTACCCTTCCCGCTAGTCGACCTGTGGCGCGGCCTATCGGCGGAACAGCGCAAGCAAGCCCAGCTCGGCGCCGATGCGTTGCAGGAGGAGGCGGTGGGCATCGCCAACGCGGCCTACGCCGCGCGCGAAGCGGAATGGGGACCGACCGCGGCGCGCGAGGTGGAGCGACACGTCTACCTGCGCGTCATTGACGATGCCTGGAAAGACCACCTCTATGAGATCGACCTCTTGCGCGGCGGCATCGGACTGCGGGCCTACGGACAGAAAGACCCCTTGCTCGAGTACAAGGCCGAGGCCTTCCGCATGTTCGAGGCGCTGATGCAGCAGGTGCAGGAGGAGACGCTGCGGCTGCTGATGCGCGTGCAACTGCGCCGGGAGGGAGAGCCCCCGCCCGCGCAGCGCGCCGCGCCGCCGACCGGCGGGCAGGCGGTGCACGCCGCTGCGACCGGCTTCGGCGGGGCCCAAGCGGCGCCGGGAACCCCGGTGCGGCCCAGCGGCCCCGGTGCCGGAGGGGGGCAGCAGGTTCCGCCGCTGGCCAGCGCCAGTGGCCGGGCGGCCGCGGAGCGGGGACGCCAGCCGGCGCGCTCGGTCAAGAAGGTCGGGCGCAACGCCCCCTGCCCCTGTGGCAGCGGGAAGAAGTACAAGCATTGCTGCGGCGCTCAGGAGTAGGTCCGGGCCGCGATCGCGGGCCGTACCGCCGAGCTTGAGGAGCGCCGCTGCGGAGGGAATGGATGGCAAAGAAGCGACTCATCATCGTCGAGTCGCCCGCCAAGGCGCGCACGATCCAGCGTTTCGCCGGGCGCGGCTACGAGGTGCGCGCTTCGATGGGGCACGTGCGCGACCTGCCGAAGAACCCGAAGCGCAAGGGCAAGCCGAACTGGATCGGGATCGACGAAGAGCACGGCTTCGAACCGCACTACATCATCCTGCGCGACAAGAAGAAGCAGGTCGACGAAATCGTCAGCCGCGCCAAGCAGGCGGACGAGGTTCTCTTGGCCGCAGATCCGGACCGCGAAGGTGAGGCGATCTGCTGGCACCTGTCCGAAATCCTCGCCGCCAAGAACGTCGCCGCTCCCGTGCGCCGGATTCTGTTCCACGAGGTGACGCGGCCGGCGATTCGCGCTGCGCTCGAGAAGCCGGGCGAGGTCTCCCTCGCCAAGGTCGACGCGCAGCAGGCGCGACGGATCCTCGATCGGATTGTCGGCTATCGCATTTCTCCCTTGCTCTGGGAAAAGGTGCGGCGGGGATTGTCTGCCGGGCGAGTGCAGACGGTCGCGCTGCGGATGATCGTCGACCGCGAGCGTGAGATTCGGGCCTTCCAGCCACTCGAGTACTGGACGATCGATGCGTCGGTCTCCGCCGCCGACCCGGCGAGCGCAGCGGCCGCGGCGCCGTTCGACGCGAAGCTGGTCGACTGGCGCGGCGCTGGTGTGCCATGGAAGAAGGGCAAGACGAAGCAGGCGGCCGAGGAGCGCGAACCTGGGCTGCCAAACGAGGAACACGCGCGCGAGGCGGAGGCCCATCTGCGGGACGCTGCCTGGGTCGTGCGCGATGTGGAAGCGAAACGCTCCCGCCGTTCGCCGCCGCCGCCGTTCACGACGAGCAAGCTGCAGCAGGAGGCGGCCCGCCGCTTCCACTTCCCGGTGCGCTCGACGATGCGCATCGCCCAGAGCCTCTACGAGGGGAAAGAGGTTGGCGACAGTGGGCAGGTGGGTCTGATCACCTACATGCGAACCGACTCGGTGCGAGTGGCCAACGAGGCGCTCGAGAATGTGCGCGCACACATCGGGAGCACCTACGGCGACGCCTATCTGCCCGAGAAGCCGCGCCACTTCAAGCAGAAGGGGCGTACGCAGGACGCGCATGAGGCGATTCGGCCGACTGCGATGGAACTGACGCCCGAGCAGGTGGCACCTTATCTGAAGTCGGACGAGCTCAAGCTCTACACGCTGATCTGGAATCGCTTCGTCGCGAGCCAGATGGCGCCGGCGGAATTCGACGTGACCAAAGTCGATATCGCCGCCGGCGAGGCGACGCTGCAGGCGGTGGGACAGGTGATGCGCTTTGCTGGCTGGCGCCAGATCTACGAGGAGATGCGTGAAGAGGGCGAGGGTGGCGAGAAGGGGAGCGACGCCCACTTGCCGCCGCTTGAGGCGGGCATGGCACTCACCCCGCTGGAGATCCGGACCGCGCGCAACGAGACCCAGCCGCCTCCACGCTACAGTGAGGCAATGCTCGTGCGCGCGCTCGAGGAAAACGGGATTGGCCGGCCGTCGACTTATGCCGCCATCCTCTCCGTCATTTCTGATAAGGACTACGTCGGCAAGACGGAGGGACGGTTCGAGCCCACCCGCCTGGGCGAGCTGGTCACCGACTTGCTGGTCAAGCACTTCGGCACGCTCTTCGCGATTGCCTATACGGCACGCTTGGAGGCGGAGCTCGACAAGATCGAAGAGGGGGAGCGCAAAGGCGTCGAGACGCTCAGCGAGTTCGCCGCCAAGTTCGGGCGTGATCTGGAACGGGCGCGCGAGGAGATGGAAAACGTCAAGCAGCGCCAGGAGAAGACCGACTACCAGTGTCCCCTGTGCGACGCCAAGATGGTCAAGCGCTGGGGCCGGTTCGGGGAATTCCTGGCCTGCGAGCGCTATCCCGAGTGTCGCGGCACCCGCGACCTGGACGCCGATGCGCAGCCGACGCCGCCGGTCGCCGAAGAGTGCCCGAACTGCGGTCGACCGATGACCCTGCGCCGGGGACGCTGGGGCGTCTTTCTCGCGTGCACTGGATACCCGGAGTGCAAGACGACGCGCAAGATCAAGGTCGAGAACGGCACGGTCGAGGTGAAACACGACGTCTTACTCGACGAGACATGCCCCGAGTGCGGGGCGCGTCTGGCGCGCAAACACGGGCGTTTCGGGGAATATGTGGCCTGCAGCAGCTATCCGCAGTGCCGCTACATCAAGCGCAACGAAACGGGCATCGCCTGCCCGGAGGAGGGGTGCGACGGGCAGCTGGTCGAGAAGCGCACGCGGCGCGGCCGCAGCTTCTATGGCTGCAGCCGCTATCCGCAGTGTCGCTACGCCGTCTGGGACCCCCCCGTAGATCGCGCTTGCCCGGAATGCGGTCATCCCTTCATGCTGCGGCGGGAGACGAAACGGGATGGACCCCACTACGCCTGCCCGGGCTGCAAAGCTAAACAGCCGCGGGAAGAGGCCGCCGAGACGGGCGGCGAAACAGCAGGCGAGGCCGCCGGCCGCTGAGGCGGATCCGCAGTGCGCCCCGCCGCGGGCGCCAGAGCCCGCGCCGGCAGGGGCGCGGGAACAGGCGCCGCTCGCCTGGGCGCTGGGCGCTTTCCTGCGTGAGCTTGAGCATCTGGAAGGTCGCAGCGTCCACACCGTGCGCGCCTACCGCGCCGATCTGACGGCGTTCGAGCGCTTCCTTGCAGAGCGGCTCGGCCGCGGGGCGATCCTGCCCGATGTAAGCGCGGCCCACGGGCGACTCTGGCTCGCCGCGCAGCAAGCCGCGGGTGCCCGCCCGCGCACCCTTGCCCGCCGCCGGTCAGCGCTCCGGCGTTTCAGCCGTTTTCTCAATCGCGAACAGCTGCTTGGCGACGATCCGGGCCAGCGCCTGCCGGCGCCTCCCGCCGGACGGCCCTTGCCGCAGGCGCTCGCGGCCGAACGTCTGCAAGCGATCCTCGACCGCGGCTGGGAGGGCGATGCCGCCGGCCTGCGCGATCGGGCCATCTGTGAGTTGCTCTACGGCGCCGGCTTGCGCCTGGCGGAGCTCGTCGCGCTCGATCTCGCCGATGTCGATCTGCGCCACCGCTGGCTGCGGGTGCAGGGCAAGGGCGCGCGCGAACGCACGGTCTGCTTCGGCACCGCCGCGGCGCGCGCCTTGGCCGCCTTCCAGCCGGTACGGGCCAGCTGGCCGCGCCCCGGCGGCGGGGGCGCCGCCGCTCCGGCCGCGCTCTTCCTCAACCGCCGCGGTGGCCGTCTGAGCGCGCGTTCCGTGCAACGCATCGTCGCCCGCCGCCTCGCCGACCCGCTGCTGGGACGAGTCCATCCCCACGCCCTCCGGCACAGCTTCGCCACCCACATGCTCGACGGCGGCGCGGACCTGCGCGCGATTCAGGCGCTGCTCGGTCACCGCTCGCTCGACACGACGCAAATCTACACGCACGTCTCAACGGCGGCGCTGCGCGCGGCGTTCGACCGCGCTCACCCACGCGCTGGCAACGTTGAGCCCAGCGCTGAGAACTCCTAGGCCAGCGGCAAATCGGCGGTGGGCATCCGCCGCAGTCACCTGCTAGGATCGCCGGCATCGTGGGGACTCCAGCAGGAGGCGAAGGCGTGCCGGCGCTGAACCGATATCAGGGAACGACTGTGCTTGGTTGCCTGTGGCAGGATGCCGCGGCGATCGGCTGCGACGGCCAGGTCACGGCCGGAACGACAATTCTTAAGAGCAATGCGCGCAAGATCCGTCGCCTCTATCACGGCGAAGTCCTGGCCGGGTTCGCCGGCGGCGCCGCCGACGGTCTCCATCTGTTCGAGCGCTTCGAGAATCGGCTCGAGGCGCACCGCGGCCGCCTCCCGCGGGCCGCCCTCGAACTGGCCAAGGAATGGCGCTCCGATCGGGTCTTGCGGCGGCTGGAGGCGCAGCTGATCGCGCTCGATCGCGAGCAGGCCTACCTGATCTCCGGCTCCGGCGACATCATCCAACCCGACGATGGCATCGTTGCCATCGGCGCCGGCGCCCCCTATGCGCTGGCCGCCTGCCGCGCGCTGCTGCGCAGCGGGGCCGAGTTGACGTGCGCCGCAGCCGTGGAGCGATCACTCGAGATCGCGGCCGAAATCTGCATCTACACGAACCATACAATCCAAGTCGAGAGGCTTTGATGACAACGCAGCTTGCCAAGCACGACCGGCGGCGCGGCGCGCAAGCCGGCGGCGCCACGGTCGGTGAGATGACGCCGCGGGAAATCGTGTGCGAGCTCGACAAGTACATCATCGGACAGGATGCCGCCAAGAGGAGCGTTGCGATCGCTCTGCGCAACCGTTATCGCCGCCGTCTGGTCGCGGGCGACATGCGCGAGGAGATCCTGCCCAACAACATCATCATGATCGGGCCGACGGGGGTCGGCAAGACTGAGATCGCCCGCCGGCTCGCCCGCTTGGCGCAAGCGCCCTTCCTCAAGGTGGAGGCGAGCAAGTTCACTGAGGTCGGATACGTTGGGCGCGATGTCGAATCGATGATCCGGGATCTGGTCGAGATCGCGATCGGCATGGTGCGGGCGGAGATGTCGGCTCAGGTGGAGAAGCGTGCCGTGCGCAATGTCGAGCGCCAGTTGCTCGATCTCCTGCTGCCTCCGCGCCCCCGCCGCACGACCCGCGAACCGACCGCGGCGATGCCTTCGCTCTTTGGCGGTGCCGAAGCGGATCCCCCTTCCGGTACGGGAACGTCCGCCGCCGCGGGCGATGCAGCGGCAAGCGAGATGGGGGGGGCGCCTCCCGCTGCGGGGGGGGCAGACGACGGCGGGGACGAGGCGCCCGACGTGCGTTCGCGCCGGGAACGCGTGCGCGAGAAGCTGCGGCGTCAGCTGCGTGAAGGATTGCTCGATGAGCGCGAGGTCGAGATGGACGTGCGCGTGCGCACGTCACTCCCGACGATCGAGATCTTCTCGAGCGGCGGACTCGAGGAAATGGAGTTCAATCTTCCCGAGCACCTGCGCTCGCTCCTGCCGAGCGGCAAGAAGCGGCGCAAGCTAACGGTCGCCGAGGCGCAGCGGGTCTTGCTCCAGGAAGAGACGAGCCGGTTGATCGACATGGACAAGGTCGTGGAGACAGCGCTCGAACGCGTCCAGACGACAGGCATCGTTTTCGTCGACGAGATCGACAAGATTGCGCTCGGCAGTAGCGGTCAGGGTCCCGACGTCTCACGCCAGGGCGTGCAACGCGACCTCTTGCCGGTGATCGAGGGCGCGAGCATCGCCACGCGTTACGGGTTGGTCAAGACAGACCACATTCTCTTCATCGCCGCCGGGGCATTTCATGCCAGCAAGCCCTCGGATTTGATTCCCGAGCTGCAGGGCCGTTTTCCGATCCGGGTCGAGCTTACGCCGTTGGACGAAGAGCACTTCGTGCGCATCTTGACCGAGCCGGAGAACGCCTTGCTCAAGCAGTACGCCGCACTGCTCGCTACCGAACAGGTCACGCTGGAGTTCACGGCCGACGCGATCCGGCGCATCGCGGCGATTGCGACGCAGGTCAACGCGGAGACCGAGAACATTGGGGCGCGGCGCCTGCACACGATCTTGACCACGCTTCTCGAAGACATCCTGTTTGAGGTGCCGGAGAGTGAGGTGCGCCACGTGGCGATCGACGCCGCACTCGTCGATCGCAAGCTCAGCGACGCGCTCGAAGATGCAGACATGTCGCGTTACATTCTGTAGGCTCCGGCGAATAGGGCCGGAACAGGCGGGCAACGACGGAAGGGAGACAAGGAGGGCGCATGCCGAAGACCGACTTCCTATCCTTGCGTGATTTTGACCGTGCCGAGCTGGATGCGATCTTGGCCAAGGCGAAGAAGCTTAAGGCGCAGTGGCGCTCGGGCGAAACGACGGCCGCGTTGAAGGGACAGGTCCTGGGACTGATCTTTCACAAGCCGAGCCTGCGCACGCGCGTTTCGTTCGAGGTCGGCATGCGCCAGCTCGGCGGCGATGCGCTCTACATCACCGACAAGGAGATCGGCTTCGGCAAGCGCGAGGCGATCCAGGACATCGGGGCCGTCATCTCGCGCTATGTCAACGGGCTGATGATCCGTACCTTCGCACAGGATGACGTCGCCGCACTCGCGCGGGCGGCCGACGTGCCGGTGATCAATGGTCTCACCGACGCCCTGCACCCGTGCCAGGTCCTCTGTGATCTCTTCACGCTGGTCGAGAAGGGGGTCGAGCTCGACGGTCTGCGCATCGCCTACCTGGGGGACGGCAACAACCTCGCCCGCTCCTGGATGCATGCGGCGATGATCTACCCGCTCGACCTGCGCCTCGCCTGCCCGGAGGGCTTCGAGCCGGCGGGGGAGGAGATCGAGCGCGCGCAGCAGCAGGCACCGGGCAAGGTGCGGCTGCTGCGCGACCCGCGCGAGGCGGTCTCCGGCGCGCAGGTCGTCTACACCGATACGTGGACCAGCATGGGCCAGGAGGCCGAGACCGAACGCCGACGCCAGGTGTTCCCCCCGTATCAAGTGAATGCGGCCTTGCTCCAAGATGCGGACGCGATGGTCAAGGTGATGCACTGCTTGCCCGCGCACCGCGGCGACGAGATCACCGACGAGGTGATGGACGGACCGAATAGCGTCATCTACGACCAGGCGGAGAACCGACTCCACGGCCAGAAGGGAATCCTGCTGCATTGCCTCGGCGAGCGCGGATAGCCAACGCGGGGCGAGTGCTGCCGCTGTGCGTAGCGCTCGCCTGGGTCGCGTGCGCCCGCATGGCGCCGCCGACGGGCGGCCCGGAGGATCGCGAGGCGCCGCGCGTCGTTGCCTACGCCCCGGACTCGGGTGCGACCGCGGTCGCCCCAGCGGCACCGCTCGTCTTGCACTTCAGTGAAGCGATGGATCGCGGTTCCGTGGAAGACTGGCTGCTGATCGCCCCCTGGCCCGGCCGTCTCGCCTGCCGCTGGCAGGCGCAGCAGCTGCGCTGTCAGCCCCGAGAGCCTTGGCGACCGGCGACGACCTATGCCGTCCTGCTCGGCTCACAGGCGACCGACCGGCGTGGCAATGGGCTGGCAACGCCGCTCGTCTTCGCTTTCGCCACGGGCGATTCTCTCGCCCGCGGCCACATCACGGGTGAGGTGCGCACCCGCTCGCTGGCCGCACGCGGCGCTCCGGTCTACCTCTTTCCCTGGCCGGACACCCTGCACGCTCCTCTGCCCCCGGCCGCCAACCTGCGCCCGGATCCGCTGACCGCGCTGCGGCTCGGTCAAGCAGACGCGGAGGGCGTCTTCCGCCTGCCGTTCGTCCCCACGGGCGAGCCCTTTCTGGTCGGTGCCTTGCACGATCGCAATGGCAACCGGGCCTTCGACGCGCGCGAGGATCTCTGGGGATTCGCCGAGTTCCCGATCGTCGTGCCGGACACCGGCGCGGCCACGACCGCCATCGAGCTCTACCTGGTCTATGCCGATGAGCCGGGGGACCTGGCGGGTCGGGCGATCGACTCGCTTTGCCTCGGCTACGCCGCGCCCGCGCGCTGGCAAGCGCGCATCGACAGCATCGCCGGGATCTTGGCCGGCGAACGGGACCCCTCCGGGTTCGGCGGCGCGGTCGGCGACACCGCCGCTCTGGCGGAGTTGACGGCGGCGGAGGAAGAGTCCTTGCAGGTCTTGCAGGCGCGTTTCGAGCAGCGGCGCGCGCAAGCGCAGCGCGACAGTGGGCGTTGTACGGCGCCGATCTGGGTCAGCGCCTGGTCTGACGCGGCGCCCGACTCGGCGCCGGCGGCCGAAACGCGAACCCTCGCTGACTTCACCCTGGCGGAACTCGCGCCCGGGCTCTATCGCCTGCGGGCGTTTCGCGACCTTGACCGCGACGGGGTTCGGGATGCGGGGGAACCGGCGGCGCGCTTTCCGGCCGCGATCGAGCTCCAGCCGGGACGGCGCATCGCCGATCTCGATCTGCCGCTGCGCCCCGGGACCGACGTTGTGCCCGGCGCCGGTGCACGGCCGGACGGGGAGGCGCGGTGAGGGCGAGCCCCTACGAGCTCTGGGACGGCGCCGGGAACCGCTTCCTCGTCCTTGCGGCCGAGACGCTGCCGCCCGGCTGGGAACCCGCCGCGGTGGCGCGCCGGCTCTGTCCGGGGCGCGCCGACGGGCTCCTGTTGCTGCGCACAGGAGAGCGCGCGGAGCTGTTCAATGCCGACGGCTCAGGCGCCGCCTTCTGCGGGAATGGCGCGCGCTGCCTGGTGGCCCGCGCGCTGGAGCGAGGTGCGGCCGAGCCGGTGGCGCTACGCTTGGGATCGGTCGCGCTGATGGGGGAACGGACGCCCGACGGGTACGCGGTCCACGTGCCCGCGCCGGAGGCGGCGCACGCCGGCGAGCCCCGCGCCCAGGTCCCGGCCGGCGCGGGCCGGCTGCCGGTCAGGATTCTCGCTGCGCAACGCGTCGTGGCCGGCGTGCCGCATCTGTGCCTGCAGCTCGCAGCGCCCCCGCCGGAGGCGCTGCCGCTCGGCTGGAGCGCCCCGCCGGAGGCGGGCTCGTCCTGGACGGCCGTCGCTCGCCGCTGGCGCCAGGCGGGGCCGGACGCGCCCGCAGGCACCAACGTCGATATCTTCTGGCCCCATCCGGACGCCCCGGCCGAGGGGGCGGGCGCGGTCGGTTTCTGGACCTACGAACGCGGGGTCGAGCGCTTCACCGGCGCATGCGGATCGGGAGCGCTCGCGGTGGCGGCCATGGTTGCGGCGCGCGAGGGCGTCGCACAGCTCAAGCTGCAAACCGCGTCGGGGGCGTGGTTGGAAGTGGCATGCGAAGGGCCGGCCTGGACGCTGTCCGGACCGGCCATCTGCTGGGCGCGAGGATCGATCGCCTGGGAGCCGGCGCCTAGGCCGTCTCCTCGCCCTGCTGGCGATTGAGCCGCTTGGTCAGGCGCGACTTGCGGCGGTTGGCGGTGTTCTTCTTAACCACCCCCTTGCGCACGGCGTTGTCCAGCTCCGATGTGACCCGGCGCAGTTCCTCGGCCTGGGTTTCGGCCGGCGCCTCCTCGAGTCGGCGCAGCGCGGTGTGAACGCGCGAACGGACTTGGCGATTGCGGTCGCGCCGCTTGGCGTTGGTGCGCATTCGCTTCACAGCCGATTTGTGCTGTGGCATGCTCTCACGGCTCCTTTCTGCGAGCAGCTGATCCGGTCGGACGCGCTTCGTCCGACGACGCAAACACGGGAGTCTAGCAAACTCCGGGGGAGACGGTCAATGCCGCGCTTGCGCCTCGCTTCGCCGACTTCGTGGGGGCGCGAGCTCGCGGCGCCCCTCCTGGGCGGCCTTCTGCTCGCGGCCGCTTTCCCTCCCTGGCGCCTCTGGCCGGCGATCTTCGTTGCCTGGGTCCCGCTCTGGGCACTGCTCGACGGGGATGCCCGTGCCGAGCGACAGGCGCTCCCTGGCGCGCGGCGACCCGAGCGCATCCCCGGTCTCGGGCGCGCGTTCGCCCGTGGCTGGCTGATGGGGATGAGCGGCTTTCTGCTGATGCTGCACTGGATTCTCGCCCTCTCGAGCGAAGAGGTGACGATTCCCTGGCTGATGACCCCGGCCTTCTTGCTGATTGGCGTCTACCTGGGCCTTTTCTTCGGGGCCGCAGCGTGGGCCAGCCGCTTGGCCGGCCGTGCGGGTCGCTGTTCGCCGCTCTGGTGCGCCCCTGCGCTGACGGCGCTGTTCGAGTGGCTGCGGGCCCAGGGGCCGCTTGGCTTCTCGTGGGGGGCACCGGGCTATGCCCTCGCCGGCGTGCCCGAGCTGCTCCAGCCCGCCGCCGTTGTCGGCTTCTGGGGCTTCGTCGCGCTGATCCTGGCCGTCAATGCGCTCTTCGCCGGCGCGCTCGCAGGACGCGCGCGCGCCGCACTCGCCGCCGCCTTGCTGCTCGCCGCAGGCTGGGGCGGCGGGGCGGCGACGCTGCGCGCACACCCGGCCGAAGCGGTCGCGGCGCCACGCCGGCCGTTCTCCCTCCTCGTCGCCCAGCCCGACATCCGCCGCGAGATCAAGTGGAAGCCAGAGAAACGGGCCGAGGTGTTCCGCCGCGTCTTCACCCATGCCTACGCGGCCGCCGAGCGCGCCCGTGAGCGCGGCTTCGAGCTCTTCGTCTGGCCCGAGACCGTTCTGCCGGTGCTGCTGCTGCGCGACCCGGAGGCGCTCACGGCGGTGCGCGAGTTCGCGGCCACGATCGAGCGCCCCGTGCTCCTCGGAACGCAGGAGCTCTACGAACAATGGGGCGCGCAGCCATGGGAGCAGGGCGCCTACAACTCGGCCCTGGTTGTCTATCCGCGGGGGCGGCTCAGCGCCCGCTACCGGAAGATGCGCCTCGTGCCCTTCAGCGAGCGCATGCCGCTGCAGCAAATCTTGCCGGGCGTCAGCGGACTCGACTTCGGGCAGTCGAACTTCTTCCCGGGCCAGCGCTCGGTTCTCTTCGACGTCGCCCAGGAACGGCTGGGCTGCCTGATCTGCTTCGAATCCGCCTTTCCCGAGGTCGCGCGTGCGCACGTGCGGGCCGGTGCCACCGTGCTCGTCAACATCACCAACGACTTCTGGTTTGGCCGCAGTGCCGGTCCGGCGCAGCATGCCGATCTGGCAATCCTGCGCGCGGTCGAGAACCGCGTGCCGCTCGTCCGCTGTGCGAACACCGGGGTGAGCTTCGTCGTCGACCCCTGGGGGCGCCTGAGTCACCGCCAACCGATCTTTGCGCGCACCCAGTTCCAAGCGACGGTCGCCGCCGGCAGTGGCAGCCTGGCGTCGCGCCTGGGGCGCTGGCCGCTGCTGGCCCTCGTAGCCGCGGCGGCGGGCCTGACGCTCGCCGGACGGCGCCGCGCCAGACACCGGGACGGGTAGGGGGCGCGGGCGATGGGTCGTGATGCCTGGTCGCGCGAGCGCTGTGACCCGCTGCGGCACCCGGCCCGCCATGGCTGGCTGCGCGAACACCTGGCCCGCTATCGCTACGGGCGCGATCTGCTGCAGGGCCGGTTGCTCGATGCGGGTTGCGGTACCGGCTACGGCACGGCATTGCTCGCCACCGCGCCAGGGGTGTGCGACGTGCTCGGCGTCGACCGTGACGCGCGCTCGATCGCCCATGCACGCTGCTACTACGCCGGTCCGCGTGTCGCCTTCGCGCGGGTCGATCTCCTGCAGGCCGCCGCGCGGGCGCTTGGCCGGTTTGACGGCATCGCCTGTCTCGAGGTGCTCGAGCATGTGGCCGAGCCGGAACGCTTGCTGGAGACGCTCGACCTCTGCCTGGCCCCGGGTGGCCGGCTCTGGATCTCGACCCCGCTCGGACAGGGACGGGCGCAGCCGACGCGCCAGCCGGGCCACTTCTTCCAGTTGCGCCGGCACGAATTCGTGGCGATGCTCGCTGCGCGGTTCGAGCTGCGCCTGTACGGCCAGCGGGGCGAGGGGATCGAGCGCTGGCGCCCCGGGGCGCGCTACTTCCTCGCCTTGGCCCTTTGTCAAACCAGGAGTTGACGCTCGGAAACGGTTTCGCGGATGCCATGCCAACGCTGCGTCTGACAGTCGAATACGACGGCCGCCGCTTTCACGGGTGGCAACGCCAGCCGCGGCTGCGCACCGTCCAGGGGGAGCTCGAAGCGGCTCTGGCAACGGTGCTGCGCGAACCGGTCTCGGTGGCCGGGGCGGGCCGCACCGACGCCGGTGTGCACGCCCTGGCCCAAACGGCAAGCCTGCGCACCGCCGCGGAGATCCCCCCGCAGCGGATCCGCTCCGGGGTCAACGCGCTCACCGGCCCCGACGTCTGCGTGCGGGCCATCACTCCCGTCGCGGATGACTTCCATGCCCGCCACAGCGCCTGGGCGCGCCATTACGCCTATTTGCTGCTCGGCGAACCCTCCGCCTTCTGGGGGCATCGGGCGCTGCTCGTCGAGCCGCTGCCCGCCCTGGAGCGCTTGGCAGCCGCGGCACACGCCCTGGTGGGCGTGCATGACTTCGCCGCCTTCTCCTGCGCCACGGCGGACGAGGATTCGACGCACACGCACCTGCTCTACGCCCGCTGGCAGCGCTGGGGCCGCGGCCTGATGCTCCAAGTCGGCGCCCGGCGCTTTCTCTACCGCATGGTCCGAGCGATCGTGGCGCAGACACTCGACGTGGCGGCGGGACGGTTGCCGGCGGACGACACTGCCCGGCGTCTCGCCCGGCCGGTCGCGCGGGCCACGCGCATCGCTCCGGCGCACGGACTGCATTTCCTGGCGGCCGAATACCGTCTCGGTTCGCAGGGCGCTGCCCCAGTCGCCCCGCGTGGGGGGTCGCATTGTGAGCCCCCGGAGGCTGTGCTATAGTGCCTCGTTTCAGGTTCCAGGCTGCACGATCCGTCTCGCAGGCAGGGAGGCAAGGGGATGAAGATCTTTCTCGACACAGCGATCCGCGATGAAATCGAAGAGATGGCGGCTCTCGGCGTCGTCGACGGCGTGACGACCAACCCGTCGCTGCTCGAAACGGCGCAGGCGCCCTACCGCGAGGTGCTGGCCGATATTTGCCGCCTCGTGCCGGGACCGATCAGTGCCGAGGTCGTCGCTGAGGATAGCGAGGGGATGCTGCGCGAAGCGCGTGACCTGGCCGCCATCGCCGAGAACATCGTGATCAAGATCCCGATGACCGCCGAGGGGATGCGCGCGGTGCGCGTGCTGCACGACGAGGGCGTGCCGACGAACGTGACGCTGCTGTTCAGCACGAACCAGGCGCTTCTCGCGGCGAAGGCGGGCGCCAGCTACGTCAGCCCCTTCATCGGACGCCTCGACGACATCGGGCACGAGGGCATGGGACTGGTCGAGGAGATCCTCGAGGTGTACGGCAACTACGACTTCCCGACCGAGGTGATCGTGGCCAGCGTGCGCCACCCGTTGCACGTGGTCGAGGCGGCCGGGCTGGGGGCCGATATCGTCACGATGCCGACCAAGGTCTTGCGCGCGATGTTCACTCACCCGCTGACCGACATCGGTCGCGCCAAGTTCCTCGCCGCATGGGACGGCGTGCTCAAGCAGTAGCCGGCCGGCGTCGCTGTCCAGCAGGAGGCTGTCATGTACCGCTCCGCGGCAGAGTCGGAGCGCGCCCGCCGAGCCGGGCGGGCGACGCCCGTGCTCACCCTGGTGCTCTTCCTGGCGAGCTTTGCCCTGGGCGCGTTGACGCTCTACCTGATTGGCGGTGGGCGCCCCGCATCGCGGCCGCAGGTCGGCGAGCCGGGACCGCCGGCGCACGCTGCGCCCACGGCCCAGGCTCCGGGCAGTAGCGCCACGACCCCATCGCTGTCGCCCAACGGCCCGGGCGCGCTGGAGCCAGCCGCCTGGGCGCGATCGGCGCTCGCTGCCGATACGCTCTCCTCCCCGGCGCTGCCCTTTTCCGCCGCGGCGCTCACCGGGCGGCGTACCGCGGCGACGGCTGCGGCCGAGCGCGTCGGCCCGGCGGTGGTTTCGATCAGCGTGACCCAGATTCGGCTCCGCCGGCAGAGCCCGTTTGCCTACGGGGGCACCTTCTTCGATCGCTTCTTCGGTCGCTTCGTACCGCCCGATCACTTCCGCTCGCGCCCGGAGGAGATCTCGAGTCTCGGCTCGGGCGTGATCATCGATCAGCGCGGCATTGTCGTTACCAACGAACATGTTGTGCGCGACGCGCGCGAAATCAAGGTCAGCCTGCCGGACGGCCGCACGTTCGATGCGGTGCTCGTCGGTGATGACCCCACCTATGACCTGGCCGTCCTGCGCATCGAGGGCGAGGAGCTGCCCGAGGCGCCGGTGGGCGATTCGGACGACCTGATTGTCGGCGAGTGGGCCATCGCGCTCGGCAATCCCTTCGGATTCCTGATCACCGCCTACCAGCCGACGGTGACCGCCGGCGTGATCAGCGCCACCCACCGCGACATCCGCGCCGAACAGTCGAATGCGATCTACAAGGACATGATTCAGACCGACGCGGCGATCAACCCGGGCAATAGCGGGGGGCCGCTGGTCAACGCCAGCGGCGAAGTGATCGGGATCAATACGTTCATCTTCAGCACCGGAGGCGGCAGTCTCGGCATCGGGTTCTCGATTCCGATCAACACGGTCGTGCGCATCGTGCGCGAGATTCTCGAGTTCGGTCACGTGCGCCAAGTCTGGACCGGGATTCGCGTTCAAGAGATCAGCACGATGGTCTCCAACTACTTCGGGATCCACGACACGCGCGGACTGCTCGTCTGGGGGATCGAGGACGGGAGTCCGGCCGATCGGGCCGGCATTCAGGTCGGCGACGTGATCCGGGCGGTCAACGACGAACCGGTCTGGCGCGCGAGCCAGGCGCAGCGTCTGCTCTTCGGTGCTGCGATCGGCGATGTCATCGCGCTCGAGATCGAGCGTGACGGCGCGCGTCAGATGATCGAGATCACGCTCGAGGAAGCGCCGCAGGATTGAGTCGGCGCCCGCTGGCGGGCGCGACCGGGAGGTTGACGTGATCGCGCGCTACACCCTGCCCGAGATGGGGGCGCTCTGGACCGACGAGCAGAAGTTCACCACCTGGCTCGAGGTCGAGATCGCGGCGGTCGAGGCGATGGAGGATCTCGGCCGCGCGCCGGGCGGGACGGCGGATGCGATCCGCGCCGGGGCACGCATTGACAGTGCCCGCATTCTCGAGATCGAAGCGGTCACGCACCATGACGTGATTGCGTTCCTGACCCAGGTTGGAGAGGCGCTGGGCGAGGAGCGCCGCTACCTGCACCGTGGGATGACGAGCTCCGACCTGCTCGACACGGCGCTGGCGCTGGTGCTCGTGCGGGCTTGCGAGTTGATCGATCGGCGGCTAACGGCGGCCGGCCGTGAGCTGCGCCGGCTGGCGCAAGCCTATCGTGCCACGCCGATGATGGGGCGGACGCATGGCGTGCACGCCGAGCCGATCACGTTGGGCCAGAAGCTCCTTGTCTGGTTCGCCGAGATCGAGCGCCACCATCTGCGTCTCGAGCAGGCGCGCGAGGAGATTCGCGTCGGCAAGCTCTCGGGTGCAGTCGGGACATTCGCCCACCTGCCGCCCGAGGTCGAAACGCGCTTCTGCGCGCGCCTCGGCCTGCGGCCGGCGCCCGTCTCGACCCAGGTCGTCCAGCGCGACCGCCATGGCTATCTGCTCAGCGTGCTCGCTCTGATCGCCGCCAGCGGGGAGAAGATCGCGACCGAGATCCGTCACCTGCAGCGCACCGAGGTGGCCGAGGTCTTCGAGCCCTTTGGCCGCGGCCAGAAGGGCTCCTCGGCCATGCCGCACAAACGCAATCCAATTCTCTGCGAGCGAATCACGGGGCTGGCGCGCCTCCTGCGGGGGCACGTGCAGGCGGGACTCGAGAACATTGCTCTCTGGCACGAGCGCGACATCAGCCACTCGAGCGTCGAGCGCGTCATCCTGCCCGATGCGTTCATCGCTGTCGATTACCAGTACCACCTGCTGGCGCGGGTGCTCGGCGGTCTCGAGGTCGACGCCCGGCGCATGCGACGCAACCTCGAGTCGAGCCTGGGGCTGTTCTACTCGCAGCCGGTCCTGCTCGCTCTGACCGACCGGCTCGGTTCGCGCGAAGAGGCGTATGCACGCGTGCAGGCGGCGGCGCAAGAGGCGTGGCACGCGCAGCGCCCCTTGCCCGACCTGCTGCGCGAGACGATCGTCGCCGAGGGACTGCTGACGGCGGCGGAGCTCGCCGAAATCTGCAACCTCGAGCGCTTCCTGGCGCACCTCGAGCCGGTCTTCGAGCGTGTGCTCGCCAGCCCCTGGGCCCGAGCAGAGGCGGCGGCAACTGCGCCGGAGGCGTAGCGGGAGCATGATGGCCAACAGGGCGCTGCAACACGAATGCGGCCTGATGGGGGCCTTGGCGCATGACGGCCGCGACATCGTCGAGGCGGTCTACCTGGGCCTCTATGCGCTACAGCATCGCGGGCAGGAGGGGGCCGGCATCGTCAGCCGCAGTCGAACGAAGACGCGCGTGCATCGGGGTCTCGGCCTGGTCGGCGACATCTTCACGCCCAAGTCGATGGCCTACCTCGCCGGGCACATGGCGATCGGCCACAATCGCTACGCAACACATGGCCGCTCGACCAAGCTGCGCAACGTGCAGCCCTTGCTCGTCGACTACAAGGGCGGCAAGCTGGCCATCGCTCACAACGGCACCGTCGTCAATGCGCGCCAGCTGCGCCGGCAGATGGAGGGGTTGGGGAGCATCTTCCAAACGACGACGGACAGCGAACTGGTCCTCCACCTCGCGGCCCGCTCCCGCGCGCCCGATGTCGTCGCGCGGTTGTGCGAGGCGCTGGCCGAGATCGAAGGCGCCTACACGATGCTGGCGATGAACGAGGAGTGTTTGATCGGCTACCGCGATCCGGGTGGCTGGCGACCGCTCGTCGTCGGCCGCAACGGCGCGGTCTGGCTGGTCGCCTCCGAAACGTGCGCGCTCGACATTCTGGGTGCCGAGCTCGTGCGCGAGGTTGGCGCAGGAGAGATGGTGATTCTGCGCCCGGGGCGGGAGCCGGAGTGGCACCAGGTGTTCCCACCGGCCGAACCGCTTTCGCAGTGCATCTTCGAGCACATCTACTTCTCGCGGCCGGACAGCCGCGTCTTCGGCGAATCCGTCGACCGCATCCGTCGCCGGCTCGGAGCGGCGCTGGCGCGGCGCCACCCGGCCGCAGCGGATATTGTCATCGCCGTGCCGGACAGCTCCAATGGCGCCGCGCTCGGCTACGCGATGGAGAGCGGGACCCCCTTCGAGTTCGGACTGATTCGCAATCACTACGTGGGACGCACGTTCATTCAGCCGAAGCAGACGGGCCGCACGCATGCCGTGCGCGTGAAGTTCAATGCCGTGTGCGATGTGCTTGCCGGCCGCCGGGTCGTCGTCGTCGACGATTCGATCGTGCGCGGGACGACGAGCCGTCGCCTGGTGCAGTTCCTACGGACAGCCGGCGCGCGCGAGGTCCACTTCCGCGTCAGCAGCCCGCCGGTGCGCCACCCCTGCTTCTATGGCATCGACACGCCGACCTGGGACGAGCTGATCGCCAACGGCCGGACGGTCGAAGCGATCCGCAGCTTCATCGGCGCGACGAGCCTCGGCTACTTGTCTGCGGAGGATCTGCTCGACTCGGTGACGCACCCCGAGGACTACTGCCTGGCCTGTTTCACCGGTCACTACCCGACCGAGATTCCGGTGCCGGAGCGCGCCGGCGCCACGACGCCGAGGACGCGGGCTGAATGACGGCGAACGGCGGCGATACGGGGCCGGGGCGCGGCACGCGGGCGCTGCTGTGGGTGACGGCGCCGCTCTGGGTCGGTCCCTACTTGCTCCTGCAGGCGGTTCGATTGAGCGGCGACGGGTTGATCGCCTTGATCGAGGAGGCGCGCGGGCGTCCGTGGCCGCTGCCGGGGGGGGCGCGGCTGGCGCTCGGCCTCAGCGGTCTGGTCCTCTTCCCGGCCCTCGTCGGCGTGCGCGGATTCGGGCGCCTGATCTACGGCCTCGGATGTTGGGTCCTGCCGCTAGCGCGCGCGCCCCGCGGGCGTCTGGTCGGGTGGGGCGTCCGCTTCCTGCTCGGCCTGCTGGCGGCGCTGGTGCTACCGGTATGGCTGCCGATCGCCCTGCTCATCTGGCTCGGGCGCTGGGTCCTCGGCCGCTTGCTCGTGCCGGAGTTCGCACGTGCCCTCGGCACGCGAGGCCAGCGCGGGGACGAACGGCTGGTGACATTCATCGGCCTGCGCTACCTCTTCAGCCGGCGTGAGACGGCGATGCATTCGGCCACGACCTACTACGCGGCGGGCGGGATCGCGCTCGGCGTCTGCGCGCTGATCGTCGTGCTGGCGGTGATGAGCGGCTTCGACCGAGAGGTGCGCGATCGCATCGTCGGCACCAACGCCCATGTCATCCTGCTGCGCTTTGGCCCCGAGGGCCTGGCCGCCCCGGATAGTCTGGCCGGCGAAGTCATGCGCCACCCCGAGGCGATCGCGGTGGCGCCTTTCGTCTACGGCAAGGCGATGCTCTCGGCGAGCGGCGCCGCGGAGGGCGCCATCGTCAAGGGGATCGCCTGGGAACGGGAGATCGCGACGACGGCGCTGGCCGAGTACGTCGACCCGCGTGGCGAGGACCCGGCGCTCGCGCGCCACGGCGAGGGACTTCCGGGGATGATCCTCGGGGTACAGATCGTCGAGAGCCTCGGTCTTTTCCCGGGCCAGGAAGTCGTGCTGATCAGCCCGGCCGAATCGCGGCGCACACCGCTCGGCTTCATCCCGCGCATGCGCCGGTTCCGATTGAGCGGGATCTTCGATTCGGGCATGTATGAGTACGATGCCAACATGGCCTACATCGACATCGCCGAGGCGCGCTCGTTCTTTGGCCTCGATGCGGGGCGCGTGACCGGTCTCGAAGTGCGTCTGGCCGATATGAACGCCGCCCCACGCGTCGGCCGGGAGCTGGTCGCGCAGCTCGGCGGCTTCCCCTACCGCGCCAACAACTGGATCGAACTCAACGAGAACCTCTTCGCCTGGATGCGCACGGAGAAGCGGGCGATGTTCGTCATCCTGATCATGATCATCCTCGTAGCCGGCTTCAACATTGCCAGCTCGTTGATCATGCTCGTGACCGAAAAGCAGCGCGAGATCGGGATCCTGATGTCGATGGGGGCGACCCGCATCGCGATCTTGCGGATCTTCATTCTCGAAGGGTGGGTGATGGCGTTCGCCGGCACGGCACTTGGCGTCGGCCTCGGTCTCGGGCTGTGCCACATTCTGGAGCGCTACCGGATCATCCGGCTGCCGGCCGACATCTACTTCATCGACACGCTGCCGGTGCGCGTGGAATGGGGCGACATCTGGGGGATCGTGCTTTCGGTGCTGGTCATCGCGGCGCTTTCGACGCTCTACCCCGCCTGGCGGGCGTCGCGGCTCGATCCGGTCGAGGCGATTCGCGACGCCTGAGCCGCGCGCGGCGGGCCGGGGACCCCGCGCCGCCGCGCGACTTGCAAAGGAGTTGGAAACTTGGAGGCGGTACTGCGCGTTCAAGGCTTGCGGAAGGGATTCCGCTCGGGGCGGCGCTGGCTCGAAGTGCTGCGCGGCGTCGACCTTGAACTGCGCCCGGGTCAGATCGCAGCGGTGCTGGGTGCCTCCGGATCGGGCAAGTCTACGTTGCTGCACCAACTCGGAGCACTCGACCGGCCGGACGGGGGGACGATTCACTACGGGGATCTCGAAATCACGCAGCTTTCGGAAGAACGGCGCGCCGAACTCCGCAACCACCGCATCGGGTTCGTCTTCCAGTATCACCATCTGCTGAGCGAGTTCTCCGCGCTCGAGAACGTCGCCCTGCCGCGCCTGATCGCCGGCGACAGCGAGTCGGCCGCCTGGGCGCGCGCCCGCGACCTGCTCGCCCAGGTCGGGCTCGCAGAGCGCGGTGAGCATCGCCCCGGCCAGCTCTCGGGCGGCGAGCAGCAGCGTGTGGCGGTGGCGCGGGCGCTCGCGAACCGACCCGACTGGGTACTGGCCGACGAGCCGACCGGCAACCTCGACCGGGCGACTGGCGAGGCGCTGTATGAACTGCTATATTCCGTCGCCCGAAGCGGCCAGCAGAGCTGGCTGGTGGCGACGCACAATGAATACTTGGCGAAAATGGCCGATACTAGATGGAGACTGGTCGACGGCCGACTGGTGCCGGCGGACGGGACGAGCGCCGCCAAGGACCGGGAACCAAGAAGCGGAGGATAGGCCGATGAAATGCCAGCAATGCAGCGCGGCCGAGGCCACCGTCCATATCAAGACGATCAAGAACGATAAAGTGACGGAGTTGCATTTGTGTGAGGGGTGTGCCAAGGAGCGGGGCTTCCACTCCATGGTCACGCAGGGTAAGAGCAGCCTTGCCAATCAGATCATCTGGATGGCCGAGAAGCTCTATCCGGCTGGGAGCGAAGCCATTTCCGGTGTGCAGTGCAGCCACTGCGGTCTCACCTACAGCGACTTCCTGAGTACCGGACGACTTGGATGTGAAGTCTGCTATAGGGATTTCGAGAAACAGCTCAAGCAGATTCTGAGGAAGATCCACGGTTCCGTTCGTCACACCGGCAAGGCCCCCGGCAAGGAAGGGGACCAGTTCGAGCGGCGCCGGATGATCCAGAAACTGCACGAGGATTTGGAGCGGGCGATCGAGCGCGAGGAGTACGAGCTCGCGGCCGAGATTCGCGACCGGATCCGCAACATCGAGACGCCCGAGGCGGCCCCGAACGGGGCCGGCGCGGGCGGGAGGGACCAGGGATGACATTGCCGGTGGCGGATATGCTCCAGGGTGGGGCGAAGTGGTTCGCCGAGCGCGGTCCCCTGCAGGATCGAATCCTGAGCACGCGCATCCGACTGGCGCGCAATCTGCGCCAGTTGCGCTTCCCGCCCCGGGCGTTGCCCGAGGAGCTCAACGCGGTCCTCCACCGGGTCGAGAACACGCTGACCCATCTCGACGAATGGGGCCCGGATCGGCTCTTCCCGATGGAGCGGCTCTCGCCGCTCGAACGCCAGTTCCTGCTCGAGCGTCACCTGGCGAGCCACGACCTGACCGGGGATGGCGGACAACGGGGGCTCGCCTTCTCGCCCGACGAGGGGCTCGGGCTGCTGGTCAACGAAGAAGACCATCTGCGCGTGCAGGCGCTGCGGCCGGGGCTGCAACTGGACGAGTGCTACTCCATCGCCAACCACTTCGACGATCAGCTCGAAGCCGAGCTGGAGTATGCATTCTCCGAAGACTTCGGCTACCTGACCGCCTGCCCGACCAATGTCGGCACCGGCATGCGCGCCTCGGTGCTGATCCATCTGCCGGCGCTCGTCTTGACCAAGCGCATCAAGAAAGTGCTGGCCAGCGTGCAGCAAGTCGGCCTCGCGGTGCGCGGTTTCTATGGTGAAGGCTCCGACGTGCATGGCAACTTCTTCCAGATTTCGAACCAGATGACCCTCGGGGAGCGCGAGTCGCAGACGCTGCTCAATCTCGAGCGCGTCATCCACCAGGTGCTCGAGCATGAGGATCAAGCGCGAGACCTCTTGCTGCGTGATGCCCGCATGCAGATCGAGGACAAGATCCAACGCGCTCTCGGCACCCTGTACCACGCGCGGCTCCTGACGGCCGAGGAGACGATCGCGCTCGTTTCCGCCGTGCGCCTCGGCATTACGCTCGAGCTCGAGGAAATGCCGCCGATCCAGGCAATCAACGAGATTCTGCTCGAGGCCCAGCCGGCGCACGTGCAGCTCCGGGAAGGTCGCGAGTTGGACGCCCAAGAACGCAATGTGGCTCGTGCCCGGTACGTTCGCCGTCAATTGGCGAGCGCCGGCGCGGTCCGCTAGACGGCCCGCGCGCGCCGCCGACGGCGCGCGTGTGGCGGAAAGGTTGATGCTTCGCCATGCATGACAAATTCACGGAGCGCGTGCGGCGCGTGATCTTCCGGGCTCGCGAAGAGGCGAGCCGCCTGCAGCACGATTCGATCGGCACGGAGCATCTCTTGCTCGGGCTGCTGCGCGAGGGAGAGGGTATCGCCGCCACGGTCCTGACCAACCTCGGTCTCGACCTCGATGCGATCCGCCAGTCGGTCGAGAACATGGTCGCCCACACCGGCGGCACGCTCACGATCGGCGAGATCCCCTTTACGTCGAATGCGAAGCGCGTACTGGAACTCGCCGTCGACGAGGCGCGCCAGATGGGGCACAACTACGTCGGCACCGAGCACCTCCTGTTGGGGCTGATTCGGGAAGGCGAGGGCGTGGCGGCCAAGGTTCTGGTCGACATGGGCGTCGAGCGCAAGAAAGTGCGTGAAGAAACGCTCAAACTGCTGGGCGGGCATCCTGCCGCCCCGCAGCAGGAGGCGGAGGAACGCCCCGAAACGCCGAGCCTGAACCAGTTCGGCCGCGATCTGACCCAATACGCGCGCGAGGGGAAGCTCGATCCGATCTTCGGCCGCGATCTGGAGATCGAGCGCGTGGTGCAGATCCTCTGCCGGCGCAAGAAGAACAACCCGGTCATGATCGGGGAGCCAGGCGTGGGCAAGACCGCGATTGTCGAGGGTCTCGCACAACGCATCGTCGACGGCAAGGTACCGGAGCTGCTGCGCAATCGACGCCTCGTGACGCTCGACCTTGCCAGTGTCGTCGCCGGCACGAAGTACCGGGGGCAGTTCGAAGAACGTTTGAAGAGCATCATGAACGAGCTGCGCGAGTCGCAGGATGCGATCATCTTCATCGACGAGCTGCACACGATCGTCGGCGCCGGCGGGGCGGAGGGGGCGATCGACGCCTCGAACATGCTCAAGCCGGCGCTTTCGCGCGGTGAGCTGCAGTGCATCGGCGCCACGACGCTCGACGAGTATCGCAAGTACATCGAGAAGGACGGCGCCCTAGACCGCCGCTTTCAGCCGGTCGTCGTTGATCCGCCGACGCTGGAGGAGACGATCCAGATCTTGCGCGGCCTGCGCGACAAGTACGAAGCCCACCATCGCGTCCAGTACGAGGATGAGGCGCTCGTCGCCGCCGCACGCTTGAGCGACCGCTACATCACAGATCGCTACTTGCCGGACAAGGCAATCGACGTGATCGACGAGGCGGGCGCTCGTGCACGCCTGTCGCAGAGCACCTTCCCGCACGAACTGCGCGACCTTGACAAGCGTATCGAGCAGATCGCGCTCGAGAAGGAAGCGGCAATCCGCGCCCAGGAGTTCGAGAAGGCGGCCAGCTTGCGGGACAAGGAGAAGGAGCTGCGCCAGGAATACTACCGTATCAAGAAGGAGTGGAGCGAGGAGAAGAGCACGCAGCGCACCTGGGTCAGCGAAGACGACATCGCGTATGTGATCTCACGGATGACCAAGATTCCGGTCGCCAAGATCGGGGAGGAGGAGACGAGCAAGCTGCTGCAAATGGAGGAGCAGCTCGAGGAGGAGATCGTCGGGCAGCACGAGGCGGTGCACGCGATCGCCAAGGCGATCCGCCGCAACCGCGCCGGCCTGCGCGATCCACGCCGCCCGATCGGCACCTTCATGTTCCTCGGGCCGACGGGCGTCGGCAAGACGGAGCTGGCGCGGGTGCTCGCGCGCTTCCTGTTCGACGACCCCGACGCGCTCGTGCGTATCGACATGAGCGAATACATGGAGAAGTTCGCCGTCAGCCGCCTGGTAGGGGCGCCGCCCGGATATGTCGGCTACGAAGAGGGGGGCCAGTTGACCGAGAAGGTTCGGCGCAAGCCGTACTCGGTCGTGTTGCTCGACGAGATCGAGAAGGCGCATCCCGACGTCTTCAACATCCTGCTCCAGGTGCTCGAAGATGGGACCCTGACCGACAGTCTGAAGCGTCGGGTCAGCTTCAAGAACTGCGTTCTGATCATGACGAGCAATATCGGCGCGCGTCGCCTGCGGGGCCGGGGCGGGCTCGGTTTCACGCGCGATGACGCCACGGCGACCTACGAGAAGATGCGCCAGACGGTGATGGAAGAGGTGCGCAAGATCTTCAATCCCGAGTTTCTCAATCGTCTCGACGAGATCCTCGTCTTTCGCTCGCTCGAGCGCACTCACATGGAGGCGATTGTCAACATCCTGCTCGGCCAGGTGGGCCAGCGGTTGGAGGAAGCCGGGCTGGACATCCATCTGACCCGAGGCGCACTCGACGTCCTGCTCGACAAGGGCTACGATCCGGATCTGGGCGCACGGCCGATGCGGCGTGCGATTCAGCGCTACATCGAGGACCCGCTTTCTGAGCTCGTGCTCAAGGGGCGCTTCAAACGGGGCGATTCGATTCGCATCACCAAGCGCGGTGAGGAGCTCGGCTTCGAGCCGGCGCGCGGCAGTCAGCGACGCGAGGCGGACGAGGCGGAGAGCGGCGCGGAGGCGGATGTGCCGGACGCGGAGGGCTCCGAGCGCGGCCCGGGCGATGAGCCGCAGGACTCGCTCGTCTCACGCCCCGGACGCTGATCAGGCCCGCGGAGGCGGGCGACGAGAGGACAGGATGTCCCCGACAACGATCCGACGCATCACTGCGCCGCGGCTGGCTGTCTGCCCCGCGGCGTGGCGCGGTGTCCCACGCTGCGCCGCGGCTGTGGCGACCCTAATTGCCTTGGCCTGCGTGGCGCTGGCGTGCGGCGCTCAGGCTCAGCAGACGGCCAATACCGTAGCGCCCCCGACGGTGCCCGCCGCGCCGGAGACGCGCATCTCCGCGATCGAGTTTCAAGGCCTGGCGCGGGTTGACTCGGCACTCGTGCGCGACGCGATTCGCCTGTCCGTCGGAGACCCCCTCTTTCCCTCGCGCGTCACCGAATCGGTGCAATCGCTCTATGCCCTCGGGCTGTTCGACCGCGTCGACGTCGAGGTCGCCGAGCGCGGCGTCGGGGAGGCGGCGATCGTCTTTCAGCTGCTCGAGCGCCCGACGATCCGCGAGGTCACTTACAGTGGTCACGAATTCTACAGCGCGGAGGACTTGAAGGCGCAGACGGATGTCGAGCCGGGCGATCTGCTCGTGCCGGCCAAGGTTCATGCCGCCGGTCAGGCGATCAAGGCGGCCTACCGGGAGGAGGGATTCCCCCAGGCCGATGTGCTGCCCGAGGTCGTCCCGGACTCGGTCGGGCGCACCGTGACGGTCCGTTTCCACATCGACGAGCAGAGCCGCGTCAAGGTCCGGCGCGTCTTCTTCGAGGGCAACGACCAGATCGAGGACGATCGGCTGCGGGGCGAGATCAAGACGAACACGAGCGGCTTCCTGCGCCGGGGGCGCTACAAGCCGGAGCAGCTGGCCGAGGACGTCACGCGGCTCGAGGACTTCTATCATAACCATGGGTTCAAGGATGCCCGCGTGGACCTGCTCGAGCCGCGCTACCGGCCCGACGGGGCCGGGGTGGAGATCGGGTTCGAGGTCGCAGAGGGCGACCAGTACCGTTTCGCCGCTCCCGCCTGGAACGGGCAGACGGTGTTCGACGGTCAGGAGCTACTCGAGGCAACGGCCTTCGTGGGTGGTGACCCCTACAACGAGAGCCAGATCGACGAGACGATCGCCGCCGTGGCGAGCCTTTACACGGAGCGTGGGTACCTGACCCAGCTGCGCATCGACCCTCTGATGACGGTCCGCGGGGACAGCGTGCAAGTCACCTTTCGCGTACTCGAGGGCCAGCCTTCGCGCGTGGGGGAGATCCGCATCGTCGGCAACACGGCGACGAAGGAGAAGGTGATCCGCCGGGAACTCAAGATGTTCCCCGGCAGCCTGCTGCGCCGCAGTCTCCTGTTGCGCTCGCAGCGCGATGTCTTTGCATTGGGACACTTCGAAGACGTGCAGGTGGAGTTTGAGCCGAGCGAGCGCGAGGACCATGTCGACGTCATCTTTCGGGTCAAGGAGAAGAGCTCCGTGCTGGCGACCGCCGGGGCCGGATACTCGAGCCAGGCGGGGCTGACCGGTTTCATCGAGTTTGGGCATACGAATCTCTTCGGCAATGGGCAGAGCATCTCGCTCAAGCTCGAGCACGGCGGGCGCCGCGACTTCTACGACCTCTCCTTCACCGAGCCCTGGGTCTTTGGTCGGCCGGTCTCGGCCGGTATCGATCTCTATCGCACCGAGCTCTTCCGCGAGATCTACTCGACCAGCAGTGCCGACGACGGGTACTGGCAGAAGCGCGGTGGCGCCGGGTTCCGCATCGGTCATCCCTGGTTTTTCGAGTTCCCCGACTACTCCCGCTTCTCCTGGGGCTATTCCTACACCGACACTCGCTATACCGACATCGGCGGTCTATCCCTGGAGACACAAGACCTGCTGCGTGCCAGCGAGGGATCGATCTCGCGCGTCTTCCTCTCCTTCTATCGCAATTCGACTGACAACCCATTCCATCCGCGGCTCGGTGCCCGCACGACACTGCGCACTGAGCTAAACGGGGGTCCGTTCGGTGGTGACATGGACTACTACCGGATTACGCTCGACCACCGTCAGTACTACGTACCCTTCTGGAAGCCGGTGCTGATGCTGCGCTGGCGCTTCGGACTGATCGACACGTACAGCACCAACGACCGGATGCCGGAGGGGGATCGCTTCCGCCTCGGCGGCACGACTGGGTTCGACTTCTTGCGTGGCTACAAGGACTACTACTTGGTGCCCGAGGAGAACGTCTATCTTAGCAGCGCGACCGGCAATGACGTGCGCTTCCCCGGCGGACGCGTGATGTTCGGCTTCACCAGCGAGATCCAGTTCCCAATCGTGGATCCGCTCCACGGTGTGCTGTTCCTCGATGCCGCCGACACCTGGAACTCGCCCTACGACGCCACGCTCTCCGCGCTGAAGTTCGGCGTCGGCGCCGGCGTGACGCTCGAGATCCCGATGCTTGGTCCACTCGGCTTCTACTACGGGTACGGCAACGAGACGCGTAAGTGGATCACTCACTTCGCCTTCGGAACACAGCTCTAGCTGAGAAAGCGGTGGCGTCGACCCTGCATCTCGGCTAGGATCGGTCCAATGTATTCTGGGGTTCCGGCAGGAACCGGGAGGCCGGAGATGCAGAGATGGGGCATGGCCCTGCTGGCGCTGCTGCTGATCGCCGCTTGGCCGGCTGAGGCCGAGCTGCGCATTGGCTTCATCAATAGCGAGATCATTCTCCAGCAGTACGTTGCCGTAGAGCGGGCGATGGAGACGTTCAACCGCGACGTCGAAGGCTGGCAACAAGAGCTGGAGCAGATGAGCGATGACCTCGAATCGCTGCAGCAGGAACTCGACCATCAGAGCTTGATGCTCAGTGACGAGCGGCGCCAGGAAAAGGAGCTGGAGTATCAGCGCCAGCTGACCGAGTACGAGAAGCTCAAGGAGAGCATCTGGGCCTCGGACGGCCTGGTAGAGCAGCGCAACGAGGAGCTGCTGCGCCCGATCATCAACAGCATTCAGGCGGTGCTCGAGCAGATCGCAACCGAGGAAGGCTACGACTTCATCTTCGATGCCGCGGACAACAACATTCTGTACGGCGATCCGGGCTACGACTTGACTGACCGGGTAGTGGAGACCTTGAACGCCGAGGCCGGAGAGCAGTAGGCGCCGCCGGTCCCCGGGCAGGTGATGTGGGATGGAACTGAAGCTCGAGGAGTTGGCCACGCGCCTCGCAGGCAGCGTGCAGGGTGACGGCCGTGTCGTTCTGCACGGTGTCGCCGGGATCAAGGAGGCGGCCGCCGGCCAAATCGCCTTCTACGCCGACTCGCGCTTCGAGGAATGGCTCGCCCGCACCGAGGCCTCGGCTCTGATCCTCCCGCCGGACATCGACTTCGATCGCTTGCCTTCGATCCGCGTCGCCGACCCGCGTTCCGCGTTCCGGCAGGCGATGGAGATCTTCCACGTCGATGGGCGTCCTCTTCCGCCCGGCATCCATCCGAGCGCTCATGTGAGCGCCGACGCACAGCTGGGCGCAGAGGTGGCGATTGGCCCGCATGTGACAGTTGGTGCGCGCTGCCGCCTGGGCGACCGCGTCACGATCCTGCCCGGCAGCGTGATCGGCAATGACGTCATCATCGGCGACGACGTGCTGATCTATCCTAATGTCGTCGTCTGGAAGGAGACGCAGATCGGCAACCGCGTCATCCTCCACTCCGGAGCGGTGATCGGGGACGATGGTTTCGGATTCCTGACGCGCGACGGTCGCCACGCCAAGGTACCTCAGCTCGGCCATGTCGTGATCGAGGATGATGTCGACATCGGGGCCAACACTTGCGTCGACCGCGCCACGACTGGCGTGACCCGGATTCAACGCGGAACGCGCATCGACAATCTGGTGCAGGTGGCACACAACGTCACGATCGGAGAAGACTCGATCCTCTGCGCCCAGGTTGGCATCGCCGGCAGCACGGTCGTCGGCAAGCGCGTCACGCTCGCCGGCCAGGTCGGGATCGTCGGTCACATCGAAGTCGGCGATGGTGCCATCGTCGGCGCGCAGGGGGGCGTGACCAAGAGCGTCCCCGCCGAATCGCGCGTCTCCGGTTACCCCGCAACCCCACACGGCCTGGCCCGCCGGATGTACGCCGCGCTGCGCAATCTGCCTGATCTGGTGCGCGAAGTGCGCCGACTGGCGGAGCGCGTCCGCAACCTGGAAGACAAGCAGGAGCGATCGGAGTGAAACAACGCACACTCGCCCGCGGCGCGAGCTTCTCGGGCGTCGGGTTGCACAGCGGCGTCGCGGCGACGGTCCAGTTTGAGCCGGGCCCGCCCGACAGCGGGCTCGTCTTCGTGCGCCGTGATCTGGATGGATCGCCGGAGATCCCCGTGCAGCCGGCGTTCGCGATGGACGACGAGCGCCAGACCGCCCTGCGTCATGGCGCCGCCGAAGTCCAAACCGTCGAGCACACGCTGGCCGCGATCCGCGGTTTGGGAATCGACAACTTGCGCATCATCGTCACCGCGGGCGAGCTGCCTGAGCCGGACGAGGGGGGCGTTGGCCCGATCGTGGCCGCGCTCGAGGCGGCCGGCATCGTCGAGCAGGAAGCTTCGCGCAAGACCTTTGTCATCCGCGAGCCGGTCGTCTACCGCGCGGGCGAGGTCGAGATCCTCGCCCTGCCGGGCGAAGGGCTCGAGCTCAGTTTCACGATCCAGTTCGACAACGCGGTTCTCGGAACGCAGTACCGCACGCTGCGGGTAACTCCGGAAAACTTCAAGCGCGAGATCGCTCGCGCGCGCACCTTCGTTCTTGAGCGTGACATCGAGTGCCTGCGTGCGGCGGGGCTGATCAAGGGCGGCTCTCTGGAGAACGCAATTGTCGTTCAAGAGCAGGGGATCCTCAACGAGGACCCACTGCGGTACCCGGACGAGTTCGTCCGCCACAAGTTGCTCGACCTGCTCGGCGACCTGAGTGTCCTCGGGGCGCCGCTGCAAGGCCGTGTGCATGCCGTGCGCAGCGGCCATATGCACAACGTGCGTTTCGTGCGCGCCCTGGTCGACGCGCACAGCGGCGCGCACGAGCTCGCCGCACTGCTCGACCAGGTACACTTCGACATCCTCGACATCGAACGGATCATGCCGCACCGCTACCCGTTCCTGCTCGTCGACCGGATCCTCTACCTCAAGGAGCGCGAGCGGGTCGTCGGCCTGAAGAACGTGACCGTCAATGAGCCATTCTTTAGCGGACACTTCCCGGGCCATCCGATCATGCCGGCCGTACTGATCATCGAGGCGATGGCCCAGGTCGGCGGCGTCCTGCTGCTGAACACGGTCGACAACCCCGAGTCGAAGCTCGTCTACTTCATGGGCATCGACAACGCCAAGTTCCGCCGCCCGGTGCGGCCCGGCGACCAGCTCGTCTTTGACTTGCAGCTGGTCCGGCTGAAGGCCCGTACGTGCAAGATGACCGGGCGGGCGTTTGTCCGCGGGCAACTCGTGGCGCAGGCGGACCTGCTTTCGAGCATTGTCGACAGGGAGACTCCTACGCGATGACGAAGATCCACCCGACGGCGATCGTCGATCCGCAGGCCGACCTGGGTGAAGGCGTCGAAGTCGGTCCGTACTGCCTGATCGGGCCCGCGGTGCGCCTCGGCGCCGGTTGCCGGCTTGCCTCGATGGTGCGCATCGATGGCCCGAGCGAGTTCGGCGCGGAGTGCCGCTTCTATCATGGGGCGGCGATCGGGGGCGACCCGCAGGATCTGAAATACACGGGGGCCCCGTCGAAGCTCGTCGTCGGTGAGCGCTCGATCTTCCGCGAGTTCTGCACCGTCCACCGCGCGACCGAGGCAGACGCCGCCACGCGCGTGGGGAGCGACTGTCTGATCATGGCCTATGCCCACATCGCGCACAATTGCCTGGTCGGCGACCATGTCATTCTGGCCAACTCCGCCAACCTGGCGGGCCATGTGGAACTCGCCGACTTCGTCATCATCGGCGGCGTCACGCCCGTCCACCAGTTCGTGCGCATCGGCGCCCACGCAATCATCGGCGGCGGCTGTCGGGTGCCCAAGGACGTGCCCCCGTTCGTCCTGGCGGCGGGACACCCACTCGAAGTCCACGGGCTCAACTCGGTCGGCCTGCGCCGCCGCGGCTTTTCCGCCGAGACCCTGCGCGAATTGCAGAAGCTGTATCGCATCTTCTTCCGGTCCGGGTTGGTCAAGGAAGAGGCGCTGGAACGCATCAGCCAGGAATGCGCCGCGTTGCCGGAGATCGAGGCCTTCGTGCGCTTCGTCGCCCATTCCGAGCGCGGCCTGACGCGCTAGGAAAGGAGGCGCAACGATGGAGCCGCTTCGCGTCGCTCTACTCGGCGCCGGCCACCTGGGGACCTTCCATGCCCGCGCGCTGCGCCGGCTCGCCGGCGAGCACCGGCTCTGGATCCACGATCCGGACGCCGCCCGCGCCCGGCGCCTGGCGCAGGAGGTCGCGGCCGTCGCCTGCGACCTCGCCGAAGCCTTGGCCGCCGCCGACGCCGTCGTGATCGCGGCGCCGACGGCGGCGCACGCCGAGCTCGCCCTGCAGGCCTTTGACGCCGGATGCGATGTCTTCGTCGAGAAACCGATCACGCGCACCCTGGCCGAAGGAGAGCAGCTCGTCCAGCGGGCCGCCGCCGACGAGCGGATTCTGCAGGTCGGGCACATCGAGCGTTTCAACCCGATTTTTCGCGCCGTCGCGGCTGACATCGGGGTGCCCGCATATGTCGAAGCCGAGCGTCTAGCGCCCTTCGTGCCGCGCAGCCTCGACGTCGACGTCGTCCTCGACCTGATGATCCACGATCTCGATCTCGTCCTGGCCCAGGTGCCGGCCGACGTGGCGGCACTCGATGCCGCGGGGGCAGCGGTCTTGACGCCGCGCGAGGACATCGCCTCCGCGCGCCTTCGTTTCGCCAACGGCACGGTCGCCAACTTGACCGCGAGTCGCGTGTCGCAGGAGAAATCGCGCAAGATCCGTTTCTTCAGCCGTCATGCCTATCTCTCGCTCGATCTGGCGCAGCGCACGGCCCGCCGGGTCGCGATTCGCTCCGACGCCGCGGGCGACGTGGAAGTGCCTGGAATGGGGCGTTTCACGGTCGCCGAAGAGCAACTCGAGCAGAAGACGCCTGACCCCCTCGAGCAGGAGCTGCACGCCTTTCTGACCGCCGTGCAGACGCGCACGCCACCGCCGGTCAGCGGCGCGCAGGCGCTGCGCGTGCTGCGGGTTGCGGACGCGATCCGCGACGACGTGCAGCGCAGCTTGCGCCGCTTCGATGAGGCGCAGCCATGTCCGATCCCCGGATCCTAGTCACGGCCGGTGAGGCGAGCAGCGATCAGCATGCCGCTGGGCTGCTGCGCGCGCTGCGCGCCACGGGCTGCCGTTTCCAGGCCTATGGCGTCGGTGGCCCGGAGCTCGCCGCGGCCGGGGTCGAGTTGCTGGCCGACTACCGCGAGCTCGCGGTCGTCGGTCTGGTCGAGGTACTCGGGCGCCTGCCGCGCATCCTCGCGCTGCTGCAGCGGCTGAAACAGACGATCCGCCGCGCCCCGCCGGCGCTCTTCCTGCCCGTCGATTCGCCCGACTTCAACTTCCGTCTCTTGCCGGCGGCGGCCGCGTCCGGCGTCCCGACCGTCTACTTCATTGCGCCGCAACTGTGGGCCTGGCGGCCAGGGCGCGTCGAGCGGCTGCGCCGCACGGTACGCCGGCTGCTGGTGCTTTTCCCGTTCGAGGAGGCCTGGTTTCGCGCGCGTGGCGTTGCGACCGAGTACGTCGGTCATCCCCTGGTCGATGCGGCGCGGGAACTGCCGTCGCGCGCCGCGGTGCGCGCGCAACTCGGCCTCGACGCCGCTGAACGCGTCGGCCTGTTGCTTCCCGGCAGCCGGACGGGCGAGGTCGCCCGCCACGGGCCGCCGATGGGAGCGGCGCTCGCGCGCCTGGAGGCCGCGGGGCAGCGGATGCGGTGGCTCGTCCGGCGCGCCTCCGGCCTTGAGGAGGCCGCCTTGACGGCCGCCGGCTTGACGCCGGCGGCGGAGTTGCGCGCGGAGCCGGTGTTGGCGCTCGCGCGCGCGGCGGACGTGACGATCGCCGCCTCGGGCACCGCCTCCTTCGAGGCGGCGCTGGCCGGGACCCCGCTGATCGTCCTCTATCGCATGCACGCCGCCAGCTGGTGGCTTGCTCGCCGCCTGGTGCGCGTGCCGCATGTCGCCATGGCAAATCTCACGCTCGGGGAACGCTTGCTGCCGGAGTTGCTCCAAGGGGCCTGCACCGGCGAACGCATCGCGGCCGAGGTTGGCGCGCTGCTTGACGATCCGCGGCAGCATGAGAGGATCCGGCGCGGACTGCAGGCCCTCGACGCGCGCTTCGGCCCGAGCGGCGCCTATCGACGCGCCGCCGCGGCCGTGCGCCTCGAGTTGGAGCGGAGGATCTGAGCGGAAGCCTATGAGCCGACCGACGCCGACGCCATACGACACGCCGCGCGCGCGCTGGATCGGACGCCTGGGGGCTGGACTGCTCAGCCTGCTCGGTGCGACGTGGCGCGTGCGGTGGTTGGGACGGGAGCACTGGCGCGCGTGTCAGCAAGCCCCAGGCGGCTTCATCTATGCTTTTTGGCACGGCCAGCTACTGCCGCTCGCCTATGCCCACCGCGGGCTCGGAGTGACCGTACTCGTCAGCTTGAATCGCGACGGCGAGTACATCACCCAGGTGATCGAGCGCCTCGGGTATACCACGATTCGCGGTTCGACGTCGCGCGGCGGTTCCCGCGCCCTCTTGGCGATGGTGCGTCACGCCGAGACGGGCGCCGCGGTTGCCTTCACCCCGGATGGCCCGCGCGGGCCTCGCCATCGGGTGCAAGCGGGTGTCTTGCTCTGCGCCCAGCGGGCGCAGGTTCCGATTCTGCCGCTCACCATGGCGTGCCGCCCCGCCAAGCAGCTCGATTCCTGGGACCGCTTCCAGATCCCCCTGCCGGGCGCCCGCCAGGTGATCGTCTACGGCGAACCGCTGACGATTCCGGCACAGCTTGCGACGAGTGAAATGTTGCGGGAATGGACGCCCCGGCTCGAAGCGGCGCTGTCGGGGTCAACCGAGCGCGCCGAGCGTGCGTTGGACGCCTGGGCCACCACCGTCGGGGAGGCGCGCCCGTGAGCGCCGCCGGCACGATCTTGCCCCGTCTCTATGCCGCTGCCTGGACCGTCGGGCTCTGCGCCGGGAGCCCGTACGTCTTGGTGCGTGCGCTGCGCGACCCGCGCGAAATGCGCGAGCGCGCCGGGCGCTGGTCTCCGCTGCCGGCGCGCGTCGAGGGCGACCTGTGGATCCATGCCGCCAGTGTGGGCGAGGGCCGGGCCGCGGCGCGCCTGCTGGGAGCACTTGCCCGTCGCGGGCACGCGCCGCTGCTGACGGTGATGACGCCGGCCGCCCGCCGCTTGGCGCCGCAATGGCGCGCGGCCGGGGCAGGCGCCGTGCGCCACATACCGTTCGACTGGCCACCGGCCTTGGCAGCGGCGTTCGCTGCCCAGCGGCCCGCCGCGCTGCTCTGCGTGGAAACCGAGATCTGGCCGGCCCTGCTGCGCGCGACGAGTAGCCGTCGGCTTCCCGCCGCCTTCATCAGCGCCCGCTTGGGCGAGCGGTCGCTGCGCCGGCTGTGGCGCTGGCGCGCGGCGCTGGCGCCGGGCCTCGCCCGCTGGCATGTGGCGGCCCAGAGCGCGACGGACGCCGAGCGCTGGGCCGCCCTGGGCGTGCCGCGCGAGCGGATCGCAATCACCGGCAACATCAAGTATGCGCGTCCCGCCGGCGCGCTGGCAGCGGGTGTGCGGCATGCCGCTCGCGGTGGCTGGCGCCAGATCGTCACCTTTGGCAGCGTGCGCCGCGGCGAGCTGGCGGCGGTGCGCGAAGCGATCGCGCGGCTGCACGCCACGGATCGCGAGATGCTCTGCATCGTTGCACCCCGCCACCCGCAACAACTCGGCCCGGCGCTGCGCCACGGCTGGCCATCCGGGTACCGGATCGTCGTACGCAGCAAGCGTAGCGACCCACTGCTGCCGCCGGCGGCCGCGGTGCCGACCGTGCTCCTCTTGGAGACGATCGGAGAACTGGCGGATGTCTATGCGGTGAGCGATGCGGCTTTTGTCGGCGGGACGCTGGTCCCGATCGGCGGTCACAACCTGCTTGAACCCGCGGAGCGCGGTGTGCCGGTCTGCTACGGTCCGTCCACCGAAAACGTGCGCGAGGTCGCGGCCGCCCTTGAGGAGCATGGCGGGGGAGAGTGCGTGGCCGATGGCGCCGCTTTGGGGGCGTACCTGTGCCGCCTGGCGGTCAACGCACCCGAACGCGCTCGCCGCGGTGCGGCTGCGCTCGCGGCCGCGGCG
>Ga0180429_10000363_pt1 | contig 40525 bp, 38 predicted proteins | sample SS_ome_FD_132428 | JGI IMG/M metagenome (GOLD analysis project Ga0180429, IMG submission 132428) | Hypersaline lake sediment archaeal communities from the Salton Sea, California, USA - SS_1_S_1 metaG | ecosystem: Environmental > Aquatic > Non-marine Saline and Alkaline > Hypersaline > Sediment ...
CTCTGGCTCGTCTCCATCGGCCTTCTCGCGGGGATGGTCATTACCTTCACGCCCTCCCTCGGACTCGGGTTCGGTGGCGCCAACCAAGCCGGCGCCGCGGCCTTGCAGGTGAACGGCGAGCCCATCCGTGAACTCACCGTGGCCCAGGCGCGTTCGAACCCACTGTTCCTGTCGGTCACCGAGGGTGAGGTTGGCGAAGACCTCGAGCTCCTGCTGGTCGATGCGCTGATCCGCCAGGAGGTCGTTCGCCAGGAGAGCGCCCGCCAACGCGTCTCCGACGCCGACGTGCGCCGCGCCGTCGACGAGTTCCGCACCACGCGGGGCATCGCCGGTCGCGCCAACGACACGGCCTACCTCGACCTGCTCGCCCGCTCCGGCTTCACCGACGAGACCTTCCGCGTCTACCTGCGGCAGCAGCTTCAGGAGGAGGCCTGGGAGGCGACCGTCACCGATGGCGTCGAGGTCAGCGACGACGAGGTCCGGGCCTACTTCGAGGGCAACCGCGATCGCTACGTCAGCGAGGAGCGCATCGAGGCGCGGCACATCGTGACCGAGGACCGCGACACCGCCGACGTGGCCCGCGCGCGCCTGGAGGCCGGCGAGAGCGCCGCCGTCGTGGCGCGGGAGCTCTCCGTCGAGCGCGCCGATCGCGACGGCGCCCTCGGCGCCGCCGCCGGCGAGACCGAGCCGCGCCCGGTCGGCCGGCCGGCACTGCCGACGCAGGTGGCCACCGCCGCCTTCGGGCTCGGTGGTCCGGGCGTCACCGACGTGATCGAGTCGGACGACCGCTTCCACGTGGTCGTCGTCGAGGCGTACCTGCCGGTGGCACCGCGCCCGTTCGACGAGGTCGCCGCCGCGGTGCGCGACGACGCCCTTGCTGCCAAGCAGAGCGGCGTCCTGGAGGCCGAGATCGAGCGTCTCGTCGACGCCGCCCGCGTCGAGATCCCGGAGGCGAGCACGCTGCGCTTCGACGACGAGCCGGTCGCCGTCGTGGGGGACGTCGAGATCATGGCGACCGACCTCGTGCGCGCCACCTACACGAACCCGCAGATCCAGCAGGCGCTCTCGCCCGACACCGCCTTCATCATCACCGCCTTCTTCAAGCCCTCCGTCCTGGCGCAACTCGTCGACCAGGAGCTGGCGCTCCAGGGGCTGGCGGCGCTGGAAACTCCCTTCGTCGGCCCGCGGTCCGTGGTGGCTCAGAGCGCGCTCAATTACGTGGCCCGCGATGCCGAGTTCACCGAGGACGACGTCGTGGCGTACTACGAGCAGAACCAGGCGACGTTCACGGTCCCGGCGTCTGCCGAGGTGCGCCAGGTGGAGGCGGACACGCTCGAGGTCGCCGCGGCCTTCCGCGACGCGCTGGTGCGCGACGGCGACGTGGCCGAGGCGGCAGAGGAGAGCGGGGCCGAGGTCGTCGACCTGGGTCTCGTCGTCCCTGGCCAGCTCGAGGGCCTGCTCGACCTCACGCTCTTCGGCACCGACGCCTTCGAGCCGCTCCCCGAGGAGCCGTGGCAGGTCTCGGACATCCTCGTGGTCACCGACGAGGTCCCGCTGCTGCCCGAGTCGCTCGACGTCGACCCGGCGGCCGAGGGCGCCGAGGCCGAGGAGCCGGTGGCCGAGGCCGAGGCCGGGGGCCCCGCGGCGGAAGCCGAGGGGTCCGACACCGAGGTCGCCGAGCCGCTCACGCGCATGGTGGACCGTTACGTGATCCTGGTCGCCGACCGCCGCCCCGAGCGGGTCCGTCCGCTCGCGGAGGTGCGCGGCCAGATCGAGGCGACCGTCCTGGCGGAGGCCCGGGCGGACCTGCGGGAGGCGTGGGTCGAGGGTCTGCGTGAGACGATCGAGGTCGAGCTGCTCCTCGAGGACCCGGCCGCCGGCTTCGACTTCGACGCGCCGCTCGAAGAGGGCGCCGACGCTGCCGACCTCGAGGAGGCCGGCGAAGCCGCCGAGGTCGAGTCCGCCGAGGGCGCGTCGGAGGGCGACAGCGACGCGCAAGGCGATCCCGAAGCGCAGGAGGAACCCGCGGTCGATTGAGGGCTTGACCCGGGACCGCTCGCACCGGGCGGCCGACCGCCAGTCCTGGTAGCCTCGGGTATGCCCCGAGCCCTGCTGTCCGTCTCCGACAAGTCCGGCCTCGTCGAGTTCGCCAGCGCCCTCGTCGACCTCGGTTTCGAGATCGTCGCCACCGGCGGCACGAAGCGGGCGGTGGCCGAGGCGGGGATCCCCGTCAGGGCCGTCGCGGACGTCACGGGTGCCCCCGAGATCCTGGGTGGGCGGGTGAAGACCCTGCACCCTGCGATCCACGGCGCCCTGCTCGCTCTGCCCACGGCGGAGCACGACGCCGAGCTGGCGCGTCACGGCCTGACGCGCATCGACCTGGTGGCGGTGAACCTCTACCCCTTCCGCGAGACGGTCGCCCGCGCGACCGTGACCGACGCCGAGGCGATGGAGAACCTCGACATCGGCGGACCGACGATGATCCGCGCGGCCGCCAAGAACCACGCGCGCGTCCTCGTGGTCGTCGACCCGGCCGACTACGACACCGTGCTGGCCGACCTGCGAGCGGGCGAGGTGCCGCTCGCGCGGCGGCGCGCGCTGGCGCGCGCCGCCTTCGCCCACACGGCTGCCTACGACGCCGCCATCGTGGGTTACCTCGACGGTGACGAACCGTTGCCACCGACGCGGCACCTGACGCTCGAGCGGGCCGAGGTGTTGCGCTACGGAGAGAACCCCCACCAGTCCGGCGCCCGCTACCGCGAGGCCGGCCGCTCCGGTTGGTGGGACGGCGTGGTGCAGCACGGCGGTCTCGCGCTGTCCTACCTCAACCTGTTCGACGCCGACGCCGCCTGGCGTCTCGCCCACGCGTTTCCCGGGCGCCCGACCGCGGTCGTGGTCAAGCACGCCAACCCCTGCGGCGTCGCGGCCGTCGACGACGCCGCAGGTGGCCTCGCCGAGGCCTACGAACGCGCCTTCGACGCCGACCCCAAGTCCGCCTTCGGCGGCGTCGTGGCCCTGAACGGCGTCGTGGACCTCGCACTCGCCGAGTCGCTGGTGGCGAACCCCAAGGCCGACGTGCTGATCGCGGCTGGCTACGAGGACGCCGCCCGCGACCTGCTGGTGCGCAAACGGAAGAACATGCGGGTACTCGAGGCCGCCGCGCCTGGGCCCGCCGCGTACGGGCTGCGGCGCGTCGACGGGGGCTTCCTGGTGCAGACCCCGGACGCGATCGAGGCCGACCGCGACGGCTGGCAGGTGGTGACGCGGCGGCAGCCGACCGAGGTCGAGTGGCGCGACCTGGACATGGCCTGGGCCGTCTGCGCGGCGGTGTCCTCCAACGCCATCGTGTTCGTCGCGGGCGGCCGTGCGGTCGGCATCGGGGCCGGACAGCAGAGCCGGGTCGACGCGGCGGAGCTCGCGGCAGCCAAGTCGGCCGGCAGGGCCCGCGGAGGCGCCTGCGCCTCCGACGCCTTCTTCCCGTTCCGCGATGGTCTCGACGTCGCCGCCGGCGCGGGCGTGGCGACGGTGATCCAGCCCGGCGGCTCCGTGCGCGACCCGGAGCTCATCGCCGCCGCCGACGAGCACGGGCTGGCGATGGTGTTCACCGGGCGGCGTCACTTCCGGCACTGACGCGTCCGCCCGCCCGCGAAGCCCCCGCTGCCCCCCCGACCGTGGGACCCACGTTGCCGTAATGCGCGTCGTGGACGCGGTTCCGACGGGCGCGGCGGTACCAGCGCTGGTCGTCGCGCCAGACCCCACCACCACATCTTGTACCCGTGATAGGATCGCGCCTGCGCCCCGAGGGCACCGCTCGAGCCCCGACCCCGTCCCCGGGGTTGTGACGAACCTCCCACGGCGCGTCCCGCGGTTCTAGTATCAATGGAACTCGGGCATACAAGATGTAGTACCTACCGACACCCACGTTCGCCACGGCGCGAACCGGAGCCCTGAGCGGCAGCGACCCCTCCAGGGCTCGACCACACGAGAGAGGATCCACAGCGTGGCCGACGTCGCTCCCAACCGCCTGACCGATGCCCTCGCCGCCTTCGACGACCACGCGGTCGCGATCGCCAAGCGCCAGTACTTCCAGGAGGGCGACGGCGACCTGCTCGGCATGTTCCGGCGCGTGGCCGACTGGGTCGCGCGCCCCGAGCCCGTCGAGCTGCGCGCCGCCCAGGCCGACCGCTTCTTCGACCTCATGGTCAGCAAGCGCTTCTGCCCCGGCGGGCGGGTGTTGGCGGGTGCCGCGACCGCGCACGGCAACGTACTCAACTGCTTCGTGCAGGACGGCCGGCCCGAGACCGAGAGCAGCGACGCGTGGGTCCTCGAACTCGCCACCAAGCTCGCCGTGGTCACCAAGGTCGGCGGCGGCAACGGCCTCAACCTCGACCCCCTCCCGCCGAAGCGCGCCTACCGCGGGCCCACCGGCCGGCTCTACCTCACGATCAGCCCCAGCCACCCGGACTACGAGAAGGTGCGCGACGGCACCTTCATGGATCTGGTGCACGGTACCTACGTGACCCGCGGCTACCACACCGCGCGCTTCGTCGAGTACCACGAGGCGCCCGTACACATCGCCGTGAAGCAGGTCGGCGACTCGGTCGAGAGCATCTGGGCGCACGCCGGCGAGGTCGTGACCGCGCTGCTGGCCGGCGACGACCTGCTCCTCGACCTCAGCGGCCTGCGCGCCGAGGGCACGCCCGTCAACGGCTCCGGCGGCTCGTCGAGCGGCCCTTCCTCGTTCGCCGTGGAGGTGTTCGACAACTTCGCCCGCTGGACCGGCCTGGGCGGCGCATCGTTCGCCGGCCCGGTCGCGACGCTGCGTTACGTGTTCGCCCCCACGCTGCGGGTGATCCGTCAAGGCGGGACGAGGCGCGGCGCCGGGATGGCGACGATTTCGATCACGCACCCGGACGTGCACGACTTCATCACCTCCAAGGACCTCGATCGCGAGCAGGCCGAGGGCGACATCAGCACCTTCAACATCTCCGTGCTCGTCAGCGACGAGTTCATGCAGACCGCGCAGGCCGAGGGCCCGCAGGGCGTCCTGTGGGAGATCGCCCAGCACGCCTGGCAGACCGGCGAGCCCGGCCTGATCTACGTCGACCGCATCAACGAGTTCAACCCGATGCGCGCGTCGCTGGGGGACATCAAGTCCACGAATCCATGCGGGGAGATTCCCTTGTTTCCCGGCGAACCTTGCGACCTCGGTGCGATCAACCTCGCGGCTTACGTCCAGACACAGGGCGTCGGCATGGCGGGCTTCGACGCGGAGAGCTTCCGCGAGGACGTCGGCAGCACCATCCGGTTCCTCGACAACGTGCTCGAGGTCAACAAGTTCGCCCTCGAGGACAACCGCGAGATGAGCCTCTACCTGCGCCGGCTCGGGCTCGGGATCATGGGCCTCGCGGACGCCCTCATCCGCATGGGGTACCGCTACGACAGCGACGAGGGCCGTGCGGCCGTGAGCCAGATGATCAACGAGCTGCGCGAGGCCGCCACCACCGCGAGCCGCGCGCTCGCCGAGGAGCGCAGCCCGTTCCCCGCGTTCGCCGAGTCGTCCCTCGCGAACGCCCGCCGCAACGTCGCGCTGCTCACCGTCGCGCCGACCGGCACCACCTCGATGCTCATGGGCGTCTCCTCCGGCGTCGAGCCGATCTTCGCGCCCTTCATCTACCGCAAGATCGGCGCCAGCTACGCCGCCCTCATCGCCCCGCTGTTCCGCGAGCTGCTCGAGCGGCACGCCCCCGCCGCCGGCTTCGCCAAGGGCGGCGCCTGGGACTGGGAGAAGGTCGTCGAGGCCGTGCAGGAGAACCACGGTAGCGTCCAGGGGCTCGACTTCGTGCCCGACGACGTCAAGGCCGTGCTCGTGTGCGCGCACGACATCGCGCCCGGCGACCACGTGAAGATGCAGGGCGTCGTGCAGACTGCCTTCGACGCCGGCGGCGAAATGGTGGCCAACTCGATCTCCAAGACGATCAACCTCCCCAACGAGGCCAAGGTCGACGACGTCTACGAGGCCTACAGCCTCGCCTTCGCCACCGGCTGCAAGGGCATCACCGTGTACCGCGACGGCTCGCGGCAGTTCCAGGTCCTCTCCACCAAGGCGGAGAAAGGCGAGATGAACAAGAGCGACGACGGCTCAGCGGCCAGCACCGGCACCCAGCAGGGGCGGCCCACCCCCGGCTTCGATCGCCTCCCCGGCGAACCCCTGTTCGACCGCCCCTCGCGGTTGACCGGCTTCACCGACGCGGTCAAGCTCACGCTTCCCACCGGCGAGAAGCGCGGCTTCTACGTCACCGTCAACAAGCAAGACGGGCTGCCGGTCGAGTGCTTCATCACCAGCGGCAAGGCCGGCGACGAGGCCAACGCCGACTCCGAGGCGCTCGGGCGGGTCGTGTCCATCGCCCTGCAGTACGGCGTGCCCGCCGAGGCGCTGGTCAAGACCCTGCGCGGCATCAACGGCGGCATGTACGGCACCTACGAGGGCCGGCTGGTCGCCTCCCGCGCCGACCTCATCGCCGTCGCGCTCGAGACGGCCGGCGTCGAGAACGTCCTCCAGCGCGGCCAGGGCTGCCCCGACTGCGGCGCGCCGCTGCGGTTCGAGGAGGGGTGCATGAAGTGCGAGTCTTGCGGGTACTCCAAGTGCGGGTGAGGGGCTAGCCGACGGGTCGCGCAGGGCCGGGCAGCCCCGCAGCGTCGCTTTGTGGCCAGCACAAACGCTCCGCCGCGGGGCTGCCCGGTCCTGCGGCGGTCGTTCGGTCGCTTGGGTCAGCGGCGCGCCGTGTGGCTGCCCGGTCCTGCGGCGGTCGTTCGGTCGCTTGGGTCAGCGGCGCGCCGTGGGGTCGCCCGGTCCTGCGGCGGTCGTTGGGTCGCCTGTGTCAACGCTGCGTCGCGGGGTCGTCCGACCCACCGGGGCCAGGATCCCAGCGCGGTTCAGGCGCCCGCCAGCGGCAGGCTCACGGTGAAGCGCGCGCCCCCGGTGGGCCGGTTGGCGGCCTCGACCGTGCCGTCGTGGAGGGCGACGATGGCGGCCACGATCGCCAGGCCGAGGCCCGAGCCGCCGGCCTGCCGCACCCGTGCGTCGTCGGTGCGGTAGAGCCGCCGAAACACGTGCGACAGATGCTCCGGCGGGATGCCCGGTCCCTCGTCCAGGACCTCGATGACCGCGTGCGGCGCGCGCTCGGTGAGGGTGATGCGGATCTCGCTCGACCGCGGGGCGTGGTGCAGGGCGTTGTCGAGCAGCGCGTTGACGACCTGGTTCAAACGATCGCCGTCTGCGAAGGCGCTCACGGGCTGCGTCTCGACGGCGATGCGCACGCCCGCCTCGCCGGCGCGCGAGCCGAACCCGCGCGCGCCGCCGCCGACCACCGCGGCGAGGTCGATGCGCTGGCGGTGGAGGGTCAGCTCGCCCGCCTCGGCCAGCGTCAGCAAGCGGAGGTCGCCGACCAAGCGAGCCAGCAGGTCCACCTGCTGCAGCAGCTGCGCGACCGTCTCCGGGTCGGCCTCCATCAGGCCGTCCTGGACCGCCTCGAGCTCGCTCTTCAGGACCGTGAGCGGCGTTCGCAGCTCGTGCGCGATGTCGGTGGTGAAGCGCCGGCGCTGATCCTCCTCGGCCTGTAGACGGTTGGCCGTGTCGTTGAACACGCGTCCGAGGTCGGCGATCTCGCTGGGCCCGGCGGTCGGCGCGCGCAGGCCGCGCTCGCCGTCACCGTAGCGGCGCGTGACGTCGGCCAGGCGCGCCATGGGCCTGGTGGTGCCGAAGGCGACGCCGCCACCCACCACGACCGCCAGCAGCAGGGCGAGGCCGGCCGCCTGGAAGGTGGCGCGCTGCAGCTCGCCCAGCAGGGCGCGCGACGCGGCGGCCATGGAGGCGCGCTCCTCGGCCGCCTGGGCGCCCGCCCCCTGGCCGCGCGGTCCTCCCATCACGCCGAACGCCCGGGGGACGCGCTCGCCCGCGGCGCGGTAGCTCAGGTAGCCCGTGAGGCTGACGGAGAAGAGGGCGGTGAGGGCGACGGTGAGGACGAGCCGGGCCGTCAGGCTCATGGTCGCAGGCGGTAGCCGACCCCGCGGACGGTCTCGAGCTGCTCGCTGCAGGCGCCGAGGCGCTGCCGCAGGTTCTTGACGTGCGCGTCGACGGTCCGCTCGTCGGCGAAGCCGCTCGGCTGCGCCTCGAGCAACTCGTGGCGGCGGAACGCCTTGCCCGGTTGCGCGGCCAGCGTGGCCAACAGCCGCAACTGGGTGGGGCTCAGCGCGAGGGGGTGGTCGTGGCAGCGCGCCTCGAAGGCACCGAGGTCGACCGTCAACGCGCCAACGGTGTGGTGGGTCGCCTCGCGCACCTGGCCCCCCGCGCGGCGGAGCACGGCCCTGACGCGGGCGACCACCTCGCGTGGGCTGAAGGGTTTGGTCACGTAGTCGTCGGCGCCGATCTCCAGGCCGATGAGGCGGTCGATCTCCTCGACCTTGGCGGTGACCATGATGATCGGCACGTCGGAGGTTCGCCGGATCCGGCGCGCGACCTCGATGCCGTCCGGTTCGGGGATCATGAGGTCGAGCAGGATGAGGTCGGGATCCGCCGCCCGCCACAGTTCGAGCGCGCGCCGCCCGTCGCCGGCGCGCTCGACGGTGTAGCCGTCGGCGCGCAAGTAGCGTTCCAGCACGGTCGCGATGCGCGCCTCGTCCTCGACGATCAGGATGCGTTCTCCGGCCACGGTGACCTCACTCTACGGCCAAGTGCTAGCGAGTGGCGGGGCGCGCCGTCGCATGGCGCGCCCCGCGGGTGGGGTTCCTGGGTGCCGGGGCGATGGCCCCGCGCGCGGCCTACCAGCGGGCCTGCGGACCGCGGCCCTGCGGCTGGCCTGCGGCGGTGGCCTCGCCGGCCTGCGGGCCGCGCGCCATCTCGGCCCGGTTGGCGAACAGCCGCTCGCCGGTGACGTTCTGGCCCTCGTCGCAGCCCGCGCGCTCGAAGAGCGTCCCGAAAGCCGCCGCGCCGCGCGCCAGCATCTGCTCGGCCTGGGCTTCGGTGATGGCCTCGCTCTCGAGGAGGTTGGCGATGACGCCCTCGCGGGCCCCGAGGTAGGCCGCCTCGACGGTGGCGGCGTCGACGCCCTGCTCGGCCGCGATCGACGCGAAGGAGGCGCCTTCCTGCTTGAGCGCGTGGACTTCGTCCTCGGGCAGGCCGATGACGCTGGCGACGACACCCTGCAGTTGGCCGGCGAGGCCCGCGCTGCCCTGCATGCGGCCGCCCTGCGCGGCGGTGGTCTGCTGGTGGGCGGCGCGGGTGGCGACGGCCTCCGCCCGGCGGGTCTCGCGGAGGGTCTGGGCGGCGGGGGCGCGTTCGGAGACGACGGCCTGGCGGGCGGCGGGACCGCGCTCGGCGGGCGGGCCGTAGGCCTGGGCGAGGGCGAGGCTGGCGAGGAGGGCGGCGGCGGACGTGAGGAGGACGAGCTTGCGCATCTGGGATGCTCCTTTCGTCTCGGTTTCCCCGAGTTGGTCGCACGATAGGAGCGTCCGCGTGAACGTTGGACGAACGGTCGGCGAAGGTGGCGTGGAGGCCGCACGCGGGCGGGCTCATGCCACGCCGGTCAGCGGTTGTCGCCCGAGCCCGCGATGACGCCGCGTTGCTGTCGATCAGCGAGCTTGGCGACGTTGCGTCCCGCGATCTCCTCGAGCGGCAGGCCCAGGTCGTGGGCGACGGCGGCGACGTACCACAGGACGTCGCCGAGCTCGAGCGCCAGGGCGTCGCGCTGGTCCGCGGTCAGTGGCGAGCCGGGGCTCCAGCCCTCGTCGCGCATGAGCTTGCCGAGCTTCTCGGCGACCTCGCCGGCCTCGCCGGCGAGCTTCAGAACGGGGTAGAGCAGCGTCGCGGCCGCCGGGTACGCGGCGGTCGCGCGGGCCTTCTGGGCGTACTCGTCGAAGGTCATGGCGCCCAGGCTACCGCTCGCCGGGCGACGCGTCGTCGCGCGTGTGTCCAACGTGACGGCGCGCGGCCTGTCGGTGGGGCATCGTGGGGGAGATGAGGTGCATGCATCGAACGATCCTGGCCGCGTGCGCCTTGCTCGTGTTCCTCGTCGGCCCCGGGGTCGCGGCGCAGCCGATCGTCGACGCCCGTTACGAGGCCGTCGTCGCCGACCTCATGGCGACGCCCGACGGGCTGGCCTTCCTCGAGGCCTTCCGAGCGATCCGCCGCGACTACCTGGGGGGCGCGGACGCAGAGACCCTGTTGGACGGCGCGCTCCGCGGGATGGTCGAGGCGCTCGCGGATCCGTACGTTCGCTACCTCGATGCCGACGAGCTGGACGACGACCGGCGGACCACACGCGGTCCGGCGTCGATCGTGGCGCTCGCCCTCGGCGACCTCGGGTACCTGCGCCTGGAGTCATTCGACAGCGAACGCGCCGGCGAGAGCTTCTTCGCGGAGATCGAGATCCTGATGCAGCGTGGCGTCCGAGCCCTGATCGTCGACCTGCGTGGCAACGCCGGCGGGCTCGTGCTCGGCGGCCTGCAGGTGCTCGACGTCTTCCTCTCCGAGGTCGTGCTCGGCTTCCGCGCCACGCGCTTCGGCCAGGTGCCCCTCGGGTACGCCAACCCGCGCGCCGAAACGCTACCGCTGGCCGTATTGATCGATCGCGACACGGCCTCCACCGCGGAGATCGTCGCGGGTGGCCTGCAGACCCACGGGCGCGCCCGACTCTATGGGGAGATCAGCGCCGGCAAGGGCGTCGGGCAGTCGACGGTGCCCCTGTCGCACGGTGGCGAGTTGCGCCTCGTCACGTTCGCGTGGGCCCTGCCGGACGGTCGCAGCATCGACGGCTGGGGTCTCACGCCGGACGTGCCGCTGCGCGGGCAGGTGCCGGCGCTGGCGTCGGCCGACCTCACGCGCGTCATCCTCGAGCCCGAGCTCGATCCCGCCCTGGCGACCGCCATCCGTGACCTGCGACGGGTGGTGGGTGACGACCTGGGACAGACGCCGGTGGTACCGCCCGGAGGCGAGTCGGACGCGGGGCGCTGAACCCCCGCGCCGCAGCGATCGGCGTGCGGGCCCGCCTGGGCCCGCGCGCCGCCGCGTCTGGACAGCGGCCGAGAGCCCCTGGTAGCATGTCGTTCGCTCGCGCCGCGATCCGCCGGTCGCGGCCGCGAGCGCTCGTTCGGCGGTAGCTCAGCGGTAGAGCGGTCGGCTGTTAACCGATTGGTCGTAGGTTCGATTCCTACCCGCCGAGCCATGTGATCTCTCAGGAGATCGGAAACGGACTGAACCTAGGGTTTGGTCCGTTTCGTTTTGGGTTTGGGTCCTTTGGGTGGTCCGGTGGGTTCGTGTGCTTCGGGCTCGTTCCAGGCGCTACGGTGGCCTTTACCCCGTCGAGGTACGGCACGCGACCCGTTGCGACGCGCCGTTCGAGATCGCGGGCTTCGAGTTCGTGGTCGTGCCGGTCGAGGTCCACGCGCGCGCCGGCGATCGGGAGCTGCATCGTTGCCGGCAAGACGACCGTCTTCTGCGTGTCGGGCCGGGTCTCGATCCCCGGTCCCAAGCGGACGTTGCGGGGCGTGGACCCGTACGTGGGCGACGGCTCGACGATCGAGCGCTCCCTGGTGCGGCGGGGCGGCGGTCACATCGTGGGCCACACGCCGATCCGCACGCGGCTCGGCTGGTGCGCCGAGCACGGCATGCCGCGCGCTCTTCACCCACTGTGGGAGCGAGATCGTGATCGGCGACGCGTGCGCGCTGGGTCCGGCGGTCCGCGGTCTGGGCGAGGAGCGGGGCGTCGAGGCCGCCATCGTCCACGACGGCATGCAGGTCGTGCTCCGGTGACGGGGACGCGAGCCCGTCGGCGCCGCGGTAGCCTCGGGCATGATCCCCACGTTCGACGGCCACAACGACACCCTGCTCGTCCTCCTGGAGCACCCCGAGCGCGACTTCGGCCGGCGGCTCGAGGAGGGTCACATCGACGTCGTACGCGCCCGCGAGGGGGGCCTGGCCGGCGGCATGTTCGCGATGTTCACACCGGCCCGGGCGGCCGCGCAGGCCGCCGCTCCCGTCGCCTCCGGCACGGCCGCACCGGACGCCGCGTCGCCGGCGCCGCCGCCCGCGCCGCAGGGCCCCGTCGAGGGCGGGCACGCCCTGCGCACGACCCTGCGGATGTTCTCGCTGCTGCGGCGGCTCGAGGCGGCCGGCCACCTGAGCGTGTGCCTGAGCGCCGACGACATCGAGGCCGCGATGGCCGAGGGCGTCCTGGCCGCCGTTCCCCACATCGAGGGGGCCGAGGCCGTGGTCGACCTCGAGGTGCTCGAGGCCCTGCATGCCCTCGGGCTGCGCTCGCTGGGGCCGGTGTGGAGCCGCCCCAACGCCTACGCGACCGGCGTGCCCTTCGCCTTCCCCGGCACGCCGGACGTGGGGACGGGCCTTACGGCCGCGGGCCGCGAGCTGGTGGCCGCCTGCGATCGGCTGCGGATCGTGCTCGACGTGTCGCACCTCAACGAGGCGGGGTTCTGGGAGCTGCTCGCCCGCAGCGAGCGTCCGGTCGTCGCGAGCCACTCGAACGTGCACGCGCTCAGCGCCAGCCCGCGCAACCTGACCGACGCGCAACTCGACGCCCTGGCGGAGCGCGACGGCCTGGTCGGTCTGAACTTCGCCTGCGGCTTCCTGCGCGAGGACGGCCGGCACCATGCGGACACACCGCTCGAGACGATGGTCAGGCACCTCGACCGGCTCGTGGGGCGCCTCGGCGAGACGCGCGTGGGTCTCGGATCCGACTTCGACGGCGCGACGATGCCCCAGGCAATCGGCGACGCGGCGGGGCTGCCGCGGCTGTTCGACGCGCTGCGCGCCCACGGCTGGGACGCCGGCCTTCTCACTCGGGTGGCCCACCGCAACTGGATCGACCTGCTGCGGCGCGTGCAGGAGGCCTGAGGCCGGGTGGGGGCGGTGCGCGCCACCTTCGCCCGCGTCGGGCGCACCGCCCGCTGGCTTCGCCGGCTCGGGCCCAGCACCTCCGGCGGCGCCTCCTCCGAGGCGCTGTCGCTGGTGGCGAGCGCGATCATCGTCGGGTCGCTGGCCGGCCTGGCGGCGGTCGGCTTCGATCGCCTCGTCCACGTCGTCGGGGACCTCGTCCAGCTCGGGCGCGACCACCTCGGTCTGCTGCCGACCGCGCTGTTGACCGTCCTCACGCCCGCCGTCGGCGGCCTGCTCGTGGCGCCCATCGTCGTGCGCTTGGCGCCCGATGCGCGCGGTTCCGGCGTGCCCCACGTAATGGTCGCCGTCTCCAACCTCGGGGGTCGGGTGTCTCGCCGGCTGCTCTTCTGGCGTCCGCTCGCGACCGCCCTGACCGTGGGGACGGGGGGATCGCTGGGGTCCGAGGGGCCGGTGGTGCAGATGGGCGCCGCGATCGCCTCGCTGTTCTCGTCGTGGTTCCGGCTGAGCGACGAGCGGCGGCGCAACCTCGCCTCGGTCGCGGCCGCCGGTGCGATCGCGGCCACCTTCAATGCCCCGATCGCGGGCGCGCTGTTCGCGTTGGAGGAGATCCTAGGGAAGTTCGAGGGCCGCAACTTCTCGTCGGTCGTCATCGGCGCCGTGTCGGCGACCGCCGTCTCCCGCTCCATGCTCGGCGACGCCCCGGCGTTCTCGGTGCCGGCCGGGTACGTGCTGAGCTCGCCGCTCGAGCTGCCGCTGTACCTGGCGCTGGGCCTACTGGCCGCGGTCGTGGCGGTCGCCACCATCCGCGTCCTGGTCGGGAGCGAGGACCTGCTCGACCGCTGGCGCATCAACCCGTGGCTGCGGCCGGCGCTCGGCGGGCTCGCCGTCGGCTTCCTGGCGCTGGCGCTCCCCGAGGTGCTCGGGCGCGGGTACGACACCATCGGCGGCATCCTCAACGAGGACCTCAGCGCGCCCGTCCTCCTGGCGGGCATTCTGCTCGGCAAGCTCTTCGCGACCGGCGCATCGATTGGTTCCTGGGGTTCGGGCGGCATCCTCGCGCCCACGCTGATGATCGGCGCCGCCTTCGGCGCGCTGTTCGGCGACGCGGCCCGGGCGCTGTTCCCAGGTCTGGCGATTCGGCCCGGCGCGTACGGACTGGTGGGCATGGCGGCGGTCTTCGCGGGCGTGACCCGCGCGCCCATGAGCTCGATCGTCATGGTCTTCGAGCTCTCTGGCAGCTACCAGATGATCCTGCCGCTGCTGTTCGCGGCGGTGATCGCCACGCTCGCAGCGGATCTCATGCACACGGATTCGTACTACGAGATGATGCTCGCGCGTCGCGGCCTGAGCCTGATTCGCTCGCGCGACACCGATCTGCTGCAGACCGTGACGGTCGACGAGGTCATGGCCCGCGACGTCCCGACGGTGGCGGCCGAGGACACCGTTCGCGACCTCGAGGACCTGCTCGTCGCCTCGCACGACCACGGCTTCGTCGTCACGCCGCGCGCGGATCCCGAGCGGATGATCGGGATCGTCACGCTGGCCGATCTCGAGCGCGCCCGCCGCGAGGAACTGCCATCCACCACGCCGATCCGCGAGGTGTGCACCTGCGACGTGGAGTTGGCCCACCCCGAGGAGCCGGCCAGCGCGGTGCTCGAGCGGATGGCCGCCCTCGGCATCGGCCGCATGCCGGTCGTCAGGCGGAACGCGCCCGAACGCCCGATCGGCCTGGTCCAGCAGACCGACCTGGCGCGCGCGTACTATCTGGCGCTGCGGCGCGAGCGCGCGCACGACGAGCTGCACGGTCGCCTGCGGCTGCGCGACCTCACCGGCCAGGAGATCGTCGAGGTCAAGGTGCCCCGCTGGTCCCAACTGGCGGGCACGACGCTGCGCGAGGCGCGCCTGCCGCACGACAGCATCGTCGTCGCCATCCGGCGCGGCACGCGCACGCTGTTCCCGCACGGCGACACCACGATCGAAGCGGGCGACACCGTGGTGGCCAACGTGGCGCCGGGCTTCGGGCCCCGCTTCCGCGAGCTGATCACCGAGGCGGCCGAGCGGCCGGCGAAGGGTTCACGCGAAGCCTAGGGCACCCCAGCACCCGCGGCGGTTCCAACCGCCGCGGGTGCTGGGGTGCGCGCTTGTACTCCGCGGGGACGCGCCCGCCAAGGGCCGCGTCCCCGCGCGATACGTCAGTTCCCGCCGCCCGCCAGCTGCCGGACGTCGAGCAGGAAGTTGCCGTCGGTCGGCAGCATGATCGTCTGCACCGTCGGCGCGAGCCGCTGGGCGAACTCGAGCTGGATGAGGTCGGGGTTGCCGGTCAGGGCCTCGGCGCGCAGCCGGATGGCCTCGGCCTCGCCGGTGGCGCGGGCGATGGCGGCGTCGCGCTCGCCCTCGGCCTCGATGACGCGCCGCTGGGCGGCGATCTCGGCCTGCCGCCGGCGGTTCTCCTCGACCTCGACCTGTTGCTCGGCCGCCTGCTTCTCCTCGATCGCGTTGGTGATCAGCGTCGGGATGCGCACGTCGCGCAGCAGCACGCCGAGGATGAGGATGTTGTCGCTCGCGAGGCTCTCGCCGAGCGCGGTCTCGAGGTTGCGCTGCAGCTCGGAGCGCTGGGCGCTGATGAGGTCGGCCGCGTTGTACTCGGCGATCCCATCGCGCACGGCCGAGCGGATCTCGGGGCGCACGCGGATGTTGACGTACGACGGGCCGATGTCCTGGTGCAGGGCCGCGGCCTCGTCGCCCATGACCTGGTAGAGCACGGTGACGTCGACGCCGATGTCGAGGCCCTCGTTGGAGCGGGCGTTGATCTGGTCGCCGGTGCTCGTCGCGAGCGTCAACTCCTGCTGGCGCACGTCGTACACGGTGACCTGCTGGACGATGGGCAGGACGATGTGGAAGCCCTCGCCCAGCTCGCGGTCCTGGACGCCACCGAAGACGTTGAAGACCACGCCGACGTTGCCGGCGGGGATGACGACGAAGGCGTACGAGAGGAAGGCGAGTGCGAGGCCGGCGAGGATGCCGGCGATGCCCGAGAGGCGTGCCTTGGGCGCCTGGTTCTGGATTCCCTGGATGAGCAGCGCGGCGCCGAGAACGGCGAGAGCACCTCCGATGAGCAGCAGCAATGACATGGATCGACCTCCGTGTACGAGTCTAGGGCCTGGGCGGTGCGGGGATGGGTCGCCGACCTACGGTGGACGTCAGCCGGCCTGGTGTTTGCGGGCGGCGCCGAGGGGGTTGGCGACCGCATGGCGGGCCGCGGCCCAGGCGCGCTTGAGCTCCTGATCCTCGAGCGAGAGCGCGTCGGTGTCGGCGTCCGCGAAGCGCGCGACCTCCTCCTCCTTGGCCGCGAGCAGCGCGTTGAGCACCGCGTGCAACGTGCCGCGGACGGCGAGCCCCTCCCGCAGGAGGTCCTGCAACTCGAGGACCCGGTGCACCAGGTCGTCGTGACTCATCGACTCCAGCTCGGCGCGGGTGCGTTGCATCGCGGCCTCCCGCGCCATGCTACCGCGCCGGCGCCGCCCTCGACCGACGGGCGTGCCCGCAGCCCCCCGGCCCCGGCCCGCGGGCGGTAGGCTGGCGCATGCCGACCCTCGACCCCCGCTGGCCGTCACTCACGGTCCTGGCGGCGCATTACCGTCAGGGCGGGCTCGATCCTGCCGACGTGACCGAGGCCCACCTCGCGAAGCTGGCGCCGGGCGACGTCGTGCGGCTCGTCACGGCCGAACGGGCACGGGAGCAGGCCGCCGCGGCCTCGCGGCGCTGGCGCCGCGGCCGCCTGCGGGGTCCCCTCGATGGTGTGCCGATCGTGCTCAAGGACCTGCTCGATACCGCCGGCGACGTCACCGGCGCGGGTTCGCCCGCGCTGTTCGGTGCGTCGCCCGCCGTCGCCGATGCGCCCGTCGCCGCGCGGCTCGACGCCGCCGGTGCCGTGTTCCTCGGCAAGAGCACGATGACCGAGCTGGCCTTCTCTGGCCTCGGCCTCAACCCGCACACGGGGACGCCGGGCAACGCGGTCGATCCTGCCCGCGTGCCGGGTGGCTCGTCGAGCGGCAGCGCGGTCGCCGTGGCCCGTGGCCTGGCGGTCGCGGCCGTCGGCAGCGACACAGGCGGCTCCGTGCGGATCCCGGCGGCCTTCAACGGGCTCGTCGGGCTGAAGACCACGGACGGCGCGATCCCCACCGACGGCGCCGTGCCGCTGTCCACGACCCTCGACACGCTCGGCCCGATCACGCGCGATGCCGCCGATGCCTGGGTGTTGTGGCGGGCGATGGCCGCGTTGCCGGTGACGACGGCGGCGGTCGCCGAGCGTCGCGGGCGCTTCTGGGCGCCCCCGACGGTGTGGCAAGAGGCGCTCGAGGATGGCGTGCGGGCACGTTTCGAGGGGGCCCTGGCGGCCCTGCGCGCCGCCGGTCACGAGATCGTCTCCGACCCGTTCGGCGAGCTCGCCGAGCTCGACGGCCTCTACGCGCGCTACGGCAGCTTCGCCGCGCACGAGGCCTGGGCGCTGCACGAGGCGTTGCTCGAGCGGCACGGTGCGGTGATGGACGCCCGCGTCGTCGACCGCATCCGGGCGGCGGCCGGGCGGCCCGCCTCGGACTACCTGCGCCTGGGGTACGCGCGCGAGGGCCTGCGGCGGGCGGCATGGGCGCGGGCGGCCGGCTTCGACGCCCTACTGGCGCCGACCGTGCGGATCGCGCCGCCCGCCATCGCGCCGCTCGAGCACGACGACGCGGCCTACGTGGCCGCCAACGCGCAGGTGTTGCGCAGTACCACGCTCGGCAACCTGCTCGGGGGGCCGTGCGCGACCGTTCCGATCGGCCTGGACCGCGAGGGGCTGCCCGTCGGACTGATGGTCGCCACGCACCCCGGCGAGGACGCGGCGGCGCTGGCGTGGGCGGCGGCCGTCGAGCGACTCGGGGTGCACACCGGCGCCTGACGAGGGCTGCCCCGCGGCGCGCGGTGGGCGGCCCGCGTCAACCGCCGGGTGGGCGGGGCACCCAGGCGGGTCGCGACAGCACCGTGATCGCGGCCACCAGGCTGGCGGCGTACTTGACGAGCACGTCGGTGACGATGACCTGGATCATCCAGGCGGCGGTGGCGAACGGCGCCCCGGCGAAGGCCAGGGTCGTGAAGAGGATCGTGTCGAGGGGCGCCGAGACGGCGTTGGAGCCGGCCACGCGGGTGAGCCAGCGGCGGTGCAGCAGGCGCTGGTAGACCTCGGTGTCGGCGGTCTCGCTGACCAGGATCGCCAGGAAGCTGACCGCCACGTAGCGCAGCGGGGTGCCGACCGCCAGCGCGGCGACGACGTTGGCGGCCGCGGCGGCCACGATGACGCGGTACACCACCGAGCGCCCGAAGCGGTGCAGCCGGTCGCGTTGCGTGAAGGTGACGCCGAAGAAGAAGGTGCCGACGTTGACCAGGAAGAAGTCGCCGAGCGGCAGGAACGAGTCGAAGGTGAAGTTGGCGAGGATCGTGCAGCCGACGTACACCAGCGCCGCCCCGTAGAGCTCGGGACGCTCACCCGGTAGCGCCCGCAGCAGCACGAGGACGAGCAGGGTGACCGGCACGGTTGCGGCGTAGGCAAGCGGCAGGCCCGCGAGCGCGACGCCCGCCAGCGCCAACCCGGCGCCGGCAGCGGACGCCGCCGTCCTGCGGGGGCGCAACAGGTGCGCGGCCGCCGCGGCGGCAGGCGCGCCGAGCAGCGCGCCGAGCAGGCCGATCACCGTCCATGGCAAGGCGTCCGGCGGGGACTGCCCGAAGCGCGAGAGCGCGAACAGCAGCGCGGCGGACCACGGTCCGACGGCGAGGGCGGCGGTGAGGACGAGCATGGCGGCCGTCGGCCGAGGGGTTGCGAGCTGGGCAGCGGACACGGGAGCCTCCGGGCGACGGGGCGAGGCCGCTCGGCTGCGGTCGACGCGGTGGCGGCGTCCGGGCGCGCGGCGGCTCGGCACGTGGCCCACGGTATGTCACCTCCCGTGGAGCCTGGTTTCGCCGGAGGCTAGCATGGTGCCCCGTGGGCTGGGAAGCAGCCGCGGCCCGCAGATGGACCCGCTGGTAGCATCGGTGGACCGGCCGTCGACCCGGCCGTTATGGGAGGTGCCGCCGTGCGCGTGGCCCTGTTCGCGACCTGCCTGGCCGACCAGGCCGCGCCCGAGGCGGCCGTCGCCGCCGTGCGCCTGCTGCGCCACCTCGGCGTCGACGTCGTCTTCCCGGAGCGCCAGACCTGCTGCGGGCAGCCCGCCTTCAACGCCGGCTACCACGCCGAGGCGCGGCGCCTCGCCGAGCACCACCTGCGCGTCTTCGACGGCTTCGACCACGTCGTCATGCCATCGGGCTCGTGCGCGGCCATGGTCGTCGGCCATTACCCTGAACTCTTCGAGCGCCAGCCGGAGACCTTCGCCCTGGCGCGCGACCTCGCCGCCCGGACCCACGAGTTCGCCACCTTCGTGGTCGAGGTGCTCGGCCGCGAGGACCTCTCGGCGGACCTGCGCGGGACGCGGGTCACGTACCACGACGGCTGCCACGCGTTGCGCACCCTGAGCGTGGCTGGCGCGGCGCGCCGCTTGCTGCGCGCGGCCGGCGCGGAGCTGGTCGAGGCGCCCGGCCACGACGACTGCTGCGGCTTCGGCGGGCTCTTCGCGGTGAAGATGCCGGAGGTGTCGACCGCCATGGCGCGCGCCAAGCATGCGGGCATCCGCGCGACCGCCGCCCAGGTGCTCACCTCGGCCGACGTCGGCTGCCTGCTCCAGCTCGGCGGCAGCCTGCGGCGGGCCGAGCGGAACGGCGAGGGCGCCGCCCCGCGCGTCGTCCACCTCGCCGAGCTCCTGTGGGAAGGTGTGTCGCGTCGCCGCGACCCGTCGCGCGGTCGCGACCCGTCGCCTGGCCGCGACCCGTCGCGGGGCGCCGCGACCGGGGCGGACGCGTGAAGGTCGCCACCGATCGCCTCAAGGAGGGGGCGCGCGCGGCCCTGCGCGATGGCGAACTGCGGACCGCGCTCGACCGCGCCACCGGCGTGTTCCTCGGCAACCGCCAGGCGGCGGTGGCGGCCCACCCCGGCTTCGAGGCGCTGCGGGTGCAGGCGGCGGCGGTCAAGGCCCACCTGCTCGACCACCTCGACGCCTACCTCGAGCGCCTCGTCGACGCGCTGGAGGCGAACGGCGTGCGCGTCCACTTCGCCGCCGACGCGGCCGAGGCGCAGGAGGCGATCGTGGCGATCGCGCGCGCCGCCGGCGCGCGCACCGCGGTGAAGGCAAAATCGATGGTGGCCGAGGAGATCGGACTCAACGAGGCGCTGGCGGCCGCCGGCGTCACCCCGATCGAGACCGACCTCGGGGAGTACATCCTGCAGCTGGGCGACGACGTCCCCAGCCACATCGTCGGTCCCGCCCTGCACTGGACGCGCGAGCGCGTCGCCGCCCTGTTCCACGAGCGCCTGGGCACGCCGCTGGACGCCGACCCCGCGGCGCTGACGGCCGCCGCCCGCCGCGAACTTCGCGACGCCTTCCTGCGGGCCGAACTCGGCATCAGCGGCGTCAACTTCGCCTGCGCCGACAGCGGCACGCTGGCGATCGTCGAGAACGAGGGCAACGCGCGGCTGGCGACCAGCCTCCCACGCGTGCACGTGGCCCTCATGGGCCTCGAGAAGCTGCTGCCGCGGCTCGCCGACCTCCCGACCTTCCTCGCGCTCTTGGGCCGCAGCGCCACCGGGCAGCCGGCCACGTCGTACGTCAGCCTCATCACGGGCCCCCGCCGGCCCGACGATCCCGACGGCCCGGAGGAGGTGCACGTCGTCATCCTCGACGGCGGGCGCAGCGCGGTGCTGGCGGACCCCGAGCTGCGCGACGCGCTGCGTTGCATCCGCTGCGGCGCCTGCCTCAACCACTGCCCCGTGTACCAGCAGATCGGCGGCCACGCGTACGGCTGGGTGTACGGCGGCCCCATCGGGGCGATCCTCGATCCCGGCCTCCTCGGGCTCGAGCGCACGCACGAACTGCCGCACGCGTCGAGCCTGTGCGGCGCGTGCGGCGACGTCTGTCCCGTGAGGATCCCGATCCCCGACCTGCTGCTGGCGCACCGGCGCCGCGCGGTCGAGCGCGGCCTGTCGCCAGCGGTCGAGCGGCTCGGCATCGGCGCCTTTGCCTTCGCGGCGGAGCGGCCGGGCCTGTGGCGAGCGGCGACCGACGCGGGCCGGTTCGCCGCGGCGCTGCTCGAGCGCGACGGCCGCGTCCAGGGCGGCTGGGTGCCCGTCCTGCGCGCGTGGCTGGCGGAGCGGGACCTCGACCTCTCGCCGGGACCCTCGTTTCGCGAGCGGTGGCGGCGCGAGTTGCAGGCCGAAGGACGCCGTGGCGACGACGGGGACGAGGCGTGAACCGCGCGTCCTTCCTCACGCGCGTGCGCCACGCGCTGGGCCGGTCGGAGGGCGACCCCGTGGCCCCGCCCCCGCCACCCGCCCCCGCGGAGCTGGTGGCGCCGACCGTGGCGGCGGCGGATCCCGCCGGCGTGGTCGACCACTTCGTGGCGCGCTGCGCCGCCAACGCGGTGGAGCTGCGGCGAGCGCCCGACGTCGACGCCGCGGTGGCGTTGGCCGGCGCGTGGCTGCGCGAGCTGGGTGCCAGTGCGGTCGCGGACGCCAGCTCGCTGGCCGCGGCCGCTTTGGCGGGGAGCGGGCTGACGCGGCTCGCCGCGGACGCGGCGGACGTCGGCGTCACGCGCGCCTGGCGCGGGGTGGCGGAAACCGGGACGGTCGTGCTCCGGAGCGAGGACGGGCGTTCGGCGGGGCTCCTGCCGCCGACCCACCTGGCGCTGCTGGCGACCGCGGACCTGCGGGCCGGCCTGACCGAGCTCTACGCCGAGCTGGCCGCGGTGGGGGAGGGCGGCCTACCCGCACAGCTGGTGCAGGTGACGGGCCCGAGTCGCACCGCCGACATCGAGGTGACGCTGGTGACGGGCGTCCACGGTCCGGGCCGCGTGGCGGTGCTGTTGATCGGATGACGCCGGGAACGGCGGGGCGCCAGCAAGGAAGACCCCGCCTGGCGAGCCAGGCGGGGACCTCCGCGTGGTCGGGGCGAGAGGATTCGAACCTCCGACCCCATCGTCCCGAACGATGTGCGCTACCAGGCTGCGCTACGCCCCGACGCGACTGAGCATCGTAGCGCGCCGCGCTCCGAAGGGTCAAGCAACCCGCCCGTGCCCGCGGTGCACTTCCGGCGGCCGTGACGCGCGAGGGTCCTCAGTCGTCGTCGGGGTCGCGGAACGCGAGCCCGACCGCCTCGCTCACGACGTCGGGCGCGAAGCCGCGCCGCGCGAGGAAGGCGGCGGCGCGGGCGCGGCGGCGCTGACGATCGAGGCGGGCGCCGCGACCGCCATCCTCGGCGTCCGCCGCCGTCCTGGCATCCTCCGACGGCTCGCCCGACGGACGGCCGGTGAAGCGCCACGCGTGTCTCGCGAGCAGCGCCGAGGCGGCCTCCAGCTGCTGGGCGTCGCCCAGGCCCGGTTCGTCGTCGTCGCCCGCGAGGACGCCCTCGATCAGCGCCTCCTCGACGCCCTTGCGGCGCAGCTCGGCGCGGAGGGCGAGGCGGCCGCGCTCCTCGCGCCGGCGCCGCACGTAGGCCTCGGCGAACGCGCGATCGTCGAGCAGACGCAGCTCCTGGAGCCGGGCGACCGTCTCGGCGCAGAGCGTGGCGTCGAGCCCGCGCCGCGCGAGGCGATCGCTCAACTCGCTGGCGGTGTACGCCTGGCGGCCGAGCAGCCACAGGGCGTAGCTCCAGGCGCGCTCCGGGGCCAGCGGGCGCGGCGGGCGGCGAGCCCGGCTCAGCGTAGGACCTCCGCCGGCCGCAGGCCCGCCGCCCGCCGGGCGGGGAGCAGCGACGCGAGCACGCTGGTGGCGAGTGACACCGCGCACACCCAGGCGACGTCGAAGGCTTGGACCTCGACCGGCAACTGGGTGATGAAGTACAGGTCGCCCGGCAGCGGGTAGGGCTGCCAGCGGAAGTAGGCGGCGACGCCGGTGCCGAGCAGGGCGCCGAGCGCGGTGCCCAGGCCGCCGAGCAGCGCGCCCTCGAGGGTGAACACGGCCATCACCTGGCGGGCGCTGGCGCCGAGCGTGCGCAGCACCGCGATCTCGCCCGTCTTCTCGGCGACCGCCAGCACCAGCACGTTGGCGATGCCCATCGCGGCCACCAGGACGATGAGGAAGACCACGACCGAGATCACGGCCTTCTGCAGGCGCAGCTGCTGCAGCAGGCCCGAGAAGAGCCGCTCCCAGGACGTCGGGCGCAGCGCGTAGCGGTCGCCGAGGCGCTCGCCCGCGGCGCTCGCGCCGGTCGCGTCGACGAGGCGGACGTGCACGCCGCTCCAGCGATCCTCGAGGTCGAGGTAGGCCTGCAGTCGCTCCAGCGGGACGTAGGCCACCACGGCGTCGATCAGCTCGTTGCCGACGCGGAAGGTGCCGGCGACCCGCAGCGTGAGGGTGCGGCCGCCGATCTCGCGTAGCACGACATCGTCCCCGTCCATCACCCCGAGCTGGGCCGCCAGCGAACCGCCGAGCACGATGCCGTCCTGCTGCGCGAGGTCGCCGGCGGTGAGGGAGAGTGCCGGCAGATCGAGCACGCGCGCGTGCGCCTCGGGATCGATGCCCAGCAGTTGGGCGTAGCCCTGCCGGGCGCTGATGCCCAGCGCGGCGCTGGCCCGGCGCGCGATCAGCGCCTGGCCGGCCACGAAGGGGGCGACGGCCAGGACCTCGGGTTCGTCCCTCAACATGCGGAGCAGGGCGTCGTCGGCGGGCAGGCTGCCGTCGGCCGACCAGGGCTGCAGCGACACGTGCGGGGTGGCGCGGAGCGTGGAGCTGACGAGCTCGTCGACGAAGCCGTTGGTGAGCGACAGGGCGATGATGAGGACGGCGACACCGACGGCGACGCCGCCGACGGTCAGCGCGCTCTGCAGCGCCCGCGCGCGGACGTGGCGCCAGGCGAGAAAGGGGACGAGCGCGCCCACCGGGCGGTCAGCGGCTGGCGAGCCAGGTGGCGGGGGCGCGGAAGCCGTGCTCGGCGATGGCCGCGTCGAGGAACGGTCCGTCGCGGCCGTAGCGCACGACCTCGACCTCGAGGCGCCGGACGCCCCAGGCGACGGCGCTCGCGTAGTCGGCGAACCACAGGTCGATCTGGCCCGTCTTTCTCGGATGCATCGTGTCCTCGACGATGAACAGGTTGGCATCGAGCAGCGCCTGGTAGGTGCCGGCGCCGCGGCCGTAGCGGAAGCCGCCCAGGTCCGTCAGGCGAACGAGCGTGCCGTACGGGAGGTCGGTCCCCAACAGGTCGCGGCTGACCGCGATGATGCCCCAGCTCGTGCGGGTGCCCGTCGCGGTGATGAACGGTTGGGAATCGGTCTGGCTCTCCAAGGAGTTGTAGGCGGTCGCGCGCACGGTGAACACCGGGTTGGCGACGGGCCCCACGACGACCGGGGGCGTCGGCTCGACCGCGCGCGGCGCGGCGAGGATCTCGACGGTGGGGACCAGTTCGAGAGCGACGACCGGTTCGGGCGGGGCGCCCTTGGGAGCGCTGAAGGCGAGGGTCTGGGCGATCACGAGCGCCACGAGCGTGGCGGCGAGTGCCCGACGACGATGCGCCATCGGCACCTCCTGACGTGAAGATTGTAACAGCGGTGCGATGTGCCCTGCGTGTGCAGGGGAACCGCGAACCATCACGTTGTCGTCACGTGCCCACCGGTGATGGGCCACGAACCATGTCCAGGACGGCGCTACCGCTTGCGTGGTAGCATCGCGCGGTGAGCGATGCGGCGTCCAGGGGCGGAGCGGCAGGGGGCTCGGAAGCCGCGGGCGTCGTGGGCCGCGTCGGCTTCGAGCTGCTCGCGTGCCGGGGCGGTGCCCGCCGCGGCCGCCTGCACACGGCCCACGGCGTGGTCGAGACGCCCGCGTTCGTCGGCGTCGGTACCCAGGCGACGGTGAAGAGCGTCGATCCGGAGCGGGTGCGTGAGACCGGCACGCAGGTGCTGTTCGCCAACACCTACCACCTCTACCTGCGCCCGGGCGCCGAACGCGTCGCCGCCCACGGCGGCGTGCATCGCTTCATGGGGTGGGCGCACCCGGTGATGACCGACTCCGGGGGCTTCCAGGTGTTCTCGTTGGGGGCGTCGATCGACCACGGGGTGGGCAAGGTCGCCGGCATCTTCCCGGGGGAAGCGGCACCACCGGTGGCGGCGGCACCGCCGGCGGCGCCGGCGCCACCGGCACGCCTGTCCGCCGCCGGCGGCTCGATGGTCGAGGTCGGCGAGGAGCAGGTCCGCTTCCGCAGCCACGTCGACGGCAGCGTGCACGTGTTCACGCCCGAGGTCAGCGTCCGCGTGCAGCGGCTGCTGGGCGCCGACGTCATGCTCGCCTTCGACGAGTGCACGAGCCCGTTGCACGACGAGGCATACACCCGGCGCTCCAGCGACCGGACGCACCGCTGGGCGGAGCGCTGCCTGGCGACCTTCGAGGCCGAACCCGCGCGCCACGGCTACCGCCAGCTGCTGTTCGGGGTGGTGCAGGGGGGCGCGTTCGAGGGGTTGCGGCGCGAGAGCGCGCGCATCATCGGCGGGATGCCCTTCGGCGGCATGGCGGTCGGCGGCAACCTGGGCCGCACCCATGCCGACATGCACCGGGTCCTCGAGTGGACGGTGCCGGAGCTGCCCGAGGGGCTCGCGCGTCACCTGCTCGGAATCGGCGACGTGCCCTCGGTGCTGGCGGCGGTCGCGCGCGGCATCGACACCTTCGACTGCGTCGCGCCGACGCGCAATGCCCGCAACGGCGGGGCGCTCGCCCGTGCGGACGACGACGGCCGCCCGTTGCCGAACTTCCGACTCAACCTGCGCAACGCCCGCTTCGCCGACGACCTGCGGCCGATCGAGGCCGACTGCGGCTGCCCCACCTGTCGGCGCTTCTCGCGCGCGTACCTGCGCCACCTGCTCAAGGCCGAGGAGCCCCTGGGGCCGCAGCTCGTCACGGTCCACAACCTGGCCTTCATGGCGCGCCTCATGGCGGAGGTGCGCGCGGGCCTGGAGGCCGATGCGTTCGACGACGTCGTCGAACGCTGGCTGGGCCACCTGCCGGAGGCCAGGGCCGCGGTGACGGGTTAGCGCGGTCGCCGCAGCTCAGAAGTTGCGTTCGATGAGGTCGACCACCGTGCCGTCCTGCGTGACGAAGCGGACGATGCCCACGCCCGGCACCAGGAAGAGGTCGAGCAGGGTCTGGCCACCCGTGGAGGTCAGCGTTCGCTGGCGGATCTGCAGCGAGTTGAAGCGTCCCGCCGGCGTCTGCACCCCGCGCAGGCCGACGACCTCGGAGCTGAGGGTGATCTCGATGCCCGCCAAGCGCGTCGTCGAGGTCCAGGTGAGCCCGGGTTCGAGCGGCGGTGGCCCGTAGATCAGCAGCGGCGGGTCGTACAGCGTGAGCTGGCCCGCCGCGGCGGTGCCCATCGTGGCGACCCCGTCCGGACCGAAGGTGAGGTAGTCCTCGGAGACGGGGACGCCATCGAGGTAGTGGGTCAGCACCATCACCTCGGTGCCGTCGAGGCTGCGCGGCCCGGACATCACCTGGGTCGTGCCGCTGTCGTACGTCCACGTCAAGCCGTCGCCGAAGGGGTAGTAGCCGTTGGCCGACGCGAGGCCCGCCAAGGCGGCGACGGCGTACAGCGTCCAGGCGAGGCGTCGCTGCGCGGCCCGCGTCATGCGTCCTCGCCGTCGCGGGAGAGCACCCGAGCGCGGTCGCTGGCCTCTTCGATGGCGTCCATGAGCGCGAAGCGCACCCGGTGGCGCTCCAGCGTCCGGATGCCGGCGATGGCGGTGCCGCCGGGGGAGGCGACCTCGTCCTTGAGTTCCGCCGCGTGCTTGGTCTCCAGCAGCCGGGCCGTGGCCAGCAGCACCTGGCGCGCCAGGTCCCGGGCGACGTCGCGACCGAAGCCGACGCGCACCCCGCCGTCGGCCAGCGCCTCGGCGACGACCGCGGCGAAGGCGGGGCCGCTGCCGGCGAGGCCGGTGTAGGCGTCGAACAGCGACTCGGCGATCTCGTGGACGCTGCCGACCGCCAGGAACAACCTGCGGGCGAAGTCGCGGTCGTCGGCCGGCGTCTCGGGATGCCACGCCAGCGCGGTCGCCGAGGCGCCGACGGCAGCACCCAGGTTGGGCATGGCGCGGACCACCTTGCGCGAACCGAGCCGCTTCGAGAGCGTGGCGGTGGTCACGCCGGCCATGAGGGAGACGTACGAGGCGTGCCGTTGCGCGATGAGCGGCGCGACGGACTCGAAGGACTGCGGCTTGACCGCGACCAGCACCCGGTCGGCGTGGTGCACGCCGTCGTCGTCGAGCGGCGTGGCGCCGAAGCGGGTGGCGAGGGCCGCGCGGCGACCGGGGTCGGGGTGGTAGACGCCGACGTCGGCGGCCTCGAGCAGGCCGGCGCGCACGGCGCCCGCGAGCACCGCCCCACCCATCTTGCCGGCTCCGACCAACGCGAGTTTCACGCGGTCACTCTAACGCGCGCCCCCGGCGACGCCGTGCGAGGGCGCCCACGGCGAACGCGCCGAGTGCGGCGCCCGCGACGTCGGCGAGGAGGTCGAAGGGGTCGGGGTGACGGCCGGGCACGCGTGCCTGCACGAGCCACTCGTCGAGGATGCCGACGAGGCCGCCGCCGGTCACGGCCACCGTCGGGCGACCACTCCCCAGGCGCAGGAGGGCACCGAGGGCGGCGTAGAGCCCGGCGTGGACGACCTTGTCGTCGTGCGCGAAGCGCCACCAGAAGTCGAGCGACCCGCCGCCGAGCGGCATCGACGACAGCGCGAAGAGGCCGACCACCCACAGGGCGGCGGCGAGCAGTGCCCAGCGGCGGCGCCGATGGCCGACCAGCTCGCGCCGGTTCACGGGTGCGCCACCAGCTCCACCAGCACGCCGCCCGTCCAGCTCGGATGCAGGAACGCGACGCGGCTGCCGCCGCGGCCGGGCCGCGGCCCGGCATCGATGAAACGGGCGCCGAGCGACCGCAGGCGGGCGATCTCGGCTTCGAGATCCGCGACCCGGAACGCGAGGTGGTGCAGGCCGGGCCCGCGCCGCTCGAGGAAGCGGCCGACCGGGGTGTCGTCGGCCAGCGGCGCCAGCAGCTCGATCGCGGCGCCGCCCGCGCGCAGCAGGCGGACCCGCACGCCCTGCCCGGCGACGACCTCGTCGGGACCTTCGGGGTGCAGCCCGAGGGCGAGGTAGGGTCCCGCCTCCTCGAACGAGGGCACGGCGATGGCGACGTGGTCGAGCGCGAGCCCCTCGAGACCGGGGATCGCTACGGGCATGGGTTCGCCCGCGCGGGGGCGCGTCATGCCGAACCCGCGGGCGTGAGCTCGCCCGCGAGGTCGCGCGCCATGGCGGCGGCGACCGTTCGGGGGTCGTCGCCGTGCGACAGGAGCACCAGCAGCTTGGCGAGCGCCGCCTCCGCGGTCAGGTCGCCGCCGGAGACCACGCCGGCCTCGGCGAGTGCCCGACCCGCGGCGTAGGCACCCATCTGCACGCCGCCGCGCAGGCACTGCGTCACGTTGACGACGACCACGCCGCGCTCGATGGCCTCGCGGAGCACGCGCAGCAGGTCCGCGTCGCGGCTCGGGGCGTTGCCGCTGCCGTAGGTCTCGAGCACCAGCCCGCGGACCGGGTCGCGCAGCACGTTGCGCAGCGTGTCGGCGGTGATGCCCGGGAAGAGTCGCAGCGCGACCACCCCGACGTCGGCCAACCGGCCGACCCGCAGGCCCGTGCCGGCGGGCCGGCGCAGGAGGTCGTGGCGCCACGTGACGTCGACGCCGACCTCGGCCAGGGGTGGCAGGTTCGGCGAGGCGAAGGCGTCGAAACCGCTCGTCGACACCTTGGTGCTGCGGCAGCCCCGCAGCAGCCCGCCGCCCAGGTAGACGGCGACCTCGGCCCAGCCCGGCGTCGCGGCCAGCAACAGCGACGTGATGAGGTTGTCGCGGCCGTCGGAGCGCACCTCGACGAGCGGCAGTTGGGACCCGGTCAGCACGACGGGCCCCGGCAGGCCCTGCAGCAGGAAGGCGAGCGCCGAGGCGCTGTAGGCCATCGTGTCGGTGCCGTGCAGGACGACCACGCCGTCCGCCGGTGGCGTGCCGCCGCCGCGGAAGGCCGCCGCGACCCGGTCGGCGATCCGCTGCCAGTCGCCGGGCCGCACGTCCGAGGAGTCGAGCAGCTCGTCGAACTCCTCGAGCCGCACGCTGGGGAGGCGCGGGTCGTCCAGTTCCGGGAGGCGTGCGAGCGCCGCCGCCAGGGCGCCCGCTCGGGGGGCGTACGCGCCGGTCGCGTCGGGCACCATGCCGAGGGTGCCGCCGGTGTGGAGCAGGCCGACGTGCCGTCGGGCGACGGTCCGTCGGGTCTTGGTGTCGGCCATCGGCGCGAGGCTACCACCGCTCCCGGCGGTACACTCGTGCGCATGGATGACGCCGTGCGCGTCCCCGCGCGGGTCGACCCCTGGGTCGTCGTGGTCGTCACGGTGGCGCTCGTCGCCGTGACGGCGATCCTGCTGCCGCTGTTCCTCGACGCCCAGGTCGCGCCGCTGGCCAAGGCCGGCATCGCCGTGATGTGGATCGGCGCGGTGGGCCTCACGCTCGGCATGTCGCTGCCGGTCCGCTACCGCCTCGAGGGCCCGGGGTTCACCGTGCGCGCCGGACTGCTGACGCTGCGCTTCGCCTACCGCGACATCGTGCGCGCCGACCGGGTGATCAGCCCGCTCTCCGCGCCCGCCTGGTCGCTGGTACGGGTCCGGCTGGCGCTCGACGGCGGCGGCTGGATCGAGGTGGCGCCGCGCGACCGCGAGGCCTTCCTGCGGGAGCTGGCGGCACGGGCCCCGCACCTGCGAACGGCACCGCGCGGCCTAGCGGATCCGGAACGCGTGCGGGTCGCGCCGGCGGCGAAGGCCCGCGGGGTTCGGCGGTGAGTCTGAGCTGGCCCGTTCAGGTCGACCGCTGGGTGATCGGCATCCTGGCGGTGTCGGCCGTCGCGACGGTGGCCGTCCCGGTGGCGGTCGCGCTCGATCCCAGCGCCCGAGGCGACTTCTGGTGGGTCGCGCTCGTGACCGTCGGCATCTGGGCCCTGGTGGTCGTCCTCACGCTGCCGACGCGCTACGAGCTGACCCTCGACGAGCTGCGGGTCCGCTCCGGCGTGCTGCGCGAGAGCCTGCGCTGGGCCGACGTGGTCCGCGTCGAGCTGACGTTCAGTCCGGTCTCGTCGACCACGGCCGCCTGGACCTTCCAGCGGGTGTCGTTGACGACCGAGCGCGGCCGCGTCCTCGAGGTCGGTCCGCGCGACCGACTCGCCTTCGTGGCCGAGGTCCTGGCGCGAGCGCCGCACCTCGTCGAGGTCGCCGGCACCGCGAGGGGGCGCGCCTGGCGCGACCCAGCGCGCGATCGCCGCCGGCGGCGCGCCTGACCCCGATCACCCGCCGTCGAGCTCGATGCCCATGACGCCGGCCACGCGCGTGAGGTCGGCGTCGCGCGCGAGGAGGGCCGCGCGGTGGCGCCACGCGACGGCCGCGATCATGCAGTCGACCATCCCGCGCGGCGTCACGCCGTGCCGGCGACATCTGCGGTAGATGTGCGAAGCGGCGTCGAAGTCGGCGGCGGCGTCGAAGGGCAGGAACGAGAACGACAGCAACAGGTCGCGCAGGCGGGCCGCGGCGCGGTCGTCGCGCGCGCCGGCGGTCACCTCCATGACGACCGGATCGGTGACGGCGAGCGGACCCCCGGTCTCGATGAGCGCGGTGAGCCGTCGCTCGACGGGACTGCGCGTCGCGCGATCGAACTCGACCCAGGCGGAGCTGTCGGCGAGGATCACGCCGCGGGCGGCGCGTCGGCCGGCAGCTCGTCGATCAGCCGCCCACCGCGCATGGCGAGGGCCTCAGCGGCCGACAGCGGCTGCCCCGCGAGGTGCCGTAGAGCCAGATCGACGGCCTCCGTCTTCGTGCGCACGCCGTAGCGCCGCATGATCGTCTCCACGGCGGTGGCGTCGAGCTCGATGTTGGTGCGGTGGCGGTCCACACATGTATCGTACACCAAGCGGTGTACGTCCCGTGTACCGTCAGCGGATGCCCGGCGGCACCTGCGCGGGCGGCGGCTCGGGGAGGTTCTGCGGCATGGGCACGCCGTCGAGGCGCTTGATCAGGCCGTTCTCGTTGCAGCCGCCGAAGAAGGGGCAGCGGAGGCACTCCGACCACACCCGCGGGTGCAGCTCGCGCGACTTGTCGATCAGCGTGAAGCCGCACTTCTCGAAGAACGCCACCGAGTAGGTCCAGGCGAACAGGGTCGGGATGCCCACGCGGCGCGCCTCCGCCTCGCAGGCGGCGACCAGCGCGCGCCCGACGCCCAGGGACTGAACGTGCGGCACCACCGCGAGCCCGCGCACCTCGGCGATGTCGCCCCACAGGATGTGCAGGGCCCCGTTGCCCACGAAGGTGGCGCGGCCCTCCTCGTCGAGCTCCTCGGCGACGTAGAAGTCGCGCAGGTTCTCGAAGATGTTCTGCATCGGCCGCACCAGCATCTTCCCCTGAGCGGCCCAGTGGCCGATGTTCTCGAAGATCGCGGCCACGTCCCCGGCGCGGGCCGGGCGGACGCGGAGGTCGGCGCTGGCGGGCGGCGTGGCGGTCACTGGGTCCCGTCCGCGGCACCTGGGGCCGCCGCGCCGGGGGTCCCCTCGTGCGCGAGGCGCGCCCGCGCCCGCGCGATCTGTTCCACGACCCGCACCCGGGCGGTACCGCCGTAGCTGCTGCGCGCGTCGACGACGCTCTCGACGTCGAGCACGCGGTAGACGGCGTCGTCGAGCTGCGGCGCCACCGAGCGCAGGCGCTCCAGCGGCAGGTCCTGCAGGTCCACGCCCTCGGAGAGCGCGATCGCGACCAGCTTGCCGACCGCCTCGTGCGCCTCGCGGAAGGGCAGCCCGCCGCGGGCGAGGTGGTCGGCGAGGTCGGTGGCGTTGCTGAAGGCGCGACCGGCCGCGTGGCGCGTGCGCTCGGCGCGGACGCGGGTCAGCGGCAGCATGTCGGCGGTCAGCCGCAGGCACACGGCGAGGGTGGCGGCCGCGTCGAACACGCCCTCCTTGTCCTCCTGCATGTCTTTGTTGTACGCCAGCGGCAGGCCCTTCATCACCGTCAACAGCGAGACCAGCGCTCCGTAGACGCGGCCGGTCTTGCCGCGAATGAGTTCGGCCACGTCGGGGTTCTTCTTCTGCGGCATGATCGAGCTGCCGGTGGTGTGCGAGTCGGGGAGCTCGATGAAGCCAAACTCCTGGCTCGACCACAGGATGAGCTCCTCGGCGAGCCGCGACAGGTGCATCGCCGCGATCGCCGCGGCCGACAGAAACTCGAGCGCGAAATCGCGGTCGGAGACGGCATCGAGCGAGTTGGCCGCCGGCTCGCGGAAGCCGAGCAGCGCGCTGGTGCGGTGGCGGTCGATCGGGAAGCCGGTCCCGGCCAGCGCGCCGGCGCCCAGCGGCGAGACGTCGAGCCGGCTCAGCGAGTCCTCGAGGCGCGCCTGGTCGCGCGATGCCATCTCGAAGTAGGCGAGCCAGTGGTGGCCCAGGCGGACCGGCTGGGCTACCTGCAGGTGCGTGTAACCGGGGAGGACGACGTCGAGATCGCGCTCGGCGAGGTCGACGAACACGGTCCGCAGCTCGCGCAGCAACGCGATCAGCCGATGGGTGCGGGCGCGCACCGCTAGGCGGAAGTCGGTGGCGACCTGGTCGTTGCGGCTGCGGGCGGTATGCAGCTTGCCGCCCAGCGGGCCCAGCCGTTCGGTCAGGCGCCGCTCCAGGTTCATGTGCACGTCCTCGAGCGCCACCGACCAGGCGACCTCGCCCGCCTCGACCTCGTGCCGCAGCGCCCGCAGGCCCTCGATCAGCGCGGCGGCCTCGTCGGGCGAGACGATGCCCTGCTCGCCGAGCATGGTGGCGTGGGCGATGGAGCCGTCGAGGTCCTCGAGCGCCATCTCGCGGTCGACGTCGATCGAAGCGTTGAACGCCTGCACGAGCGCGTCGGTGGCCTCGGCGAAGCGGCCGCCCCACATGCGCTCGTCGCCGGCACCGCTCACGGGCGGTCCGATCCGCCGGACGACCGGCCGTCGGCGCCGGTCGCCTTGCGCTGCCACACGCCGCCGACGACCTTGCGTAGGTGGTGGGCCGACTTGGGGGTTCCGTTGCGCGAAGGCTCGTCGGTGACCCGGTAGCCCAGCCGCTCGTAGTAAGCCAGTTGCCCCGCGTCGGACTCCGGCAGGGTCAACAGCAGGAACGGCACGTTCTTGCGGATCGCCAGGGCCTCGACCTTGGTGGCGAGCCAGCGACCGTAGCCCTGGCCGCGTGCCTCGGGCCGCGTCGCGACGCGGTCGACCCTCCAGCCGGCGCCCTCCTCCCGCCAGCGCAGGGCCGCCAGCAGGCGCCCGCGCTTGTCCTCCAGGGCGAGGGCCCCGCCGTGCTCGAGCCAGGCGCCAACGTCCTGCGCGTCGTCTTCGGGGTAGGCGGCGCGCCACAGCTCCACCAGGCGGGGCCCGTCGGCGAGCGTGGCCCAGCGCAACTGGGCGGCCTCGTAGGCGTGGCCCGGCCGGCCGGTCGCGGGGTTGGGCGCCGGCATGTCGGTCATCTCCGGATCAGCCCCCGTCGTGCGCGACGGCCCCATCGCCTGCGACGGGCCCGGACTCGGCGGCCAGCTGGTTGGCGATGCGCAGGCGCAGCGCGTTGAGCTTGATGAAGCCGTCGGCGTCGGCCTGGTCGTAGACGTGGTCCTCCTCGAAGGTCACGACGTCCTGGCGGTAGAGGCTGTTCGGGCTCTTGCGGCCGAGGACGGTGACGCCGCCCTTGTAGAGCTTGAGGCGCGCGACGCCGGTCACCGGCCGCTGGATGTCGTCGAACAGCTTCTGCAGCGCCTCGCGCTCGGGGGCGTACCAGAAGCCGTTGTAGACGGCGGTCGTGTAGCGCGGCAGCAGCTCGTCGCGCAGCCGGCGCACCTCGCGGTCGAGGGTCAACTGCTCGAGGGCCTTGTGCGCCTCGAAGAGCAGGGTGCCGCCCGGCGTCTCGTAGCAGCCGCGGGACTTCATGCCGACGAAGCGGTTCTCGACCAGATCGACGCGCCCGACGCCGTGGGCGCCGGCGATCGCGTTCGCGCGGGCAAGGAGGGCCACAGGGTCGAGGCGCTCGCCGTCGATGGCGACGGGGTTCCCGTGCTCGAACGCGATCTCGACCACCTGCGGGGTGTCGGGCGCCGCCTCGGGGTCGGTGGTGAGGCGCCACATCCCCGGCGGCGGCTCGCTCCAGGGGTCCTCGAGGACGCCGCCCTCGTAGCTGATGTGGAACATGTTGGCGTCCATCGAGTAGGGCTTCTCGCGGGTGACGCCGGGATCGATGCCGTGCTGGTGCGCGTAGGCGATGCAGTCCTCGCGTCCCTTGAGGTCCCACTCGCGCCAGGGCGCGATCACTTTGACGTCGGGCTTGAGCGCGTAGGCCGTGAGCTCGAAACGCACCTGGTCGTTGCCTTTGCCGGTGGCGCCGTGGGCGACGGCGTCCGCGCCCTCGCGCTCGGCCACCTCGATCATGTGCTTCGCGATCAGGGGTCGCGCGAAGCTCGTGCCGAGCAGGTAATCGGTCTCGTACTTGCCGCCGGCGCGCAGCACCGGGAACACGAAGTCCTCGACGAACTCGCGCTGCAGATCGACCGCGTAGGCGGCTACCGCGCCGGTGGCGAGGGCCTTCTCCTTGGCGATCTGGACCTCCTCGCCTTGCCCGATGTCGGCCGTGAAGGCCACGACCTCGGCGCCGTAGGTCTCGCGGATCCAATGCAGGATCACCGAGGTGTCGAGGCCCCCCGAGTAGGCGAGCACGACCTTCTTGACGTCACGGGCTTGGGGCATGGGTTCCTCCGAGCGGCAGCGAACCGCGCCGCACCGGTGTGGCGCGACGCGTGGGTGGCCGCCCCGTGGGGGCGGTTCAGCGGCGTCGAGCGCGTGGGCGGGTCGGGTTCGCGAGGCACATGGCTGGGGTTCGGTGCGGACTGCAAGAGCTTGCAATCGCGCTGAATACTGGCGCAGGGTAGCACCGCGGACGCCGCCGGTCAACGGCCTCCGGACCCGTCGGGCGAGGCGTCGGCCGCGCTGCCCATGACGACGGCCGCGTGCGGCCGCGCACGCGGCCGCGCCAGCGGCCGCACGAGGGCGGCGCCGGCGGCCGCGGCCACGACGAGCACCGCGCCGGCCCAACCCCAGGCACCGAGGCGCTCGCCGAACAGCGCGGCGGCGAGCGCGGCGGCGGCGACCGGTTCGACCGTCGCGACCAGCACCGCGCGCGAGGCCTCCGTGCGGCGCAGGCCCGTGTAGTACACGAGGTACGCCAGGTACGTCGACACCAGGCTCAGCGCGACGAGCCAGGCCCACACCGCGACCGGTTTGCCCGGGGCGAAGCGCACGAGCGGCAGCAGCCCGAGCGCGCCGATCGGCAGGACCCAGGCGAACACGGTGACGGGCGCGTAGCGGTGGAGCACCCACTTGCCGAACAGGTAGTAGCTCGCGTAGCTCGCGCCGGAGGCGAGGCCCCAGGCGAGAGCGGCGGCGCTGACGGACACGCCGCCGTCGCCCGCGCGCGCCACCAGCACCACGCCCGCGAGCGCCAGGCCGACGAGCGCCAGCTTGCCGCGCGTGAGCCGCTCGCCGAGCAGCGGCCAGGCGAGCACCGCGACGAACGCTGGCGCCGTGTAGAGCAGCACGAAGGCCAGGCTGATGCCGCCGGCGTCGATCGCCAACGCCAGCGCGGCGTAGAAGAGGGTCACGCCGATCAGCGCGAAGGCGGCGAGGGCCAGGAGGTCGCTGCCGCCGGCGGGCCACGGGCGCAGCCGCGCCTCGCGGGTGAGCAGCGCGTGCAGCCCGAAGGCGGCCCCAGCCATCACCGCCCGCCAGAAGGCGATCTCCAGCGGCTCGACGCCGGCATCGAGCACCGCCCGCGAGAACGGCCCGATCAGGCTCCACAGCAGCGCCGCCGCGAAGACGTAGAGGTAGCCGATCGCCGTCGCCGGCGGCGGTCTCACGCCCGGTCGAGCTCCTGGCCGGCCGCCGCGCCCGTCGGCGTCAGGCCGAATGCTCGTGCGAGGTCGGGGTGCGTGGCCCTGAGCTGGGTCATGCGCTTGCGTACGGAGACGTATTCGATCGCCCAGGCGATGAGGTTGACGACGTAGAGGACGCCCAGCACGACCAGACCCGCGTCGAACGGGATGCCGAGCGCGCTCTGGCCACCGAGCAACTGCGTGACGGTGTCGATCCCGAACAGCGCCCAGGGGACGAGCAACAGCACGCCATAGAGCTCGTCGGCCTGGCCGCTGCCCGGCACGAGGAAGGCCAGCAGCTCGTAGAGGAGGGGCCGAGGCGCATGGGCCGCGTAGCGCGGCCGCGGGATCAGGAGCCAGGCGAGGTGCCACAGCGCCACGAGCCAGAAGAGCAGCAGTTGCGCGGGCCAGCTCCAGGCGGGCAGTCCGAGCAGCACGAGGTGGTCGTCGAGCAGCAGCTGAGGCTGCACGAATGCGTCGGCGACGAAGCCGTGCCAGGTCCCAGCGGCCGCCGCGCGCAGCGTCACCGGCGACGGGGTGGGCACCGGGTCGCCCTGCGCCAGCGCCGTGACGACGGGATCGAGCAGGGGGACGTCGAGCGAGCCCAGCGCCTCCCGCACGAGCTCGTCGTGCCCGGCACGGTCGGTTCGGTACGTCTTCACCCAGGCGAGGCTGGCGGGGTCGCCGTCGGCGCTCGACCACACGGCCGCGGCGGCCGGGGCCTCGAGATGCCCCGCCGCGGCGGTGGCAACCAGGGGATCGCCGCGCTGGACCCAACCGACGAGCACCACCGTCGCGTAGGCGAGCCCCAGCATGATCACCAGGACCAGCTTCTCCGTCACGCCGTAGAAGCGAATGGCGCGCAGTCGCGGCGCCGGGAGGGGCCGCTGGCCCGCTTCGAGGCGCTGCCGACGGGCGAGCTGCTGCGCCCGCTGATACTTCGCGACCAGCACCAGGTGCAGGAAGAAGAAGGCGATCATCAACGCGGTCGACGCGATGCTGCCGCCGCGCCCGAGCAGCAGGGCGTTGCGCGCCACCGCGTCGCCGGTGGAGGTGTTCGTCCGCTCGGCGGCGAGTTCGCGCCAGGCGGCGGCCGCCTCGCGTTCACCGGCGTTGCCGAGCGCCGTGGCGAACGCTCTGAGTTCGCTGCCGACGCCCGGAAGATCCGGCCCGGAGAGGGCGTGGAGCCACGGCGCCCACAGCCGCATGGCGTCGAGGTCGCCGCGCATCAGGGCCTGGCGGAGCGGCAGCAGCGGGAAGCCGTAGCGCTCGTGCACCTCGGGGGAGGTCAGCAGGGCCGGGTCGTAGCCGCGCGCCAGGAAGTCGTCGGCGGCCGCCGCCATCGCCTCGTCGGCGGCGTCCCACCAGCCCTCGGCCGCGAATCCGCGGGCCAGCCGCGCAAGGTCGTAGAAGGTGCCCGCCTCGGCGATCGCCTCGGCCGTCGCGAACGCCCGTTCGGCCTCGGTCGAAGCCACCCGCGCCGCCCGCAGGTACAGGAAGGGGTTGGTGCGGTCGAGCGCCAGGCGCGCCGCCGGATCGCCGACCTCGGCTTCGCGCTGCAAGGCGTCGAACAGCTCGCTCTGCGGGTCGAAGAGCGCGGGTGGATGCAGGCGGCCGGCCTCCAGGCGGGCCTCGACCGTCAGGGCCGAGCCGGGCGCGCTGAGCTCGCTGACCACCGCGAGGCCCGTGCCGACGGGGACGAGTTCCAGGACCGTGCCCGCGGTCGCGACCCGCGACCGGACGCGGCCGCTGGCCGGGTCGACCTCGAGCACCTGATGCCCGTGGGCGATCCAGACGACCCCCCGATGCAGCAGGGTGGTGCGGGTGACGCCGCTCCCGGGCGCGAACGGCAACCGCCAGCGGACGCGGCCGTCGCTCTCGAGGGCCGTGACGACGTTGCCATCGACGTCGAGCACGAGTCCGGCGGTGTCCGGCGCGGGCGCGGGCGGCGTCGGCTCGGCGATCGGCGCCACGGGCGACGTTTCGTCCCCGGACGTCGAAGCGGCCGGTGGAGGCGTCCGCGACGGCGGCGTCGTCCCGGACGGTTCCGCCGAGCCGGACGGCGCCGGTGTCGCCGACGGATCCGCCGTCCCGGACGGTTCCGCCGTCCCCGGCGGCGCCGAGGCCGTCACCGTGAAGGCCGCCTCGATGTCCACCCCCTCGAGCCACACGACGTGGCGGCCCAGTTGCTCCAGCGTGATGTCGACGGCGAGGCGGCCGCCGACGGCGGCCGTGACGGTGAGCGCCTCACTGCCGTCGGGCGCCTCCACGCGCACGACGTGGTCGAGGTCGCGGAGGCCGGTCGCCTCCAGCGTGACGGTGTCGCCGAGCACCGGGCGATCGGGGGCGAGCAGCGTCACCTGCGGGCCCGACTGCGCCGCGCCGGTCGCGACCAGCGCCAGGACCAGGAGCGCGAGGAGGAGCGCGAAGCGGGGCACGGATGCGGCCATGGCTCCTACATTACCGCTCGCCCCCGGCGGCGGGGAGCGGGCGCCGGACCGGCCGTCCGCCACCGGCAGGTGCCACGAGCCGCGTCGGGGAGCGTGCTAGCATGTCGCCGTGTCCGCGCCTGCCCGATCGCGAGCCGGCGAGCCCCAGCCCGGTCCTCCACCCGCCTCCCTCGTCGCCGTCTTCGGTGACGAGGACCTCGCGTGGACGGTGGTCGAGGTCGGCGACGGCGGTGATGAGGTACGGGTGATCCCCCGAGTCGACGCTTCCGCGCTCCACGCGCACCTCGATGCCGTGCACGGCGCCCGTGGCTGGAGCGTCAGCTACGCCGCCATGCCGGGCGAGGCGATCGCCTGCCACCTGGTGATCGACGGCGTGACCAAGGGCGTCGTGGCCGGTCCGGCCCTGGTGGGTGGCGCCGAGGTCACGGCGGCGATCGCGTTCGCGCGGGCGGCCGAGCTGTTCGGCGCGGCGCCCGCGTGGCCCGCGGACGCCAGCGCCTGGGTGGCGTCCGACCCGGAGACCCGCGAGCCGCTACATGCTCCGGCGCGGCCCGAACCGGCCGCTGCCCGGTCGGCGGGTCCGCCGCGGCCCCCCGAGGCGGCCGGCGAAGACGTCGCGATCCCCGCGGTGGCCCCGGCCGAGGATGCCTTCGCAGAGGCGCCGGCCAAGCCCGAGGGCCAGCAGATGATCGACCGCCTGATCGAGCGCCTCAAGGCGCAGGGACAGGGCCTGGAGGCCGCCCGCATCCTCGTGAAGCACGGGGGCTACGGCAAGGACCCGCAGGCCGCGCGCGAGCTCTACGCCGCGCTGCGCCAGCTGCTGCTCGCCGCCGGGCCGCGGTCCGACGAAGCGGGCGCGGCGCCGACCGAGCCGTCGCCCGGGGCCCCCGCGTGATCAAGGTGCTCGCCGTCGGCGACGTCCACGGGATGTGGGCCGAGCTGTGGTCGGTGTTGCGCGCCGCCTCCGTGGTGACGCCGACGTACGAGCCGACGGAGGCCGTGATCAGCGGGCGCTACCGGGTGGTGCTGGTGGGCGACCTGGTGCACTACAAGGACCAGCGCGCCTACGCGGTCGCGGTCGGCGCCGACGTCTACGATTCGGCCGACCCCGACCACCTGCGGCGTGCGGCCCGGGCGCAGATCCGCGAGCTCTACCGTTTCAAGGACTTCGTCGAGAAGACCGGGGGGCACCTGCAGATCATCCTCGGCAACCACGACGAGGCCGCGCTGCTGCACAACTACGACCTCGGCACCCGAGGCGGCCTCAAGCACGACGAGTTCCGGGCCGACCGGGGGGGCGTGGCGTTGCCCGACGACCTGGCCGCGTGGTTCCGGAGCTTCCCGCGCGAGATCCTCCACCACGGCGTCCACTTCGCCCACGCCGGGCCGACGCCCGGGATGCAGTATTTCGACGATTTCTTCTACCATGACCCCGACACCAAGACCTGGTGGTACGAGAAGCCGCAACTCGTGCAGCAGTCGGGGCACCGCTTCGGGGTATACGGGCACACCGTCATGAAGGACGGCGTCTACATCGACAAGGAACACTCGCTGGCGATGATCGATGCGCTGGCCCAGCGCCAGTTCCTCGAGATGATCGTCGGCGAGGACCGTCTCGACTACACCGTCAGCCAGGTCTGAGCGCCCCGCCGGGCGTCACAGTGAGTAGCCGCCCCGGTCGTCGTCACGCACGAGTTCCCCGTTGCGCAGGACCAGCGTCCGGTGCTTCATGGCGTCGACCAGGTCGCGCGAGTGGGTGGCGATGACGACGGTCGTCCCCTTGATGTTGACGTCGTTCAGGAGCTCGAGGATCTCCCAGCTGGTGTCGGGGTCGAGGTTGCCCGTCGGCTCGTCGCACAGCAGCAGCGGTGGGTTGGTGACCAGCGCGCGGGCGATGGCGACGCGCTGCTGCTCCCCCAGGCTGAGCTCGATGGGGAACGCCTTGCGCTTGTGGGCGAGGCCGACCAGGCGCAGCGCGTTGAGCGCCTTCTGTTCCAGTTGGCCGTGCGCGCCGGTGGCCCGCAGCGCGAACGTCAGGTTGTCGGCCGCCGACAGCTTGGGCAG
>Ga0180429_10000364_pt1 | contig 40434 bp, 34 predicted proteins | sample SS_ome_FD_132428 | JGI IMG/M metagenome (GOLD analysis project Ga0180429, IMG submission 132428) | Hypersaline lake sediment archaeal communities from the Salton Sea, California, USA - SS_1_S_1 metaG | ecosystem: Environmental > Aquatic > Non-marine Saline and Alkaline > Hypersaline > Sediment ...
AGAGCTGGTCCCCAGATTTCGGACAATATGCTAAGGTGGCTCCAGACCCCTGAACGGAGGGAATGGAGCGATGAAAAAGCGACGCAGTTTTTCAGCCGAGTTCAAGGCCCGGGTGGCCCTGGAGGCGCTCTCCGGGGCCCACACGCTTGCTGAGCTGTCGGCCAAGCACAATGTTCACCCCAACATGATCGCGCAGTGGAAACGGCGGGCCCAGGAGAATCTCCCTGAGCTGTTCGCCAAGAAGAACGACCGAAGCAAGGAAGCTCGCGAGGCCGAGATCAAGGAACTCCACGCCAAGATCGGCCAGTTGACCGTGGAGAAGGATTTTTTATCAAAAGCCTTCGGTCGATGAGCCGTGGCCGGAGGGTCGCGATGATCGAAACGAATCATCCCCGGCTCAGCATCGCCAGCCAGTGTCAGCTGGTGAGCATTGCCCGCTCGACGTTCTACTACACGGGCAAGGGGGAAACCCCATTCAATCTCAAGCTGATGCGCTTGATCGATGAGCAGTTCATGGATACGCCGTATTACGGGGCGCGCCAGATGGCCCGCCATCTTCGCCGGCAGGGTCACCGGGTGGGCCGGAAACGGGTGAGGCGGCTGATGCGCAAGATGGGCCTCAGGGCCGTCTACCAAGCGCCTCGGACGTCGAACCCGCACCCGGGGCACCGGGTTTACCCGTATCTGCTGCGGGATCTGGACATCGACCGTCCGAACCAGGTCTGGTGCGCTGATATCACCTATATCCCGATCGAGCGAGGCTTCCTTTACCTGGTGGCGATCATGGACTGGTCGACGCGTGCGGTGCTCGCCTGGCGGCTGTCGAACACGATGGACTCGAGTTTTTGCATCGACGCACTCCAGGAGGCGCTCTCGCGCTACGGGACGCCCGAGATCTTCAACAGCGACCAGGGTAGCCAGTTTACCGCGGAAGAGTTTACCGACGTGCTGAAGGACGCCAAGATCCGGATCTCGATGGACGGCAAAGGCCGGTGGATGGACAACGTCTTCATCGAACGGCTCTGGCGCTCTCTCAAATACGAGTGTGTGTACCTGCATGGCTTCGAGGACGGCTTCCAGGCCCTGAAGAAGATCGGGGCCTGGATCAAGCATTACAACGAGGACCGCCCCCACTCGCTGTTCGATGACGACAAGACGCCCCTGGAGGCGTACACCGAGAGGATGGCGGCGTGATCAACCACATGGAGTCCACCTTAAACTGGCCTGAGGGCTGTCCAAAGAGTGGGGTCCACCTCTTGGATAGCTTGCACTCCCAGGCGGCCATCCAGTAAAGGCCGTCCCACTCATTGATTCGGAACCACCAAATCCAGGTCCGAAATGCCCACTGAAGGTGTCGTAACCAGAAGCAGTGTGCCAGGATCCCGGGGGTGGATCTGTTGTTTTTCCGCAAGCGAGGGCACTAGTTTCAAATAACTTTTCAGACTCTACAGAAGGCTTGTAGTATTTCTTCATACTCTCACCTCCTCATTATCGAGCTAACGTCACCCATCACCTGCGGACAGGTGGCACGGCCGTTGCCGCCAGGCAAACGACCGTATGTTCAGCAAGGGCCGTGACACCTGGCTGCCAGGTGAATGGGTTGGTTAGATGATCATAAAAATATCTCAATATACTTCATCATGATAAAATCGTTTCTTAGTAAGACTCATAAGGAACCATGCAAATTGTCGGAAAGGATCCGACTCGTCAGGTGACCACCGATTGACAAAGTGATATTGACCGTCCTTATATCCCTCAACTATCCAGGTGGATCCATCGACACCAATTATACCCTCATCAAGTTCATACGGAAGGTTCCAGAAGTTCTCCCTTGCTAAAACCCGAATGTTCTCAATAATAGCTGTGATCTCCCCGTCTCCAAGCCCTTCGTCACGGAATACCTGTGTGACATCAATAGATTCATGAGCGCAAAGGCTTCCAACTTCATAACCGCTAGCCCCATCAGCTTCTTTATAGGTTGCAGTTATCTGGTGATCACCAATAATGGCAATATGCACCAATATTGGTTTATCAAACGTCCGCAGCCATAAAAACCGATACGACTCTGTTGAGGCTGACTCTGGTGGTCTTACACATAATTCAGGCTCTTCAAATACACTTAGCAATTCCTTGAATGAGTTGAGGTCTTTTTCGCTTGGATTATTAAAGGCAACCGGATGAGCATCAGGCAGAGCTTGAAGTGTAGCTTCTATAGTTGCAACCTGATCCGAAGGTAGATAAAATGACCTGCTCCAGGGTGTATACGAATCGTGTATTACAACTACGGTGTGACGACCCGGTACTAAACATGTAATTATAAAGTGACCATTTTCGTCTGATCTGGTCAGATTAACTGCGGATATTTTTGGAATGTCTATAGAACTTAAGCCGTGATCCTTGACGGTGATTATTAGAGAACCCAGTAATGGCTTACCATCATTATTAATTACAATCCCTTCAATCGAAGAACCCTCATCTGACATGGCAGTCAACGTAACGAATAATAATATGACTACAATAGCTATTTGACGACACACGTTCTCATTTCCTCCAAACCATCTAACAATTGATTAACAGGAATTCCGTATATGCAGGTCCTCGGGCTGCGGGAGGTCCCTCTACAGTTGTTGGACTTCTTGGGTTGATCTTGGCACGAGGGCTGCATAAATAATTCAAGCCATTGATGTTTATATACCATGATTTGCTAGTGGGGGCAAGTGTTATCGTAACGTGTAACGAAGGGTTTGTTTGGATAAGTACGGAATAGCGTGGTTATCTGGAAGGTCGTGGCGAGCGAATTATCACATCGGTTTTGATAACCCAATAGCAGGGAAAACCTGAAAAGCACGGTATTTCAGTGCTTTACTGGACGGGTTGATGAAGGACGGAGCAAAAATACTGAGGTTCCCTGGACCGTGGCCGGGGAGTTCTGATTTCGACCACGACTACGCGGAATTCGAGTCATGGGAGGTGGTGGAGGATTTTCTCAGGAGCGAGAACTACGCGGGGTTGGTTGAGTACTGTAAACGTGAGGCGTCAGGTGATCCGGAGAATTTGCATGCCTGGGAGCTGTTAGGTGAGGCTTACAACCTCAACGGGCAGCACCTGGAGGCCATCGAGGCCATGGGTGAGGTTCACCGCAGGTATCCAGGTATCAAGTCGTTCCAGCACCTCATCCTCGATGCGTTGTTTGCGTTGGAGAAAACAGAAAATGACTATGACTGGGTGCTGGCACCTTGGGTCCGGCGGATCGGAAGTGCAGTGCTGGATGAATGTTACGAGTTCCTACGGCCGAAGCGAACGTTACGCGAGGTCTCGGATCTGTTATTGGAGTTGATCTCGAATGGGGGGTACTTGACGTTTTCCGACGAGGAGTTGCTGGCGGCCTTGTCCCGGGACGGACGGTTCGCTATTGAGGAAGGTCCATTCCCTGGCCTCGTTGGTGTCCGCGTACGTCGGAAACGGGATGGCGGATCAACCTCTGTGCCCGAGTGAGGGGAGCGAAGCGTGGTGGAAGAGCAGGAAGGCCTGGCGGGATTCGCGGACTGGCTCCGCGAACGGCGCCTGGCCCGCGAGAACCGGGTTCCCTATTTTTTGAAATGGGTCGGTCGGTTCCTGGGTATGACGAAGAGCAGGCAGGGGGAGGCCTGGCACGATACCCTGCGGGTGTTTCTCGAGGACCTGGAAGCTGGGGCACTGCCAGACTGGCAGATCCGCCAGGCCGCCGATGCGGTGAGCCTCTACTGCGGGCAGTACCTCGAAACGGCAGGGGAGGGCGGGGGTTCGGGAGAAGTGCCTGACGGTTCGCCGGGCCGGCCCGCTTCCCCCGGAGGAAGGCAGCCGGTTGCCGCTGGGGCCGCTGTGGACGATCCTGAAGCGCTCGTGGGCGAGGTCCGGCAGCTACTGGAGCTGCGACACTACTCCCGCCGGACCCTGCGCAGCTACACGGGCTGGGCACGCCGCTACCTGGCTTACGTGAAGTCGACGGGTAGCAGAATGCCCGGTTCTCGAAACGCCCGGGCGTTTCTGAGTTACCTGGTCACCGAGGGGCGGGTTGCGGCCTCGACGCAGAACCAGGCTTTCAATGCCATCCTCTTTCTGCACCGACACGTGCTGCACGACGATCTCGGGGACATGTCGGACACGGTCAGGGCCCGTCGGGGGAGGAAGCTGCCGGTGGTACTGACCATTGACGAGGTGCGAGACGTTTTCTCCCACCTCGAGGGCACCGGCCGACTGATGATCGAGATGATCTACGGTGGTGGGCTCCGAGTGAGCGAACTGGTCCTGCTGCGGGTCAAGGATGTGGATATCGCGGCGGAGACGATCACCGTGCGGTCGGGCAAGGGGGACAAGGATCGCGTGACGATGCTGCCCCGGCGACTTCACGACCGCCTGGGCGAACATCTGCAGCGGGTGCGCTGCCTGCACGAGAAGGACCTTGCCGCGGGGGCGGGCGAGGTCGTCCTGCCCGGGGCCCTGGTGCGGAAATACCCCAATGCCGGCCGGGAGTGGGCCTGGCAGTTCCTCTTTCCCTCGGCGAGGCTGGTGCTGGACGCCGAGGCGAACACGTTTCGCCGCTGGCACGTCTCCGAGGCCACCGTGCAGAAGGCGATGAAGGTGGCGGTGCGCCGGTCGGGGGTGGCCAAACCGGCGGGCGTGCACACGCTGCGGCACAGTTTCGCGACGCATTTGCTGTTGAATGGTGTCGACATCCGGCAAATCCAGCAGTTGCTGGGGCACAAGAGTGTGGAGACGACGATGATCTACACGCACGTGTTGGCCTCGGTGGCCCCGCCGGTGCGCAGCCCGCTGGATGAGCTTTGAGCGGTGGTGTTCGAGGGGGGCGTGTTGCAGCCGGGGGCCGCGGTGGCGGCCCCCGGTGCCGGGGTCATTTTTCCAGCTCGGCGCGGGTCCAGGGCAGCAGGCCGCCGGCGTCACGGATGGCGAGGATCTCCGGGGGCAGCTTGGGGAAGCTGAAGGCCTTGCCGGCCACGGTGATCGTGCCGGCCGCGGGGTCGAGGGTCACCTCGTCGCCGTCGGTGTAGGCGGCCACGGCGTCGGGGCACTCCACGAGCAGCAGGCCCTGGTTGATCGACGAGCGGTAGAAGATGCGGGCGAAGCTGGCGGCCACGATGGCCTCCACGCCCACCGCCTTGAGCCCCAGGGTGGGCTGCTCGCGGGAGGAGCCGCAGCCGAAGTTGGTGCCGCCGAAGACAAGGTCGCCGGGTTTGACGCCGGCGGCGAAATCGGGGTCGAGGTCTTCGAGCAGGTGGGGCTTGATCTCCTCCGCGGTACTGCAGGTGTAGGTGTACTTGCCGGGGAAGAGCATGTCGGTGTTCACATCGTCGCCGTATTTCCAGATCTTCATCGGCTCACCTCCCTGCGCGGATCGCTGATCGTGCCATGGATCGCGGTGGCTGCCGCGGTCTCCGGGCTGGCGAGGTAGATCTCGGCTTCGGTGCAGCCCATGCGTCCCTTGAAGTTGCGGTTGGCGGTGCTCAGGCACTTCTCGCCCGGGGCCAGGCAGCCCTGGTGGGCGCCGAGGCAGGGCCCGCAGCCCGGGGGCAGGATCGTGCCGCCGGCCTTGGACAGCGTGGCCAGGGTGCCGTTCTCCATCGCCTGCTGGTAGATCTCGCGGGAGGCGGGCAATACCAGCAGCCGGACAGTCGGGGAGACCGTGCGGCCGTCGAGGATGCGGGCGGCGGCGTCCAGGTCGCTGAGCCGGCCGTTGGTGCAGGTGCCCAGCAATACCTGTTGGATCTTTGTCCCTTCCAGTTCGGCCACGCTCTTCCTGTTGTCCACCTTGTGCGGAGCGGCGACCACCGGTTCAATGGCGCCCAGGTCGTAGGTCAGCTCGCGGCCGTAGGCGGCATCGCCATCGGCCCACAGCGCCTCGTAGGCGCTGTCCTGGATGCCGATGGACGAGAGATATTCCCTGGTCACCGCGTCCACGGGGAAAACGGCGATCTTCGCCCCCATCTCCACACCCATGTTGGCGATGGTGAAGCGCTCTTCGATGGTCAGCGTGTCCACCGCGCCGTGGAACTCCACCGCCCGGTAGGCGGCGCCGGCGGCGCCGATGTCGCCGATGATCGTCAGCACCAGGTCCTTGGCCGACACCGGCGATTGCAGTTTTCCGCTGAGGGTGATGCGGATCGTTTCCGGCACGCGCAGCCAGGTCTTGCCTCGCAGGTAGAGCGCGGCGGCCTCGGTGCGGTCGACGCCGGTGGAAAAGACGCCCAGGGCGCCGTAGGAGCAGGTGTGCGAGTCGCTGCCCACGATGACCCGGCCGGGAAGGGCGTGGCCCTTCTCCATCAGCACCTGGTGGCAGACGCCGGTGCCCACGTCGTAGAAGTTGGGCAGGTCGAAACGCTCGGCGAAGGACCGGGCCGTCTGGTGGTTCACTGCGTGCTTCTCGCTGGCCGCGGGCACCACGTGATCGAGGGCGATCACCGGCATCGACCGCCGGGCCACGCCGAAGCGCTCCAGGTCATCGGTGATCTTGCCCACGATGGCCGCCGTGTTGTCATGGGTCAGCAGGTGATCCGGTTCGATGATCACGATCTGGCCCGGAACCGTTTGATCCAGGCCCGCCTTGCGGGCGAGGATCTTTTCCGCGAATGTCATTCCCATCGGTGCTACTCCCGGCGGTTGCTACCCGAGCAATCCGCCCTTGCGGTAAATCGCCATCTGCACGTCGGAGAAGGAACCGTCGACCTTCCTGCCGCCGGGAAGGGTGATCGATCCGCTCTCCAGGTCCACCTCGATCTCCTCACCGGAGTTCAGCCCCTCGCCGATCAGCTTTGCGGCGATGATGGGGAACCCCTTGTTGATCGCGTTCCGCTCGTAGATCGCGCCGAAAGACTCGGCGATGATGCAGGAAACGCCGAGGCTCTCGAAGCAGTCCACGGCCTGCTGGCGCGAGGAGCCGGCGCCGAAGTTCTTCGGCACCACGACGATATCCCCGGGCCGGGCCTTCTTCGCGAAGTCCTCGTAGCCGGCGAGGTTGTCGAAGGTGTACTGGCCCATTTCCTCGAGGTCGGTGATCGCCAGGTAGCGGTTGTGGTAGATCATGTCCGTGTCGATGTTGTCCTGGTCGATGACCCAGGCCCGGCCGCGGAAGCGCGTGGGACGGTCGCCGGCGGTTTCCCGGGAGGTTGCCTGCGGGGCTTTTCCGGCCTTGCGCTGCGGCTCGTCCTTCACCGCCGGCGTCTCGCCGGGGACGGTGATCGCCCCGGCCACCGCCGAGGCGGCGACCACCGCGGGGGAGGCGAGGTAGACCTCGCCCCGGCCCTGCTTGCCGGCGAAGTTGCGGTTGCCGGTGGAGATCGTCACCTCGCCCGGGCCGTTCTGGCCGATCTGGCCCGCGGCGCAGCCGGCGCAGCCGGCGTTGCCCACCAGGGCGCCGGCCTCCTTGAAGACCTCCATCAGGCCGTCCTCGAGGCAGCGTCGCCACACGGCGTCGGTGGCCGGGACGATCTTCAGCACCACCCCGTCGGCGACCTTTCTGCCGCGCAGGATCTCCGCTGCCGCCACGAGGTCCTCGTGGCGGCCGTTGGTGCAGGAGCCGATGAAGGCCGAGTCGATGCGGCGGCCGGCCACGTCGCTCACCGCCACCACGTCCTCGGGGTGCCCGGGGCGGGCGGTCAGCGGCTCGAGGCCTTCCACGTCGATCTCGAAGGTCTGTTCGTACGTGGCGTCGGGGTCGGCGAGCACCGGGCGCACTTCGCGGCCCGCGGCCTGCGAACAGAAGGCGACCACGTCGTCATTGGGCGGGAAGAGGGCGATGATGCCCGCCATCTCGGTGGCCATCGAGGCCATGGTCACCCGGCCGGCCAGGCCCAGGTTGTCCACCGCCTCGCCGTAGAACTCGGCGGCATAGCCCAGCAGGGTGTTGGCCCCCAGCTCGCGGAGCACGGCGAGCACCATGTCCTTGGCCCCGGCCCGGGGGGAGGGGGCGCCCTTGAGCACAACCTTCACCGAGGGGGGCACCTTGAACCAGACCTTGCCGTGGGCCCAGGCGTGGGCGATGTCCACGTCACCCATGCCCTGGCCGAAGGCGCCGATGGCGCCCATGATGTTGGCGTGGGAATCGGTGGAAACAAAGGTCGAGCCGGGCACGGCCAGGCCGTTGTCGATGGCCAGGTGGGTGCCGATGCCCTTGTCGATGTCGAAGACCTGCACGCCCCGTTCGCGGGCGAAGATGCGGCAGATCTGCTGGTTGGTGGCGTACTTCTGGTCCGAGCCGCCGGGGTTGCAGTCGAAGGTGAAGAAGGTCTTCTCCGGATCGGCGATGCCGAGACCGTTCTCCTCGAGGTTCTTCACCACGTTGGCCCCGCCGAAGTCGCGGGCCACCCGGGCGTCGATGTCGATGTCGACGATCTCGCCCGGGTGTACCTCGCGGCCGGCGTGGGCGGCGAGGATCTTTTCGATAATCGTTCTGCCCATCAGGCGTCCTCCCCGCTGCCGGTGGTTACAGCCGGGCGATGACCGCGTCGGTGAGCTGGTCGGTGGTGACCGCGCCCTTGTCGAAGACGTCCGGGCCGCCGCGCAGCATGAGCATGTCGTAGGTCAGGTTCTTCCCGTCCACGATCACCTCGCCGATGGCGTTGCGGATCGCCTCGGCCTTCTCGGTCTCGCCGAGGTGGTCGAGCATCATGCAGGCGCTCATGAACATGGCGATGGGGTTGACGATGGGCGGATCGAGCTTCTCGTACTTCGGCGCCGAACCGTGGGTCGGTTCGAAGACGGCCACTTCCTCTCCGATGTTGGCGCTGCAGGCGAAGCCGAGGCCGCCCACCAGGCCGGCGAAGCCGTCGGAAACGATGTCGCCGAACATGTTGCCGGCCACGATCACGCCGTAATTCTCGGGGTTCTTGGTCAGCCACATCATCTGGGCGTCGATGTTCGTGTTCCAGAGCTCGATGCCGGGGTAGTTCTTCTGGGTTTCGATGCCGACTTCCAGCATCATTCCCGAGGTCTCGCGAATCACGTTGGGCTTTTCGCAGACGGTCACCGATGTGTAGCCGAATTTCTTGGCGTACTTGAACGCCTCACCCACGATCCGTTCGCAGGCCTTGCGGCTGAAGATGCGGGTGGAGACGGCCAACTCCGCGCGGGGCACGTCAGCGAATTTCTTGAACTTGGGGTGGCTGTTCAGGGCGTCATAGACGTTGTCCGGCGGGTTGGTCCACTCCACGCCGCCGTAGAGGCCTTCGGTGTTCTGGCGGAAGATGGCCACGTCCACTTCGGGTTCCTCGACGGCGCCGCCGGGGCCGCGGCGGATGAAGTTCAGCGGGTTGCCCTTGAACGAACGGCAGGGGCGGAGGCAGATGTCGAGGTTGAACAGCTGGCGCATGCCGACGATGGGGCTGTAGTAGGTGCAGCCCTTGTCGCGCAGCTCGGGGGCCAGCTCGGCCACCGCTTCGCCCTTGGGCTTGGAGGTGATGGCGCCGAAGAGACCCACCTTGTGCTCGCGAAGCAGGTCGATGGTGCGCTCGGGGAGCGGGTTCCCCTCGGTGCACCAGAACTCCCAGCCGATGTCGGCATGGACGTAGTCGGCCTCGAAGCCGACCTTGTCGAGGACGCGGATGGCGGCGGGCAGGACGACCTTGCCGATGCCGTCGCCGGGCATGGAGACGATGGTTCTCTTGGACATGGTGATTCCTCCGACTGAAAAGTGGTTCTAAACCCCGACGGCGGATTGTCCGGCAAGGGCCGCACCGCCGAAATACCTGCTATGTGTACGTATCGAAGGGGCCGGCCAACTGCTCGCCGCCCCCGGATCCCGACCGAAAACGGCACGACAATAGCATGAAGCCGACCCGATTTCCACTTTCATCAGGTAGGGATCTGGTGGCCGGTTCTCACGGTTCGGCAGGGGGGGGGCCAGTCGAGCCATTCGGCGCAGGCGGAAGGGTCGATGGGCTGAACGTCGAGGAGCGTGGCGATGAGTGTCTCGTCGGCGGCGGCACGGGCGGGATTGTAGAATTCCCAGACGATTTCCCCTGGTGGTGTCACTTCGAAAGCCCGGCCGTTGACCGAGTCGGTGATCAGCGTATTCCCGTTGGGCAGACGGGAGCAGGAGCCGAGCACCGGGGAGTCGAAGTCGTTCTCCTCGTTTCCCTCGTAGGACCAGTATGTCGCCCCGGAGAACGGGTCGATTTCCACGACCCGTGAACCGTAATCGGCCCCGCAGTTGTCGAAGAGCAGCATGCGGCCGTCGGCCAGCAGGGTCGGCTGGTGTTGCTCGCGCCAGTCGCCGGTCCTGGCCCAGACGACCTGGCCCCGGTCGAGGTCGACGATGGCGATGGCGTGAAGGTTCCGCATGGAGACGAGCACGTTGCCCTTGCGGAAGAGGGGGGAGCGGTGGGCCTGGGAACCGTCGAAGACCTCGATGGTGTTCGTGTGCAGCAGGTGGCCGGATTTCGGCATCGGCTCGAGATAGTCGGCGAACGGCGATTCTTCGAAGGCCACCAGCAGCGACTGCCGCCGGAGTTGCGTCCCCCGGCTGTCGAAGACGGTGATGAAGTCCTCGCGCACTTTCTGCCCCGGGTTGATCCGGCGCAGGGTCGCCTTGCGCCAGGTGAGGGCATAGATCAACCCGTCTTCGGTGACATGGAGATCGTGGTGTGCCGGGCATGGCGTGGCCCAGACCAGTTCCGAATCCCGGTTTACCTTGACCAGGCCGTACCCGGTGACCACGGCCAGCAGGTCGCCGTTGGGGAAGAGGTGCACCCGGCGCCAGAAGAGCGGTTTCTCGTCCTTGACCGGCTTCCGCGCTTCGGCCCCCAGGGGGGCCTGGACGAAATCGTAGGCCCAGCGATGGAGGATGCGGCCCTCCATGTCGACGAGAAATGCCGATTGGCCATGGCCGCCGTTGCAGAGATTCAGCCGTGGCCACGCTGTTTCCGGCTGGTACCGGATGACGCTCGTCCTGTCGTCGGCCGGCTTGTACCCGGTGAGATAGCCGAGGGCGGTCAGCTGCGCTGCCCGGCGCTCTTCCCGGGGGGAGGCGCCGGTCTGCTCCGCCGTCGCGGCGTCGGCCGGCGTGCCGTCGGCGGACGGGTTTCCGCCGCCGCAGCCGGCGAGCGCCGCCAGGACGACGACCAGCGTGAACAGGATTCGGAACGCGGGTTGTGTGTGTCGGGGCATGCGTTCCCTTCGCGAACGGATTCAGGGGACGACGGATCACCCTAATCTATTGCGTGGAGGGGAGCGATGCAAGGGGCGGGCGCGGCCGGCCGCGGGCCGGTACAGAGGCCCCGGCGGCGGAACACGCGGTCCGCGCCGCCGGGGCCGGCAGTGCTACTTCGATTCGATGGTCTGGATCTTCTTCAGGATCGACTGCAGCTCCTTGCGCAGCTCGTCGGCTTTCTCCTGCTCGCCCATGCCTTCCAGCCTGGCGATCTTCTCCTCGTAGATCTCGGCTTTCTCCTTCAGCTTGAGCAGCGACTCCTTTTTCATCCTGGACGTGATTTTGGTGTGGATCTTGGTCACGATTTTGGCTTCGGGCTCGACGGTCATGCTGTCCAGCAAGGCGTCCTGGGCCACGAGCACCGTTTCCACCCCGGCCAGTTCCTTCTGCTCCAGCCCGGCCTTGATCTTGTCCAGCTTCTTCTCCGAGGCGCCGGCCTCCTTGGCCTCGAGGTAGGCCTGCTTGTGATAGTACATCGCCTTCTTGCGGTAGCTCAGGCCGCGGACCACGTCATAGACCTCTTCCAGGTTCAGTTCGCGGCCCCGCCAGGGGTCGCCGTACGTGAAGTTGTCCAGGGCCGTTTCCGGTGACTGGAGGAACACCGCCATGAGGAAGGCGTTCCGTTCCTCGAAGGCGATCTCGCCGTCACCGTCCACGTCGGCCGAGGGGGAGGCCGAGATCCGCTGAACGATCTGCTTGGCATGATCGTCGATCATCTGGCTGGTCAGGGCCGGTTCGGTGGTACCGGCGGTGCCGGTGAGCACGAAACCGCTCCAGGCGAGCAGGACGATCATGGTCACGGCCCGCAGGATGGGCCGGGCCGCGGGGCGCAGGGGGGATTCCAGGATCATGTCGATTCTCCTTTCGATGGTACTGGTGCGGCCGGCCATGCAGGTGGGACGGTAGGCCAGCCCGTTCAGTCGGGCTGACGGCACCGCCTCCAGCAGGCAGCGTGCATACTCGCTGGCGGCGAGCTTGCCGTGACGCAGGGCCCATCGGTCACAGGCATGCTCGCGGGCCAGGTCGATGTGTCGGTTGACCCACGCCACCACCGGCCAGAAGAAAAGAACGGTTCCGGCGATCCATTGCAGGCAGCGCAGCCAGGGATCCCCCCTCCGGAGATGGGTCACCTCGTGCACCACCACCGTCTCCAGCTCGTCCGGCCGAACGGTCTGTCGACGGGAGAGCACCAGCAGCGGTCTGGTCAGCCCGACAATGAAGGCGGACTGGAACTCGGTGCTGATGCGGACCTCGGGAACCTTACGCACGCCGAATCGACGGCAGATCATGCGGACCAGTGCCCTGGTCCGGCGATCGGCCGGCGGGAGCGCTCGGCAATAGGTGAGCAGCGCCCGGTGGCGGCGGCCCCTCCAGAGGAGCAGCCCGGCCACGCAGGCCAGATATGAAAACGCGAGTATGGTGAGCCAGGGGATGCCGTCGGCGGTGGTGCCGGTGAGCGCTTCGTCCTGCGGCTCGTCGATCAGCGGATTGACGGTGCCCAGCTCGGCGCCGAGAAGGGCCAGGTTCTGGCCGCCCATGGGGCCGCTCTGGTACGCCGTCTCCAGCAGGCTGGGCAGCGACCAGGCGAAGCCGGGCCCGAAGGGCAGCAGGAAGCGGACGAGCACGATGGTCCAGAGGGCCACCTCGAAGGCCGGTGGGATCTTGCGCCGCAGCAGTTTCGCCGGCAGCCAGGTCAGGCCGGCGAGCAGGGTGCCGAAGAACAGTGCCTCGCCCAGCCAGCCCAGCAGGGTCCGGGACAGGGGCTCGAGGGAGAGCAGCAGTTCGCTCATTTTTTCGGTCCTCCCCGGTCGGCGGTTTTCTCTTTGGCCGACCGCTGCTGGATCTTGTCCTCGATGCGGCGCAGGTCGTCGGCGGAGAGGTCGCTCTCCTCCACCAGGTGCAGCACCAGGTCTTCGGCCTGGCCGTCGAACACGGTCTGCACGAAGCTGGCCAGCCGCTGGCGCAGCACCTGCTCCCGCCGCACCGCCGGGGTGTAGACAAAGGGCTGGCGGCCCTTGTCCACCTCCAGGGCGCCCTTCTCCCCGAGGTTCTTCATCATCGTCATGATCGTGGTGTAAGCCGGTCTCGTCTCGCCGGCGGGCAGGGCATCGATCACCTGCTGCACCGTTCCCGAGCCGAGCCTCCAGAGCACTTTCATCACGTCCAGTTCGGCCGGCGTGATGTGCGGGGTGGTTTTGCGGGGCATCTTTTCCTCCATCGTTACTAGTATGATAAAAGTATTACTATGCATATAGTAACTTGTCAAGCGTTTTTTGGGGATGTTGCAGAACACCCTTTTATTTCAAACGGATATATTCGAGGGAAGTTCCGTCGATGCTCAGGACGCCCCTGGCCGCCCTGATCCTGTTGCCTTGGCTTCCTTCATGGACAATACTGTGGCAAAAGGGGGAACCCGCCGTCGATCTCTGCAAGGTCACGACGCTACCTCCGCGATTGGATAAAGACCAGGATCGATAGCCGTCCCGGCCCGGCGGGATGCAAGAATGGAGTTGCGCCCATGCCGCTTACCGGAGTCCATTTCCTGCTCAGCTACCAGTGCACCCACGAGTGCGACCACTGCTTTGTCTGGTCCAGCCCCCGGGCCGGCGGCACCATCTCCCTGGAGCTGATGAGCAGCGTCCTCGACCAGGCGAAGGCCATGGGCACGGTGACCAGCATCTATTTCGAGGGCGGCGAGCCGTTCCTCTTCTACCCCCTGATGATCGAAGGGCTGCGGCAGGCGCGGGCGCACGGGTTCTCCACCGGCATCGTCACCAACTGCTACTGGGCCACGGCCGAACCCGATGCAGAACTGTGGCTCGACCCGCTGAAAACGCTGGCGGTGAGCAACCTCAGCATCTCCAGCGACACCTTTCACGCCGGCGAGGCGGAGGACCCGAAACCGGGGTTCGCGGCGGCGGCGGCGCGGCGGCTGGGGCTGGGCGATTCGGTGATCACCATCGACCCGCCGCGGGTTTGCGAGGAGCGCGGCGAAAAGGGAGAGCCCATCGTCGAGGGGTCGGTGCGGTTCCGCGGGCGGGCGGTGGCCAACCTCTCGGCGGACCTTCCGCGGCAGCCCTGGGCCGCGTTCGACGAGTGCCCCGACGAGGACTTCCTCGACCCGCGCCGGGTGCACGTGGACGGTTTCGGCAACGTGCACCTCTGCCAGGGCGTGCTGCTGGGGAATCTTCGGCAGGCGGGCCTGGCGGAATTGATGGAACGCTACGATCCCCGCAACCACCCGGTGATCGGGCCGCTGGTGGACGGCGGGCCCGCCGAGCTGGTGCGCCGCCACGACCTGCCGCACGAAGAGGGCTGCGTCGACGCCTGCCACCTCTGTTACGAAGCGCGGGCCGCACTGCTGGAGCGATATCCCGAATTGCTCGGCCCGCCGCTGGTTTACGGGGCCTGATCGGCCGCCGCCCCGGCCGGGTCCCCCGGCGGATACGGGGAACGGAATCATCAAAATCCGATTCGGGGCGATTTTTCCTTGCTTCCTTGTGAGGGAAATCACTACATTCGATAGTGAAATCCCGTCATCAACAGAATCACCCGTTCAATCACATCAGGGAACAGGCAGTTTTCCCCGAGGAGGGCCTTCGCCATGCGTCCCACGTGTCTTCGATTCGTCACCCCTGCCGTCGTGCTGCTCATTTTCATCTTCCTGACGGCCCCGCCCGTCACGGCCCAGGTCACCTGGTACGTCGATGATGATGCCCCCGGCGACCCGGGGCCGGGAACGCCCGAACTGAGCGACCCGCTGGAGGACGGCTCGGCGGCGCACCCCTTCGACGCGATCCAGGAGGGGATCGACGCCGCGGCCGGCGGCGACACCGTGCTGGTGCGGGACGGCACCTACTCGGGCACCGGCAACTACCTCGTCGACTTCTCGGGCAAGGCGATCCTCGTGCGCTCGGAGAACGGGGCCGAGCACTGCGATATCGACGGTGACGGGCCCACGGCGGGAGGCGTCGTGTTCGAGAACGGCGAAGAAGCGGATTCGATCCTGCGGGGGTTCTCGATACATCATGTCTCCTCGGAGCACTTTGTCATTTCGAGCCCGATTCGCATGATTGGCGCTTCGCCGATTGTAGAGGAGAACACGATTATTGAAAATGTAAACCACAGTGTTGACCAGTATGGTTCGGCCATCTATTGCCAGGATTCGCAGGCGATTATCCGGAACAACGTTCTGAGCGGCAATGAACTCTGGACCGGGAGAGGCGGTGGAATCTACTGCCGGGACTCCAATCCCTCCATTCTTTCGAACAGCATCCTCGATGGCCACAGTCTCGTCGGCGGCGGAATTTACTGCAGTTCGTCATCCCCCAAGATCATGGGAAATCTCATTTCCGGCAATACGTGTGACTACTATGGCGGCGCGGGTATTTACCTCGTGTCCTCCTCCTCTCCGTTGATCTCGGGAAACACGATTGTCGGGAATACCATCGTGGAAGGTGGGGACGGAGGGGGAATCCACTGCGGATCGGGTTGTGACCCCCGGATTCTGAACAATGTGATCAGCGGAAACAACCGTGGCTACACCGATATACTCGCGCCCTGCCGGGGCGGCGGCATTTCCTGTGCCAGCGGCGCTCCGGTCATCACCGGTAACGTCATCACTGAAAACATCGTTTACACGTCCCTCGAAAAGACCGGGGGGCGGGATGCATCCGACTGCTTCGGCGCCGGCATCGCCTGTCTTGGCTCCGCCTCACCAACAATCACCAACAACGTTGTCGTCGGCAATTACCTCACCGGGTCTTCGAGTCGGAGCGGATTCGGCGGGGGGCTTTACTGCGGTCCGGATACGTCTCCGGTGGCCATCAACAATACGATTCTCAGGAATCATGGCCGCGAGCCGATGACCCATTTCGGTCTGGGCATCTACTGCGAGTCGAGCCTCGCCGTCATCGAGAACTGCATCGTCCGCGACAACCAGGGCGAGCAGATCGAGGGGTGCGAGGGGCTGGTGAGTTACTGCAATGTCGAGGGGGGGTACGCGGGGACGGGGAATATCGACGCCGACCCGCTCTTCGTCGCAGGGCCGGACGGCTGTTTCTACCTCAGCCACACCGCCACCGGTCAGGCGGCCGACAGCCCCTGTGTCGATGCGGGCAGCGGCCCGGCGGCGGCGGTCTGTTTCGCGAGCGTGGACGACACGATCTGCCTCGACGGGTTGACGACACGGATCGACCAGGTTCCGGACACCGGAATCGCCGACATGGGTTACCACCACGGTGGCGGCGTGATCATCCCCTGCCCGCCGACGGTGGGCGCGGGCCTCGACTGCGTCCCGTCGTCCGGAACCCTGCCGTTCTCCTGCGGCATGTCGGTGACCCTGGAAAACCTGTTCGACGATTACAAACGGAAGGTGGCCGTGAAACTCCACCTCACCGTGGCCGGCGGCGCGCACTACGACAACTGGCGCGGCGGGCGGGCCACCGTGGGGGCGGGGGAAGTGCTGGTCTTCCCCTGGGCCCAGGGCATCCCGCTGTTGAATTCCCTGGTCGGTGACAATCTCTTCGAACTGGCGGTGGAGGACGTGACGCCGGCGCCGTTCAATCGGCCGCCCTATCCGCCCGCGGGGGACACGGCGGCGGACAACTGCACGGTCAACGGTATTTCACCTTGAGTGGCGGTACTGTCTTGTTCCCGAAGGCCGTACGATACTATATTCAGTGGTGATACTCCGGTGCGGGCAGAGAGCCTGCGCCGGCCGATCCTGGAAAACCGGGCAGTACATCCCTCGAGAGATAAAATATCATGCGCTCCCGTGCCACGATCCGTTGCTGTTTCCTCCTCCTGCTGAGCCTGGTTGTGGCGGGGCCGCTGGCGGCCCAGACCACCTGGTACGTGGACGACGATGCGATCGGCGACCCCGGGCCGGGCGATCCCACGGTGAGCGACCAGTTCGAGGACGGCTCCGCGGCCCACCCCTTCGACGCGATCCAGGAGGGGATCGACGCCGCGGCAGAGGGCGACACGGTGCTGGTACTCGACGGCACCTATTCCGGTGCGGGCAACGCCCTCGTCGACTTCTCGGGCAAGGCGGTACTGGTGCAATCGGAGAACGGGTCGGCGTTCTGCGAGATCGACGGCGCCGGCCCCGGGATGGGGGGCGTTGTGTTCAACAGCGGCGAGGGAAACGGCTCCGTCCTCCAGGGCTTCACGATCCACGGTGTGTTCGGGACGTATCTCGACGACGCGGGGGCGGTGCGCTGCAACAATGCCTCGCCCACGATCCGGGAGAACGTCATCCGCAACAACTCCTGCGAGACTGCGGGCGGTGCGGGCATTTCCTGTGTCGACTCGGACGCGGTCATCGAGGGGAACACGATCCGCAATAATTTCGTGTTCGGGTTCGGGGGCGGCATCGCCTGTGTCAACTCGAACCCCACGATTACCGGCAACACGATCACCGACAACACCTGCACGCACAACGGCGGGGGCATCTATTGCGACGCTTCTTCGCCGCTGATCACCGGCAACACCGTCTCGGGCAACGTGTCCCTGAACCCCACTTCCGGCGGCGGCGGGATCTACTGCGGCAACGGATCGGCCCCGGCCATTGCCGGCAATACGATAACCGGGAACAAGATTCTCGAGGGCGGGAACGGCGGCGGGATCTGTTGCCTCTCGGGCAGCGATCCGCTGATCCTCGACAACGTGATCAGCGGGAACAACAAGGACATCCAGGGTATCCTCCACACCTTCGAAGGGGGCGGGATCCACTGCGCCGATTCGTCGCCGGTGATCGCCGGCAACGTCGTTTCGGAAAACAGTGTCTATGCCCACGTGAACAATGCCCGGTCGCCCAGGGCGCTGACCTGTTATGGTGCGGGCATCGCCTGCGTCGGCACGGCGTCCCCGACCATCGTCAACAACTTCATCGCCGGCAACCTGATGCGGGGGGCGACGACAACCAGTTGTTTCGGGGGCGGCATTTACTGCGGTCCGGGCACCGCCGCCGTCATCGGCAGCAGCACCATCGTGGAGAACTCCGGGGATGGCGTGATCGACGTCTTCGGTGCGGGCATCTACTGCGGGTCGGCATTGACCGTGGTGGAGAACTGTATCGTCCGGGACAACAAGGGTCTTCAGATCCAGGGCTGTGACGGGCTGGTGACCTTCTCCAACGTCGAGGGGGGATACGGCGGCACGGGGAACATCGATGCCGATCCGCTGTTCGTCGCCGGGACGGACGGGTGCTATGCCCTGGCGCAGATCGCCGCGGGGCAGCCCGTTGACAGCCCCTGCGTCGATGCCGGCAGCGGCCCGGCGGTGGGCGTCTGCTTCACGGGTCTCGGGGGAACGATCTGTCTTGACGGCCTGACGACGAGGATCGATGGTCTCGGCGATGACGGTACGGTGGACATGGGCTACCACCACGGCGGCGGCGTGACCGTGCCCTGCCCGCCGACGGTGGGCGCTTCGTTCTCCTGTCTGCCGGGTTCCGGCACCCTGCCCTTCACCACGCGGATGGAGCTGGTGCTGGAGAACCTTTTCGACGGCGAGGAACGGTCGGTGGCGGCGAGCATCGACATGACCCTTGCCGGGGGCGGGCTATTCGAAAACTGGCGGGGCGGCTGGACCAGCCTCGGGGCCGGGGCCGTCTTCCGCATGGCCTGGCCGCAGCACATTCCCCTGCTCGGCGCCCTGGCCGGGGACAACCGTTTCGACCTTGCGGTGGAGGACGTGACGCCGGCGCCCTTCAACCAGCCGCCCTGGCCGCCGGCCGGGGACACGGCCACGGACGGCTGCACCGTCACCGGCATCATGCCCTGAGCGGCTCAGCCCATCACCAGCACCTTGGCCCCGCGGATGCGCCGCTGCTTCAGTTCCACCAGGGCCAGGTTCGCCTCTTCCAGGGGATAGGTCTGGATCTCGGGGCGGATGGGGATGTCGGCGGCCAGGCGCAGGAACTCACCGACGTCCCGGCGTGCCACGTTGGCCACGCTCTTGATCTCCTTCTCCATCCAGAGGTGCTCCGGGTAGTCGAGCCGCTGCAGCTCGTCCCGATCCCCGTCCTCCTTGCGAATGGCGTTGATCACCAGCCGCCCGCCGGGGGCGAGGTTGGCCAGCGCCTCCAGCACCGGTTTCCAGGCCGGGGTGGTGTCGATCACCGCGTCCAGCTCCTCCGGTGAACGGTCGGTGGTGTCGCCGGCCCAGAAAGCGCCCAGCTCGAGGGCGAAGGCCCGTTCCTCGGGGTTGCGGGCGAAGACGTGAACCCGGGTGCCGGGGCAGAGGCGGTCCACCATCTTCAGCACGAGGTGGGCCGAGGCGCCGAAGCCGGTGAGCCCCAGGGTCTGTCCCGCCTCGAGGCCGCTGAGCCGCAGCGAGCGGTAGCCGATGGCGCCGGCGCAGAGCAGCGGGGCGGCCTCGGCGGCGGACATCATCACCGGGATGGGGTGGGCGAACTCCTCGGGCACGCGCATGTATTCGGCGTAGCCGCCGTCGGCATCGCGGCCGGTGGCCAGGAAGTTGGGGCAGAGGTTCTCGTTGCCGGAGAGGCAGTGGCGGCAGTGCCCGCAGGCGGACCAGATCCAGGCCACGCCGGCGATCTCGTCGATGCGCGAGCGGTCGGCGCCCGGGCCGGCCTCGGCGACACGGCCCACCACCTGGTGCCCGGGGGTCACCGGCAGCCGCGGCGGCGGGGTGCGCCCCTCGATCTCGTCCAGCTCGGTGTGGCAGACACCGCAGGCCGTCACCTCGAGCAGCAGCTGGCCCGGACCCGGTTCGGGCCGGGGGATTTCGGTGAGCGTGAGCGGCTCGCTGTTGCGGTCCAGGCTGCAGATCGATTCCAGTCGCATCGCTTTCATCTGCCGGTATCTCCCTCCGGGGTCGGCGTGTTGTGGTGGCCCACTGTTCTCAGAATATGGTATCGACCCGGCGGATTCAATGCTTGAATGCGGCACCCGGTGATCGTTGACAAGGGCCGTTCGATCCATCACCATTATCCCGTTCTCCGCAATTTTCTCCGGCCCGCGGGCCGTTCGGTCAAGGAGTGAGACAGATGGCATTCGACCCCGAAGACAACGGCGTGGAGCAGATCGAAATCACCGCGATGGGCCCGGAGGACAGGCCTGATGGTGCGGGGCAGCTGGTGCCGTCCCGAGAAATGTCACCGGAAAACCTGGTCGTGCTGCCCTTGACCACTCGACCCCTCTATCCCTCGATGGTGGTGCCCATCGGCTTGCCCCTGCCCCGGTATGTCGAGGCGGTGAAGCACGCCGTGGAGCAGAACCAGGGATTCATCTGCCTGCTCCTGCTCAGGGGGGATGACCCGCCGCTGGAGAATCCCCAGCTGGAGGATTTCTACACCGTCGGCGTGCTGGGCAAGGTGGTGAAGATGGGCACCGGCCAGGACGGCCAGGTGCAGGTGCTGATCAACTCCATCCGGCGCCTGGAAGTGCTGGCCATGCGGCACACCGGCAACCACATCTGGGTCAAGGTCGGCTACCCGCTGGAGCCGCGGGACCGCGGCGACGAGGAGATCCGGGCGCTCTCCCTGGCCCTGGTCCACGACATCCGCGAGATGGTGAAGAACAACCCGATCTACACCGAGGAGATCAAGCTGGTCTTCGAGCGCTTTACCATCGACGACCCCAGCCGGCTGGCCGATTTCGCGGTGACCCTCACCTCGGCGGGCCGGGAGGACCTGCAGGATATTCTCGAGACCTTCGGCATCGGCGAGCGGCTGGAAAAGTCGCTGATCCTGCTGCGCAAGGAACGCGAGGTGATGGAGCTGCAGCAGAAGATCCGCGAGCAGATCGAGGAGAAGGTGAGCAAGCAGCAGCGGGAGTTCTTCCTCCGCGAGCAGCTGAAGGCGATCAAGGGCGAACTGGGCCTGGAGAAGGACCAGAAGTCGGTGGAGGTGGAGAAGTTCCGCGAGAAAATCGAGAAGCTGGAACTTACCGAGGAGGCGCGGAAGGCCGCCGAGGAAGAGCTGGACAAGCTGTCACTCATCGAGCCCACTTCGCCGGAGTTCAACGTCTCGCGCACCTATCTCGAGTGGCTCACCTCGCTGCCCTGGGGCAACTTCTCCAGGGAGCGCTATGACCTCCGGCGGGCGCGGAAGATCCTCGACGAGGACCACTACGGCCTCGACGACGTGAAAAAGCGCATCCTCGAGTTCATCGCCGTGCGCAAGGTGAAGAAGGACACCGGCGGTTCGATCATCTGCTTCGTCGGTCCTCCGGGCGTGGGCAAGACCTCCATGGGCAAGTCCATCGCCCGCACGCTGAATCGTGAGTTCTACCGTTTCTCCCTCGGCGGAATGCGCGACGAGGCGGAGATCAAGGGCCACCGCCGCACCTACATCGGCGCCATGCCGGGCAAGCTGATCCAGGCGCTGAAGGTCACCGGCACCTCCAACCCGGTGATCATGCTCGACGAGATCGACAAGCTGGGGGCCAGTTTCCGCGGCGACCCCTCTTCGGCGCTGCTCGAGGTGCTCGACCCGGAGCAGAACTCGAGTTTCCGTGACCATTACCTCGACCTCGGCTTCGACCTCTCGAAGATCCTCTTCATCGTCACGGCCAACGTCCTGGACACCATCCCCGGGCCGCTGCTCGACCGCATGGAGGTGCTCAAGCTCTCCGGCTACATCGCCGCGGAGAAGGTGCACATCGCCCGCCGCTACCTGATCCCCAAACAGATGGTGGCCCACGGCATCACCGAGAAGAACATCCGCTTCACCGACGCGGGGCTGATGAAGATCATCACCGGCTACGCCCGCGAGGCCGGGGTGCGCAACCTCGAACGGGAGATCGCCAACGTCTGCCGCAAGGCCGCCGCCGACGTGGCCGGAGGGAAGAAGAAGCCGATCTCGGTCACGGTGAAGAACGTGGAGAAGCTGCTGGGCCAGCCCCGTTTCGAGGACAACCTGCTGATGAGGCGCATGAAGCCGGGCGTGGCCCTGGGCATGGCCTGGACCAGCATGGGCGGCAACACCCTCTACATCGAGGCCCTGGCCGTGCCCTCGAACAAGGGCGGGTTTCGTCAGACCGGTCAGCTGGGCGACGTGATGGTGGAGTCCACGGCCATCGCCTACACCCTCTGCCGCAAGCTGGTGGGCGATTACGGCGGCGAGGAGGACTTCTTCGACCAGCATGCGATCCACCTCCACGTGCCGGCCGGGGCCACGCCCAAGGACGGCCCCTCGGCGGGGATCACCATGGCCACGGCGCTGATGTCCCTGGCCCTGGGCCGCAAGGTCAAGCGCAAGCTCTCGATGACCGGCGAGCTGACCCTCACCGGCCGCGTGCTGCCGGTGGGCGGGATCAAGGAGAAGGTCATCGCCGCCCGCCGCGCCGGCGTGGAGGAGATCATCATGCCCGCGCAGAACGAACGGGACTTCGCCGAGCTGCCCAGGCACCTCAAGGAGGGGATCACCTTCCACCTGCTCGCCACCATCGACCAGGTGCTGGAGACGGCGCTGGAGGGCTGACCCTGTTCAGGCACACCCGGACATGGCCGATCCTCGCCCTGCTGCTCGCCGGGCTGCTGCTCCCGGCCTGCCGTGTGGCGGCGCCCCCGGAGGGGACCCAGGCGCAGGCCACCAGCGGGGCGGTGATCGACCTGCTGGAACTGTGCCGCCTCACCGCTCCAGGGCCGGGGCAAGGGCGCTCGGCGGGGGAGGACGTCCGGCCGGCCATCGATGACGAGACCCGGCCCGCCATGCGGGTGCCCTCCGGGGAAGGGGTTTCGGTGGTGGTGGACCTCGCCGGGGCCGGCAAAGACCCGGCGCTCCGCTTCGCCCTGGGGGTCTTGCGCCAGGGGTGGGTCGAGGGCGGCAACCCGGTCCGCTTCCGGGTCCACGCGAAAACGGACGGCCGCCTGGGACGGGACCTGGTCTTCGACACGATCCTCGACCCCGTGGGCAACGTTTACCACCGGACCTGGCAGGACCATACGGTGGACCTCTCCGCCCATGCCGGCTCCCGGGTGCAGCTGACCTTCACCACGGAAGATCTGGAACGCGACGGCCGGCATGATACCGGCGACTCCGCGGTCTGGGCCCACCCGCTGATCCACCTGGGCGGGGACGGATCGCCCGCCGGCGTGGTGCTGATCCTGGTGGACACCCTGCGCGCCGACCACCTGTCCGGGCACGGCTATCCTCTGCGCACAACGCCGCACCTCGACCGCTGGGCGGGCCGGGGAACAACCTTCGGCCAGGCGGTTTCCTCCAGTTGCTGGACCGCACCGGCGGTGGCCTCCCTCTTCACCGGACGGCACCCCTACGGCCACGGTGTGCGGACCAAGTACGCCCTGGAGCTGGGGGAGGACGCCGAAACCCTGGCCGAGCGGTTTCTCGGCCGGGGGTTCTTCACCGGGGCCATCTCCGACAACCTGCTGATCATCCCGGGCAACGGGTATGCACAGGGGTTCCAGACCTTCCTCGTCCACCCATGGGACCGGCTGGAGCGCGGTGCGCGGAACGTCAGCGATCGGGCCATCGCCTGGCTGGAGCAGAACGGGGAGCGTCCCTTTTTCCTCTACCTGCACTACATGGACCCGCACGGAAGCTACACCCCTGAGGCGCCGTATGATGCCGGCCCGCCGGAGATGCCCGGGGAGATCCGCGACTTCGTCGAGCAGGGCGACTGCGGCATGGTGACCAAGCAGATCAGGAGCGACGCGGGGTTCCGGCTTTCGGCAAAGGAGCAGCAGCGGCTCATCGACCTCTACGACGGTGAGATCGCCGCCGCCGACTTCCACATCGCCCGGGTGCTGGCCTGGCTGGAGCGGGCGGGACGACTGGACCACACCCTGGTGGTCGTGCTGGCCGACCATGGCGAGGGGTTCGGCGAGCACCAGGTCTACTCCCACGCCCACACCCTGCACGACGAGGAGGTGATGGTGCCGCTGCTGATCATTCCGCCCGCGGGAACGGAGGCGGTTCGGGGCGCCCGCCACGGCGGCGTGGTACGCATGGTGGACCTGGCGCCCACAATACTCGATCTGACCGGCCTTGCGCCGGCCGGCGATGCTGACGGGCGTTCCCTGGCCGGGATCGTCCTGGGCGGGGAGCATGGGTCCATGGCGGTGGAGGCCTATTGCGAGATGGCCCCCTGGGCCCGTCCAGGCGCCCCGCTGCAGCCGGAGAGCGCGCTCCGCACGTCGGGGATGAAGCTGATGTATCACCCCGGTCTGGACCGCTACCGCCTCTTCGATCTGCTGGCCGACCCGTACGAGCAGATCGACATTTACGATGGCGGAGCGGCCGGGACGCTGGTCACCGGGCTGGGCCGCCACCTCACCGCGGCCGCGGAGGCCGGGACGGAGAGGGGCGACCAGGTCGGCGACCTGGATGCCGGGCAGCGGGAGCGGTTGCAAGCCCTCGGATACATGGAGTGATCGGGCCCTATCCCTTTTGAATGAAACAGGATGGCGAACCGCCAGTGAGCCCGCTGGGGCACGCGGCGGAACGATGGCCGTATCAACCGATAATAATAGACAAATAATATCGATCTTATGTTATGATGGGGTCCTCTTGAGACCGAAGGCAGATGAAGAGGATGGGTGACCATGAAGAACACACCGACAGAAAAGAACCTGGTCCTGGACAACCTCTATGTCCGGGTTGAAGGGAAACGGATCGTGCGGGGCGTTTCGCTGACCGTGAGGCCCGGCGAGATCCACGCTTTGATGGGGCCCAACGGCACGGGCAAGAGCTCGCTGGCCCTGGCCCTCATGGGGCACCCGCGATACGACGACGTGGAAGGCTCGGCCCGGATCGGCGATACCGAACTGCTCGACCTGAACCCCGATGAGCGGGCCAGGGCCGGGCTGTTCCTCGCCATGCAGGCCCCGGCGGAGATCCCCGGCGTGCCCATGGCCGATTTCCTTCGCACCGCACGGCGCGAACTGGGCCTCGAGGACCTCTCGGGGATGAAGTTCAACCGGCGCATGAAGTCCGAGCTGGGGCTGATGGGCCTGGACGGGGCCTTTGCCGGGCGCTACCTCAACGAGGGGTTCTCCGGCGGCGAAAAGAAACGGGCCGAGGTGGTGCAGTTGCGCCTGCTCGAACCGAAGTTCGCCGTTCTCGACGAGATCGATTCCGGTCTGGACATCGACGCCCTGGTGGCGGTGGCCCGGGGCATCGGCGAGCTGGTGGCCGCGGGCACCGGCGTGCTGGTGATCACCCACTACCGCCGGCTGCTGGACCACCTGCCCCCGGACATGGTGCACATCATGAGCGGCGGTGAGATCGTCCGCTCCAGCCCGGGCATGGAACTGGCCAACACCCTCGAGGCCGGCGGCTACGAGGCGGTGGTGGGCCGCGAGGTGACCGCGTGATGGACAATCTGCCGAACACCGGCCGGCCTGGCGCCGGCACCCTGCCCGACACGGCGCCTCCCCCGGGGCTGGGGGACGAGTCCCGGGACGAGTACCGCTACGGTTTCCACGACCCCGAGGAATACGTCTACCGTGCCCCGCGGGGGCTGACGAAGGAGATCGTCGAGGAGATCTCGCGGCGCAAGGGCGAGCCGGCATGGATGCTGGAGAAGCGGCTGGAGGGCCTGCGGCTCTTTCAGCGCAAGCCCCTGCCGCGCTGGGGCGCCGACCTCAGCGACATCGATTTCGACCGCATCCACTACTACATCAAGCCCAGCGAGGGGGAGGAGCGCTCCTGGGACGACGTGCCGGCCAACATCAAGAAGACCTTCGACCGGCTGGGCATTCCCGAGGCGGAGAAGAAGTGGCTCGCCGGCGTGGGGGCGCAGTACGAGTCGGAGACCGTCTACCACAACCTCAAGCGGGAGTGGGTGGAGAAGGGCGTGGTCTTCACCGACATGGACACCGCGCTCCGCGAGCGGCCGGAGATCGTCAAACAGTTTTTCGGCACGATCATCCCCGCCGGGGACAACAAGTTCGCCGCGCTGAACACCGCCGTCTGGAGCGGGGGCAGCTTCGTCTACGTGCCGGCCGGGGTGACGGTGGACATCCCCCTGCAGGCCTATTTCCGCATCAACGCCCGGGACATGGGCCAGTTCGAACGGACGATGATCATCGGCGGCCCGGGGGCCACCCTGCACTACGTCGAGGGCTGCACCGCGCCGACCTACTCCAGCGACTCGCTGCACGCGGCGGTGGTGGAGGTCATCGCCCTGCCCGGTTCACGGGTGCGCTACACCACGATCCAGAACTGGTCGCACAACGTCTACAACCTGGTGACCAAGCGGGCCGCGGCCTACGAGGGCGCCACGGTGGAGTGGGTGGACGGCAACCTGGGCAGCAAGGTGACGATGAAGTACCCCTCGGTCTACCTGCTGGGCCGCGGGGCCCACGCCGAGGTGCTCTCGGTGGCCATGGCCAACGACGGGCAGTACATCGACGCCGGGGCCAAGGCGGTTCACGCCGCCCCGGACACCACCTCCTCGGTGGTCTCCAAGTCGATCAGCAAGGGCACCGGCCGCGCGGGTTACCGCGGCCTGGTCCAGGTGGAGGAGGGCGCCACCGGGGCGAAGGCCGCGGTGCGCTGCGACGCGCTGATCATGGGCGAGAAGGCGCGGAGCGACACCTATCCCTATATGGACGTGCGCGAGGAAGAGAGCAACATCGAGCACGAGGCCACGGTGAGCCGGGTGGGGGAGGAGCAGCTCTTCTACCTCACCAGCCGCGGGCTGAGCGAGGAAGAGGCGGCGCTGATGATCGTCAACGGTTTCATCGAGCCGATCGTCAAGGAGCTGCCCATGGAGTACGCGGTGGAACTGAACCGCCTGATCGAGATGGAGATGGAGGGGTCCGTTGGCTGAGCTGAAGACGAGGACGATGACCGGCAGCGCTGCGGCGGGCACCCTCGGGTCACTGGACCCGGCCCGGCTCTTCGCCGGTTTGCGGGCCGGCGGCGAGCCGCACTGGCTGCTCGAGCGGCGGGCGGCTTTCCTGCGCCGCTTTCGGGAAACCGGGTTGCCGGCCCCCTTCGAAGAGGACTGGCGGGGCACCGACCTGCGTGACTTCGGGCTGCATCGCGGCACCGAGGTGCGGGCGGGCAGTGCCGACGAGAGCCGGCTGGCCTTTTCCGCGGTGGGCCTGTCGCTGCCCGCAGTCCGGCCGGGCGGTTGTGGCGAGGCGGCCCTGGTGCCTCTCGCCGAGGCCGCGGCTCGTGATGCCGATCCACTGCGAGAGAACCTGTTCAGCGGGTTCGACCTCTTCACCGCGCCGCCGCTGGTCGCGCTCAATGCGGCCTGCCTCGACGGGGGGGCGCTGTTTCACCTGCCGCCGGACGTGGCGCTGGAGGCGCCCGCACGGATCGACTGGCAACCCGCGAACGGCCAGGCGGCGCACTTCCCGCACAACCTGGTGGTGCTCGAGGCGAACAGCCGCGGGGCGCTGGTGGAACGCTTCGGCGGCCCCGTGGAGGGCCGTGACCACGGTTTCTGCTGCGCGGTGACCGAGGTGGTGGTGGGGCCGGGGGCCAGCCTCGACCTGCTGACCCTCATCGACGAGGACCATGGCATGGGCCACGGACACACGGGGGTGGCCCGCATTGCCGCCGGGGGCCGGCTGCGCTGGTACCTCGGTTCGGTGGGCGGGCGGCTGGTCCGCGCGGACATCGAGGTCACCCTGGAGGGGCCGGGGGCGGAGAGCCGCATCATCGGCGTCGGCGTGGGCCGGGGCCAGCGGCACCTCGACACCCGTACGGTGCAGCGCCACGCCGCCCCGGACACGAAGAGCACCATCGTCTTCGGCACCCTGCTGCGCGGCTGGTCCCGTTCGATCTACCGCGGGCTGATCGCCATGGACCAGGGGGCCCGGCGGGGCGACGCCTACCAGAAGAACGACAACCTGCTGCTGGAGCGAGGACCGCTCGCCGAGGCGATCCCCAAACTGGAGATCCTCACCGACGACGTGAAGTGCAGCCACGGGTCCACCGTGGGCCGGCTGAGCGAGGAGGAGTTGTTCTACACCACGGCCCGGGGCATTCCCCGCTGGCGGGCCCGGGACCTGGTGGCCGAGGGCTTCATTCGCCGGGTGCTCTCCGGGGGCGGGGAGTGGAACCCGCTGGCCGAAGAACTGTTCGACAAGGCCCGCGGGGCGGTCATCGATGATATTCAACCTTACGACACGGCGGAACACGCCGGCGAGGAGATGGACGGGACGGACGATGAGTGATCGAGAAGACGGACGGCTGGTGGATGTTGGCGCACTGGAGGACTTCCCCCTGGGGCGGGGCAAGCGCGTGATGGTCGACGGCGGCCCGGTGGCGGTGTTCCGGCTGGGGCCGGAGCAGGTCTACGCCCTCGAGGACTGCTGCAGCCACGCCATGGCGCCGCTGCACAGCGGCGAGGTCAAGGGCACGGCGGTGGCCTGTCCGCGGCACGGGGCGCACTTCGATATTACCACCGGCGAAGTGCTGACCCTGCAGGCGGTGGCCAACGTGGTCAGCTTCCCCGTGGACGTGCGCGAGGGCCGGGTGCTGGTGAGCACCCGGGGCATGCTCGCCGAGCCGCTGTGGGCTTCGGGGCGCCGGCTGGGTGAACGGGATACTTCGGACCAGCCGATGCTGGAGCTGGTCGAAGAATGAGCCGGCACGGGAGCAGCGGCATGGGCGGCGTCGTGGCCGCCGGGACAGCGCCCCGCTCGGCGCTGGAGGGTGCGCCCCTGGTCCCGGCCACGGTCTTCCCCCTCATCGACCGCGAGCGGAAGCGCGGCCGCAGCTATCTGGACAGTGCCGCCACGACCCAGAAGCCGGAGGCGGTCATCGAGGCCGAGGCCCGCTTCTACCGTGAGACCAACGCCAATGTGCACCGCGGCATTCACCGCCTGAGCGTCGAGGCCACCGAGTGCTTCGAGTCGGTGCGTGCCTCGGCGGCGCGCTTTATCGGCGCCGCCACGCCCGAGGAGATCATCTTCACTCGCGGGGCCACCGAAGCGATCAACCTCGCCGCCCGGGGCTGGGGTGAAGCGCACCTCGGGCCCGGGGACGAAATCCTGCTCACCACGCTTGAACACCATTCCAACCTCGTGCCCTGGCAGCTGGCCGCGGCCCGCACCGGGGCGCGGGTGGTGGAACTGAAACCGGGTCCTCACGGGACGATCGATGCCGATGAGCTGGACCGTGCCATCGGCCCGCGGACCCGCCTGGTGGGCATGACCCATGTCTCGAACCTCCTCGGGGTGGTGAACGACATCCGGGCCGCCGCCGAAGCGGCGCACCGGGCGGGGGCCCTGCTGCTGGTGGACGGGGCCCAGGCGACGGGGCACATGCCCGTGGACGTCGGGGAACTGGGCTGCGACCTCTATGCCGTTTCCGGGCACAAGATGTTCGGGCCCACGGGCACCGGGTTCCTCTGGGGGCGCCGCGAGCTGCTGGAAACCTTCCAGCCGCTGCTGGCCGGCGGCGACATGATCAAGGAGGTCTTTTTTGAGCGCTCCACCTGGGCCGAACTGCCGGCGCGTCTGGAGGCCGGAACGCCGAACATCGGCGGGGTGACCGGCCTCGGCGCGGCCCTTGAATTTCTCCGCGGCGTGGGCCTGGCGCGGGTGCGCCGCCACGACCGCCACCTGGCCGGCGAGACCTTCGAGCGGCTGTCTGCCATTCCCGGGGTGGCGGTCTACGGCCCGGCCGACAGCCGGCAGCGCAGCGGCCTGGTTTCTTTCAATATCGAGGGCCTTCACGCCCACGACGTGGGCTGCGTGCTCGACGCCGAGGGCGTGTCCGTGCGCACCGGGCACATGTGTTCCCAGCCGGCGCTGCGCCACCTGGGCATCGAGAGCTGCGTACGGGCCAGCTTCTCCCTCTACAACGGCCGCGAAGACCTGGACCGCCTCGTCGCCGGCCTGGAAAAGACCATCGACTTCTTCAAGGCCCGATAAGATGGTGACAGTCACCTTCTTGCGCATGTCCTGTAATAAGAACAGTTATTGTTCCCCGGGACAGTTACCTGCGAAGAAGGGTGAACGCCGCCACGTTTCGCATTGGGCGCGTTGATGTTGTTGATCCCTTACGACGGTGACCGTCACCATTTTCAGGAGTTGAACGAATGTTGAACGCCGAAGATCACCTGGAAGGGCTTTACCGAGGTGTGATCATGGACCACTACCGGCGGCCGCGGAACCGCGGCAGCCTGGACGGCCCGGGAACCGTGGCCGAGGGCAAAAACCCGCTTTGCGGTGACTCGGTCCGCTTCGAGATGGTGGTGCAGGACGGGCTGGTGGAGAAAATCGTTTTCGACGGCCACGGCTGCGCCATCTCCATCTCCTCGGCCTCGATGCTTACTGAACTGCTGTCAGGAAAGACCGTGGACGAGGCCCGGGCCCTGATCGGCAAGGTCGCCGACTTCCTCAAGGGTGACGGGAGCGACGTGGACGAGGAGGAGCTGGGCGACGTGGCCGCCCTCGAAGGCGTGGCCAAGTTCCCGGTGCGCATCAAGTGCGCCCTGCTGCCGTTTGTCGCTGTCAGGGATGCACTGGACGGGTGAAGCCCTCCGTCATTGCGAGGAGCGGACGGAGCACGTTTTTCTGTCATCGCGAACCCCCGACCGCGGGGGCCGCTGAAGTATGTTGTAGGAACCGTTTCTGCCGTGAACGGTCAAATACCCTCGTCATTGCGAGGAGCGCCGCAGGTGCGACGAAGCAACCTCGTGACGTGGTGAAACAGCATTGTCACGAGGTCGCTTCGCTGCGCTCGCGATGACGGAGGGAGAAGGCGCTCTCCGGCCGTTGTTCCTGAAGAGTTCCCGCGGGTCAGGGGCTCGCAGTGACGATTGAAGATGCGTATTCGTATACAGGTTTGGACCAGGAATGCAGACATTTAAAGGAGCGATGACCGATGAGCGATGCGAGAACCGCCGTCGAGGAATACGACGCGATCACGAAGACCATCCAGCACTACATCGATGGTGCGAAGTCAGGCCGCGGTGAGGACATGAAGCCGGCGTTCCACGAGGACGCGACGATCTTCGGTTATGTCGGCCCCGATCTTTTCGCCGGTCCGATCAAGGGACTGTTCGAATGGCACGACCAGAACGGCCCGGCAAAAGACGCCCGGATCCGGATCGCCAGCATCGAGATCACCGGCACGGTCGCCACGGCCCGGCTGGAGATCGACAATTGGACCGGCCACCGTTTCACCGACATGTTCACCCTGCTCAAGGTCGGCGGCGAGTGGAAGGTGATGAACAAGGTCTTCCACCTGCACGGTTGAGGATGTGCAAAGTACCTGGCCCCATTTTGTTGCATGCTGTTGCGAATGAATATGAATGGGACCTGACCCCATTCGTATTCACTCCGTGCGGCCCAGCGCCAGTTTGCGCACCATCCAGATCACCGTAATCGCGGCCAGCAACAGCAGGACGATGAAGACGGCGAGCTGACCCCATTTCGGCTCCAGCCATTCAGGGAAGGTGTAGCCGGCGGCCTTGAGCGCCCCCTGCCGCACCTGGTCCCGCATCAGGGCCATGAAGACCAGGCCGGCGGCGGCCAGGCCGGTGCCGTAGAGCAGCGGCTTCATCGGTGCGTCGCTGCGGCGGATGCCCTGCACCAGCACCAGCGCGCCCAGCACGAGCACCGTGCCGAGCACGAGGGAGGCGCTGGCCAGCGGGCTGCCGCCCATGAAGCGCAGCATGGTCTCGCGCGGCAGGGCCATGAGCCACCAGAGGCCGGTGCCGATATTGACCACCGTCGAGGCGAGGAACCAGTGGCTGCCCAGCCGCACGGCGTAGCGGCCGGTTTCCTCGTCGTCACGAAGACGGCGGGCGCCATAGAGGGCGATGACCAGGCCGGTCACCGCGAGGGCGCCGAAGACCATGTGCAGCCAGCGCGGGACCAGCGCCGGGTCGGCGAAGGGGTAGGCCGTGCCCGTGGCCGAGGCTCCGTGCATCTCCGCGAAACGCTCCGGCGCGATCATCAGGCTCATGTTGCCGGTGTAGATGAAGGCGATGGCGAGAAAAATCAGGGCGATGAGCCCGGTGACCAGGGGCCGTGTCCCGCCCAGCCGCCGGCCCTTGAACGACACGAGGTAGGTGCCGTAGTAGGCGATGATGAGCAGCGGGATCACGCTGATCCAGTACCAGGCCATGAGCACCGAGGCGCTGAAGAAGAGACGCCCGAAGAGCACCTGGGTCAGCAACAGGGGCGCCACGCCGAAACTCACTGCCGCCGCCACCATCGGGGGCATGCCTTTGGCCAGGAAGTCGCGCAGCTCCTGCCGCGGGCGGTCCTCGCCACGGCCGAGAAAGAGCGAGACGATCGAGCCGCCGAGGATGAAGTTCATCGGCAGCAGGTGGAGGATGAAGGTCAGCACGAGCAGGAACCAGACCAGACTCGTGGGGGCCGGGAGCGGCAACGGGTCGGGGTGGGGAATGATCACGCTCATCAGGATGTCCATCACTCCACCTCCTTTCCGCCGCTTCCCGCGAGGTGCGCGGCCAGGGCCCTCCGCTCGTCATCGGTGCCCTCGAAGGGGAACATCTCGTCGCTGATATCTTCGAGCATGCCGATGATCTCGTAGATGTCCTCCTCGGTGCTGCCCTCGGCAAAGGCGGCGAGGTCCATCTCGGTGTCCGGTTCGTGGCAGATGGCGCAGTGCTCCTCGAAAAGGGCCGCGCCGTCGGGGCCGGGCGCCGGTGCTTCGCTTCCCGCGAGGTGCGCGGCCAGGGCCCTCCGCTCATCGTCGGTGCCCTCGAAGGGGAACATCTCGTCGCTGATATCCTCGAGCATGCCGATGATCTCGTAGATGTCCTCCTCGGTGCTGCCCTCGGCGAAGGCGGCAAGGTCCATCTCGGTGTCCGGCTCGTGGCAGATGGCGCAGTGCTCTTCGAAGAGGGCCGCGCCGTCGATGGTGGTGGCCGGGGCCGCTTCCGCCCCGGCCTGTGCGTCACCGCCCAAACGGGCGAGATAGACGGCCAGGGCCCGTTTCTCCGCCTCCGTGCCGGTGAACGGCGGCATGCGGTAGCCGCGCCGGGTCTTCAGCCTCAAGTGGGGATCGTCCCATTCCGCCGGATTGCCCTCGGCGTCCACCGGCAGGGCCAGGGTGCCGAGCATGTTGACCAGTCCGGCCGTGGACAGGCCCTGCACCTGCGGGCGCACCGCCAGGTAGCCGTCGATGGAGTGGCAGCTGAAACAGAGTTGACGGAAGAGCCGTTCGCCGGCCGCGGCCAGCACCTCGCCCCGTTCCTCCGGGGCGAGGGCCGGGTCGGGGCCGGCCTGGGGGTCAAATCCCGGCGGCGCCCCGTTCCAGAGCGAGGCGGTGAGCACGCCGGTTTCATTCAGTACGGGCAGCGCGTAACGGTCCTCTGCCTGCAGCGGCACGCCGCGGGCCGCGGGCAGCCGAACACTGTTGACAAACATGTAGCGGCCGATGACGTAGGGCTTGCGCAGGTCCTCGCGCACCCATTCGCCGCCGGCAAAGGCCAGCTGGGCCAGCACGAGCAGCAGCGCCGCGCTGATCAGCCCGTAGCGGGCCGGGCGAAGTACGGCGATGTAGAGCAGGAGCAGCGCCGCGGCCGCCGAGGCCCAGATGGCGATCGCCGCCCCGTTCTGCAGGATGGGATATCCCGAACCGCTGCCGCCGCCGAAGATCGAGGCGATGATCGCCCCCACGCTTTCACCCCCGGCGCCGAAGATCCGTCCGGCGGGGATGCCGGTATTGATCGTGCTCTGCAGGTACCAGACCAGCGAGAGAGGGATGGCCACGACCATGGGCAGCACCCACCTGAGCCCGGCCCAGCGGGCCATGCGCTGTTTGAATGCCGTGTCCGCCGAGCGGGCGTTGGTCAGCAGGGCGTAGGCCCCGGCCAGCCCGATGGCGACGAACGTCCGTGCCACCAGGGAGGGCCAGTAGGTGGGGTTGAAGATTCCGTCGAGGAAGCCCCGGGTGGTGACCCAGTCCCCCGGCGTCAGCTGGAAGGTGATGATGCCGTTGATGATCGCCAGGCTCATCCAGGCGGCGACGAAGTAGATCCAGCCCACCGCCTCGTGGGTTTTCGCCTCCAACCGGTCCCACCCGTAGTAGTAGACCATGGCCGCCGCCACTTCGATGAGGAAGAAGGTCCATTCCATGGCCCAGCCCCAGACGAAAGTGTTGATCAGTGCCGAGGTGCCCGAAGGGTGGACCAGTCCGATGGCGAACCAGATGCCCACGCCGGTGATCGCCCCCAGGACCAGGGTGACGAGCATGAAGAAGCGCGTGTGCCGCCGGGTGTAGTCGAGCAATGCCTGGTCGCCGTCACGTCTGGCCTTCCGCTCGGAGAGAACCAGGAACAGGCCCCCGCCCACAGCGAAGTGGGCGATAAAGACGTGGAACACGGAGATGAAGGCGATGATCAGGCCGGAAGCCGGCTGATCCCAGATGGGGTAATTCATACCACGACCTCCATGTGCAGATAGTCTGAATTCACCTGAATATATCCTTCAATCGTGGGGTTCGTCCAGTGGGACGGCGGTTGACCGGCCCCGGAGCCCGGTCTACTATGGTAGTGTTACGTTTTTATTATAAGTACTAAGACTTGGAGACGACGAGATGGACAGAGATCACTTTTCCGCCATTGCCGTATCTGCGCTCCTGTTGTCGGCCTTCCTTTTCGTCACGCCGGCGGCGGCTCACCGCGTGCACCACGAGGTGGGCCGGGCCGAGGCCGTGGTGGTGACCCTGGCGTACGGGGACGGATCGCCACTGGCCGGTGACCGCTACGAGATCCGCGTGGCGGGCGAGGAGCAGGCCTGGCAGACCGGTCATACCGATGCCGCCGGTCGTATCGTTTTTCTCCCCGACCGCGACGCCGAATGGCGGGTTCGGGTCTTTTCCGAGGATGGCCACGGTGCCGATTTCACGCTGCGGGCCGGCCCCTCACCAGCGGAGGTTCCCGCCGAAGAGGCGCCGCTGGCGGAGGAACCGGTGGACGAGCCCGTCCGGGCGGACACCGTGACGCCCGAAGTTGTCGAGGCCGAGAAGCAGGAACTGGTGGAGCGGTTTGCCGGGCCGGTGCTCGGCGTGGGTATCATCCTCTCCATCTTCGGGGTCTTTGCCCTCTTCGTCCGGCGTCGTACGTAACCCCCAACAGCCTGCCAGGCAGGAGAGCGCCAGGTGCACATTCCCGACGGTTTCATCTCGCCGAAGATGTACCTGCCGCTCTACGCGGTGGCAGCGGGGTGCTGGGCCTGGGCCATCCGGCGGTTGCGCCGCACCCTTGACGAGCGGACCATCCCCTGGCTGGCCGTGCTCGCCGCGTTGAGTTTCATCCTGATGATGGTCACCATCCCCCTGCCCGGCGGCAGTTCGGTGCACGCCACCGGGATCTGCCTCCTGGCGGTGGTCTTCGGGGTCTGGCCGGCCTTTCTCGCCATCTCGCTGGTGCTGCTGATCCAGGCCCTGCTCTTCGGCACCGGCGGGATCACGTCGCTGCCACTCAATGCCCTGGCCATGGGGCTGGTCGGGGGCGCCATTGCCGCGGGCGTGTTCCGCACCCTGAAAGGGTGGAACGAGACGGCGGCGCTGGCGGCGGCGGCGTGGCTCTCGGTGATGGTGCCGGCGTTCCTCGTGGCCCTGGCCCTGGGCCTGCAGCCGCTGATCGCCAGCGCCGAGGACGGCACACCGCTCTTTTTCCCCTTCGGCGTCGAGGTGACCCTGCCGGCGCTGCTCCTGCCCCACGCCCTGCTCGGCGTGGGCGAGGGGCTGCTCACCGTGCTGGTCTACCGACTGGTCCGGGATTTGCGCCGGGAAGGAGGAGCGGCATGAGTGACCGGTTGATGCTGCTGACCTATCTCGCAGGCGTGCTGCTGGCCACCTCGCTGCACGACCTGCGGGTTCTCGGCGCCGGGCTGCTCCTGACGGCGGCCCTCTGCGGCCGTGCCCTGCCGCGTGTCCTCCGGCGGGCGGTGCTCGCCATCCTGCTCTTCAACAGCGTGGTCACCGTCTCCTACGTTGCCCTCTCGCTCTGGCAGGGGACGTTCTCCCCCCGCTACGTGCTGCTGGTCAACCTGCGCGTGCTGTTGCTCGCCACGATGACCTTCCTCCTCGCCGAACGGTTCAATCCCTTCCGCGCCTTTGCCTTTTCGCCATCGCTGCTCTTTCTCACCTCGCTCTGCTACAGCCAGGTGCTCACCCTGCGCCGCCTCTTCGGCGAGTTCCGCCACGCCTTCCGCAGCCGCAGCATCGTGCGGCCGGGCCTGCGCGACCTCTACCGCCACGGTGCGGCCACGGCGGCCTTTTTCATGCGCAAGTCGGTGAGCGATGCCGGCGAGATCGCCCGGGCGATGACTTCCAGGGGGTTCTTCAATGATTGAACTGGAACGGGTGGGGTACGCGTATGGCGGCCGCACGGTGCTCGACGAGCTCTCCTTCTCCATGGCCCCCGGGGAGAAGACCGTCCTGCTCGGGGTCAACGGCAGCGGCAAGTCGACGCTGCTCAAGATTCTCAACGGCCTGATCTTTCCCTGCCGCGGCCGCTGGCGCTACAAGGGCCGGGAGATCACTGCCCGGTTGCTCAAGGACCGGGACTTCAGCCGCACGTTCCGCCGCCAGGTGGTGCTGCTCTTCCAGAGTCCCGAGGCGATGATCTTCAACCCCACCGTATTCGACGAGATCGCCTTCGGACCGCGCCAGCTGGGCCTGGAGGACGTGGACGACCGGGTGCGCCACTGGGCCGGCCGGGTGGGCGTGGACGCATTTCTCGATCGGCCGCCCTTCGACCTCAGCGGCGGCGAGAAGCAGAAGGTCTGTCTCGCCGCCCTGCTCGTGCTCGAGCCCGAGCTGCTGCTGCTCGACGAGCCGACGGCCAACCTCGACCCGCGAAGCACCGGCTGGCTGGTGGACTTCCTCCAGGACCTCCCGGTGACGACCCTGGTCACGACCCACAACCTGAGCCTCGGCGCCGAGCTGGGGGAGCGGACGCTGGTGCTCTCTGAAGAGCACCGTCTGATCTACGACGGGCGGATCGACGACCTGCTGGGCGACCGGGAAAAGCTGATCGAGGCCAACCTGGTGCACCGCCACCGGCACAGGCATGACGGCACCGAGCATCGCCATTACCACGTGCACCAGTGGAAGTGAGGCACGAATGCGCGCGTTTCTGATCCTCATCCCCATCGGCATCTTCTTCCTCATGCACCTCGGCGTGGCCTGGCGCCTCTGTGCCGTGCTCGAGCAGGCCTTCCGCTGGAAGCCGCTGCTGCTCTGGTTCGCCGCCATGGTGCTCAACGTGGTGCTGGTGATGGCCGTGACCATGCGCGGCGGCTGGAATCCGCTGGTCCGCGCCTGGCGCGTGGTCACCGAGACCTACCTCGGGCTGCTCTTCATCCTCCTCTCCATCCTCCTCTGCTGGGCCATCGTCCAGGGAGCGGCCATTCTGTTCCGCAAGCCGGTGCCCGGCCCGGTCTCTCGCTGGGTGGTCTTCGGCGCGTTCGCGATCTACACCATCGCCGCGCTGGCCAACGCCATGACCGTGAGGCTGAAGACCCTGGAGCTGACCTCGCCGAAGCTGGACGCCCCGCTGACCCTGGTGCAGATGAGCGATCTGCACCTTGGCCCGGTGCACGGCGCGGCATACGTCGACCGGCTGGTGAAACTGGCCAACGCGGCGCAGCCCGACCTGGTGCTCGTCACCGGCGACCTGCTGGAGCGGGGCGTGCGGCCCGACGACCTGCGGGGGTTCCACGGCCTCGACGCGCCGGCCTACCTTGTCTGGGGCAACCACGACAAGTTTTTCCACCGCCGGCAGGCCCTGGAGCTCCTGGCCGCCACACCGCTGATCCTGCTCGAGGACGAGGTGGTGCTGGCCGACGGTCGTGTGCAGTTGGCGGGCCTCGATTACCCGGGGTTCGAGGGTGAGCGGAAGCAGGGGGAGGCTCTGGAGAAACTGTCCCTGGGTGACGGCCGGTTCACCGTGCTGCTCTCCCACTCGCCGATGGATTTTGCGCTCTGGGACCAGACCCCGGTGGACCTGCAGCTGGCCGGGCACACCCACGCGGGCCAGATCGTGCCCTTCAACCTGGTGGTACGGCTGCGCTACCGGCTGTTGCACGGGCTCTACCGCCGCGGGGACAAGGCGACCTACGTCTCGCCGGGCACCGGCACCTGGGGGCCGCCGCTCCGGCTGGGCACGCGCAACGAAGTGACCTGCATCCGCATCCTGCCCGAAGGGAGGGAACCGTGAACAAGCCGCATGATTCCGCCATCCGTTTCAGTGTCTCCCTGCCCGGAAAGCTGCTCGGCGAGCTGGACCGCCGGGTGGTCAGCCGGGGCTATGCCTCGCGGAGCGAGCTGGTCCGCGACCTGATCCGGGAGAAGATCGTCGAGGAGAAGTGGGAGGATGACGGCGAGGACGTGGTGGGCGTGCTGGTCATCGTCTTCGACCACCACCAGAAGGACCTGGCGGAGAAGATCATCAACGCCCAGCACTGCCGCTACGTGAACATCCTCTGTTCGACCCACGTGCACATGGACCACCACAACTGCCTGGAGACGATCATCATCAAGGGCCGCCCGCCGGAGATCGAGAAGATCGCCATCGAAATCGGCGGCCTGCGCGGTGTCCGCTTCGCCCGACTCACCAGGGCCTCGAAAGTGGAGATCTGAACGAATTCGACCATGCCTGAAACGAAAATGTGTTTCTTGTAATTCTCAAAATCTCCAAACAAATAAATATCTTCAAATTTATGCATGCCGTGCCGATACGTTACCCACGGGGTATGTTGCAAAGTGCTGCTGATCAATGCTTTCAACCTTGCCTCCGGCCATGGACACCTTTGGTGGAACCGTAGCGCCATAGGGGTAAAGCAATGTCGTCTGGGGGCTATATCGAGTTTGAAGAGACCCGAAGTGACCGGTTTTCGGACGACCACGGAAACTGCTGGCCGGTCATCGGCGAGGACGAGGACGAACGGATCGCCCTGCTCGACAGCCTTGGTGAAGGGGTGGGGATCGTTGATCTGGAGGAGATCTTCATCTTTGCCAACCGGGCGGCGCACCGGATCTTCGGTGTCGAGGAGGGAACGCTCCCCGGACGGGACCTGAAGAATTTCATCTCCCCGGAGTGCCTGGCCGAGATCGAACGGCAGACCACAAGCCGCAGGCAGGGCGAAACGGCGAGTTACGAGGTGGAGATCATCCGCCCCGACGGCGATCGGGCCTCGCTGCTGGTCACCGCCACACCGCGGCGCGACCGGACCGGCGTGGTCACCGGAACCCTGGGCATCTTCCGCGACATGACCGACCGCCTCCACGCCGAAGAGGAGAAGCGGCAGCTCGAGGCTCAGCTGGTCCAGACGAGCAAGATGCAGGCCATTGGCACCCTCTCCGGCGGCATCGCCCACGACTTCAACAACATCCTCTCCGCGATCATCGGCTACACCCAGCTGGCCCTGGATCATGCCGTGGAGGGTTCCCTGCAGCGGAGCAACCTCGAGGAGGTGCTGCTGGCCAGCCGGCGGGCCACCGACCTGGTGCACCAGATCCTCACCTTTGCCCGTCGTATGGACCAGGGCCTCGAGCCGATCGATATCGCCCCGGTGATCAAGGAGGCCATGCGGCTCATCCGTTCCAGCCTGCCCTCGTCGATCACCATCGAACAGCGTATCGATGCCGGGGGCGAACTGGTGCTGGCCAATCCGACGCAGGTACACCAGATCGTGATGAACCTCTGCACCAATGCGGCCCACGCGATGAACATGGGCCACGGCGTGCTCCGCGTGCTGCTGGACAAGATCGACCTGGTGGCGCCGTCGCCGATGATGGTCAAGGGCGGCGGCCCCGGTCCCTACCTGCGCCTGCAGGTCAGCGACACCGGCGTGGGCATGGAGCCGGAAATGCTCGACTCGATCTTCGACCCCTACTTCACCACCAGGGAGCCGGGGGAAGGCACCGGACTGGGGTTGTCGGTGGTGCTGGGAATCGTCCAGACCTGCAAGGGTGACCTGGGGGTGGTGTCGAAACCGGGACAGGGGTCCACGTTCACGGTTCTGCTGCCGGTGACCGAGAAGCCCGAAGTGGAGCGTTCCGAGGAGACATGGCAAACCCTCGAGGGCTGCGAACGGGTGCTGTTCGTCGATGATGAACCGAGCCTGGTGGAGCTGGGCGAGACGGTCCTCGCCCACCTGGGATACCGGGTGACCGGCAGCGCCTCGAGCCGGGAAGCCCTGGAGCTCGTGCGCGCCGATCCCGCCGCTTTCGACCTGGTGGTCACCGACCTGACCATGCCGGGGATGAAGGGCGATGAACTGGCCCGGCAGATCTGGCAGCTCAGGCCGGACCTGCCGGTGGTGCTCAGCACCGGTTATGACGG
>Ga0180429_10000366_pt1 | contig 40283 bp, 36 predicted proteins | sample SS_ome_FD_132428 | JGI IMG/M metagenome (GOLD analysis project Ga0180429, IMG submission 132428) | Hypersaline lake sediment archaeal communities from the Salton Sea, California, USA - SS_1_S_1 metaG | ecosystem: Environmental > Aquatic > Non-marine Saline and Alkaline > Hypersaline > Sediment ...
CGTGGCGATGCGCGCGCTGGCGGCCAACCCCGAGCTGGCCCGCGTGGTCGGCATGGATGCCGACCGCGTGGTCCTCTATACGTTTCTCGTGGGCAGCGCGCTCTGCGGGGCGGCCGGCGTGCTCATCTCCCTCGACATCGACATGACGCCCACCATGGGGCTGAGTGCCCTGCTGATGGGCGTCGTCGCGGCGATCGCGGGCGGGATCGGCTCGCTTCCCGGCGCGGCGCTCGGCGCGCTGCTGCTGGCCCTGGCCCAGCACCTCGGGGTCTGGAAGATCCCCAGCCAGTGGCAGGACGCCATCGCCTTCGCCGTGCTTTTAGTCTTCCTCGTCTTCAGGCCCGCCGGCGTCTTCGGCGCGCGCCTCAGGAAGGTGCGCGTATGACGGGGGGCCGGCGGTGACCTATCTGCTACACATCGCGGTGATCCTGGGCATCTACGTGATCCTGGCGCTGTCGCTCAACCTGATCGCGGGCTACGCGGGCCTGCTCAGCATCGCCCACGCCGCGTTCTACGGCATCGGCGCCTACTGCGCGGCACTGCTGGCCCTGAATGTGCACTGGCCGTTCTGGGTCACCATTCCGCTGGGGATGCTGGCCGCCGCACTGGTGGGCATCGTCGTCGCCTGGCCGGGGCTTAGGGTTCACGATGACTACTTCGTGGTCGCCAGCTTCGGCTTCCAGGTGATCATCTTCTCCGTGATGAACAACTGGGTGGGCCTGACGCGCGGGCCGCTGGGCCTGCCCGGCATCCCCCAGCCCGAGGCCTTTGGCGGCAAGATCAACGCGCACTGGGAATTCATCGCGCTCGTCTGGCTGCTGGCGCTGATCACGTTCCTGGTCTGCTGGCGGCTGGTGCATTCGCCCTACGGCCGCGCGCTGAAGGCGATCCGCGAGGACGAGATCTTCGCCAGCTCGCTGGGCAAGAGCGTCACCTACTTCAAGCTGAGCGTGTTCGCCATCGGCGCGGCGCTGGCGGCGATCGCCGGCGCCTGCTACGCCTACTACATCACCTTCATCGACCCCACCAGCTTCACCATCGCCGAGTCGATCTTTTTGATCAGCATCGTGATCATCGGGGGGCTGGGCAACCTCTGGGGCGCGGCTCTCGGCGCGGTGATTCTGGTGGTGCTGCCCGAGCTGCTGCGCTTCATCGGCATCAGCCAGACCTACGTGGCCAACATCCGCCAGATCGTCTACGGCGCGCTGCTGGTGGTGATGATGTTTGTGCGCCCGCAGGGGCTGATCGGCGAGTACGCCCTGGGGCGCCGGAGTGAGGCGTTTCCCGCCGAGCAGGAAGGCGAAGCCGCGGAGGCCGAGGCATGAGCGCAGCGCCGCTGACCGCGACAACCGCGCTGCGCACGCGCGGGCTGAGCAAGCGCTTCGACGGGGTGGTGGCGCTCGACAGCTTCGATCTGGAGGTCGCGCGCGGGGAGATCGTGGCGCTGATCGGGCCCAACGGCGCGGGCAAGACCACCCTGTTCAACGTGCTGACCGGCTTCCTCAGGGCCGACGCGGGCGGCTTCGAGCTCGGCGGCCGCCGCTTTACGCGCACCGTCCCGCACCAGCTGCTCCGGCACGGGGTGGCGCGCACCTTCCAGGACCTGCGCCTGATCGGGGGCTTAAGCGCCCTGGACAACGTGCTGCTGGCATGTCCGCACCAGCGCGGCGAAAGCCTGTGGCGGCTGGCGGCCGCGCCCCGCGCCATTGCCGCCCAGGAGCGCGAGGGCCGCGAGTTGGCCCATCAGCTGCTCGGGCGAGTGGGGCTCGAGGCCAAGGCCGGCGACCTGGCGCGGCAGCTGAGCTACGGCCAGCAGAAGCTGCTGACGATGGCCTGCGCGCTGGCCACCGGGGCCGGCCTGCTGCTGCTCGACGAGCCGGTGGCCGGGGTGCATCCGCGGATCATCGAGCGCATCCTGGCGCTGGTGCGCGAGCTGGCCGCGGAGGGGCGGACGGCAGTGCTGATCGAGCACAACGTCGAGGCGGTGCGACGGGTGGCCGGCCGGCTGGTGTTCATGGACCAGGGTCGCAAGGTGGCGGAGGGCGCGCCGGAGCAGGTGCTCAGCGACGAGCGCGTGCTGGAGGCCTACCTGAAATGAGCGCGTCAGCGGATAAACAGCAAGCGGCGCTGGAGGTAGCGGGGCTGGCCGCCGGCTACCGCAACCGGCGGGTGCTGGCGGACGTGTCGCTTGAGGTGGCGGGCGGGGAGATCGTGGCGCTGATCGGGCCCAACGGCGCGGGCAAGTCCACCCTGCTCAAGGCGGTCTTCGGCCTCTGCCGCGTGTTCAGCGGGCGCGTATCGCTGGGGGGCGAGGATGTCACGCGGCTGGCGGCGCATCGCAAGGCGGCCCGCGGGCTGGTCCTGTTGCCCCAGGGCAACCGCGCCTTCGCCGAGCTGACCGTCATGGAGAACCTGCAGCTGGGCGGCTACATCCTGCCCCGGCCCGAGGCGCGGCGGCGGATCGACGAGGTGCTGCCGCTGTTCCCGGCGCTGAGCGGCGCGCTCAATCGCCCGGCCCACACGCTGTCCGGCGGGGAGCGCCAGCTGCTGGCATTCGCCCGCGCGCTGATCCTCAGGCCGCGCGTGCTGCTGCTCGACGAGCCGTCGGTGGGGCTCTCGCCGGGGCTGGTCAGCGACGTGATGGAGCACATCGCAGACATTCGCGCACGGCTGGGCTGCGCGATCGTGGTGGTCGAGCAGAAGGTGGAGCAGGCGCTGGGCATCGCGGACCGAGTGGTGGCGATGAACATGGGGCGCATCAGCTTCGACGGCAGCCCGGACGAGGCCCGCAAAGAGGCCGCGCGGCTGTTCCTGACCTGACCGCGGTGACGGGCTGCGATTCCGCGCTGCGATAATGCCGCCGCTCGCCGTGTAGCAGGTAGCATGCCGCAAAGCACACGGACGATTGGCGATATGGTGGAGCCGTGCTGCGACGACAGCCGTGGTCTGGGGGCCTGAACGTGAACATCTTCGTGTTGGACCGCGATCCCGGGCGAGCGGCCCGCTACCACTGCGACAAGCACGTGGTCAGGATGGTGCTGGAGACGGCTCAGCTGCTCAGCACCGCGCTGTGGGCTGTCGATGAGCCGTCGGCGCGGCGGCTTGAGCGCAAGGGTCTGATCTACCGGCCCACTCACCGGCGGCACCCCTGCGCGCTGTGGACCGCGCAGTGCCCGGGCAACTACCGCTGGCTGGCGCGGCTCGGCATGGCGCTGGTAGCGGAGTATCAATACCGCTACGAGGCCCGGCACCATCGCAGCGCGCCCGTGATCGAGTACTGCGCGGACAGCGGGATGGATCTGATCTGCCGGGCGCAGCGTGACACGGGCGGACGAAGGCGGCGCACCCCGTTCGCACTGGCGATGCCGGGAGAGTACAAGTCGGCGGATGCGGTGGCGTCATACCGCCGCTACTACCTGGCGGAGAAGGCGCCGTTCTGTCGCTGGACCAGGCGTCGCGTTCCCCGCTGGTTCAGCGAGGGCCTCTGTGACTAGCCTGACACGGTTGCGATAACGCGGCCGGGCGCCCAGGTATTACCTCGAAGGATGCAGGCGTACTCACGATACTTCGCCCTGATCGCCGCGGCGCTGACGCTGGGCGGCATCCTGGTGGTGATCATGTCAGTCAATCAGGCAGATACCAGTGCACGGGCCGCGACCGAGGCCGCGCCGATCCCGGCCGGTACGCCGCCCATCGATGCCGCGGCGCCGGTGGAGCTTGAGACGGCGACCTTCGCCCTCGGCTGATTCTGGGGTCCCGACTCCCAGTTCGGGAGCATCCCCGGCGTCATCCGCACGCGGGTGGGCTACAGCGGGGGCACGCTCGAGAACCCGACGTACTACAAACTCGGCGATCACACCGAAACGATCGAGATCGACTTCGATCCGCGCCGGGTCAGCTATGAAGGGCTGCTGGAGGTTTTCTGGCGCGGGCATAACCCGCACGCGGCACCGTTCAGCATCCAGTACAAGTCAGCCGTCTTCTTCCACGGTGCGGAGCAGGAGCGCCTGGCGCGCGAGTCCGCGGCGCGGATTGCGTCGGAGAGCGGTAGCGAGGTGACGACCGAGATTCTGCCGGCATCGCGCTTCTATCGCGCCGAGGACTACCACCAGAAGTACTACCTGCGCAACAACGGGCTGCTGCTCGGCGAGCTGGCGCGCTACTACGCCGGCCGCCCGAAGGAGTTCACCGACTCCACGCTGGCGGCGCGGCTGAACGGCTATGCCGGCCACTACGGCAGCGCGGAGCAACTGACCAGCGAGCTGGACGCCTACGGCCTGAGCCAGGCCGCCCGCGATCACCTGCTGTCGATCGCCCCGTCGCTGAGCAGCGAAGCGGCCTTCGCCTGCGGACTCGGGAAGTAGCGGCACGGCCCGCTGTGCCGCTGCCACTATCGGCCCGCTGCTGAAACTTCAGCCCCGCAAACCGTCTCCAAGACCGGTTCTGTCAACCGGTATTGTTGAGGCGACGGAGCCCAGGGAAACCAGGGAGGTGCTCCGATGACCGAGCGACGACATGACGAGTGTTTCGGCAGTGCAATCCTCAGGCTGCTCCTGCCAGCCGTCTTGGCGCTGGGCGTGGCCGCCGCATCTGGCTGCGGCGGCTCCGCGGCCGTCACCCAGCCCGCTCCCGGCGGCGAGGAGCCCGATCCGGGGGCGCAGCAGCCTGAGCCGGCCACCGAAGTACCCGAGTCACCGACCGCGGTGGGGGCCTGCGTCTTGTACGCACCGCTGTCGAACACCGCCACCTATCTGATCGACCTGGCGGGCGACGAGGTGCACAGCTGGCCGAGCGCCTACGCGCCCGGTAATGCCGTTTACCTGATGGAGGACGGCAGATTGCTGCGGACCTGCAACGTCGGCAATCCGCTGTTTGCCGGCGGCGGCACCGGCGGCCGAATCGAGGAGTATGACTGGGACGGCAACCTGACCTGGGAATTCGACCTGAGCAATGACCGCCTCTGCCAGCACCACGACATCGAGCCACTGCCGAGCGGCAACGTGCTGGTCCTGGCCTGGGAGCGCTTCCTGGCCTCGGCGGCGGTCGCGGCAGGACGCGACCCGGCACTGATCGATGACGGCGAGCTGTGGGCGACCTGCATTCTGGAGGTCGAGCCCCGGCGTCCCAGCGGTGGCAGCATCGTCTGGGAGTGGCATCTCTGGGATCACCTGATCCAGGACCTCGACCCGCTGCGCGCCAACTACGGCGACGTGGCGGCGCATCCCGAACTGGTCGATCTGAACTTCGCCCAAGGCGGCCACAAGGACTGGACGCATGGCAACGCCGTGGACTTTAGCGCGGATCTTGACCAGATCGCGCTGAGCATCCACAACTTCGGCGAGCTGTGGATCATCGATCATTCCACTACCACCGCTGAAGCAGCCGGCCACGGCGGCGGCGACCAGGGCCGGGGCGGTGATCTGCTCTATCGCTGGGGCAACCCGCGCGCCTGGCGCGCGGGCGACGCGTCCGACCAGCAGCTGTTCGGCCAGCACGACGTCCAGTGGATTTCCGCGGGCCTCAGCGGCGCCGGCAACATGCTGATCTACAACAACGGTATGGGTCGCCCCGACGGCGAATACTCCAGCATCCTGGAGATAGCTGCACCCGTTGGCGCGGACGGCAGCTATGCGCTGACAGCCGGCGGCTACGGTCCTATGGCGCCGGCCTGGGAGTACGTGGCGGACCCGCCGGAGTCGTTCTACAGCCATCACATCTCGGGTGTCCAACGGCTTGAGAGCGGCAACACGCTGATCTGCTGCGGGGCCGACGGCTGGTTCTTCGAGGTCACGCCCGCGGGGCAGATCGTCTGGGAGTACATGAATCCGCACGCCGATTCCGCCGCGGTGGGCAACTCCGTCTTCCGCGCCACGCGCTACGAAGCTGACTACCCGGGTCTGGCTGACCTGAATTGACGGCTACGCTGAGTGGACCCGCGGGCGGCCGACTGATCAATCACTCTCTTCCTGATGGGCTTGCAGGGCGGCGCGGTTGCGTGCCGCCTCGCCCAGCATCTTGCGCACCTCTTCAAGCCTGAAGGTCGCCGTGTCCGGGCGCTCACAGCAGCAGGCTTCCAGCGCGGCGCCGAGGAAGTTCCAGGCGGAGCGCAGTTGCGCGGTGGCCAGATCGCGAACCGGACTGCGCCACCGCGCGTCGGGCCCCTGCTGCACCTTCACTTCCTGCACGGGCTGATCCCAGTCCTGGATCCGTGCGGCCAGTTCCCGCTGCGCGTCTCTGACGAACGGTGCGGCATCATCGGGATAGCCCATGGCGATCGTATCCAGCGCGGTGTCGAGCAACTCGATTATCTTCTGCATGCCGCGTCTCAGCCGGGCCCCGTCGCAGGTTCAAGCGAGCATATGCCCTTAATGCCCGGCAGAATCCCTTCAGTCATTGTACCGCCGGATGAGCACTCACGCTTGTCATAAGTGCTGTTCGGTGCCGTCGGCAACCCCATTCGGTCGGACAGAGAGCCGCGCGGAATCGTGGCCGGATTGGATCAGGTAGAATTGACCTGGGGTGAGGCTTGAGCCTGGGCGGCGCCAGCAGCAGTATGTCAGCGTAGAAGTGCGGTGATCGTACACGGTAGTGACGCGGCAGCGGTCAGCTCTCCCTGCCGGTTGCTGGGAGCCGACCGTTGCCCTGCGGCTCTGGAGCTTCAGGCACGGTATACTGGGACGTCTGCTACTTAGGAGGCAGCCATGTGGCGTCCATCAGCCATTTCCTGCGTCAGTTGCGTCCTGCTCACAGCCGTGCTGGCCGTGCACTCCTCCTGCTCCTCCGGCACCCCGATGTCCACGCTGCCGCTACCTCGCGGGGGCCAGCCACCTGCAGCGGCAACAGGTTGGCCACTCGTGCTGGCTGTCGGGATGCAGCCGCAAGCCCCGCTGGAGCCCATGTTCAAAGCGGCGAGCATCATATCTCCGCAGCAGGTCTTGCAGGCGATTCCCGTGCCTCACGCAGTCTCAGTATCCGAGGGGTTCATTGTCCACCAGGGCAGCGACTTCCTGGGCGGCTATGAACAAGCAGTGACGCCCCTGGGTAATCTGGCGGAATTCACCGCTAACTGGAACCCCGCACAGGAACCCGGCAGCGTTGAACTGAGCTGTGCTATGTACGAGTTCAGCATTCCTGTTGAGTTCGCGGGCGATCCGACCTGCAGCCTTGCGTGGCTGCAGGAGTACTCCCCGCAGGACGCGGAGGATGTCTGGATCGGGCTGAGCAACTGGTCAGCCGGAGCCTGGAGCTGGTACGAGTTCCAGCCGGACGGCACTGTGACATTCGTGTCAGTCGACGACTACACGCGACCTGAGGATCGCCGCCTGCTCGTTGCGGTTGTGTTGCTGGGGCAGCAGGCCTGCCGGTTGGACCGGATCAGCGTTGGTGAGCCCGAGCTGCGAGCCACGGGTGAGGAGGCAGTCGAGGTCGAGACTCCTCCGCCGACCTATCCCCCGCTGTATGTTCCCAAGGGCGCTTCAGCAGACCTGCCGGCCAGCGTTGACCTGAGTACCGATTGCGCCGAGATCAGCGATCAGGGCACCTGGGGCTCCTGCACCTGCTTCGCCACAGGCGATGGCGCGTTGAACTACGAACTGAACCGCCTGTATGCAGATCTGGACTGGGACCTTGGCGACGACTTCAATCGGGTCAGCCCCAAGTTCCTGTACGTCGAGTCAGGCAAACTGCAGGGCTTTCCAGACGACCCGGCGTATGGTCGCTGGACCGGGCAGGTCGTGGAGGATTTGGTGGACCATGGGGTGGCAACCGAGGAGAACGCCCCCTACGATCTCGTCTACGATGACGACTGGTCAGATGCTGCGCTGGACGACGCGGCACTGCTGACAATCGCCAACTGGCTGCCGATCCCGTGCAACGGGTCTGCGGGCATTCAGAATGTCAAGGCGGCGCTGGCCTACTACGAGCAGCCGCTGATCATGCGCATCAACCTCGACTACTGGTTCACGTACTACAAGCCGGATACGGTGTGGAACTACACCGGACCAAGCTACGGCGGCCACGCGATGCTGATTGTCGGCTACGACGACAGCAAGCAGGCGTTCCTGGTTCGCAACAGCTGGAGTGATGATTGGGGTGATGACGGCTATGTCTGGATCGGCTACCCTACGTTCAGCAATGGTTGGGCTTACGTCAGATGCTGGACGTTGTTTTGCGACTACGATTCGTCGACAGCACTGCGGTTCACGGGCCAGCAGTCGTCTCTGCCGCCCCCCACGAGCGTGACGGCCTCTGATGGAACCGACGACGAAGTGATCAACTTGTCATGGAGCAAGTCATCGGGGGCGACCGGCTACCAGGTCTATCGGGACAGCCACGACACCCTGGTTGCCGAGCTGGGTGACGTCGACACCTGGTCCGACCAGGCGATCCACGACACCAGTTCGCACATGTACTGGGTGACGGCGGTTGACTCCAGCAGCGAAAGCGCGTTTGGTGCACCGGATCTGGGCTTTCTGGCACAGCCGCCGGAGATCCACTACGTCATTCCCTCCTCGGGTCGCGAAGGCCGGGAGGTCAGTTTCATCGCCGCGGTGTACGGCAGCCGTCCGATGACGTTCAGCTGGGACTTCGGTGATGCTGCATCCCCGAACACCAGCACTGACTACGTTCCGCAGGTGACGCTGGGAGATATCGGCGACTACACAGTGACCCTGGAAGTCGACAGCGACTGGGGCTCGGACAGCCTGGAGATTGCTTTCACCGTTCATCCGGGCAATCCGCCGATCGCCGACCTCGAGGCGGATGATACGACAGGTCGCACGCCTCATACGGTCAATTTCGACGCCTCCGGCAGCTACGATCCCGACGGCGCGATTGTGAAATACGAGTGGGACTGGGAAGACGACGGTACCTATGACGAGACGACCACCTTGCCCCAGAATGACCATACCTATACGGAGATTGGTGGAACCTGCTGCGTGGTGCGTGTGACCGACGACTCCGGGCTGACTGACACCAGGGGGCGCAGCGTGGGCATTCTCTCAACCGACAACATCCTGCCAACGTTGTGGTGGATGGGAGACACGCTGGGGCCACCGCCGCAGACCAAGGTCTACAACGTGGGGAGTGCTTACGACCAGGACGGCGAGATCGTCAAGTACGAGTTCGACCTTGATGGCGACGGTACTTACGAGATCTCAGGGATGCAGGCCGAGGTCAGTCACACCTACACCGAGCATGACACTCTGACCGTCAAGTGCCGGGTGACCGACAACGAAGGCGGCGTCACAGAGCAGCAGGCTCAGCTGATCATCGGTAACGGTGGCGAGCAGAGTGGCTGGCAGATCCACGAACTCGAGGACTTCAACAGCAACCAGGATGTTGTGGCCCGAGCCGCCGTGGTCGACGGCAAACCAATCGTGCTGGCGCGCGAAGGTGAGAACGACACGCTGTTTGCCTACCACAGCACGGTGGCCCAGCCCGATTCAGCGGATGACTGGACCAAGAAGATCATCGAGGACAGTGTGTTTGTCAACAACGCCCTGTCGATCAGTGATGTCAGTGACGCGGCGGTTGTTTCATACCAGTCGGGCGACGGCCTGACGTACGCGCGCTACAACGGTTCGAGCTGGGACAAGCACGTGGTCACCTCAGAGAGCACGGCCAAGAACGCGATTCAGGAGATCAACGGTGTGCCCTGCATCGCATTCCAGCAGGGCGTTACACTGAGGTATGCACGTGCCACGACCGCATCGCCGGCCTCGGACAGCGACTGGCAGATCATGGACGTCAGCACGGCGGACAACGTCGGCGGCGACGTCAGCCTGGGGTCGCTGGGAAACATCCCGATGATCGGGTTCGGTCAGCGCGACTTCATCCCGCAGCTGGCGTTCGCCCGTGCGACCAAGGTTGACCCGTCGCTTTCCACTGACTGGGTCTGGCACTTCGTCGAGGTGGACGTGAAGAACACCGACTCCATCTCGTTCGGGGTCATCAATGGGTTGCCGGCGCTGGCCTACGCGGAGCGCAGCGGGGAGAACAGCCTGCAGCTGGCCAGAGCGAGCAGCACCACGCCGGCAGCCGCCGGCGACTGGACGTTCTACGCGGTGGATACGCAGACGAAGATCATCGATGTGCGTCTGCGTTATCTGGCGGGCATGCCCGCCATCGGCTACTTCGGCGGCGGCGGCTGGCCGGAAGTCAGTCTGGCGGAGGCCGGAACGACGGACCCTGATGACGCCGGAGACTGGACGATCGAACGCCTGGAGGACCGCTCCTCGTTCCACGACATGATCGAGGTCCAGAATCAGCCTGCCATGGTCTACAGCGACGATGATACGTTCACGCTGTACTACTACTACCGGATCCCGGAGTAGCGTGCATGACCCTGCTCGCCGGTGCAGCGCCGCAATGGAGGAGCGTGGCGGTCGAACCTGGGTAGCTCGGATGAATGGTGACGCCGGAGGGCGAAGCGGGCCAGGCTTGATGACTGAGTCCTGACGAGCTGCCCAGGTTGTCACTCGGAGACGAAGCAGCCCCCGGGCCGGGGGCTGCTGGCTGCGAGAATCCGGTGAAGAGCAGTCGTGTGAATGGTGGCCGGGTCAGTGCACCCCCAGCCATTCAGCCATCGCCTGGTAGAGGTGGGTGTTATCAATGATCCGCGTGTTCGGGTACCAGGCACCCTCGTGATTTGCGAGGGCTTCGGCCACTCCCCCACCGATGATGTAGACGTTGCCGAGCTCGTTGGTGTGGTTGTTGCTGTGGTAGTAAGGCTCGGCGTCCGGATAGCGGAAGCTGCCTTCATATGGCTCGGGGTCGCCCTCGATCCCGACCTGCTGCGGCAGGTCGCCGATGCCCAGCCACTCGTTCTGCCTGATGTAGTGGGTGTGGTCGGGCACCACGATGATCGAGGTGTTCTCGAGGGTGATGCCATCGCCTGGCTGGTTGACCCAGTCCACTACGGTCTGGGCGCAGAGGTCGGTATCGCGCATGCAGCCGACGGAGCCGGCGTAGTCATTGGCGTGGTTGCACCAGTCGAGGTCGCCCTGCTCAATCATCAGGAAGAATCCGTTGGGATTGGTCGCCAGCACTTCCAGCGCCGCGACCGCGATGTCATCGGCATGCGGGTCTCCGCCGGGAACATCCCAGGTGGGCGAGCCCGGCGTGTCCAGCGGCATGATGCGCTCGAGGTTGCCGCCCGCATCGCCAAACACGCCGCAGAGCTTGCTGCCTGAACTCGCGGCCTGGGTAGCCGCTGCTCTGAGCAGTTCTCCGCCATTGCTGCCGGACTGCTTCTCGACAACCACGTACTCGGGATTGGCCTTGATCGTGTCCAGGAACTCCGGGGGGCAGTACCTGGTCTGGGGCGAGCCATCCCCGTTCAACGTGTACGCGGGATGACCGGCTCCGATGATCACATCAAACAGCCTATCGGTCAGCGCTTCTCCGGCGATCTCCTCGTAGTTGTTACGGTTAACGTTGTGTGTCATGAAGCAGGCCGGTGTCGCGTGACTGAACTGCACCGTACTGGTGGATCCGACGGCGCCACCGATCTGCTGGCGGAATCTCTCCGCAATGGTGAGCAGGGCCCCGCCCGGAGGATCGCCTGGTAGCCAGGCAACGTTGCCATCATCTGTCTTGTGGCCGGTAGCGAATGCAGTTGCGGCAGACGCGGAATCAGTAGCAGGCTCCTTTGCGCCGTCCTCTACCGTCTCGCCCCATTTGGGCAGTTGCCTGATGAAATAGTCGTCCTCCGGGCCGGGTGCCCCCTCGCGCGGCTGGGTACCGCCGATAGCAGGGTCGTAGCCAATGGTGGGATCGAAACCAGCGGGATTATACTGCTCAGTGCTCTGCGAAGTGGCAGACTCCTGCACTCGCTGCCAGGCGTATTTGTCGTAGGTTGTGACATCCCAGGTCGTCATGTAGCACTGATAGGGCCAGCCGTGGAAGCTGGCGCCCTTGCGCACGCCATACTGGTACATGCTGTACTGGATCTCGTTGTTGACGTGCATACCGTCCGGAATAATCAGCACGACGTTGCGGGCGGTGCTCGTCTTGTCCGGTTCGGCGGTGGTGCTTCGGTTGAGCGTGCTGCACGAAGCCAGGCAACACAGTGAGATGAAGCTAACTAGGATTGCGCACCATTGCGCGGCAAGCCTCCATGATCTTGCGGACATCGCACTCCTCCTCCACTATGACCTGGTCTGGCCGACCAACCGCGGCGAATCCTAGCTGCCTTCAGTCAAGATCGCGTGAAGACCCATTGAAGATTGCGGGATCAGCGCGCGCTGACGGCGCAGCATGTTCTAGACTTACTGTATGCATTGGGTAGAGGGTTTCTTTGACAACGAGTTCTTCGCGCGCGATTTCGCGCTGATGAAGGAGGAGGAGGAGCTCACCGCCCGCGAGGCGCGCTTCATCCTCAGCGAACTGGCGCTCAGACCCCACGAGCGGGTGCTGGATCTGGCCTGCGGCTTCGGGCGCCACGCGTTGCAGATCGCGCCCTATGTCGCCGAGGTGGTGGGCGTGGATCGCACCGCCTCCTACATCGACGACGCCCGGGCGGAAGCCGAGCAGCGGGATGTCGCCAACGCCACCTTCGGCGTGCTGGACATGCGGGAGGTCAGCTTCGAGGCCGAGTTCGACGCGGCCTACAACTACTTCTGCGCCTGGGGCTACTACGACGAGGATACCAACTTCGAGGTGCTCCGGCGGGTGAGGCGCGCGCTGAGGCCCGGCGGGCGCTTCCTGCTGGAGTTCATCAATCGCGACGGCGAGGCGCGCCAGCTCAGGCGGCGCAGCTGGGTCAGGCGCTCGGACGGGGTGCTGGTGCTCTATCAGCGGCGGCTGGACTGCACTACCGGCCGCTACCACCTGCACCACACCTTCATCGATCCCAGCGGCATTCGCGAGATCGAGATCGACCACCAGCTGCCCTCAAGCGACGAGTTCGCCCGGCTGTTCCGGCGGGCCGGGTTCAGAGAGGTACGGCTGGTCTCGGCGCCCGACGGTGGTGAGCTGACGATCGACTGCGACCGGCTCGCAGTGATCGGAACGGTCTAGCCGCCGGAGACTGGGAGAACCGGCTAGTGCGCCGACATCAGGGCGTCGAGAGTGCCGCCCCCGCCGGAGTCGATCGTGCCCAGGCCGGTGACATCCCGCGCTGCCGCACTGGGCTCACCGACCGTTCCCACAGGTTCCCCCGGGGTCACGGTCTGCTCCGTCCATGTGCCCGCGATGTCCGAAACGGTGCCCGTCAGGTCCGACCAGCTGCCACCGTCCGCCCGCAGGCAGCTGCCGCCGAGCACCACGCCCGCGGCGTGACTGCCGATTCCCAGCCACTGCTCGTCCTCATTGGCCAGATCCCAGCGCTGCAAGCTCTGCACCGCTCCCGTCAGGGACAGATTGAGCAGAAACGCGTCCTCCTCGCTGCCGCCTTCGCCCAGCTTGCCGCAGATCAGGAAGCTGTCGCCGCTGCGCAGCATGTGCCAGGCGCGCTCGGTGTCGCCGCTGTCCCACGCCTTGGCCAGCAGACCGCCGCCCGTGCCGACCTCCAGCAGCAGGGCGTCAGCGGGGTTGTGGCCCGCGACGTACACTTCCTCGCCGAACAGCCCACTGACTGATACGGCGGTAGCGGACTGGTTGACACCCCCGGCCCAGGTCAGCATTTCCACCAGCGTTCCGTCCGGGCTGAACCGCAGATACAGGATGTCGGCTGCGCTGCCGGCCGAGCTGTAGGTGGCTGTATCGCCGGCCACGTGCACGCCCGCATACGGCACGGAGAACGGCTTGAAAGCCAGGGCATCGAGCGCCCGATCGGTGGCATTGCCGCCGACCGTGCGCGCCCACGGGAAGCCGCCGTCAAGGTCGCACTTGAGCACCAGCGCGTCGCCGTTCTGATGTCCGAAGCTCCTCGTCATGCCGGCGACGTAGACATTACCTTCGTGCCAGCTGAATCCCTCGGCGTGGTCGCTCTCGTCCCCGCCCCACGTCCGCGACCATTCCAGTTCTCCGCTGTCGCCCCAGCACTGCAGCAGAATGTCGGCGCCGCCGGCGCCGAAGCTCTGTGTTTCGCCCAGCACGTACAGCTTGTCGCCGCTGGCAAGAATGTCCACCGCCTTCTCGTCCTCGATTCCGCCCCAGGCCCTGGCCCAGACCAGATCGCCCGCCAGGTCCCACTTGAGCAGCAGCAGGTCGTCGTCGCCGTCGGCGGTCTCCATCCAGCCGGCGCCATAGCAGTTGAGCTGGCTGTCGGTGCATGTCGCCTCGATCCGCTCATCCAGGGCCGTGCCCCAGGAGTGCGTCCAGCGATCCGCCACCAGCACCTCCATCGCGGCGGTGTCCTGCACGCCGTAGCTGCTGGTCACGCGCACGGCTGCGGTGTGGGCGCCGATCGCTGCGTAGCTATGGTCCGCGGTCGGCGTGCCGCCCGTGCTCTGCTCGAAGTCGCCGTCGTCGCCCCAGTCCCACTCGTATTGCGCGATCGAGCCCACGCCCACCGTGCTCCCGCCGGCGTCGAAGGTGCACTCCAGCGGCGTGAATCCGCGATTCGGCGACGTGTGGATCTTGGCCTCGACCGTCGGCGCGCCGAGCCGAACATAGCGCAGGCGTACCGGTTCGTCGGTGGCCAGGAAGACGCCGACGAACAGCAGTTCAGTTGTCTGGTTGAAGTGGAGGTCCAGGTTGGAGACAAAGCTGTGCCCGCTGGCGTTGCACTGCAGCCAGCGCCACTCGTTGGTCCGGAAGTCCGAGACCGCCAGCCAGGCCGTGTCCATGTCGCTCGGGGCGATATCCCAGCCGTAGTTGACCTCATTCTCGTGGTAGTAGTTGTCGATGCTGGTGAACGCGTAGCAGCAATAGGCGATGTTGGCCAGCGTCCGGCCGTGCTCGGGGCCGAAGCTGGGGGAGAACTGGGCGCTGTCACCGCTCTCGGCAACGTTCTGGCTGGGCAGCGTCCCGTGGTAGTCACTGCCGTGCTTGATCAGCCGGTAGGGTTCGTAGGAAACCTCGCGCCGCTCCGTCAGCTGTGCGAGTTCCTGGGGGCTGGGCAGCAGCGTGTCGAAACCTGGTGCTGCCGCGTCGGCGGACAGGGGCCCTACATCCGCGCCGGCGGGCTGACCGCCACTGCCACCTTGGCAGCCGCCGATTGTCAGCAGAATTGTCAGTAGCAACATCATTCGGGCAGCCGGGACACCCCTGTCGGTTGCCAACATCCGTGCACCTCGCAGCTGTGAGCTTCGCGCCGTTACTGGTTGAGCATAACAAACCCCGGGTACCCGCGCAATAGCCGGCGCGCGGCGTGAGGCTTGTGCGACGCGCCAGTTGACATTGTGTCTCAACGGCGGTATTATGAACATGTGTGCATAACTGAGAGAGTGTGATGGCCCGACCGTGTAAGCCCAGATTTATCGCGCAGGCGCCGCCACTGACGGTGTTCAAGCCGGCGGGTGTGCCAGCGCGGGAGCTGGACTGGATCGAACTGAGCGTTGACGAATACGAGGCGCTGCGCCTGGTCGACGGCGAGGGGCTGGAGCAGGAAGCCGCCGCCGCCGAGCTTGGGGTTTCGCGGCCGACGGTCTCGCGCATGCTGGCGCGGGGGCGCGGCAAGCTGGCGCGGATGCTGGCGACCGGCGCGGCGCTGAGTATCGCGGGTGGAACGGTCTGCCTGCGCGATGAGCGGGGCGGGTACGGACGGGGACGCGGACATGGACGGGGAGGCCGGCACCGCGGGCGCGGGGGCTGGCGCGAGTAAACATCTTGAAGAACTGAGAGGAGGCAACGAAATGCCAGGATTGGATCGAACAGGACCGCGCGGTGAGGGCCCGCTGACGGGTGGCCGCCGTGGTCTGTGTGGTGGAGCCGACTACCGCGGGCTGGGGCCCGTCGGTGGTTATGGAGTCGGTCGCGGTGGCCGGCCCTGGGGCGGCGGACGTGGCCGCGCCTGGGGCGGTGGCCGGGGCTGGGGCTACTGGGACGAGCCGGTATCCCCGGCCCGCTACCCGCAGCCCGACGTGCCGCCGGGCGGCGCGGCGGCAACGATCAGCGGGATTCTGGACCGGCTGAACCAGCTGGCGGCGGCGGTGGCGGATTTGCACGATCGCTTTGCCGCCGGAGGCCGGGGATCAGAGGAGGACGCCGATGAAAGTCGCGGTTAGCGCGGCCGGTGGCCAGCCCACGGACGCTGTGGACGAACGCTTCGGCCGCGCGCCCTACATCCAGATCATCGACTCGCAGACCGGGTCGGTGATCGAAGTACTGGACAATCGTGACAACAGCGCCGGGCTGTCCGGCGTCGGGATCAGCACGGCCCAGATGGTTTGCGATGCCGGCGTGGGCGCGGTACTGACCGGCCAGGTCGGCCCCAAGGCTTATCAGGTGCTCAGCACCGCCGGGATCGAGATCTACACCGGCGCCAGCGGCACGGTCACCGATGCCGTCGCGGCCTTCCAGGCCGGCCGGCTGATGCCGGTCGATGGCCAGGGCGGCGTCGGCGGCGGCATGGGGATGGGACGCGGCATGGGCATGGGTCGTGGTATGGGCATGGGCCGCGGCACGGGGCGCGGCGGCGGGCGTGGCGGCGGCCGTGGCGGGGGACGGAGGTGAGCGCGCCAGGCGATGCGGGAAGCGTGCGGGTCGCGGTGCCCTCCGCGGGCGTCGGGGGACTGGCGGCCAATGCCGATCCGCATTTCGGCCGCTGTCAGCACTTCACCGTGGTCGAGCTGGCCGACGGCCAGCCGGACAAGACGATTCTGATCGAGAACCTGCCGCATCAGGACTGCCTGCAGCCGGTGGAGCTGCTGGCGTCACACGGCGTCAAGGCGCTGATCGTGCGGGGCATCGGGATGCGCCCGCTGGTGGGCTTCCAACAGGCCGGCATCGAGGTCTACACGGGCAGCGGCGACACCGTCGGCGAGTTGGTGGCGGCCTACGCGGCGGGCCGGCTGAGGCTGATGGACGGCCGCAGTGCCTGCGGGGGCGGGCGGCACGGTGGCTGAGACCATCGCTGTAGCCTCCGGCAAAGGGGGCACGGGCAAGACCACCGTCGCGCTGGGACTGGCGGCGGTGGCCGCCGGCCCAGTGACGCTGCTCGACTGCGACGTCGAGGAGCCCAACGCGCATCTGTTCGTGGGCCGCTCGTGGGACAGCCAGGAGCGCATCACCGTTCGCGTGCCGCAGTTCGACGCCGCACGCTGCGACCACTGCGGCAGGTGCCGCGAGGTTTGCCGCTTCAACGCCATCGCGCTGCTGCCCCAGGGGCCGATGCTGTTCGCCGAGCTGTGCCACTCCTGCGGCGGCTGCACGCTGGCCTGTCCCCAGGGCGCGATCAGCGAGGAGCCGCGCGAGATCGGCACGCTGCGCACGGCGCAGGCCGGCGGCATTACGCTGGTCGACGGGCAGCTGGACGTCGGCGAGGCCAAGAGCCCGCCTTTGATCGAGGCGGTGCGCGCCCGCGGCAGCCGGGACGCACTGACGATCATCGACGCTCCGCCGGGCACCAGTTGCCCGTTGGTGGCGGCGGTGCGCGGGGTGGACTACGTGGTGCTGGTAACCGAGCCGACGCCGCTGGGACTCAACGACCTGAGGCTCGCCGCGACGGCGGTGCGCCAGCTGGGGCTGGCCTGCGGGGTGGTGGTCAATCGCGCCGGTCTGGGCGGTGCTGAGCTCAGGCGCTACTGCGACTCCGAGGGTCTGCCGGTGCTGACCGAGATACCCTTCGACCGGCGGATCGCCGCGGCCTACGCCCGGGGCGCGCCGCTGATCGACGCCGTGCCGGGGCTGCGGAAGCTGCTTACCGACCTGCTGGAACGCGTCACGGCCGGGGCGGCGGAGGTGGCGCGGTGAAGCAGCTGCTGGTGATCTCGGGCAAGGGAGGCACGGGCAAGACCTCGCTGACGGCGGCGCTGGCGCGCCTGGCGGCGCCGCTGGTGCTGGCCGACTGCGACGTCGACGCGGCCAATCTCTATCTGCTGGCGGGGCGCGAGCTGCATGAGGAGGCGGCCGAGCCGTTCAGCGGCGGGACCATCGCGCGCGTGCGGGAGGCGGACTGCGCGGGCTGCGGAGCCTGCGCGGCGCTGTGCCGCTTCGAGGCGATCGAGCTGGTCGGGCGCGACGGCGCGCTGGTGGCGCGGGTGGATCCGCTGGCCTGCGAGGGCTGCGGAGTCTGCATCGACAACTGCCCGTCGGGGGCGATCGACGAGCCGGAGCGCGAGGTCGGCGAGCTGGTGCGTTCGGCCGGCGAGCAGGGGCCGCTGGTCTGGGGGCGCCTCGGTGCGGGCCAGCCCAACAGCGGCAAGCTGGTGGCGCTGGTGCGGGCGCGGGCGCGGGCGCTGGCCGAGCAGCGCGGGCTGCGGCTGGTGCTGGTCGACGGGCCGCCGGGGGTCGGCTGCCCGGTGATCGCGGCGATGGGCGGCCTCGACGCGGCGCTGATCGTGGCGGAGCCCAGCCTGTCGTCGCTGCACGATCTGGGGCGCGTCATCGAGCTCTGCGCGCGCTTTAGCGTACGCCCGCTGGCGGTGATCAACAAGGCCGACCTGCATCCGGCGACGGCCGCTGAGATCGAGCGCTGGTGCGCCGACCGCGGAATCCCCGTGCTGGGCCGCATCGACTATGACGAGGCGTTCGCCCACGCCGCCGCCGCGGGGCAAAGCGTCATCGACTGCGCCCCGGACTCAGCCGCGTCCCACGCGATCGCGCAGCTCTGGCAGCGCCTGCAGGCAGAGCTGGCATAGCCACGGGTGGCGCGAGCGTCCCGCTTGCGATTCGTTAGCAGCGGTCGCCGTCGGCGACTTGGCACTCCGGGCCGTACGCGGCCCGCTAGAACCGCACCGTATACGCGACGGAGATGGCGCGGCCGCCGTCGGTTGATTCCCTGACGGGCGGCAGGTCGTCGTCCGGGGCGCTCTTGTAGACCCCGAAGGGCACGCTCTGGCTCACGACGGCGGTCAGGGTGCCGCCAGCGAGCGGCCAGCTGGCGCTCAGGCCCATGTGGCCGATCCAGCCCGCCTCCGTCGGCAGCGCGCGGCTGGCCTCGTCGACGCGCGCGGAGCCGAACAGCACCGTCCCCCAGGTGTCGACGCGGCCGTCGAGGTCGAAGCGCGTCAGCCCCAGGTTCCAGCGCCAGTCGCCGCCGCCGCAGCTGCCGCCGGCGCGGTCCAGCAGGACGGAGACCGCGCGGTAGCGGAGCCGGGTGTCCAGATGGCCGCGGGGGGCGGTGATGCCCCACACCGAGCCGCTGAAGCCGGACAGCCGCGCGCTGCCCGCCAGCGCCGCGGAGTACTTGCCCGCCACCACGCTGAAGTCCCAGCGCCGGGCTGCCAGCGGATCGCGGATCCTCAGTCCCAGCTGCTGGGCGCGGTGGTCGGCCTCAAGGTAGCCGATGTCGCCGCCGCAGTGGTAGATGCGGTCCAGCCCGTCCGTGCGCAGGCCCCGGGCCAGCAGCTCAGCGTCCGCGCGCTGCTCCAGCGGCACCTCCAGCCCGGCCGTCCACTCGCGGCCCGCGATCGGCAGGCGGCAGGCCAGGTCGTCCTGCTCGCCGATCACACCCAGCGCCGCGGTTAGGTCGCGTTTGCCATAGCCCAGGTGCAGCGCCGCGTCGCCGTGCTGATAGCGCAGCGCGGCCAGCCAGTTCTCATCGTCCCAGCCGAAACTGACCCGGTCCGCGGGCGCGAAGCCCGGCACGCGCTCCAGCGCCGCGGGCAGCACGCCGCCGAGCGCCAGGTTGCCCCGCTCCAGCCGGCACGCCAGCGTCAGGCGCTGCTTGGCGCCGAGCGAGAAGTGCCGGCCGACGTCGAGCCTCAGCGCGCTCTGCGAGCCGTCCAGGCGATTTGCCAGGCCGCGGTCCTCCCAGCTGGCGGCCAGGGCGTAGTCGCGCGCCTTTAGCGCGAAGAATCCGTCCCAGTTGTTATAGGCGAGGCTCAGAGCCGGGCCGCGGATGCGCGCAAGCTCCGTCAGCGCGTTCGGCTGCGAGTGGCGGTAGAGGTTGAAGCTGTCGTAGCCCAGCCGGAGCTCCCCCGTGCCCGCGGGTGGCAGCAGGCGCGGGTCGCCGGGCGGGAGCCGCCAGTGCTCGGCCAGCAGCGGCACGTCCAGCGCCTCCGCGACCGGGCTGGCCGGCGCCGCCTCCGGCCAGATCGCGCCCAGCAGAGCGGCCAGGCCCACCACGGCCCCTGAGGCCAGCCGCCAGGCGCCGGTGGGAGGTGGGCTGGGCGGCAGGCGGCTCACCGCCAGAGCGAGACCTCGCCAATGCGGCCGAAGATGATCTCGTACTGCTCCTGGGTCAGGCCGTCGGGGAACAGCCCCAGCACCGTCGGGTCGCTGAAGGCGTCATCCACTGCCTCCGGCAGGAAGCAGTCCAGCTCCCCGCCGGAGCCCTCGTAGCCGAAGCGGATCGGGAAGTCCCGCAGGTCCGCGGGCAGGCCGGCGAAGAACTCGGCGCAGTTGACCGCGATGCTGAAGTCCTCGCCGGGGTCGTCGGCCAGGTCGGGCCAGGCCGCCAGCGCCGCCGGGCGGACCGTGAGCGTGGTGCCCGTCGACCACAGCGCCAGCAGGTCGGCGGCGTAGTCCCGGCCATAGGCGTCCCAGTCCTGCTCGAACTCGTCAAGCTCGCCGGGGCTCATGGAGTAGGCCCAGTGCTCGATCAGCGCTCTCTGATCCAGATAGAGTTCGGTAGCGTCGACGGCCTTGGTCAGCGCGCGGTGCGTGTACGTGGTGAACGAGGTCAGCCGCATCCGGCCATCGGAGTTCAGCACGCCGGCGCTCGCGGGCAGCGGCGGGCCGCCGAAGATCTCCTGCATGTCGATCAGCCCGTCCTCATTGAGATCATGGGGGTCGACAAACTCGCCGTCGAGTCCGGTGATTTCGATGTAGCGGAGGTCCGTCGTCTCGCTGATCCCCAGCGAGCCGCCGGAGTAGGCGATCGAGAAGTGCAGCACGCCCACAGCGGCGTCCAGCAGCGCGGACAGCGTCAGCGCGTCGGGCTTGGTGAAGGTGATAGTGCCCGCCAGCGGGCTGTTCCAGTCCTCGGGCACCTCCAGCGACCAGTCGTCGGGCATCGACTCCAGCGCGAGGTCCAGCTGGTCCGTGATCTCCGTCAGTACGTCGATGACGGCGATGATCTCAGCGCGGATCTCTGCGTAGGTCAGATCGCGCAGCTGAATTTCGCTGGCGCTGCGGGGCAGCGTCACCCGCGACAGGCTGTCCCACAGCCGCCCGCGCGTCACCGGCGCCAGCAAATTCTCGACGGGCACCAGCGCCACGTTGCGGAACAGCGGGTCGTTGTACTCCGAGAGGAAGTCGACGACGTCGTTGGCCTCGTGCATGATCGCGATGAAGGCCAGGCCGAAGCCGGCGGTGGGGTTGTCGGGGGCCAGCTGTTGCACCTGCTCGTACTTGGCCCTGGCGGTGATGCCGTCGCCGAGCAGCAGCGCTTCCTGGGCGTCGGCCAGCAGCTGCTCCACCTCGGGCGAGCTGCCGTAGGTGCGCTGGTTGCTGGCGATACCAACCTGGACGTCGCCGCCGTCCGAGTAGTACGGCGCGACGCGGTAGACGAAGCTGGTCTGCGGGTCCGCCAGCTCGAAGCTGAACTGAAGCGGCCCGCCCTCAGCCGGCAGTGCGCCTGCGCTGAATGGGATCTCGCCGACCATTATCCAGCTCGATTCGACGGTCGGGGTGGCGGAGGCCTGCAGCTGGTAGCCCGTGACGACGCTCTGGAAGTTGGCGCCGATCGGCGTGATGTCGGAGAGACCGACCTCGCCGTTTGAGTCACCGTCCGCCACCCGGGCCGCCGGCCAGCTGGGATCGACGCTGGTCACCTGGTAGTGGACGCCGATCGGTGTCAGGTCGGAGACGCCGACCTCGCTGTTCTGGTCGTAGTCGCCCAGGTTGAGATAGCTTCAACTGAAGCTGAGCGCGCCGCCGCCAATCTCGGTGAACCTGAGATCCGTCACGCGGCTGAGGCTGGACAGCGGCGGCCCGGAAGTTGCGCGGCCCGCGTCATAGTCGCGCAGCACGTCTGACAGGCTGCCCTTGAGCTGCTGCCAGACGACTGGATCGGCGCCGGCGGGCAGCGGCAGGCTGTCGATCTGCTGCTCAAGGCCGGCCAGCTCATCGGGTACCGGAGTAGTCCCGGGTTCGCCCCCGCAGCCGATCGTAAGCAGCGCCGCGACGGCGACAAGTACAATGCCTCGCCCCATAATCCCTTCTCCCATCGGCAATGGTTGCCGGCGCACCGATTATACAGCGGCCCGCGTCATATGGCTGCAGCGCCGGCCGCAGCGCCCGCTGTTATGAGCGGTTTCCCAGCAGTGCAAGCCTCCGGCAACCTTGCGTGCTGTGACGAATAGACGCCCGGTATCGTTCATCGCCGGTGGCGCGAGCGTCCCGCTTGCGATGGGGCAACTGCTGCCGCCGTGCTCCCAGCCCCTACAATGACTCCCATGCCTGACTACGAGGACTTGTACGGCCTGCTGGAGAGCCTGATCCTGGCGCCCGGCGTCAGCGGGGCGGAGGGGCCGGTGCGCGCGGTGGTGGCGGCGGAGTTGGCATCGCGGGGTGTCAACGCTGCGTTCGAGCGCGACGAGCTGGGCAACTGCTGGGTGCACCTTGGGCCGGCGGGGGAGCCCGAGCGCCTGCTGGTGGCCCATATGGACGAGCTGGGGCTGCGCATCACCAGCATCCGCGAGGACGGGCTCTGCGCGGTGGTCAACGTCGGCGGGATCGACCCCCAGTTGTGGGAGGGGACGCCCGTGGTGGTGTACACCGAAGCAGGTGTGGTGCCAGGTGCGATTGCGCCGGTCAGCCTGCACGTCACAACGCGTCAGGGGCACGGCCCCCACGAGCGGCTGAAGATCGCGGATCTGCTGCTCGACCTCGGGGCGCGCTCGGCGCCGGAAGTTGCCGAGTTGGGGGTGAAGCTGCTGGACCCCGTGACCTGGCCCAAGCGGATCGACCGGCTCGGCGGTGGGCTGGTGCAGGCGCGGAGCCTGGACGACCGCTTCGGCTGCGCGACGCTGATCGAGGCTGCCGGCCGGCTGGCGAGTCGGCAGCCGCCGATCCCGACGGTGCTGGCCTGGTCAGTGCAGGAGGAGGTCGGCCTGCGCGGGGCGCGCGTGCTGGCCGGGCGCTTCCGGCAGTGCCGCGAGGTGATCGCCGTCGACAGCTATACGGTAGGGCAGGGGCCGCGCGACAACCGGCAGTTCGACGGCCCGCGGCCCGGTGGCGGACCGGTGCTGCGCTGCCACGACGCCACCACGCTGGTCCCCGACGAGCTGCGGCTTGAGCTGCTGAGCAAGGCGCAGTCGCTGGGTTTCGATCTCCAGTACGGCTACATGCCGGGCGGCAACGATGCCTCGGTGTTCGCCGACTCCGGCGCGCGGGTGCTGGCGCTGGGCGCCTGCGTGCAGTACAGTCACTCCCAGGCCGAGCGCTGCAGCTTAAGCGATCTGGCGCGGCTCAGCGACCTGCTGACCGCCTGGTGCGGCGGCAACGTCTAGCCGGGATCGCCCAGTTCCAACCGGTCGCGCCCACCCTTGACGGAGTCCACGCTGACGGCCTCGGGCAGATAGCCCTGCACCAGCCAGCGCACGTAGACGGTGCCCATCGACTCGATCGCGGGCACCCGCACCACCGCAGGTTCGCGGCGCTGCTCGATCGGTCGCTCGAAGAACTGGCTGTCGCTATGGCTGGCGGCCAGCACGCGGAAGCCCTCGCCCTCGAGGCTGACCAGGTCCGGCCGTGTCAGCCGGCGCTCCAGGTCGATCGCCAGGTGCGTCGGGACCAGGCGCTGATTCACGATGGTGGCCGTGACCTCCAGCAGCTCACGGTCCAGCTTGCGGGCCTCGATCGCCTGCACCTGCACCTGCGGCAGCTGGTCGGCGTGATAGAGGGTGAACGCCATGTTGCGGTGGCACTCCTCCTCCAGCAGGAACGACGCCGGCTGGCGGCCCCAGGTCTTCTTGCGGCCGCCGATCTCGATCGGCCCGTAAGTAGGATGGTCGTACTCGTGCCACTCGACCATGCCACCGGCGAACAGCAGGTAGTCGTTGAACTTCTGGGCTTCCTCGCGGCTGCCGAACCAGCCTTCCGTGTTCTTCTGCCGGAAGTAGTTGAAGCTGGTGCCCAATTCAGTGGTGAAGCTCAGGATGCCCTGCATCGCGTACATCCAGTCCTTGCTCAGGCCGTAGGCCGGGTAGAGCGCCTCGCTGGTGACGCAGTAGGAGTAGCCGGGCAGCAGTTCCTCGCCGCGCCCGCCGATCACGTCGTAGATCGCGACGTCGCCATGGGCATAGCGATCGTCCGGGTCGCCGGGGCCGCGCAGCAGCATGCCGGCGGTGTTGTGATAGCTCTGGCCGCCGATGATGTTGGGGTGCGCCATGATGAAGTCGGCGGCCAGGCGGTTCTCCGCGATGCTGAATGGATAGCGGAAGGAGCCCCACTCCACGTAGCGCGGCTGCCAGTGCCAGGCCCAGTCGCGGTTCGGATCGTAGTAACCGTCGCCGTCCTCGTTGATCCACCCGTCGCCGTCGTTGTCGAGGCCCTCGTCCCAGAGCATGGTGAACTCGCCGGGCTCGCCCAGTTCGCAGCGCACCATCAGCTCGGGATACTCCGGATGGGCCTTCCAGCGGCCGTTTTCGTCGCGCTTGCGCATCCGCGCGATGTGGCCGTCGCCGTCCAGATCGTCAGGGCCGTCCTCGTTGACAAGGCCGTCGCGGTCGTCGTCGACCGGCCGCTGGCCGCTGCGCGGCGAACCGGAATCGCTGGGCTCGTGAAAGTGGGCGTCGCGCGAGTCGGGGCTCAGCATCGGCAGCAGGTAGAACACGCGCTTGTCCACCAGGCCGCGGATGAAGTCGTTGTGCTCGTACATCTCCAGCAGGTACCACGCCGTGTAGAGCACAACGTCCGTGCCCTGCAGCTCGCCGGCGTGGATGCCGCCGTCGATCCAGAAGCCGGGCTTGGCCGCATCTTCGCCACTGGCCGCATTGGTGATCGTCAGGATCCACATCTCGCGGCCTTCCCAGGACCGGCCGATACTCTCCAGCCGGCACAGGTCGGGGAACTCCGCCGCCAGCTGCTCAAGCAGCTCGGTGGCCTGAGCGTAGTCGCGGAAGTAGTTCCAGCGCGCCTCGACCCGCGGGGTGGCGGTGGCGCCCGCCGGCTGATAAGCCGCGCCCCTCGGAGCGGCCTGGGCGAGGGGCGCACTGAGGACCACAAGCAGCGCGGCGGCGACATATACTGATACAGCTCTGGCGGTCATCATTGAGCACCTCCCGCGTCGCTGGCGAGGTCAAGCGCGGTCGTGATCTGACCAACAGACGGGCTGCCGACCGTCAGCACTGCTGCACCGCCGCCCGCAGCCCGGATCAGCCAGCTGCGCTCCAGTCGCCCGCCGTTTCCGCTCAGCCGCTCCAGCTCCCCGCGCGGGTAGCCGCCGATCACTTCGGCGCCCGCTGGCAGAGCCAGATCGTACCGCAGCGGATAGGGGACCCGCGAAGTGTCGCCGTGCGCCGAGACCGTCGGCAGGTAGCCGAGGTTGACCAGCGTGACCTCCAGCCGGTACAGCCCGCCGCCGAGGCTCTCGATCTCTGCGTCGGCGAACTCGAGGCGCGGCAGCAGCCCGGCCAGCTCCCCCAGGAATTCGACGTGCAGTTCCGCCAGGACGTCCAGCTCAGACGCCGGCGGATTGAGCAACACATAAGGTCTGAAGCCGCCCACCTCGACCAGCTGATCGGGGAAGTCCGGATGCTCTACGGGCGTCCAGTCGACGAAACCGTCGATGCCGGCAGTGTCCAGCCAGTCGAGCGCGATCAGCTCGAACTTACCGCGGTCGCCGACGTCCTCCGGCTCCGCTTGCTCTGCTGCATCCACCGGCGGCTCTGACGCCTCGGTCTCAGTATTCTCGGGTGCGACAGCCGCATCGTCCGCCGCGGGCTGCTCCTCGGGGCGCTGCGGCCACCAGCCGCGGCTGGCCAGGCTCCAGCGGCCGTAGTGGTAGTAGACCCACTCGCTGAAGGAGCCGGCGCCCGCCTCCGGCGGGGGTGCATCGCAGCCCAGACCCGCCTCCTCGCGCAGCTCGCGGTACTGCTCGCCGAGGTAGGCGTAGAGCGGGGCGTCGTCGGGATTGACCGAGCCCACGATCTGGCGGCGCTGGCTGCCCGGCCGGTGCTGCCACGGCGTAAGCAGGTTGTCCTCTAGGCTGAAGCTCAGCACGAGCGCGATCTCGGGATGGTCGAAGCAGAAGTCGGCGACGGCGCGCGTCTCGGGCTCGCTGACCTGGTGCGGTCCGGCGCCGGACTCGAAGTACGGGTAGTTGTAGGTGAAGTTGCGGTTGAAGACCACGCCGCCGGGGCCGTCCTCGTTCCACTGCTCGTCCTCGTCGTCGTCGATGCCTTCGCTGAGCAGCAGGTACTGCCCGGTTTCGTTCGCGGCGGCGTCGGCCCGGATCATCACGCGCGGGTCCTCGGGGTGGGTGCGCCACGGCCCGCCGGGCTGCGCAATGCGCATCATGGTGATCAGCCCGTCGCCGCTCAGGTCCTCGGGACCGTCCTCGTCCAGCTCGAAGTCGCGATCATCGTCGGTGGGGCGCGTGTTGCCCTGCTGCTCGGCGACGGGAGCGGTGAAGAACGCAGCGCCGGCATCAGGGCTGGGGTCGGGGATGATATAGACGGTGGCCTGATCCAGCAGCGCGGTCTCGCCGGCCTCGGCCGCCGCCACCAGCTGCTCGGCCATCCGCACCGCCAGTTCCCGGCCCAGGGGCTGGCGCGCGTCGACGCTGCCGGCCACCAGCAGCGCCGGCTTGACGGCGCCCTCGGCGGGACCGAGGGTGACCAGCCAGACGTCGCTCCCGGCGGCGGTCTGGACCAGCGAGGTCAGATCGACCAGGGGGCTGGCCGCGAGTTCGGCCAGGCCGGCGGTCCACTCGTCATAGGTCCGGTAGCCGGGGATCGCCCCTTCATCCGCGTGCGCCGCGGCGCCGCACATGATCACGGCCAGGGCCAGCAGCGCGGTCAGCAGGTGCGGGCACCGGTAAGGGCCTGTTCGTCGTTTGGAGTCCAAAGCAGCCACCATCCGATTGTGGTTCTCGCCCGGCCATCTTAGCGACTGCCCGCAGCCCCGGCAAACGCGGTGTGCCGCCGCCACGCTGCATCGCGGTGGCTGAGCGCGCGTTGGGAGACTGGGTCTTTGGATCTGTCTGCGTGCTGGCTCGGTGTAGCGATGATCCCGCTGCGCGCGATGAGCCGGACGCCGCAGAGGAACTGTGGCTGGGAAGCGGGTAGTGCTCCAGCATCTCGCCCGCACTCGCCGACGTACTAGCACGGGATTCGTGGTGGATGGGGGATTCGTATGCGGATTTGCCCAGTATTACAAGGTGTCGGGGCCGTGGCGTGGGTTGCATCCGCTCCGGAATTAGGGTAATAGAATCAGTTGGGCTGGCCGAGAACCGGTGGAGCGCAGGTGCCACCGGAGGGATGAAGGAATGAAACGCCGCAAAATTGTCGTGGTCGAGGATGAGGAGAACATCCTCGAAGTCATCGCATACAACCTCACGCGGGAAGGCTACAAAGTCCTGCGCGCGACCGACGGCGAGCAGGGGCTGCAGCTGATCCGTCGCGAGCGCCCGGACCTGGTGCTGCTGGATCTGATGCTGCCGGGCATGGACGGCATCGAGGTCTGCCAGCGGCTCCGATCCGATCAGCTGCTCAGCGATATCCTCGTGATCATGGTGACCGCCAAGTCCGAGGAGACCGATGTGGTGCTGGGTCTCGGCGTCGGTGCCGACGACTACATCGCCAAGCCCTTCAGCCCGCGTGAGCTGGTCGCCCGCGTCAGGGCCGTGCTGCGTCGAGGGCCGCGACAGGATCGGGACGCCGCCGGCGCGAGGCTGGTGTTTGAGCACCTGGTGATCGACGCCGCGCGCCATGAGGTGCTGCTCGAGGGGCAGCCGGTTGAACTCACGCCTGCCGAATTCAGGCTGCTGAGGCATCTGGCCACCTCGCCGGGACGAGTCTACACTCGCGAGGAACTGCTGCAGGTGATCGGCGGAGATGAGACGTTGATCCTGGAGCGCAACATCGACGCCCACGTAAAAATGGTGCGCCGCAAGCTGGGTGCTCACCGCGGGCTGATCGAGACGATCCGCGGAGTGGGCTATCGCTTCAATGAGCAAGGCGAAAGCTGATGCGCCGTACCCGGATTGTCTGGAAGCTGTATGCGGGAATCGTCCTGCTCACCTTGCTCACTGCCGCCATCGTGGGGATGCTGGCGCACCTTACCATCGCGCGCGAGTCACGGGTCGAAGTGGAGGTCACGCTGGCTCAGCATGCCTGCCTGCTGCGAGACCTGGCCCGCCCGGCCTTCGCCGATGCGGGTGATCCCGGGTTGCAGGCCCGCCTCCGGCAGCTGGGCCTGGAAACCGGCATCCGCCTGACCGTGATCGATGCTGATGGTGTAGTACTCGCTGACTCTGATGAAGATCCCGCCAGGATGGAGAACCACGCCAATCGCCCAGAGGTTCGGGATGCACTTGATTCCGGCCGAGGCACCGTCTCGCGTTACAGCCGCACGCTTGAACAGGAGATGATGTATCTGGCACTGCCGGTTTCCGCGGACGGTGATCCGGTCGGTTGCGTGCGTACTTCGCTACCGCTCTCGGCGGTTGATGCGCGCCTGGCTTTGATCCGTGGCACGGTGTCGCTGGGTATGCTTCTGGCGCTGCTGGTGGCGTTACCGCTCGGCTGGTGGCTGGCCCGCAGGATCACGAGCCCGCTGACGGCCATGACGCGCGCTGCGGAAGCGATGGCTCAGGGAGACTACCAGCAGCGGGTACTGCTGCAGACCCACGACGAACTCCGCACCCTGGCCGAGACGCTCAATGAGATGAGCGCCAGGCTCAGCGAGCGGATGGAGGCCATCACCCGCGAGCGCAGCCAGCTGGCGGCGATTCTCGGCAGCATGGTCGAGGGCCTGGTGGCGGTCGATGCTGACGAGCGCATCGTGCACATCAACGCGGTGGCGGCGCAGCTGGCCGGTGTGCCGGCCGAGCAGTGCATCGGTCTGCGTGTCTGGGAGGTCCTGCGCATTCCAGCCCTGACCGAGGTGCTGCGCGCGGCGCTCAGACAGGCGGATGCCGTGGAGGGTGATATCGTGCTGGCCCGCACGCCCCACGACCTGGTCCTGACCGCCTTTGCGGCGCCCTGGCTCGACGGCAGCGGGGCGGTCGTCGGTGCGGTGGCCGTACTCCACAACCGCACGCGTATTCGGCAGCTGGAGCGGACGCGCCAGGACTTCGTCGCCAACGCCTCGCACGAACTCAAGTCACCGGTGACCGCCATCCGCGGGCTGGCGGAGACCATTCAGGACGATCCGGCGATGGACGTCGACACCCGCAGCACGTTTATCAGCCGCATCCTGGACGAAACCGGCAGACTGGCGGGCATCGTTGGAGACATGTTGGCGCTGGCCCGGGCCGAGCGCCAGGACGAGGCTGAGGAGCATGTGCCACTCGACCTGCGGGAGGTCGCTGCTGCGGCACTGGCGACTTTCGAGGCCAAAGCGGCGACCAACGAGATCGAGCTGAGCGGCAAGACCAGCGAGAGTCCGGTGCCGGTCAGCGGCAGCGCCGAAGCTCTGCGGGAGGCGGTCGGCAATCTGATCGACAACGCTCTCAACTACACGCCTGCGGGCGGCAGCGTGACGGTCAGCGTCGGCGTGCAGGATGATCGTGCGCTGGTCGCGGTCAGCGACACCGGCATCGGAATCGCCGCTGAGCACCAGGAGCGCATCTTCGAGCGTTTCTACCGGGCGGACAAGGCGCGTTCGCGGCAACTGGGCGGCACCGGGCTGGGGCTGGCAATCGTCAAGCACATTGTGCAGGCCCATCAGGGTGAGATCGCCGTAGCCAGCCGGCCGGGCCGGGGCAGCACCTTCACCATCAGCCTGCCGCTGGCCCCCCGCCAGGCCTGAATGCGTTCCGTTCCTGAAACGCACACCATTCCTTCACACGATCTTCACTAAACCGGGATATCACCAGTGTGCCAAGAATAACCAACTGCATTGGAGTGAAGGCATGAATCACAGTATCTGGATAGCCCTGGCCGCGCTGACCGTGATGTTGGCCACGGCTGGCATGGCGATCTGGCGCGCCGACGGCGTCGCCTGGGCGGCCGACAGCAGTCTCACGGGCAGCGTCAAGATCGATGGCTCCAGCACCGTGGGCCCGATCACGCAGGCTGTGGCCGAGGAGTTCATGAACGAGTATCCGAACGTCCGCGTTACGGTAGGCATCTCGGGTACCGGCGGCGGCTTCAAGAAGTTCGTGGTCGGCGAGACGGATATCAACGACGCCTCTCGTCCGGTCAAGCAGAAAGAACTCGACGCCATGGCGCAGCTCAACCCGCCGATCAACATCATCGAGCTGCCGGTGGCCTTTGACGGCATCGCCGTGATGGTGAACCCCAGTAACGAGTGGGTGAACCAGCTGACGGTCGATGAACTCAAGACCATCTTCGGGCCCGAGGCTGATGGTGTGATTACGAACTGGAACCAGGTTCGCAACGACTTTCCCGACGTGCCGCTGACGACCTACGTGCCCGGCACTGATTCCGGAACGTTCGAGTACTTCACCGAGGCGATCTGCGGCGAAGCCCGCGCCCATCGTTCGGACTGTGCCGCGATGAGCGAGGACGACAACGTTCTCGTCCAGGGTATCGCTGGTGACATCGGAGCGATCGGCTACTTCGGCTTCGCCTACTACGCGGAGAACACCGACAAGCTCAAGATCGTACCCGTCACCTACGAAGGCAAGACGGTCACGCCGTCGCCGACGACGATCAACAACGGCACCTACCAGCCGCTGAGTCGTCCGATCTTCATCTACGTCAGCACTGCGGCGATGGATCGTCCGGACGTCGATGAATTCGTGCACTACTACCTTGAGAATGCCCCCTGGATAGTGCCCGAGGTCGGCTACGTGGCGTTGCCCGACAGCGTCTACGAACTGGGTCTCGAGCACTTCGAGGAAGGCGTAACGGGTTCGATGTTCCATGGTGCCGGTGCAACGGTGGGTGTCAGCCTTGAAGAGCTGATGTCCAGCCTGTCAGAGTAGCCCAGGTGCCGTCCCCATCCCTCATTGTGCTTCGCTGCCACTCGCGTTCAAGGAGTGCGGAGTAGTGGACGCAATCACCGCAACGATCGGCACCCTCACCCGGGGCAAGCCGCGCTGGCTAGAGGGGGGTATCAGGTGGTTCCTCTTCGCCTGTGCCCTCCTCTCCATCGCGACCACGGGCGCGATCATCTTCATTCTGTTGAAGGAGACCGTGGTCTTCTTCACCATGCCTCTGGAGCAGGTGCTGGATCCCAGCGATACCGGTACGCGCGTCTCGGTGGTGGAGTTCTTCACCGGTACGCGCTGGGCGCCGATCCTGGTGCCGCAGAGTTTCGGCATCCTGCCGCTTGTCTGTGGCACGCTGCTCGTGATGGTCGGCTCGGCGCTGATCTCACTGCCGTTCGGCCTCGCCAGCGCGATCTTCCTCAGCGAATACGCGTCGTCGCGCCTGCGGGCGGTCGTCAAGCCGGTGCTGGAGATCCTGGCGGGGGTGCCCACGGTGGTCTACGGCTACTTCGCCCTGACGTTCATCACACCCGTGCTGCAGACCCTGCTCAACCCGCTGCTGACCAGTCTGTTCGGGCCCCACGCCGGCGTACAGGTCTTCAATGCCGCCAGCGCCGCGATCGTGGTTGGCATCATGACGCTGCCGATGGTCACATCGCTCTGCGACGACGCGTTTCGCGCGGTGCCGGACGCGCTGAGGCAGGGCGGCTTCGCGATGGGGGCCACCAAGTACGAGGTGGCCACTCAGGTGCTGCTGCCAGCCGCGCTCAGCGGCGTACTGGCGTCGTTCATCCTGGCGCTCAGCCGCGCCATCGGTGAGACGATGGCCGTCACGCTGGCAGCGGGTGGATCGCCGAAGCTGACGCTCAACCCCTTCACCAGCGTCGAGACGATGACGGCCTACATCGTACAGATCAGCCTCGGTGACACTCCGGCGGGCAGCATCGAGTATCAGACGATCTTCGCCGTCGGCGCCGTGCTGTTTGGCATCACGCTGGTGCTGAACGTGATTGCCCACAAAGTGGTGCGGCGCTTCCGGGAGGCCTACGAGTGAGGACGAGTACCGCGGGTCAGCAGCCCAGAATGCAGGCCAGCCCGGCGCTGCGGCGCCGGCATCTGCAGGGCCGTGTCTTCGCCGTGGTATGCGGCGTAGCAACGTTCGTCGGTGTGGTCATGCTCGCCGTGCTGCTCCTGGACGTGGTGATGGACTCAACTGGCTGGATCTGGAGCCGGGTTGACCGCGATCCACGGATGTTCGCGCTGCTGCAGGAGACCGATGCTGCATTCGCGGAGCGAGCCGCGGAAATCGATCCCGGCTTGCTCACCGGCATGCAGCGCAAGTTGGATGCTCGCCGGGGCCGCGCCGCGCGCAACAACGAGACGTTGTCCGACGCCCAGCTGGCCGACATTCGGATGGACTACCTGCACGGCAAGTACTCCAACGACGAGACCTACTTCGAGCGATTCGAAATGCAGCCCACCACCGGTCAGCGACTAGCGGTTGCCGGGGGGATCATCGGCGACGTCTTCGCCAATTTCCCGTCACGCCATCCCAGCAAGGCGGGCATCAAGTCCGCGATCTTCGGCAGCTTCTGGTTGTTGCTGCTCACGGCGCTGATCGCCATCCCGATCGGAATCGCGGCTGCCGTCTACCTTGAGGAATACGCGGCCAAGAACCGGCTCAACCGCTTCATCGAAGTGAACATCGCCAATCTTGCAGGCGTGCCATCGATCGTGTACGGAATCCTGGGGCTGGCGGTGTTCGTGCGCGGAATGCAACTCGGCCGCGTGGTGCTGGCGGGTGCGCTGACGATGACGCTGCTGATCCTGCCGGTGATCATCATCGCGGCCCGCGAGGCGATCAAGGCCGTTCCGGACTCCATCCGCCAGGGCGCCTTCGCTCTGGGCGGGACACGCTGGGAGGTTGTCCGCCACCATGTGCTGCCGGTGGCGATGCCCGGCATGCTCACCGGTGTGATCCTGGCGATGTCGCGCGCGATCGGCGAGACCGCGCCGATGATCATGATTGGTGCGTTGAGCTACGTTGCTTTCGTGCCACAGGGGCCGTTGGACGACTTCACCGTCCTGCCGATTCAGATCTACAACTGGGTGGCGATGCCCAACCAGGAGTTTCATCTACTGGCGGCATGCGGCATCTTCATCCTGCTCGGCGTGCTGCTGCTGATGAACTCGGCTGCCATCTACATTAGACATCGTGCGCAAAGGAATATAAGATGGTGATCACTAGTGGAGACGGAGCGCAAGTGAGTACGGAGTCGGCGCAGGACCAGGATAACCGAGCGGAGATCGGAATCAAGCTGTCGAGCGACACGTTTCAGCACCGCGACAGCGTAGCGCCGCATGACACCAGGGTGATCCTTGAGACGCGAGATCTCACCATCCGCTACGGAGATTTCGCAGCGATCAAGAACACAACCATGCCGATCCGCGAGCACCAGGTCACGGCACTGATCGGCCCGTCCGGCTGCGGCAAGAGCACGATCCTTAGGCACCTCAACAGGATGAACGAGTTCATTGAGGGTGTCAGTATGGAAGGGCAGGTTCTCTATCGCAACGTCGACTTATATGGGCCGGGTGTTGATCCGGTTGAGGTGCGGCGCCGGATTGGGATGGTCTTCCAGAAGCCCAACCCGTTCCCCAAGAGCATCTACGAGAATATCGCCTGGGCGCCCCGCCTCAACAGGCTGGTACCTAGACGCGAGTTGCCCGAGCTCGTTGAGCGTTCACTGAAGCAGGCCAACCTGTGGGATGAGGTCAAGGACCGGCTCAACGAGAACGCATTGGGGATGTCGGGCGGGCAGCAGCAGCGGCTGTGCATCGCGCGGACAATCGCCATGAAGCCGGAAGTGATCCTGATGGACGAGCCCTGCTCAGCGCTGGATCCGATGTCAACGGATGCAATCGAGGACCTGATCTTCGAGCTCAAGCACAAGTACACAATCGTGATCGTTACCCACAACATGCAGCAGGCGGCACGTGTGTCGGACTACACCGGGTTCTTCGTGACCGGAGACCTTGTGGAGTTTGGCGATACGCCCCAGGTGTTCACGCGTCCCACCAGGAAGCAAACGGAGGAGTACGTGACCGGCCGCTTTGGCTAGTACGGATACGGCAATGAGCAAGCACCTCAGACGTGATTTGGAGCAGATCGAGTCCGGCATCTTGGAGATTGGCGGGTTGGTGGAGCAGAACATCGCGACTGCCATCACCGCGCTGGTGGGCCGCCGGCCGGAGCTGGCCAGACAGGTGCTGGACATCGATGAGGAGATTGACCGGCGTGAAGTGGACCTGGAGGAAGAGTGCCTGAAGACCCTCGCGCTGCACCAGCCGGTGGCGACCGACCTGCGGTTCATCATCGCGGTGATCAAGGTCAACAGCACGCTGGAGCGCATGGGGGACCTGGCCTGCAACATCGCCCGCGGTGCGCTGCGGCTGGCGGATCTGCCCGCCGGCAGGCATCCCGTCGATCTGGCCCACATGGGCGGCCAGGTGCGCGGCATGGTTGATCAGAGCCTCAATGCGCTGGTACGGCTCGACGCGGAGACCGCCCGGGAAGTTCTGGCCTACGATGACGAGGTCGATGCTGAGAACAGCGCGGTCTGCGACGAAATGAAGGGGTTGCTCCGCGAGGACACCGGCTCGGTGGAATACGCCGTGCAGACGCTGCTGGCGGCACGCCATCTGGAGCGCATCGCCGACCACGCCACCAACATCGCGGAGGACGTGGTATTCCTGATCGAGGGCGACATCATTCGCCACGGTGGCGCCGCGGAGTAGCCGGACGATGCCCGGCCGGCCGGACCGAGTGGCCGATCAGAGCTGTCACTGACGCGCAGTAGCATCTGCCGCCTGATTGACACCCGCCGCGCTGCTTTGCTATATTGTTTAGCTCGATTCCAATCGTCAGGGAGGTCCATGAGAAGAGGCGGCGGCAGACGTAGCGACCGGAAGACCGAAACCACCACCGACCATCGGGTGAACAGGCAGATACGGGCACGAGAGGTTCAGCTGATCGATGCCGAGGGCGAGAATCGCGGCCCGGTCGCGATTCAGGAGGCGCTCCAGATTGCCGAGGAGGCGGGTCTGGACTTGGTGGAGGTGGCGCGGAACGCGAAGCCGCCGGTCTGTAAGATCATGGACTATGGGAAGCTGGTCTATCAGTCCAAGAAGAAGAAATCCCAGCCCCGGGCGGCGACATCGCTGAAGGAGATATCCTTCTCGATGAAGATTGGTCCGCATGATATCGAGACCAAAATGAAGAAGGCCAGGCTGTTCCTTGAAAAGGGGCACAAGCTGAGGATCAACCTGATCCTGCGGGGGCGTGAGCGCGCCTACGTCGAGACCAACGGCAAGGCGCAGCTCAACAGGCTCTGCGCGATGCTCGAGGACGTCGCGATAGTCGAGCAGCGCAGCCGCGGGATGGTGGGCAATCGCCTCTCGGCGATTCTTTCACCAAAGCGGGATTAACGCGGGTATATACCTGACGGGCCGGCTGTCCGACGCGGGCAGCCCGCCGGAGTTCAGGCAGTCGGGCAGTCCCGGATCAGCGGCTTGGTGTCTCTACTGCCGGCCCCAAGAGGTCTAAGATGCCGAAGATGAAAACACACAAGGCCACCGCCAAGCGCCTGAAGGTCACGGGCAGTGGCAAGATCGTGCACAAGCGCGCTGGCAGCGCGCACCTGCTGGCCAAGAAGAGCCGTCGCCGCAAGCGCCGGTACAAGGTGCTGGTCGAAGTGCACGGCACGGACGTCAAGCGCTTCCGCAAGCTGATCGGGCCGGGAGGTGGACTCTAATGCCACGCGCCAAGAACGCCGTCGCCCGCCGGCGCAAGCACCGCCGGATCCTGAAGGCCGCCAGCGGCTATCGCGGCACGCGCCGCCGCCTCTACCGCGCGGCCAAGGAGGCCGTGCTGCACGCGCGGCAGTACGCCTACGTCCACCGTCGGCTGCGCAAGCGCGATTTCCGCCGGTTGTGGATCGCGCGGATCAACGCCGCCAGCCGCAACAGCGGGATGCCCTACAGCCGCTTCATCGCGGGGCTCAAGCGCCAGGGCGTGGAGCTCAACCGCAAGGTGCTGGCCGAACTGGCGCTGCGCGATCCGGCCGCCTTCGCGCAGCTGGTCGAACTGGCCGGTGGCTAGCCATCGGTCGGGGCGGCAGCCCTCGGCCGCCGTGCGCCCAGCGGTAGAATAGCGGTATGCGCGTCGTAATCGTCGGGGCTGGCGAGGTGGGCACCTACCTGGCGCAGTTCCTGATCGACGAGAGACACGACGTCTCGCTGATCGACAGCGATCCGGAGAAGATCGAGCGCATCAGCGACCACCTGGATCTCAAGGCGCACCTGGGTTCCGGCACCTGCGTGGCGTCCCTCGAAGAGGCCGAGACGGGCCAGGCCGACCTGCTGCTGGCGATGACCAACCGCGAGGAGGTCAACATGCTGTCGGCCTACTTCGGCAAGCGGCTGGGAGCGCGCAGCACGATCGCCCGCATGCAGAGCGAGGACGCGATGATCGGGCACCCCACCTTCTATCGCCAGCACCTGGGGATCGACCTGGTGATCAACTCGGCGATGCTGGCGGCGTCGGAGGCCACCAGGGTGATCCAGGAGGGCGGCGGCTCCGGCATCGCGGAGTTCGGTTTCGGCCGCGTGCACTGCCGGCCGTTCAGCGTGGCGGCCGACAGCCCATTCACCACGCGACCGATCAGCGAGCTGCACCTGCCGGGCGCCCTGATCGCCGCCGTGGTGCGCGAGCAGGAGGTGCTGGTGCCCCACGGCGACGACGTGATCCAGGCCGGCGACCGCCTGATCGTGATCTGCAAGCCGGAGGCGGTCCAGTACGTGCGCAAGGGGGTTGGGGAGCGGCAGGACACCGTGCGGCGCCTGATTATCGTCGGCGGTGGTGACGTCGGCGCCGCGATCGCGCGCTACTTCGATACGCCGCGCTATCGCGTCAAGCTGTTCGAGGAGAATCGCCGCCGCGCCTGGGAGCTCGCCAACGAGCTGAATCACGTCAAGGTGATCGACAGCGATGGCGCCGACCTCGACGTGCTGGCAGAGGAATACCTGGAGACCACCGAGGCCTTCGTAACCGCGACCGGCTCGGACGAGAAGAACCTGATGACGGCGCTGCTGGCCCGCGAGAACGGGGTTGCGCGCACGGTGGCGATCGTCGACAAACCGCAGTTCACCGCGCTTGGCAAGAAGATGCAGATCACCGCCACGCTGGCGCCGCGGATCCTGGCGGCCAACCAGGTGATGGCCTTCGTGCGCGGCGGCAACGTCAATCGCGTCTCGCTGCTGGCCGAGGGCGAGGCCGAGATCATCGAGTTTCAGGCCACCAGCAGCCTCGGTCTGCTGGACCGGTCGCTGGCCAGCCTGGAGCTGCCGCGCGGGGTGCTGATCGGCGCGCTGATTCGCGACCGCAAGGCGATTATCCCCAAGGGCACGGACGAGATCCGCGACGGCGACTCGGTGGTGCTGTTCACGCTGCAGAGCCGGATGCCCTTCGTCGAGCACCTGCTGAAGCGTAACAAGGCCGGTGAGCTCAGCCAGCCCGTCAAGGTCGGCGAGACGGACGATCGGCCCGCGGCTGAGGCCTGACGGCCGGAAGAGGTTGGCGACCTGCCTGCTCACTAGGTAGAATGAGCGCCAAGCCTGAGCCGCGGCTCCAAGTGGCGGGCGGCGAACGCGCCGGCGCCGGCGACGCGCAGGCGGGGATGGCATGAACTACCGCGCTACAGCTCGGCCGCTGGGATTCATCCTCTGGCTGCTGGCCGTCAGCATGGTTTTCCCGCTGCTGTTCGCCATTGCCCACTGGCGCGCAAACCCCGGCGAGACCCTCGGCTTCGTCACGGCGATCGTCGTCGCCCTGGGGCTGGGCAGCCTGCTGTGGCTGGCGGGGCGCGACGCCCGGCCCAACCTCTACCGCAAGGAGGGGCTGTTCATCGTCGCCGCCGGCTGGATCCTGGCGGGGCTGATCGGCTGTCTGCCGTTCTACGTCTCGGGGACGATTCCGTCGTTGATCGACGCCGTCTTCGAGTCGATCAGCGGCTTCACCACCACCGGCGCCTCGATCCTGACCGACGTGGAGTCACTGTCGCACTCGATGCTGCTGTGGCGCAGCGAGACCCACTGGCTGGGGGGCATGGGGATCGTCGTGCTGTTCGTCGCGATCCTGCCTGCGCTGGGCATCGGCGGCAAGCACCTGTTCCGCTTCGAGGCGACCGGACCGGAGAAGAGCGGGCTGCATCCGCGCGCTGCCGACACCGCCCGCACCCTGTGGCTGATCTACACCGCGATTTCGCTGGTGGAGTTCATCCTGCTGTGGGCGGCGGGCATGCCGGCCTTCGACGCCGTCTGCCACACCTTCGGTACTATGGCCACCGGTGGTTTCAGCACCAAGGCGGCCAGCATCGGCCACTACAGCACCGCGATCCAGGTGATCATCACCGTCTTCATGTTCGCCTGCGGCGTCAACTTCTCGCTCTACTACCAGGCGTTCAAGGGCCGCTGGCTGTTCTGGAGGGACGTCGAGTTCCGCAGCTATGTCACCATCCTGGTCAGCGCCGTGATGATCCTGCTGCTGGGGATCGTGCTCACCGAGTCGCAGCCCTTCGGCCTGGCGCTGCGCGACAGCGCCTTCGTTGGCACCTCGATTCTGACCACGACTGGCTACGGCACGGCGGACTTCCAGAGCTGGCCGTACCTGTCCCAGGGGCTGCTGGTGCTGCTGATGTTCATCGGCGGCAGCGCCGGCTCGACCGGCGGCGGCATGAAGGTCATCCGGGTGCTGATCGCCGTCCGCTGGGCGCTCAAACACATCGTCCACGCTTTCCGCCCGCGGGCGGTCGTGCCGCTCAAGGTCGGCGACCACGCGCTGGAGCCGGGCATCGAGGATCAGGTGGTCAGCTTCGTGCTGCTGTTCTTCACCTGGTTTATCGCCGGCATCATGGTGCTGCTGCTCTGCGGCCACGACCTGGAGACCAGCTTCAGCGCTTCCGTGGCCTGCCTGGCCAACATCGGTCCGGGGCTGGGGCTGATCGGCCCCACCAAGACCTACGCCGTGATCCACCCGGTCGCCAAGCCCGTGCTGTGCCTGCTGATGCTGGTCGGCCGGCTGGAGGTGCTGGCGATCACCGTGCTGTTCGTACCGGGCTTCTGGCGCCGCTGGAACTAGCGCCTAGCCACCTCCGCGTGTATCCGTCGGCCGCTCCAGGATGCCGGATGCATCCTCATCCGCAGCTTCTTCCTCCGCATCGGCGGTGTCACCCTCGTCGTCGGCAGGTAGCTCTTCCGTGGCTTCCGATGCTGCGGCGGGTGGCAGTGCCGCCGATTCGTAGACCGTCAGCATCCGGTTTGCGCCGTCAAGTGGCAGTGTAAGCTCGCGGCCGGAAGGAAAACGCACCTGGACAGTTACTTCGCCGGCGTAGGTGCCGAGGCCGAAGTGAGCGATAAGCTCGTTGCCGCAGCCGCTGCCCGAGCCGCTCTGGATCTCGCGCAGCATGGTCAGGTCTCCGGCCTTGACCGTCACCCGCGAACCGATGCCGGCGGCGTTGCTCAGCGCGCCGCTGTCGCTTTCGATGCCCGTGCCCGCAGCACCGACGCAGCGCACCGCCAGCCCGCCCGCCGGCTCGCTGTCGTTGCGCAGCAGCTTCACGCGGCCGCCGGCGCTGATCGCCAGGTCGAGGTCGCCGTCGCGGTCGTAGTCGGCCCAGGCCGCGCCCCAGCCATCCAGTACGCGTGCGCCGGCCAGGAACGTCACATCGTGCAGCCGGCCCTGGCCGTCATTCAGATACAGATAGCCGGCGCGGCTATCGTAGGTGGCGGTCAGCAGCAGGTCGAGGTGGCCGTCGCAGTTCGCGTCGAAGAACACTGGGCAGGCGGTGGTCTCGGCGTACTTGATACCCCAGTCCGCGCGCCGGTCCGTCAGCATGGTGCCCAGCAGGCCCGGTTCGCTGATCAGCAGCTGGGACTTGTCGGAGATGTAGGCGTAGCGCGGGTGGGCCAGGTTGGCCACGGCCAGGTCCAGGTCGCCGTCGTTGTCGATGTCGCCCCAGGCCGCACCGATGGTGTGGCCCCACCAGCCGTCCACGGACCAGCCCGCCGCGCCGACGAGCCGCGCCGCATTGGTGAAGCTGCCGTCACCGCCATTCCGCCACAGCAGGTTCTCCTGCAGGCGGTAGTTGCCGACGAAGATGTCCTGGTC
>Ga0180429_10000369_pt1 | contig 40215 bp, 30 predicted proteins | sample SS_ome_FD_132428 | JGI IMG/M metagenome (GOLD analysis project Ga0180429, IMG submission 132428) | Hypersaline lake sediment archaeal communities from the Salton Sea, California, USA - SS_1_S_1 metaG | ecosystem: Environmental > Aquatic > Non-marine Saline and Alkaline > Hypersaline > Sediment ...
CCCCCGCGGACGCAGACGCGATGAGGAGCTTGTGTGCCATTTTCGGCAATCCTGAAAGAGGATGATTATATCCGGCCTGTCAGAGCGTCGCAAGCCCGGACGCGGCGGCTGGCGGCAGACGCGTGGTGCGACGGCGCCTGGTAGGAATTGTCCGGGCTAGCGGGTCACCGCTCGTCTTCGGCGGGTTCGTTGCGAACGGCATGGAAGAGGACCTCGGGCGGGACGTACTCGACCTTGCCCCGGCCGCGCCGCCATGAAAGGTAGATGTATGCCTTGCCCGTGCCGTGGAAGTAGTCGATCTTGATTTTGTGGAACCCGGCGTCGAGTTCGATGGGCCTTGTCGTGTCTTCGTTGGGGCGATTTCCCCATTGGTTGAGGAGCAGTCGGTCGTCCAGCGAGAGCTGGAATCTGTTGTCGGCCGTCAGGCCGAACTGGTACGTGCCGGCCTCCTCTATCTTGAGGTAGCCGTCCCAGCGCACGGAGAAGAAGGAATCTTCGCCTGCCGCTTCGGTCAGAAGGTCGCCGCCGAAGGTGATGCTGGGAGCGACTTCCGTGCGCTTGACATGGTTGCGTTGTGCGCCCCTGTAGTACGAGCCGAGCAGGCCGTGCACGAGATGGCCGCCCCTGGTGACGGCCAGTTGCAGGAGTTGCTCGCGCGCGGGACGTGTGAGCCGGCAGGCCTCGGTGCCCTGATGTGCATCGAGTTTCTTGAGTGTCGCTTCGAGTTCGCCCCAACGTTCTTCTGCGGCGTCGCGTGCGGCCTTTTCGAGGAGTCCTATGGCGGCGAATTCGGATCCCAACCGGGCGATGCGCCGGATGTATTCCCGGCCTCGTTCGGCCTCGTCCTTGCCGCCGAGCGCTTCCGCGCCGTCGAACTCTTTTCTGGCTTTTCCCAGGTCGCGGTTCTGGTCGAAAGTGTGAAAGAGGCCGGTTCGGAAGGGATTGGCCGGGCTTCCGGCGTCGGCGTTGAAATGCGGGTCGAGCAGGTGGAAGAGGTCAACCTCGCGCATGTCGATCAGTTTCTGCGGGCGCAGGCCCTTGGCCATGACGACTCCGTCCCGGAAGCTCTCGAATTCGCCCATTATGCCGTTGACGCGGACGTGGTCGCCGGGCTTGAGTTCGCGCAAGCGGTGTTCGGCCGCCTGCCAGAGTGATTCGAGACTCTGGATGTCTCGCGCGAACAGTTTGAACCGGGCTTGTTCCTTGCCGAACGCCGAGTTGCCGGCGGCGGCGTCGGCGAGTTGCCGCGCTTGCGCGTAGTTGCGGTCTTGCAGGGCCGACGCGATGTCCCGCACACGGATGAAGAGCATCCTGAGCCGCGTGGTCTCGGCCCGGACCTGTGACAGGGTCTTTTCCCGCCGCCACTCGCGCATGTATCCCTGGGCAAGTTCCCGGTATCGCGGGATCCCCCATTGCGTTGCGCCCCGGACGGTCTCGACGGCCTCGTCGAAGTTGCCGCGGTCGGCGGCGCCCTGCGCGGCTCGTGCTTTATCGCTCCATTCTTTTTCGGCTTTCCTCAGGATGATCGCGGTGGCGGCCTGGAACCGGGCCTGCCAGTCGTAGTATCGGATGTGCTCGGGCAGTGGGGCGTTGAACACCGCGAGTGCCTCGGCGTACCGGCTCTTTGCACACAGGGCGTCGGCTGCGGCCAGGCGCTCTTTCACGGCCTTGTCGACGGCGGCCCGCAGGTCCTTTTCCGCGTGTGCGATCAGGGCTCGCATCTTGCCCTCGTATTCGGTCCCGCGGCATCGTCGGGCAAGGATCTCTTCAAGCTTCGGGATGAGCGCCCAGGGTTCGCGCTTTTGTTCCCGCGCGAGGAGTTCGGCGTATTCGTATGCCTTGCGGCCGGACCTGTCGGCGTCGGGCGTTGTTCCGTCCGGTGGTTTCGGCGGTTCCTTGGCGGACGGCCCGGGCGGTTCCGGATGTGTGCCGGGCGGCGGGACCGCCCTCGTCGTTGGCGGCTGGGTCCCGTCGTGTCCGGGCCGGGTCGCCTGGAAGACGGCGAGGCCGACGGCGGCCGCGATGATGACCGCGAGCAGAATGAATATTTCGACGGGCTTTTTTCGTCGGGGCTGTGTTGCGGCCGCCAGCGTCAGCGGCGTCGCATGCACGGGCGGCGGAGCGAGTTCCCTCTCGCCGGCTCGCCGACGCGCGGCCTCCATTGCTTCGGCCATCGCGTCGGCCGTCTGGTATCGTTTTGCCCTGTCCTTCTGCATCGCGTGCCGGACGATGGCGGCGGTGTCGGGCGAGAGGCCGGGCCGTTCGGCGGTCGGGTCGGGCACGGACTCGGTCAGGTGCTTGGCCATTACGACGCTGGAGCTTCCGCCGGGGTATGGCGGCCTGCCGACGAGGAGGTGGTAGAGCGTGGCGCCGAGGGAGTAGATGTCGCATCGGCCGTCGAGGTCGGCGTCGCCGCGGATTTGCTCGGGCGAGATGTAGTCGGGCGTGCCGAGCGTCGTCCCCGCGGACGTAAGGGAGGCGTCGTCGTGCTCGGTGTGGCGAGCGAGGCCGAGGTCGGCGAGCTTGGCGGTGCCGCGTTCGTTCAGCAGGATGTTCTGCGGCTTGACGTCGCGGTGGATGATGTTCGCCCGCGAGTGCGCGTGTGCGAGCGCCCGCGCGGCCTGGAGGCAGATGTCGATGGCCTCCTCCTCGTCGAGCGGGCCGGCGCGTCTGACCTTGTCGGCGGCGGTCTCGCCGTCGATGTATTCCATTGCGAAGTAGTAGTAGCCGCCCGACTTGCCGACGTCGATGCTCTGGACGATGTTGGGGTGGTTGAGCTTGGCGGCGGCCCGCGCCTCGCGGACGAAGCGCTGGACGTATGATTTGTCTCCGGCGAGGCGGCGGGGGAGGACCTTGAGGGCGACGATCCGGTCCATGCTGATCTGCCGGGCCTTGTAGACCGTGCCCATGCCGCCCTGGCCGACCTTTGAGATGAGCTCGAACCCGCCGATATTGAGGCGGTGTTCGGCGGAAGGGGCCGCGTCCTGCCCGTGGTTCGTCTCGTCCGGCACCACAAAATCCTCCCGGCCTTTCACGCGCCGGCGTCAGGGAAGCACAATGACGATTCGTTCGACGTAGACCACCTGCGCCGTCTCGCCCCCGGGCAGTTTGGCCTCGCCGACCGGCTCGCCCGAGACCTGGACGCGGATTCCCGCGAAGGCGTCGAGGTCGATCCGGTCGCTCTGGAGAAACGCTACGGTGCGGCGGTCGCGGACGATCCTGTACCGGATGCCCTCGTTGGCGAGAGCCGGCCCCGCGGGCACGACCCATCCGCTCAGGGCTTTTTCCGCGTCCGCGATCCGCGCGGCCGCGGCCTCCCCTGCGAGTTGCCGCGCCTGTTCGCACGCGGCGAGCAGGTCGTCGACCTCGCGGCCGACGCCACTGGTCTTTTTTGTTTCTTCGATGTCGAAGTCAAGGTGCGGCGGCTCGGCCTCCGCCGCGATCGCCGCCTGGACCGCCTGCGTCGCCTCGATGATGGCGAGCTTTGCGGCGATTGTCTTGAGCAGGTCGTCGTCCCTGACCTGCGCTCGAGCGGCCTCGAACGCCTTTCGTGCGGCGTCGAGCGCGCGGCCCGTGAACTCCTTGTCGAGTTCTGCGGCAAGGAGCGCGTCCGCGTCGTCGCAGAGCTTCCGTTCGAACGCCTTCCGTGCCTCGGCCGCGCGCTTTCGCGCTTCCTCGGCGGCCTCTCGGGCCGCCTTCTGCTCGTCCTCCCTGGCGAGCCGTTCGGCCTCGGCCTGTTCGCGGGCCTTCACGGCCTGGTGGGCGGCGAACTCCGCGTCGGTCATGCGCTTGACGTGGCCGGCGCTGACCCACGCCTCCGTCCCGTCGGGCGGAGCGATGCGGAGCCAGTCGCCCTTCTGGCTCTTGACCCTGACGACCGTGCCGGTATTTACCTGGTTGACCATCTCGCCGGTCAGTTCGGGGCGGGCACGGACGCGGACCTTGTCGCCGTTGACGACGCCAAGCGCGCCGTTGACGTCGACGAACTTCGCGAAGATCCAGACGTCGGATTCCTGGGGCGCGGTGATGCGGAGCCATTCGCCGTCGCCCGAAACACCCACGACCCGGACAACCGCGTCCCGGTCGAGCGTGCACATGTCGCGGTAGTTCTTGCCGGGGCCGGAGCGGACGCGAACGTCCTGCGCCGTGACGACGCCGTGTGTGGCCGGCTCGGCCGCGCCGGCCCGGGCCGTGAGCAGGACAAGGGCAAGTGCCGCGACAGTTCGCATCTTCATTGCAGTCCTTCCTCGGGCCGGGCGGTCGCCGGGCCGTTTTCGTCGCCCACGCTAATCATATAACCTGTCGGGCCGTCGCCGCAAGGGAGCCGGCCGCGGCGACAGCCGGTGCGGATGGTCGGCGCCGCTCGCGGGTTCGGCGCGATGGTGGCCGAGGGGAGACTCGAACTCCCATGTCCCGTTACGGGACGACGAATTTTAAGTCCGTCGTGTATGCCAGTTCCACCACTCGGCCGGGCCGGTTCCTGACCTATTGTACCCCGTCGTGCCGGCGCGTCAATTCCTTGTCCGGCGGCGCCGGACTCACCCCAGGTCGACCTGGAGGCCGGGCTCGGCGACGGTGATGTTCTTGTAGCCGCGCGCGGCGAGTGCGCCCTTGAACGCGGCGATGGCCTTGTCTTCGCCGTGGACGAGCAGGATTTGCGTGTCGCGCGAGGCGACGGCGTCGGTGTACGAGACGAGCCCGTCGTGGTCGGCGTGTGCGGAAAATCCGTTCAGGGTCGCGATCTCGCAGCGGACGGGATATTCCTCGCCGAAGATGCGGACCTTGGGCCGGCGCTCGACGAGCCGCCGCCCGAGTGTGTGCTCGGCCATGAACCCGACGATCGCGACGGCGTTCTTTTTGCTCGTGACGGTGTTTTTCAGGTGATGGAGGATGCGGCCGGCTTCGCACATCCCGGACGCGCTGATGATGATGGCGGGCCGGCGGCGCTTGTTGAGCGACTTCGACTCGGCGAGCGAGGAGACGTACCGGATGGACTTGTGGGTGAAGACGGCGCCCTCCGTTTCGACGAAGTCGGCCGCGTCCTCGTCGTAGCACTCGGGATGCATGCGGAAAACGTCGGTCGCGTTCACGGAGAGGGGGCTGTCGACGAAGACGGGCACGGCCGGGATGCGGTCGGCGGCGAAGAGCTGGTGCAGGTAATAGAGGACGTTCTGCGTGCGGCCGACGCTGAAGGCGGGGATGAGGAGTTTCCCGCCGCGCTCGACGACGCGTGTGACGAGTCCGGCGAGCTCGGCTTCCATGTCCTCGGGCTTGTCGTGCCGGCGTCCGCCGTAGGTGCTCTCGATGATGAGCGCGTCGAGCTTGCGGCCGTCGGCCGTCATCGGCTCGGGGTCGCGCAGGATGGGCATGTCGGCGCGGCCGAGGTCGCAGGCGTATCCGAGTGTGAAGGGCGTTCCGTCGCGGTTGAAGTCGAGGCGGACGAGGCCGCTGCCGAGGATGTGGCCGGCGTCGACGAGCGTCGCGGTGACGCCGGGCAGGGGCGAGAAGCGCCGGTGGTAGCCGACGGACACGAAGTGGCGGAGGACCTTCACGGCGTCCGAGATGGAGTAGAGCGGGGGGACGGGCTCCTCGCCCATGCGGGCGCGTTTCCGGTTGATGTAGCGGACGTCGGTCTGCTGGATGTGGGCGCTGTCGCGCAACATGATTGCGGCGAGGTCGCGGGTCGCGTTGGTGGTGTAGATGTTGCCGCTGAACTTGCGCTGGTGGAGGAGCGGCAGGCGGCCGGAGTGGTCGATGTGTGCGTGTCCGAGGACGACGGCGTGGAGCGACTCGGGGTCGAAGTGGAACGTGAGGTTTTTTTCGGCGGCCTCGCGGCGGTGGCCCTGGAACATCCCGCAGTCCAGGAGGAGACGGCCCTCGCGCGTCTCGATCAGGTGTGACGAGCCGGTGACCTCGCCGGCGGCGCCGAGGAACGTGAGCTTCATGATGTATTTCACTCCGATCTGATTTGACAGATAATCGCGTTGCCGTCAAACGTTCATCACGAGAACACCCTATTATAGGGACATCGGGGATTCGCGGCAACGATGATCGGGACCCCGGGCGGATGGGGTGCGCGTGCCATTGACGCATGCATTGATAAGGACAAACCCGGGCAAGAGATTTTTCGTCGCTACGCTCCTCAGGATGACGATGAACGCGTGTTTTTCTGTCATTCTGAGCGAAGCGAAGAATCTCTGCCAGGACGCCGCCGTGTTCCATTCCCGACACATGCCTCAATAGAATCCGATGAGGCGTTGGCTACGGCGTGACTTCTGGTAAGATGGTAAGGTCGGTACGGGGCGCAACACTGGAGGGACGCACGGTTGGAACGGCTCGAGTCCTGTCTGCTCTGCGGCGCCGACGCGGGTATGGCCCGCGTCGTCCAGGAGCGCGAGGGGCACGCGCTGGTGCGCTGCCCGGACTGCGGTTTGGTCTATGCCAACCCGCAGTACACGGATGCGGAGTTGGCGCGACTGTACGAGGTTCATTACTACGGGGCGGGGGACGCGTTCGGCGGCGGGTCCGCCGAGAAGGAGCGGGCCCGGAACCGTCCGTTGTACGTCGTGGTCCTGCGCGATCTCCTGCGTCGTTATCCGCGGCTTCGGCCGCGCCCGGGGGCGCCGGTGCGGGTTCTGGATTTCGGATGCGGGCCGGGGTATTTTCTTGCCGAGTGCCGGGACCTCGGAATGGAGGCGTCGGGGATCGAGTTTTCGCCGCCGGCGGCCGGGTACGCGCGGGCGCGGCTCGGGCTCGACGTGCGGGACGACTGGCGGCAGGCCCTGGCGGAGCTTCCGGAGGGCGGCTTTGAGCTTGTCTGTCTGTGGGAGGTGCTCGAGCACCTGCGGCGGCCGCGCGAGGCCGTCGAGGCGCTGGTGAGGGCGCTCGCTCCGGGCGGGGTGTTCTGCGTCACAACGCCAAGTCTGGGTTGTTGGCGGTACTATATCGAGGGCGCCCGGTGGTTCAACATGCAGAACCCGACCCACGTCGTGTTCTTTGGCCGGGAGACGCTGGGGCGGCTCCTGCGCGAGTGCGGCCTGGCGGGCGTGGTGCGGCCGGTCTTCTGGGGCGGGCGGCCGGGGTTCGGTCCTTTGGCGAACTTTGCCCAGTATCTGGCGCGGGCGGCGGGTTTGGGCAGTGACCTGCGGCTGTATGCCCGGCGTCCGACCGGCGGCTGATCAATCGCCGCTGTCCATCTGCCGGTAGTAGCCCGCGGCGGCTCCGATGATGCTCGGGTCCTCTGTCTTCCTGAACTCGACGTGCGAGTCGAAGAAGACGATGCTGAACCCGACTTCGCCGTGGTTGCCGGCGCCGCCCTCGTAGTCGTCGCAGGCCAGTGGTGAAGCGGACGTGAACGCCATCGCCTTCATGCTCGTCACGGCGTTCGCGCCGAACGTCGAACTCCCACCCGGCTCGTGGTATGCATATCCTGCGTAACTGCACACCTTCGCATCTATGGCGTTCGTGGAGTCGAGGTTTCCGCCGTTCGCGTCGGCCAGTGTGTCGGGGACGCCCGGGCCGTCAGAGGAAGACGGACAAATGAACATCTTCGGGTCCTCGAGCACGCCGGCCCAATAGAGCGATACGAGCCAGGCGTCGCCACGGAAGGAATCGGTGGGTATCGGGTAGACGGCGTTGTCGCCTTCCTGGCCCAGGTAAAGGGCCATTGCCTTCGCGATGCCAGCGAGGTTGTTCTTGCACTTGGTCTGCAAGGCCTGTTCACGCGCCCTGTTCAGGGCCGGAAGAAGCATTCCCGCCAGGATCGCTATGATGGCGATCACGACCAGCAGTTCTATGATTGTGAAACCTCTCCGCCGCATCATTTTGTTTGCCTCCTGTCCTTTGCCTTTGCGTCGGCCGGCGTCTTCATTCAGAGCGTGGCCGGGCGGGGCGCTTGGCCAACGGCGGCGCATGAACGCCCGGTTTCAGGTTTCGGAAAAACTGGACGGGGGTTTAGCCCTTTGCCGCAGGTTTCTCGCGGCTACGGCGGCCAGTCAGCAGATGGCAAGGAGGCAATGGCGCGCGTGGCGGCCGAAAAAGAAACCCGCGGCGGTTTCCCGCCGCGGGTTCGAACTGCGTGCAAAAAGCCAGCAGACGACGTTAGTCGCCGCTGTCCATCTGACGGAACGCGCCAGTGGCGCCGCCCACCACGTTCGGATTCGTGTCCTTTTCGAACTCGACGTGAGTGTCGAAGTAGACAACGCTGAATCCGGTTGCACCGTGGTTTCCGAGCGTCGTCGCATCGTAATCATCGCACGCCATAGGCGAAGCAGACGTGAACGCCGACGATGACATGGTGCTCACCGACCGCGCGAACCCTGCCGAAGCGTAGGCATACCCGGCATAGCTGCATGCGTCTGTGGCTACCGCAGCGGTGGCATCAAGGTTCCCGCTGTTCGCAAGTGCCAGAGTGTCCGGAATGGCAGCGCCATCGCCGGAAGACGGGCAAATGAACATCTTCGGGTCCTCGAGCACGCCAGCCCAGTACAGGGACACCAACCAAGCATCACCACGGAAATTGTCGGTCGGGATAGGATAAACGCTGTTCCCGCCCTCGTCGGCCAGGTAAAGAGCCATGGCCTTGGCGATGCCCGCCAGGTTGTTCTTGCACTTGGTCTGCAACGCCGATTCACGAGCTCTGTTAAGGGCAGGAAGAAGCATGCCTGCCAAAATGGCGATGATAGCGATTACGACCAGAAGCTCGATGATCGTGAAGCCCTTGTGCTTTCTCATTTTTCTCACCTCCTTTCATCTTTTTTCCAAAGACCATACACATGGGACCGCCCCCTTTGGGCGATCCGCCAGTGGGAGTATATCCCACTCCGGGCAGGTGTGTCAAGGCATTTTGCCGATAAATCTTGGTGCAAATACGAGCGCAGAGTGCGGGGTTGCGGGGCGGCATCCGGCGTGTTCAGGCCGCCCCGGTGGCGCTCATTCGCTCACGCAACGTATTTATCGCGCTGTTATGGATTTGTGACACCCGTGAGCGCGAGACGCGGAGGCCTCGCGCGATGTCCTTCTGCATCCTCTGCTCGAAGTAATACTGCGTGATCACGCTTTGTTCGACTTCGGGCAGTGTGGTGAGCGCCGTCTGGAGCGCCGAGCACTGGTCGACGAGTTCCGCCCGGCCCTGGGGGTCTTCGCTGTTGGTGTCTGCGAGGAGTTGCGAGACGCTCATGCCCGCGGCGTCGTCGGAGTGGTCGTGCGGATGCTCGAGCGACACGAAGGCCGCGGGCTGTACCTTGGCCATGAGCTTGCTGAGTTGTGTCCTGGAGAGTCCCAGCAGGCGGGCGGCCTGTCCGAGGTCGGGCGCGCCGAGGTCGGACTCCTGGGACTGTTTCAGGGCTTCGTCCAGCTCCATCGCCTTGCGCCGCGCGGTGCGGGGAATCCAGTCGTGTTCGCGGAGTTCATCGAGCATCGCCCCGCGGACTCTCGGCACGGCGAACGTGGTGAACTCGATGCCGCGGTTGATGTCGAAGTCGTTGACGGCCGAGATCAAGCCGATGGTGCCGGCGGCGACGAGGTCCTGTTCGTCGAGTATCCGTGGCAGGTAAAGGGACATTCTGCGGTAGATGTAGTGCACGAGCGGCAGGAACTCGCAGATCAGTTCTTTCCTCGCCTGCTTGTTGCCGCGCTTCTTGTAGCGGACCCACTTCTCGCGGTGCTTCGTGAGCATGTCTTGTCTCCTGCGGTTTGCTGTGTCGTGATGGTTCAGGCGGACACGTGGATCGATTCGGCCGGCATGGGCTCGGGCGCGCCACGGCGCCATTTGCGGGCGTCAGCCAGCGCGCGCGCGAGCTCCTGGCGCCGCATCTCGAGGAGCTGTTCGTTGTCCTGCTCGAGCGTTACGGTCTTCTGGATTGTGCTGATGACCTCGTCGAACAGGGGGTTGAGCTGTTCGGCGAGTTTCTCGCGCTCGGCGCACGGGACGTTCATCCAGCGGGCGCGCAGGGGCTCCAGCTCGGTTTCGAGCCGCTCGAGCTGGCGCAGGACGTTGTCCTTCTGGTCTATGAGTTCGACGAACTCCGCCAGGTTGCCGCCGTCGCCGAGGCAGCGGCGCTGCCGCGACGTCAGGCCGAACAACATCTGGTAGAGAACCGACTCCTCCGAGTACCCGGCGACCAGTTGAGCGGCCGCGTGCTTGTCCAACCTGGCCGGCTTGCCCTCTTCCTTCTTCAACGTTGCCATTTCGCGTTCCCTCCTTCTTGCTTGCCGAAGGCGGCCGGGCCGCCCGCGGGCCAAAACGCGCGGGCAAAAACGGCATTTGCCCGACGTGACCGACAACTTTCAAAAGAACCTCGCAGAGCGGATTTCGCCGGCCTGCGAACGTGGTCGCCCCTATAGCAAAAGGTGTGCCACGGGCCGCAAATCGTTGTGCCCGACAGGCGGAGATGCCGGCTAACTGCCGTCACATGCAGGCGTTATGATTTCTGCGAATTCGGCGGAAGGGATGGGCTCGGGGCCTGGCCGGGGCTATCAACTATCAAAGTGATAGCCGAAGTCCGTGCGCTCTTGCGACACTTGCGGACTGATCGCGATCGCAGTTTCGACCGTGGCCGGGATTGTGATCACGAGTACGACTGTGACTGCAAGAGTGTGGGGTTGCGGGTCGGAAAGCGGACGGGTCCGTTAGTGACACATGCGTTGAGAATGACAACCACGAGCAAGAGATTCTTCGTCGCTACGCTCCTCAGAATGACAATGAACGCATGCTCTCTTGTCATTTCTGAAAGCGTGTCATTCTGGGCGTCAGCGAAGAATCTCTGCCGGGACGCCGCCGCGTTCCATTGTCAACGGATGCCTCAAGGATGCGGGCCCGTCTGCTTGAAGAGAGAGACGTGCATGCCGCCGTACCGGCGTGAGTCGGTTTTGGTCAGGGGGCCGACGCTGGCGGGGACGGCGGCATCGACCGGTGAGCGCAGGATGACGGTGGCCCCGGTGGCGAGGATGTCGGTCTCGCCCAGGCGCGCGACGAGGCCCAGCACCTTGTCGAGATTGCGCGGGCTCCGGAGCAGGCGGTACGGCGGGTCGACGAACACGAGGCCGAGCGGGCCGTGTTCGGCGAGCTGGTCGGTGGAGCGGAAGACGTCGGACCGCACCACAATCGCCCGGTCCTCGGCCCGCGCCCGCCGGATGTTTTCCTTCATCGTCGCGATGCAGCGCGGGTCGCGTTCGATGAAGATGCAGTGGTCGGCCCCGCGGCTGAGCGCCTCGAGCCCGATGACGCCCGTTCCCGCGAAGAGGTCGGCGACGCTCGCGCCGTCGAGGTCGTTCCGCAGGACGCCGAACAGTGATTCCCGGACACGGTCGAGGATCGGCCGGACCTCGCGCCCCTTCGGGGTCGCCAGTTTCAGCCCGCGATTGGTTCCGGCGATGATTCTCATCTTCCGCTACGCGCCGCCGGCCGGCGGGTGCTCCGGGGGCACGGCCCGGCGCTTTCCGCGTTTGATCGTGATGAGCTGGCCCCAGCCGGCCAGCGTGTCGACCAGCCAGAAGAGCACGAGCCCGGCGGAGAAGAACGCGAACAGGAGTGTGAAGGCGAGGGGCATGAAGATCCAGCTTCGCTCCTTGGCGCTGTTCTCGCTCATCGTGCGGAGCTGTCCCATCATCGCCAGCCCCATCAGGACCGGCAGGACGAAGAAGGGGTCGCGCCTGGAGATGTCATGAATCCAGAGGCCCAGCGGCTGGCGGTAGAATTCGTAGCCCGCGTTGAGCGTGTAATAGAGGATGAGGAGGACGGGCAGGAGGATGAGCATGGGCAGAAAGACGCCTACCGTGGCCTTGCGCTGGACGTCCTCCCAGACGCGCGCCTCTTTGAGCCATGCGGCGCGGGCCTGGACCTCGGACCGCGGCGGCTCCCGGGCGTCTATCTCGGCGAGCCGCGCGTTCGCGACCTTGATGTCCACCAGCGACCGCAGGTTGTACCGCGTCACCGGCCACATCAGCAGGCGGAAGATGATGGTCACGATGACGATGGCGACGCCGTAATTCTGCACCGTGTTGCGGTGGATCCACTTGAGCAGGAGCGTCGTTGCGCGGCCGAAGTACCAGTAGTTGATCGACTCCTGCACACGGCCGGGCAGTTCCGCGAGGGCGTCGTAGTTCTTCGGCCCGGCGTATATCTGGAACCGTGCGGGGGCCAGTTGAACGGTCAGGGGGACATGAATCCGCACGGCCGCCGCGCTCTTTGCGGTGCGGGTGAACGTCATTTCCGCGCCCGCGAGCTCCTGCTCCGGGCGGACGATGATGCCGAAATACTTGTCCGCCGCCGCGACCCACTCGAGCGTTGCGGGCGCCTCGATCCCCGCGTGGCCGGCGCGCAGGCGCTCCTCTTTGGTCGGCCAGTCCTGCACCCCGGACACGCGCCGCACCTTGTGATGGTCCGTGATCGTGTCGGACCGGACCGAGATCAGGCCGTCATCCTTGTCGAGCTCGGACGGCACGCCGACGGCGTCGCAGACCTTCAACACAAAGCCGTTCTCGAGGAGGGTGCTCCTCTTCTTGAACTGCACTTCGAGGCGGATGACCGGCGCGTTCGACTCGATGTCAAAGGTCTTGACCAGCCGGAACCCGTCGCCGAGGTCGCACGACGCGAACTGAAGCGAGGTCACGCCGTCTTTTTCGTCCTGCTTGACCAGCGTGAACGGGAGGTCCGCGAAATCCGCGCGCCCGGGCAGTTCGACGACGAACGCCCGGTTCGGCTCGTCCTGCGAGATCAGCGTCTCGACGTGACCGTCGGCGGGGTTGGTCCACGTCATGTTGACGACGGCCGCCCCGACTGTCGTGAACGTGATCGCGAGCGGGCCGGCCTTGACGTCTACCTGGTTCTCCGGCAGAAGCGCGTCGGCCGGGATGGCCGGCGCGGCGATTTCCGGCGGCTTGAGGATGTCGCGGACGTCGTCCCAGAAGAAGTAGATGAGTCCGCCGACGCATACGGCGATGACGAGGACGAGCCGCCGGAGGTCGATGCCCGGAGCCGCCGCGGGGGGCGTTTCCTGCGGGGCGGTCGGGCCGGGTTCGTCGGCCATCTGCTACGAGCTCCGTCTTGCCAGTTTTTCTTGCAGGCGCTTTTCCACTTGCGGTGGCACGAACGCCGACACGTCGCCGCCGAGCGCGACGACCTCCTTGATGAACCGCGAGCTGAGGAACGAGTATTTGTTGCTCGTCATCATGAACATCGCCTCGAGGTCGTCCGCAAAGTGCCGGTTCGTGAGGGCCATCTGAAACTCGTACTCGAAGTCCGAGACCGTGCGAATCCCGCGTAGCATGACGTTCGCGCCGATGGAGCGGACGTAGTCGACCGTCATCCCCTTGTAGCTCGTGACCGTCACGCCCGGCGTGTCTTTGAAGACTTCGGCGGCCATGTCCACGCGCTCCTCGGCCGGGAAGAGCGTCGCCTTTGACGTGTCGCGCGCGACGGCGACGGTCAGCTCGCCGAAGATGCGGAGGCCGCGCCGGGCCAGGTCGATGTGTCCGTAGCTGATCGGGTCGAACGAACCGGGATAGACTGCCTTTGACATTTGCACGTTCACCTCGCGCTTTCCACCAGAGAGAAGGCCTGTTCGGTTCGCGGCTGGAACCGCCAACTCGGCCGGTGCGTCTGCGAGCGGGTCGGGCCTATGCTGATTGTCCCGATGCTTTCGGTCTTGCCCTTGTCGAACTCGTATCCGATGACGAGCTGCCACTCGTGGAACCGGCGCGTGAGCTCGATCGTCCGGTCCCAGTTGCCGCCGCCCGCGACGTCCTGTTGCACGTCGAACCCCAGGCTCCACTTCGGGTCGATGTCCCAGTCGGCCGCGAAGCGCAGGAGCGAGGCGTCGTGGAAGTGGTAATCGTGGCTTATGCTGAAGGTCAGGTTGGGCCGCGGCTTGTGCGCGAAGCCGGCGCTGACGACCTCGAATCCGGGGTTCTCGAAACTGAACTCCGTGTCGAGGAACATCGTGGTCTTCGGCGACGTTCGGACCGCGAGGTCCGTCCTGAGGTTCGAGAAACGGCGAACGCGGCGGCCGCGCGGGTGGACGTTGTCGGCGCCGGGATTCATGAAGAGATCGATGTCCATGTCGAGGTCGACGACGTTGACCGGCCCGGCCTCCCGGGCCTTCTCGACGGCGAGTTTGCGGCGATGCCACTCGCCGCCGACGGGCGCGCGCGGGTCCCGTTCGACCTCGGCCCATTTCGTCTGCCAGCGGTTCCGAAGGGCGAACGTGATGCGGTGCAGGCCGTCCTGCTCCGTCACCGTGTCGTTCTCCGGCAGGTGCCGCGGCATCCGCGTGGGCTTGCTCTCATAGGTGTAGAAGAGCTCGGGCGTGACGATGTGGCGCATTCCGTGCTTGAAGAACCGCCGCAGGACGGGCCGGTTCTCCACGTCGTATGTGCGGTGGAACTGCGTTGCGATCCGACCGCCCGCCAGCACCTGGTTGCGGTATCGGCCGCCGGTGTGGGTGCGTGCGGCCGCGACGGCCCCGGGCAGGGCCGGCCCGATGGGCGGCGTGACCGCGGTGTATGAGCCGCGGACCGATTCTATGCCGTGCTCGAACCACGAGCCACGCCATCCCACGTAGGGCTCGATGTCGAATATGCCCCATTCGAACGGGCGGGAGACGACGTTGACCGTGTCGAACCGCCAGCCCGTCAGTTCGTCGGAGTCGCTTTCTCTGAGCGTGAGCGCGGCCGGCCGGCTGTATTCGTTCTTCGACAGCCAGGTGCGCGTGATGGAGAGGTTCGTCTGGCCCGGCTTGCGGCGCGTCTCGGCGAACCGGGTGGTCACGCGCGCCACCTCGGTGTCGTTCGTGAAGAGGAACCCCCAGCCGAGCGGCTGGGCGATCATGTTGAACCCGATCTGCGGGAGGTACTCGGTCTGCGTGATGAAGGAGTTGATCTGTTTCTTGACGTGGACGAACGCGGCCCAGTTGTCCTCGCCGTACTTGAGGAACGCCCGCGTCTCCGGGTCCTTCTCCGTCTTGAACTCGTTCTCGAAATACTCGCGGTAGATTCCGGCGTCGCTGAACTTGTGCAGTTCGAGGTCGAATTCCACCCCCTCGGGATACTCCTGCTGGTGCGTGAACTTGATGCGGTAGCGGTTTTCCACGCCCAGGGGCAGGTCGGTCGGCAGAGGCCCGAGCGGCCCGCCCGGCCACCCGGCCGGCCAGCCCGAGCCGGTCCGCCCGGTGTCCGCGAGCTCGTCGGTGCCGCTGTCGTTCGGGACCCAGAACACGTCGAAGGCGCCCCGTATCTCCTGCTCGCGGCCGAAGTGATACTCGGCTCCCAGCCCGTACCCGACGCCGCGTTCGGCCATGAACTCGAACCGGGGCATCAGCTTGATGCCGTCGACCGGCTCGGCCCTGAACATGACGCTGGCGAACATGCCGAGTCGGGAGGACGAGCCGATGGTGACGGCCATCCACGGCCAGTCGTATTCGAGGTCCTTGTAGAAGTATGGCAGGTAGAGAACGGGCACGTCGCCGAACCGGAGCATCATGTTCTTCATCGCCGCGTAGTCGTTGTCGACCATCTCGGCGTGGGTGAACGTGAAGCTCGTGTGCGGATGCTTGAAGGTGCAGGCGGTGAAGGTCGCGTTCTCCGCCACGTAGTGGCTTCGGCGCTCGTACTTCCCGGTCGGCTTGCCGTCCTTGTCGTGGACGGGGATGCGATATGTGGCGATGCCCTCCACGGAGGGCGCGGTGATGACCCAGTTGGCGATGCGGTCGGCCTCGGCGAACCTGATCGTCGGCTTGACGAGGTAGGCGGTCCCGTCGGCCCAGTTCACGTAAAGGCGCTCCGCCTCCGAGACGGCGGCGCGCGTGTCGATGAGTATCGCTTTCCGGACTCCGGCCTCGATGATGTCGTCGATGTCGCCGGCCCGCTCGAGCGATTCGTTCGGCTCGAGCCCGGTCCGGTCGGTCAGTTTCGGGCGTGGCACGTCGAACTCGCCCGGCTCGGTCGGCGCCCCGAGCGTCCGGTAGATGCGGATGTTGCCCTCGAGGTATGCTTCCTTTGCTGTGAGCCAGACGACGGCGGCGTCGGCCATGATGAGCTGGTCCGACTGCGGGGGCATGAACTGCACGTTTCCGACGACAATCGCGATCCCGCGCCCGTAGTCGAACTCGCGCCGGTCCGCGCGGATGTAGAGTTGGCCCGGCGGCTCTTTTTCGTCCTTTGCTTTTTCGGCGTCCGCGGCGAACGCGGCGCCGGCGCAGATGACCGCGGCCGCCAGCGCGGCGACCCGCAGGGCGAGGGACGAGCCGTGTCGTGTCATCGGCAGGCCCCCTCCCGGTCCAGAGAGTTTATCTTGTTGACGCGGCGCGCGTGGCGTCCGCCCTCGAACGGGGTCGCGAGCCATGCGGCCAGAATGGCGTCCATCGCCTCGCGGCCGGTCAGGCGCGAACCCATGCAGAGGACGTTCGCGTCGTTGTGTGCGCGGGCGTACTTCGCCGCCTCGACGCACTGGCACGCGGCCGCGCGCACGCCCTTGACCTTGTTCGCCGCGATCGACATTCCGATGCCCGTGCCGCAGACGAGCACGGCCTGGTCGCACCGGCCGTCGGCGACCGCGGCCGCGGCGGCCACCGCGAAGTCGGGATAGTCGCACGGCTCGGCCGAGTTCGTGCCGAAGTCGGTCGCCTCGTGGCCAAGCTCGCGCAAGCGTGCGGCCAGCCACGTCTTGTCCTCCCGGCCGGCGTGGTCGGCGGCGACGGCTATCTTCACAGGTTCTCCACCCTCTCCTCGATGCACCGTTCCATGTGCCGGACGACCTCCGTGAATCTTTCGGCCGGGTATCCGATGGGGTCCTCGATGTCGCCGCCGTTCGGGTCCAGCAGTTCTATCTTGCTCGCGCCGCGCGGGCAGATGCCGCGCGCCGCGTCGGCGTGCCGCTCGGCCATGGCGTACACCCGGTCGGCCTTCCTGAGGAGCTCGACCGTGATGGGCTGTGAGCGGTGGCCCGAGATGTCGAGCCCGGCCTCAGTGGCGGCGGCGGCGGCCCCGTCGCTCGCCGGGCCGTCCCCGGCGGTCGTGGTTCCGGCCGATGCGATCTCGTATCCGAGCGCGGCGAGGCCGGCCTCGTCGACCCCGTACCGCCGCGCGAGGAGCCGGCGGCAGAGGGCTTCGGCTATCGGGCTCCGGCAACTGTTGCCGGTGCAGATGAAGAGCACGTTCGTCTTCATGTCGCGCTGAATCCTGGATTCCGTGATGATGCCTTCGCGTAGCATTTCCCATCCGTTCCGCCGGACGCGGACGACCGTGCTGGCCTGCTCGAGCGGGGCGGGCCCGCCGTCGAGCACCGCGTCTATCTCTCCGTCGAGCACGTCGAGCACCTCGGCCGCGGACGACGCCGGCTTCTCGCCGGCCCGGTTCGCGCTCGGCGCGACCACGGGAACGCCGCACGCGCGTATGAACGCCCGCGCGACGTCGTGCGCGGGCAGGCGTACGCCGACCGCTTCGTCCGTATCGCCGAAGACGATGGTCATCGGACCCGGCCAGTACTTGCCGGCGAACCTGCGGCCGAGGGGCGTGACGCCGGGCACGTATTTTTCGAGGTCGGCCGGGTCCGCGATGTGCAGAGTGAAGGGCTTGTCCGGCGGCCGCCCCTTCACCGCGCGCAGTCGCGCGACCGCGTTCGGGTCGTCGGCGTTCGCGCCGATGCCGTACACCGTCTCCGTCGGGAAGGCGACGAGCCCGCCGGATGCGAGGACGCGCGCCGCCTCGTGGACGGCGGGCGAGGCAATCCCCTCGCTCCCGACGACGAGACTTTTTGTTTGTGTTTTCATCGCGGCAAAGATTGTCACAAAATGCGCGGGCCTAGTCAAGGTTTTCGGGAATCCCGCATCCCCTGTCCGGGTGCGAGAGAATCGCCCGAACGGAACGGGAACGCCACGCCGGGCCGGCGAGAACGGCCAGTCGTCCGGCGGATTTTGCCGCTAAACCGCCCGGTGTGCCGGCCGATAACTACTTGTGCGGCGATGCTTGTGAAATCGTGCGGCGACCAACCCCTGTCTGCAGGGCATAGAGTGTCTGACAATTCAGCGAACGTGAGCCAGGCCGCGGCGGGGGGAGCTTACCCCGATATGCCCGAAATCCGCATCCTGCTCTCGCTCCGGAGCCACGAGTCCCGCATGCGCCGCCGGCTGGCGCTGTGCGACGAACTTTGTGGTCTGCTCGAAGTGCTGTACCGCACGGCCCGGGCGCTGTCGGCGTCGGGGGTGGGCGTCAACGGGTCCGAGACAGACTCGCGCGCCAAGCCGGCCCCGGCGTCCGCTCATACGATCTGCTCGATGGTGCGTGACCTCGCCGTGGCGTTTAACCACGTTTGCGAACTCCTCGACACCCACGGCGAGGCCGCGGTGCAGGGCGCGCCGGCGGCGGCCGGGGCGGCGTTCGAGGCGCAACGGGCTCTGCTGGCCGCGCTGGACGAACACGCCGGCCTGCGGTCGTGGAAGGATGTGACGTGGCTGGGGCTCGACCGCGACGGGTGCGGGCGGCTCGAGTTTCAATGGGCGACGGCGATGGGATGGTTCCAGAAGGAACCGCGGATGGCATACCCGGCGCTCCGCCCGATCGTTTTGCTCGCGCGCCGCATCGGCGACGAGACGATGGGACTGCTCGACCCGATGGCGGGGCCGATCGCCGAAGAGCGTGCGTCGGCCTATTCGGTGACGAAGAAGCTTCGGGGGCAGATCGATCACATCCGGACTCTCGTGAACCGCAAGTGCGACTCGCTCGAGACGGAGATGCGGTCGGTGCAGACCGCGATCGTCAAGGCCCAGAGCCAGACGATGGCGCTCGTGAAGAACCTGTCGCACGTCGGCGAGCCGTCGAAGTGACGGCCGCTCCCCTGCCGCATCTCACGCCTTGCGGCTCTTCTCCAGAACGTCCGTCAGCATCGTCGTGATCTTCTTCTCGGCGCGGTCGTTCAGGTCCAGGATGTTCCGCAGGGCGTTCGAGATGTGCGGGATGTAGGAACTGATGTACTCGCGCTTCTTCGCCGCATCCTGCTCCCGGCGCCTGCGGTTGACGTGCACGGACATCCGGCGCCCGCACTCCTGCAGAGCGAGCTTGATCTCCTTGACGATCTCGGGGTAGTGGGCGACGGCCTCCTTGCTCTCGGACGTGAAGGGGACCCATACGCTCGCCATGTGCACGAGGATCGCCGCGGGCCCCGTCGGAAGGTTACTGCCCGACTGCGGCAGGCCGTAGGCCTTCCACGACGTTTCCGACACCGCCGACGTGACCGCGCACGCGCCCTGCTGATAGAGCAGGGGGACGCGGTTCGCGTAGCGCAGGAGCCGGACCGTTCCCTCCTCCGGCATCGAGCCGCCATACGCCAGGCCGACCTCGATGAGGAACGGGTTCCCGCGGTACACGGACGGCGAGCGCGTGACGGAGGTGTAGAAGTCGGCGTCGATGCGCCGGAGGCCCTTCAGAATGAGTTCCTCGCCGATGGGCGAGATGCAGTCGGTCGGCGGGTTCATTATCCTGGTGTTCTGGACGGCGGCGAGCAGACGGTCGGCCTCGTCGCGTGCGATTCGCGACGGCCGGGCGTTCTCGGTGATTTTGGCCTTCTCCAGAATCTCGGCGGCCACGCGGGCGCTGACGCGCGAGAAGTCGGCCTGGAGGAACCCCTTCACCGTGCGCGACTTCGTCGAGTGGAGCATCTTTATCAGGACGCCGAGCTCGACGCCATACGGGTGGGGCCTGATCTCGCGGGCGTCCCGTGGAAGCTGGTCGGTGGACCGTTCATAGGCCTGTTTTTCGCCGTCCGGCGTGACGTACGTTATGGCGACGTGCGGGTTGGCGATGGCGGTCTGCTCGATGTATTCGTCGATGGACTGGCGGCCCTTCTGGTATTTCGCCTCGAGCTCGATCTCGACCATCGTGCCGCGGCCGTTGTCCCAGGCGATCTCCTCGTCCTTCTGTATCCTCGGCTCGTTCTTCTGCGTGTCGATCGTTATCTCGTAGTAGTGGGCGGGCTTCTTGGCGGCGGTGCACGACGTGATGCGGATGGGCTGGCCGGTCGTGAGCTGGCCGTACATGCCGGCGGCCGAGATGCCGATGCCCTGTTGCCCGCGCGACATCTTGAGGCGGTGGAACTTCGAGCCATAGAGGAGCTTGCCGAAGATGTTCGGAATCTGCTTCTTGACGATGCCGGGCCCGTTGTCGCGGACGCGGACGCGGAAGCGGTCGGCCTGGTCCTTGACCGGCGTGACGTCGATGAAGATGTCGGGCAGGACGGCCGCCTCCTCGCACGCGTCGAGCGAGTTGTCCACCGCCTCCTTGATGGTGGTGAGCAGCGCCCGGCGGGGGTTGTCGAACCCGAGCAGGTGACGGTTCTTCGCGAAGAACTCCGAGACGGATATGTCGCGCTGGCGCCGTGCCATCGACTCGGCGGTCTCGCCGACGCGTGGGGCCGGCTGTTTCTTCGGGGGCGCAGGCGGCTTCGCGGCCGCGGTGCGGGCCGCCTTCTTCGTCGATGTCTTTCCGGTGGCCTTCTTCGCTTTTGCCATTGGCCTCTCTGGTCCACTATGGGTGAGATGAACGCGGGTTCCGGCCGACGCTCCATTCTACCAGACGCGGCCGGGCCGCTTCAACGCGCAGTACGGCCGCGAGGCGGCAACGCGGCCGGTGTTGGATGGTGTTGCGTGAAAGACGCAGGCCGGCGGGCGTACGGCCCGCCGGCCCGGTCAGCGTGTTCCTATGCCTCGGGCGGCGCGTCCTCCGGCTCGTCCTTTTGCGGCTTATCTTCGGACGCGGGCAGGACGGTCTGGCCGAACCCTGAGCTTCTTGGCGGCGGCTCCGGCATTGTGTCGCTCGGGGGTTCGAGGTCAATATCGGCCGCGGGTTCACTGCCCGGCTCTCGCATGCTGAGGCCGATCTTGCGTTCCTTCGGGTCGACGCGGATGATCCGCACCTCGACCTCCTCGCCCGGCTTGACGATCTCCTCGGGCGTCTCGACCCTGTGTTCGGTCAGTTCGGAGACGTGGAGCAGGCCCTCGAGGTCTTCTTCGAGTTCGACGAAGACGCCGAAGTTGGTGACCTTCGTGACCTTGCCCTTTATGACGTCCCCGACGGCGTACTTCGCCGGGATGCGGTCGAGCCAGGGGTCCGCTCCGAGCTGTTTCATGCCCAGGGCGACGCGCTTCTTGTCCTGATCGACCGAGAGGACGATGGTCTCGACCCGCTCGCCCTTCTTGAGTATCTCGGACGGGTGGTTGATCTTCTTGGTCCACGAGATGTCCGAGACGTGCAGGAGCCCGTCGATGCCCTCCTCGATCTCGATGAAGGCGCCGTAGTTCGTCATGTTGCGGACGCGTCCCTTGATCGTCGTCCCGGTCGGGTACTTCTCCTGAACGAGCGTCCACGGGTTGACCTCGGTCTGCTTCATGCCGAGCGAGATTTCCTGCTTCTCCTTGTTGATGCTCAGCACGACGATATCGACCATGTCGCCGATCGCGACGACCTCGGACGGGTGGACGACGCGGCGTGTCCACGACATCTCGGAGACGTGCACGAGCCCCTCGACGCCCTCCTCGAGCTTGACGAACGCGCCGTAGCTCATCACGTTGACGACCTGGCCCCGGACCTTGCTGCCCACCGGGTACTTCTCGTCGATGCCGTCCCACGGGCTCGGTTCCTTCTGCTTCAGGCCGAGCGAAATCCGCTCGCGCTCGCGGTCGATGTTCAGAATCATGATATCGAGTTCATCGTCGATGGCGACCATCTCGGACGGGTGGCTGATGCGGCCCCAGCTCATGTCCGTGATGTGCAGGAGGCCGTCGATGCCGCCGAGATCGACGAACGCGCCGAAGTCCGTGATGTTCTTCACCACGCCCTTGCGCATCTGGCCGACCTCGATCTCCTCCATCAGCGCTTCCTTCAGCTTCTCGCGCTTGTCCTCGATCACCCTGCGGCGCGAGACGACGATGTTGCGCCGGGCCGTGTCGATCTTGATGATCTTGCACTCGATCGTCTGGCCGATGTAGCGGCCGATGTCGGCCGTCCGCCGGATCGAGACCTGTGACGCCGGCAGGAACACGGGCACGCCGATGTCGACCAGGAGCCCGCCCTTGATCTTGCGCATCACGCGGCCGTGGACGATGTCGCCCTCCGAGTGTTGCTCGATGACGCGCTCCCACCCGCGAATCCGGTCCGCCTTGCGCTTCGAGAGCGCGACGAGGCCCGACTCGTCCTCGACGCCTTCGAGCAGGACCTCGACCTGGTCGCCGACCTCGGGCGTCCCGTCCGTGAACTCGGTCAGCGAGACGACGCCTTCGGACTTGTAGCCGACGTCCACGACCACGTCGTCGCCGTGCACGTTGATGACCTTGCCGTTGATGACCTTGTTGACCTCGAAGTTCTGCATCGAGGCCTCGTAGAGCTTTGCCACCCCGTCCTCGGTCTGTGTCGCGTTTTCAAACGCGGCCCGGACCTCGCGCTCTATTTCCTCCCGGTCCCTGTCAAGTTCCTTGATGAGGTCTTTTCCGATAACCATAACACAATGTTTCCCAACTGGTTGAAGATGCTTGCCAACCTGCCGCGCCGGTTCCTCCACAGCGGAGGAAAACACCCCGCGCGCGACTCCGCGCACAGGGATCGCCCTGCGGCCGGCAGGGGACGGGCAACGCGCACCGCCTCTTGGCCGCGTATCATATCTGAACGGGGCCGAGAGTCAAGAAAGTTCCGCGCCGGGCTCTGTGACGGTGGATACTCCGGCCCCACCACGAAGCACACGAAGGTAATACCAGCAAGAGGAGCGACGTGACTTTCCCGCATTCCCGGCCTCCTTGTCGTCTGTTGTGCATTCTATGGTTTGGTCCCCTGTGCCTTGACACGCGTTGCTCGGTCGGCTACCGTGAAGTTCGTGCGAGGCCGACATGGCCTCGACGCCAACCGGCAGACCAGCCAGAATGGAGAACGTGATGACGACGACATCCGGGATTCGGCCACTTCGACAGCCGCATGCAACCGCCGCAATCGCCTGCTCGCTCCTGCTCGTGTCCCTGTCCCTCGGTTGCCAGGCCCGGGACGCAAAGCCCGAAAACACCGAGCCGGCCGCGCTCCTCGACTGGCCGTCCGTCTTCGACTCCTGCAAGGATTCGGCCGTCGACGTCTTCATCCTGTCGCCGACCGACCGGCCGGACGTCTTCTTCGCGGTCGTCGGCGCGGGCGTCATCATAAACGAGGCGGGATACATCCTGACGAACAGCCACGTCGCCATGCAGGAAGGGCGGCGGCTCGTCGGCCTCTACGGCGGCGAGAAGCTCCCGTACCAGGTCGTGGCGAGGAACAACGCGCTCGACCTGGCCGTCATCAAGATCGTGGCGGACCCGCCGACGGCGCCATTGAGCCGGAAGTTCAAGCCGGCCCGCATCGGCCGGAGCGGCGCGCTCAAGATCGGCGACGCGGTCTTCGCAGTCGGGAACCCCGAGGGCTCGGAGCACATGGTGGCCGCCGGGCAGGTGACCAACCCAACGGCCAACTGGGGCTATCAATGGGGCGACGGCGGAACATGGTACCACGACATGATCGGAACGAACGCGGGGATTCGGCAGGGCTATTCCGGCGGCCCGCTGTTCAACATGCAGGGCGAACTCGTCGGCATCTCATGCGGCTTGATGACGGACGAAGCCAGCAACACCGGCTTCGCGATCCCGATCGACCGGGTCATCCAGATGATGCCCCAGGTGCTCGACCTCGAAGGCCCGCGCGGCTTTGTGCTCGGGATGAACGTCGCCGCGCTCGGGCCGGGCGCCGTCATCGAGGTCACGAAGGGCTCGCCCGCAGATGCGGCCGGGCTCGAGGTCGGCGACGTGGTCACGTCCGTCAACGGCAAGCCGGTCAAGGTCGGGCTCGACTTCTACCTCGAACTGCTCAACGCGCACGGCGGCGACAAGCTGGCGCTCGAAATGGCGCGCGGCGGCTCCCCGAAGAAGACAACGCTGACGCTCGGCATCGTCCCGCTTCAGGACGCGGAAGAGGTCGAGAACCTCGAGCCGGGCGTCCGTTTCGAGTACTACGAAACCAAGGAGAGTTGGGCGTCACTGCCGGACTTCGACTCGCTCACGCCGGTCAAGACGGGCATTGCGGCGACGATCGACGCCACGCCGTACCAGGGACGCGACAGGTATGCGCTTCGTTTCAACGGCTACATCAGCGTCCCGGCCGACGGCCCCTATGTTTTCTATCTCGCGTCGGACGACGGAAGCCGCCTATGGCTCGACGGCAAGCTTGTGGTGGACAACGACGGCCTGCACGGCCCGGTCGGCAAGAAGGGGTACGTCTCGCTCAAGGCCGGACACCACCGGATCGAGGTGACGTACTTTGAACTGAGCGGCGGCGATTCGCTCTACGTGTCGTATGATGGGCCGGGCGTCCCAACGCAGTGGGTCCCCGCGTCGGTGCTTTTCCACGCCCCGGAGAAATGAGTCGCGGGGGGGGGCGGCGGGCTACTTCTTCTTCCCGGTGCGCGTTGCCTTTGATTGCGCGGCGGTGTTGCTCAGGGCCGCGTCCGTCACGGCCTCGTTCAGCAAATCGCGCCGGCCGAGCTTGCTGGCCTTGCGGCTGACGTAGAACTGCCGCACGTATTCGTGGAGCCGGCCGACGATCCGCAGTTCCGGCAGGCGCGTTCGCGCGATGCCGTCCATCGTCTTCTTCATCAGCTTGCGGCGGCGTGCGGGGTTCTTCACCGTCTGTTCGTACCAGCGGCGCTGGGTCAGCAGGACCGAGAACTTCGCCTCGTCGATGTAGCGGCGATGCAGGGCGACCATGTGCGTCATCTTCGACCACTCGATCAGGAGGTCGTCGTCCTCGCGAGGCAGGGCGTCGATGCGGGCCTTGAGCTTCGCGGCACGGGCCTTCAGCCCCTTGTATTCCCTCCTGAGCCGGGCGAGCCGCTTCTTCTCGTTCTCGATGTCCTCCCTGAACACGGCGGGCGGCAGGGGCACGTCGAGCCGTTTCTCCCGCACCGGCAGGGTGCGGGCGCACTCGTGCGTCGATTTGAGGAGCGACGCGGGCGGCACCTTCGCGAGCGTCTTGTCGGGTGCGAGCTCGAACCGCAGTGTGACGATCTCGCGGTTGCCCGCGGTGAACGCGAACTTCCCGCCGCCCCGCTTGAGTTTTTCCGGGGTTGCGGCCTCGGCGGCGTTCGACTTGCACGCCGACTTGACCTTCGCCGCCAGTTCAATCGTGCCGGCGACCTTCTGTTTGCGCGGGTTGTAGCATCGGACGATGAGGGCCTTGCCGTCCTCGCTCCGCTTCGTCGCCGAATGAATCAGTTTGTCGGCCGGCTCGATCCGGACGAAGCTGAACTCGGCCGGCATCCTGCCCGCGTGCGGGCCGGTCTGGACACAGCGGACCGGCTCGTTGAAGAGTTCGCTTTCGACGTGGACGCGTCCGGCGAACCAGTCGCCCGCGTGCGGGCAGAAGCCGTAGCGGAACGTGTACGTCCCGAAGCACTGAGCGGTCGGCGTGTAGATTTCCCAGCCGACGTCGCCGTTGCGGGTGAGGATGTCCATGTGCGTCATCCAGCCGACGGACCGCAGGAGTGTGAGCGCGATCTCGCGGCCGGGCTTGGTGACTTCGTATTCGCGTATGCCCTTGGCGACGACGCCCGCGCCTGTCCGGCCGTCGTTGTAGTCGCAGAAGCCGTGGAACGGGTAACTGCGGATGCGGACGGTGTCGCGGCCGGGGATGACGAGCCCCTGGAGCCGCTTCGGGAGGTCGATGCCCCAGAGCTCGCCGGCGTAGGTGAATGGGTTGACGTCGAACGACTCGCCCGCGAAGGACGTGTCGCTCCGGACGCCGGTCGGGAAGTGGACGCGGAGGCGGTGGTCGCGGGCGACGTTCGTGATGCTCGTCATCCAGTCGACGCGGCGGCCGCCCGCGGCAAGCTCGACGTAGCTGACCACCGGCACGTCGACGGTCTCGGCCGTGCGGTGTTTGCGGTCCTTGTGGAGCGCGGCCGGGATTTTCATCGTCGTCTCGACGCGGAACCGCGCGACGAGAGGGCCGGTTTCTTCGAGCGTCACGGTCGCCTTGAAGTCCCTGCTCGACACGAGTTTCTCGACGGGTGGGTACGAGTAGTCGTAGACGTCGCCCATATCGCCGCCGTCGACCAGCTCGCCGGCGCCGCGATACGTTCGGCCCGTCTTCTTGCAGGTCACGTCGACCGAGCCGTCGGCGTTGAGCTTGATGCGGAGATGTTCGTTCTCGGCCGTGAGTTTCTTCTCATCGACCGTGACGCCCTTCGCCGTTGACGGAGCGGGCTTGTCGGACGGAGCGACGGAGAAGATTGCGTAGCCGAGCGGCGGGAGCGTCGGGCGGAAGGCGATTTCCGCCTTAGTGCCGCGCCGTTTCACGACCTGCGACGGCACGGCCCGGCCGCGCGCGTCCATGACCTTGAACGATTCGAGTTCGCGCGGCACGTCGACCACGGTCCGGACGACGTCCCGCCGCTCGAAGTTCGCGGGGTTGAACGCGACCAGCGCGGCGCCGGCCGCGCCCGCCCTGCGGGTATCGACGTTGCAGGCGACTCGGCGCGTCTTGTCGGACACGATGCCGCGCGAGATTTTCTCGGCCTCGTCGTAGCGCCGGTGCATGTCGATGTCGACCTCGTCACTGCAACAGCCGCAGATGTCGTCGTGGTGGTCGTTCTGGAGGAGCAGTTTCCACGCGCGTTCGAGTCCGGAGGCGGGGTAGCGGTCGCCGCGCGTCCAGGCGAGGGCGCTCAGCGGCTCGGCCCATTTCTCGTTGAGCTTTTCGCAGGCGTCGTTGCGGAGCTTGATGCCCATGCGGGTCGAGAGCGTGCCGTGGAGGAGCGGCATATAGATTCCGCTATAGAGGAACCCCTCGCAGTGCGGGAGCTTCCGGCCCGCGAGCGAGGGCTTGATGATGTCGAAGAACTCGTCGGGGTTCGTCTGCCGCAGGTCGTAGGGCTTGTTGCGGGCGTTGATCCTGCGGACGATGGGCAGGATGTCGTCGATGACCTGGTCCTGCTCGAACCCGTTGAAGAGCGGGATGTGCGGCGCGATGCAGAGCGGCGTGAGTTTCTCTATCTCGATGTCGATGCGGTTCTCGGCGATCCGGGGCATCTGGGCGAGGTTCATCGCGTTGCGGGATGTGTTCATCGTGTAGACGGCGAGCAGGCGACTGCCGTCGGGCCCGCTCCACGTGAACTCGCTCATTATCTCGGCGGGCGGGATGGGGAATCCGCGCGCGATGAAGATGTTCTCGATGCCGAACTGGTTGAGAAGCTGGGGCGTCTGCGAGATGTGGCCGAAGGTGTCGATGAGCCAGCCGACTTTCATCACTTTGCCGTACTTCTCCGCGACCTTGTGGCCGAGGAGGAGGTTGCGGACGTGCGTCTCGCCGCTGATGAGGACGTAGTCGGGCTGGATATAGGTCGGCCCCGCGGCGAGCTTGCCGCGGCCGACGTGCCGGGCGAGGAGTTTTTCCGCCGCCGGGCGCTTCGACGGCGGCAGTTCCGCGAGGAAGTCGTCGATGATCTCCGCCTGCCCGTCGATGACCATGCGGTACTCGGGCTCGCGCTCCATCATCTCGAAAAGGTTGGTGAAGAAGCCGACCGCCTGCTTCTGAGTGATCTGCTCCGTCAGCACCCAGTCGCGGTCCCAGTGGTTGTGTGTGATGATGTGTCCCGTCACGCGCGGCCCACTCTTCCTGCTCATGCTCCGTTGGTCCTAATCGTAATCCTGATCGTAATCCTCACCCCGTCACGTACCGTCGCAGATTTTCGAGGCCGATTTCGAGCGCCTTGAGGTTGTCCTCCATCCCCTCGAACTCGATGGAGAGCCAGCCGTCGTAGCCGGCGGCCGTCAGTGCCGCGATACAGCCGGGCACGTCGACGTTGCCGTGGCCGACTATCGCCCCGCGCAGGTATGCGCCGCCGCGCGACCTGAACCACCCCTTGCCGGGGTCGGCGGCGTCTGCGGGCTTGACGTGAAAGTCCTTCGCGTGGCAGTGGAACGCGTAGGGCGCCATCCTCGTCACGGCGGACACCGGGTCGTCGTCGGCGCAGAGGAAGTTGCCCATGTCGACGAGCGCCCCGAAGTTATCGTGGCCGACCGCCTGCGTGAGCTGTTCGCACCGTTCGCTGTCCTGCACGAAGAACCCGTGGTTCTCGACGGACGTTTTGACGCCGAGTTCGGCGGCGAACTCCGCGACGGCCCGGCACGCCCGCGCCAGCGTCGGCAGCGCGGCGGCGAAATCCTTCGGCCCCTCGTGTCCTTCGGGGAACCCGCGGGTCGCGTCGTGCCGCATCACGGGCGCGCCGAGCTCGGCGGCGACCTTCACCTCGCCCTTGAGCCGCTCGACCTCGGCCTGCCAGCCGCCCCGGGCGCTCAGGAAGTCGGCGCCGACCGGGTAGCCGATGACGGGGAGCCCGGCCGCGGCGCAGGCGTCCTTGACCTTCCGCGCAAGCGGCAACGCCGCGGGTGAGTCCGCGGGCATGCCGATGCCCGAGAACTCGATGCCGTCGAACCCTATCTCGGCGGCCTTCTTTATGACGCCGAACAGGTCGAGCCGTCCGTCGCCGAGGTACGCCGCGAAACTGTACGAGCTCACGCCAATCTTCATTCTCGTCTCCTGTCCGGTTCTGCCAGTGCCGCCGAGCGTCGATGGTGAGCATTGTGTCAGGGAAATGCCGCGAGGTCAACAGCGCCTGGTGCGCGCGTGGGCCTTGCCTCGCCACGGCATTCCGCGGCGCGGCATCAGAGCGCTTGAACTGGCGCCGCGCCTGTGCTAACATCCGCGTCGGAGCGCACCCCTTTGGAGACCAGCAGTGGCCGGCGCGAAGAGACTTTTCGACTTTGTGTGCATCGGCAGCGCGACGCAGGACGTCTTCGTGCGCAGTCAGGCATCGAAGATACTCACGCTCGCCGACGAGCGCGAGGAGCGCCGGCTCCTCTGCTTCGACTACGGCGGCAAGATAAACGTCGAGCACATCGAGTTCACCACGGGCGGCGGCGCGACGAACGCGGCCGTCTCGATGGCGCGGCAGGGCGGACGGGCCGCCTTCCTCGGCAAGACGGGGCCCGACAAGATAGGCCAACTGATCATTCACGAGCTCCAGGCGCACGGAGTCGACACCTCGTATCATCTCAGGTCGGCCGACGAGTCCACCGGCTATTCCGTCATCCTGACGAGCTACGAGGGCGACCGCACGGTCCTCACCCATCGCGGCGCCAGCACGAGCATGACGGCGGACGAAATCGACTGGTCGTTCATTGGCAAGACCGGGTGGCTTTACGTGACGTCGCTGTCGGGCGGCTCGGCGCGCCTCCTGGAGCCGCTGGGCGAACGGGCGGCGGCCGCGGGCGTGAAGATCGCCTTCAACCCCGGCTCGACGCAGATCCGAGCGGGCCTCGACGCCCTGGGCGGCTTCCTGAGCAGGACGGACGTCCTGCTCCTGAACAAGGAGGAGGCGGCGCGGCTCACCGGACGCGAGCCGGTTCGGGACGTCCTCGTGGAAGAGGCGTGCACGCTCTGCGGGCGCTGCGTCGAGGCGTGCCCCAAGAACGTGTTCGTGCGGAACCACGGCCGCGTCGTCGCGGCCGCGCTGGAGCGGTGCGAGAAATGCGGACGGTGCGTCGCCGCGTGCGAGACGGGCGCGCTCGTGATGGAGCCGTGGGCGTTCAACGTGTCGGAATCCTTCGAGATACTGTGCAAGACGGGCCCGAAGGTCGTGATCATCACGGACGGTGCGAACGGCGCTCAGGCGTGCGACGGCGACGTGGTCCGCCTGTTGCCGGCCGATGAGACACAGGTCGTGAGCTCGCTCGGCGCGGGCGACGCGTTCGGCTCCGCGTTCGTTTCCGAGTACGCGCGGGGCGGAGACATCGGCCGGGCGCTCGCCCTGGGCTCGGCGAACGCGGCGTCGGTCGTGCAGGTCGTCGGCGCGAAGAACGGACTGCTCGACACGGCGGGGGCCGAGGCGGCGCTCGCGCGGTTCGACGCGAGGCGGCTGAGGATCGCGCCGCTCGCGGACCTGCTCGCGGCGGCCAGGAAGAAAGAACGGTAGCGAACGGAGGTGTCGAAATGGCCGGAACGACAATCGCGGACCTGAAGAGCGGCGACCAGATCGAGCAGGTGTTCCTGCTCACCGGCAAGGTCCTGCGAACGGCCCGGAACAACTCGCTCTACATGCAGCTCGAGTTCGGCGACCGCACCGGCCACATACCCGGCCGGGTGTGGGACGCGACCCAGGAACTCGCGGACTCATTTCAGGCCGACGATTTCGTCCGGGTGAAGGGCAGGGTCGAGACGTACCAGAACAAGCTCCAGGTGGTGGTCGGCTCGATCGAACGGCGCCCCGAGACGGAGGTCGACGTCACCGACTTCCTGCCGACGACGAACAAGGACGTGGGCGAGATGTTCGCCCGCGTCATCGAGATCGCCAAGACCGTGAAGCATCCGGGCCTGCGGAAACTGCTCGGCTCGTTCCTCAAGGACGAGGAGATCGCCGACAAGTTCCGCCGGGCGCCCGCCGCGACGAGTTATCACCACGCGTTCATCGGCGGACTGCTCGAACACACGCTCGGCATCTGCGAAATGGCGCTCTCGGTCGCGGACCGGTATCCGGACCTCGACCGCGACATGCTCATCACCGGCGTCATCTTCCACGACATCGGCAAGATAGAGGAGTTCTCGTACGACCGGAGCTTCACGTATACCGACTCGGGCGAACTGCTCGGCCACCTATACATCGGCGCGCGCATGATAGAGGAACGCTCAGCGGGCATCGAGGAGCTTTCCCCGGACACGGTGCAGGCGCTCGTGCACCTCATCCTCAGCCATCACGGCGCCTACGAATACCAGTCACCGAAACTGCCGATGACGGCCGAGGCGCTCGCCGTCCACCATCTCGACAACCTGGACGCGAAGATCAACGCGTTCCGCGCCGCGATGTTCCGCGACCGCGACCCCGCAAGCCGCTGGACCGAATGGAACAGGATGTTCGAGCGGCGGCTTTTCAAGGGGTACGGGCCGGAGTGACGCACTATTCCGCCGACACAATCGTCGCCACGTCGTCCCCCGCCGGCCGGTCCGCGCGCGCGATAGTGCGGCTCAGCGGCCCCGACGCCGTGAGAATCGCGTCGGCCGTGTTCGATGCCGACCAACCGCTCGGCTCCATCCAGTCGTACACTTCCGCGGACGGCTTCCTCGTGCTCGAACGCGGGCAGATACGCTGTCCCGCCGCGGCCTACGTGATGCTCGCCCCGCGGTCGTACACGCGGGAGGACGTGGTCGAACTGCACACGGCCGGGTCGCCGCCGCTCCTGGCCGAGCTGGTCGACGCGCTCACGGGCGAAGGGGCCCGCCCGGCCGAGCCGGGCGAGTTCACGCGCCGCGCGTTCCTCAACGGCCGGCTCGACCTGACGCAGGCCGAGGCGGTGCAGGCCGTCATCGGGGCGCGGTCCGAGGCGGAACTGCGCGTGTCGCAGGCGCAGCTTGGCGGCGCGTTCCGCGACCTGGTCGAGGGGCTGAGGGCCGACCTCCTGCACCTGCTCGCCGAGGTCGAGGCGTCCATCGACTTCACCGACCAGGACATCCGGCTCATCGAGCCGGCCGACGCCGCGGCGCGGGTCGAGGGACTGAAGGAGCGGGTCGGGTCCGTCGTCGGGGCCGGCCCAGCCGCGGCCCCGAAGGACGGCGTCGCGACCGCCATCTGCGGCCTGCCGAACGCGGGCAAGTCCTCGCTCCTCAACGCGCTCGCCGGGCGGAACCGGGCGATTGTCACGCCCGTGCCCGGCACGACCCGCGACACGGTCGAGCACGCCGTCGAAATCGGAGGCGTGCAGTTCCGGCTCATCGACACCGCCGGCGTGCGCCGCACCGGCCGGAACATCGAGGAACAGGCGATCGAGCGGACGAGCCGCGCGCTCGACTCGGCCGACCTCGTCCTGCTCGTGATCGACGGGAGCCGGCGCCTCGCGCCCGGCGCGAAGAAGCTCTGGGAGCAGGCGACCGCGCGACGCGGCGGGGCGACCGTCATCGCGGTCATCAACAAGTCGGACCTCGTGCGCGGGATTTCGATGGCCGCCGAGGGACGCATCGCGCAGAGGTGCCCGGTCGTGAACGCCTCGGCCGTGTCCGGCGACGGGCTCGACGACCTGCGGGCCGAGATGGCCGCGGCCGTCCGGTCCGATGCGGTGGACCGTTCGGCCCACGCGTTCTGGGTGGGTGCCCGGCATCGAGCCGGCCTGGTGCGAGCGGCGGGCGCCCTCGCCCGTTCGCAAGAGGCGCTGGCCGATGACCTGGGGTTCGAGTTCGCCGCGGTCGACCTGCGCGGCGCGCTCGCGGCGCTGGGTGACATCGTCGGCACAACCACGGCCGACGACGTGCTCGACACGATCTTCTCCCACTTCTGCATCGGAAAATAGGGCGCGGCCGTGCGGGCGAACGTGCGACGCTTGACAGTCCACGGGCCCCGGATATAATTATGTCGGAAAATCCGACACGGGTTCATTGACACGCGGGCATAGCTCAGTTGGCAGAGCGACAGCTTCCCAAGCTGTAGGTCGAGGGTTCGAACCCCTTTGCCCGCTCCAGGTTCCGCGAGACCGCCTCCTCTGGCTGGCGCGCTCAGATGCCGATCTACGAATTCATCTGCAAGCGGTGCGGCGGCGAATGTGAGATTCTTGTGCGCAGTTCTTCGGCGCGGACCGCGTGCCCCGACTGCGGGAGCACACGGCTGGAGAAGAAGTTTTCGGCGTTCGCCACTCGGGGCTCCGGCGGCAGGGGGGCGAATTGCTCGTCCTGCAAGAGTACGGCGTGCTCCACGTGCAGGCGCTAGCCGGCGGCGAACGCGTCTCGTGAATCCGGAGGAGTGATTTGGACAAGCTTTGGGCGCCGTGGCGCATCGGATACGTTGCGAACGCCGACAAGGAAGACGGGTGTTTCCTGTGCGAGTCGGCGTCCGGGGACGACGACCGCACGAACCTGATCGTCCGCCGCGCCGATCATTGCTTCGCGATACTCAACCGCTATCCATATAACAACGGGCACGTGATGGTCGCGCCCTATGCGCACAAGCCGGACCTGCCGGACCTCACGGACGGCGAGCGGGCGGACATGATGACGCTTCTTCTCGAAATCCAGGAGGCGCTCCGCGCGACGTTCAGGCCCCAGGGGTTCAACATCGGCCTCAACATCGGAGCGGCCGCCGGCGCGGGCGTCCCCGGCCACATACACGCGCACATCCTGCCGCGGTGGACGGGCGACACGAACTTCGTCACGACCGTCGCCGACGTCAAGGTCATCAGCCAGTCCCTCGAAGAGGCGTACGATACCATCACGGGCCATTTCTCTCGGAGCGCTTCGGACAAATGACGCCACACAGAACACCCGCAGGCGGCGAACACTCCACGGACGGCGTGATGTCGCGCGAGAGCATATCGGAGCGCGAGGACGCGATCCTCGCCCCGTACGCGATGAAGGCGAAGCACTCGAAGGGGCGCGTCCACGACGAACACGAGACGCAGTACCGCGGAAGCACGCGCGGCGTTTACCAACGCGACCGTGACCGGATCATCCACTGCACCGCGTTCCGCCGGCTCGAATACAAGACGCAGGTGTTCGTCAACCACGAGGGCGACAACTACCGGACGCGCCTGACCCACACGCTCGAGGTGGCACAGATCGCCCGCGGCATCGCCCGGGCACTGCGGCTCAACGAGGACCTGACCGAGGCGGTGGCCCTCGCCCACGACCTCGGCCACACGCCGTTCGGCCATTCCGGCGAGGAGGCGCTCCGCGAGCTCATGGCCGGGCACGGCGGGTTCGAACACAACAGCCACGGGCTCCGCATCGTCGACAAGCTCGAACGGCGCTACCCCAACTTTCCCGGCCTTAACCTCTCGTACGAGGTGCGCGAGTGCATCGCAAAGCACAGCACCCGCCACGACACCCCGTCGCCGAGCGAGTTCGACCCTTCGCTCCGCCCGCTTCTCGAAGGGCAGGCGGTCGACGCCGCGGACGAGATCGCCTACAGCAACCACGACGTCGAGGACGGCTTCCGGGCCGGCATGATCACGCTCGAACAGCTTGACGGCCTGGCCCTTTGGCGCGAGGCGGTCGCGTGCGCAAACGAGGCCTTCAAGGACATCGACACGACCGTCAAGCCGACGCAGGTCATAACGTTCCTCATCCACATTCTCACCATCGACCTCCTGCGGAACAGCGCGCGGGACATCGCGGCGGCCGGCGTCGCGAGCGCCGAGGACGTGCAGGCCTGCGAGAGGAAGCTGGTCGGCTTCAGCGCCGAAATGCAGGCGAAGAAACGGGAACTCGAGAACTTCCTCTTCGACAACCTCTACCGCCATTACCGCGTGGCGCGCATGGCGAACAAGGCGCAGCGGTTCATCACCGAGCTCTTCCGGGAGTACGTCAGCCGGCCCGACCAGCTTCCGCCGTCGTGCCAGGACCGCGTCCGGGAAGAAGTGGCCGGCGGGCTGTCCCGCGAGGATGCTCTCCCCCGCGCCGTCTGCGACTACCTCGCGGGCATGACCGACCGCTACGCACAGGAGGAGTACCTGCGCCTCTTCTACCCGTTCGAGAGGGTGTGAACGATGGCCCAGTTGTTCGTCAGGCAGGGCCCGAAGCTCGGCGCGACGTACGAGGTCGAGGGCGACGAGGTCTCGATAGGCCGCGAGAAGACGAACGACGTATGCCTGCCGCACGAGACGATCTCGCGCTTCCACGCGCGGCTCATCTTCGAGGACGGGGCCTGGTCGGTCACCGACCTGCGGAGCAGTAACGGTACGCGCGTCAACGGGCGCAAGATCGAGCGCGAGACGCTTCGGCACATGGACGAAATCCAGTGCGGCGAGGTCGTGCTTCTTTTCATGGACGACTCGCCCGTTCTGCTGGCGGAGGAGGGCGCGGCGCCCGAGATAACGCAGGTGCTCAGTTCAAGCACCATCCGGATGCTGAACACGAAGGAAAAGGCGGCGAGCACGGACGAGCTCGAAGCCATCAACCGCGGCGTCGTGCTCCTCTTCCGGCTGAGCAACGAGGTCGGCGCGTGCCGCTCACTGCCCGAACTGATGAGCAAGCTCTCGGAAGCCGCGGGCAAGGCGCTCGAGGCCGACCGGGTCGTGCCCATCACGGTCGAGCCCGGCGGCCGGCTCCGGCCGTGGTTCGGGCGGCGGTCCGCGTCGAACGCCGTGCTGGCCGAGATGCCCATCTCGACGAGCATAGTGAACCACGTCCGGCGCGAGAAGGCGGCCGTCCTGAGCGAGGTCGAGCGCGACGAGCGGTTCAGCGGTAGCGCCAGCGTCGTGCGCAACCGAATCGGCTCGGCGATGTGCGTCCCGCTCGCGAGTGGCGGGCGCGAGCTCGGCGTCATCTATGCCGACCGCATCGCGCCGGCCGAGCCGTTCGTCCGCGAGGACCTCGAGATGCTGGCCGCGATGGCGATGCCCGTCGTCGTCGCCATCGAGAACATCCGGTCCGCCGAACACCTGAAGAGCGAACGCGAGCGGCTCGTCGACCAGATGAAGCTGGAGCACGGCATCATTGGCGAGCACGAGAGCATCCGGGCCGTCATCGACCTGACGGAGCGGGTGGCGCCGACGGACTCGAGCGTCCTCATTGTCGGCGACAGCGGAACGGGCAAGGAGCTGGTCGCCCGTGCCATACATTACAACAGCCCGCGAAGCGGCCGCGCGTTCGAGGCGGTGAACTGCGCCGCGCTCGCGCCGTCCCTGCTTGAAAGCGAGCTCTTCGGCCACGTCAAGGGCGCCTTCACCGGCGCAATCCAGGACAAGCCGGGCCGGTTCGAACTCGCCGACAAGGGCACGCTCTTCCTCGACGAAATAGGCGAGATGCCGCCCGACAGCCAGGCGAAACTGCTCCGCGTCATCGAGCAGGGCGAGCTCCGCCGCGTCGGAGACACACGCGACCGCACCGTGGACGTGCGCATCATCGCCGCCACCAACAAGAAGCTCGACCGGATCACCAGCGAGGGCAAGTTCCGCGAGGACCTCTTCTACCGCCTGAACATCGTCCGCATCGACCTGCCGCCGCTCCGGTCGCGCGGGGACGACGCGGGCCTGCTCATCGACCACTTCCTCGCCCGATACTGTGAGAAGTGCGGCCGCAAGCCGCTCGTTCTTTCGGTGAAGGCCCGGGACCTGCTCCTCGGGTACCAGTGGCCCGGCAACGTGCGCGAGCTCAAGAACGTGATGGAGCGGCTCGTCGTCGTGTGCCGGGGCGACGAGGTGCGGCCGGAAGACCTGCCGCCCGAGGTCCGCGCCGGCCGGCCGCACGCCGCCGCGGGCGGCGACGCCACGGCGAACCTGGCGGACGTCGAACGCGAACACATCCTTCGCGTCATGGCCCACACGAGCGGCAACAAGAAGGAGGCCGCGGCCATCCTCGGCATCGACCGCAGTACGCTTTACTCGAAGCTCAAGCAATACGACATCGAGTAGCGAGGGAATCCGTTGAAGGAACCGCAGGCGGGCGAACGGATCGGGCAGTACGAGATACGAACACTGCTCGGCAAGGGGGGCATGGGAGCCGTCTACCTCGCCGAGGACCACTCCCTGGGCCGGCAGGTCGCGCTCAAGATACTGCCCCCGCATCTCTCGGAGGACAGCGAGATCGTGGCGCGGTTCGCGCGCGAGGCGCGGGCGCTCGCCGCCCTGCGCCATCCGAACCTGATGCACATCTACACGGTCGGCGAGCACGAGGGGCGGCCGTACTTCGCGATGGAGTACGTGAAGGGCTCGACATTGAAGGCGGCTCTCGCGAAGACCACGCACCTGCCCGTGTCCCGGGCCGTGCGCACAGCGGCCGAGATGATGGCCGCGCTCGACAAGGTGCACGAGGCCGGCATCGTTCACCGGGACGTCAAGCCGGGCAACATCATCATCGACGAGGACGGCCGGGCCGTGCTGATGGATTTCGGGCTGGCGCGGCGCCGGCAGGACGCGCGGCTCACCGGTGACCATACGGTGCTCGGCACGCCCCAGTACATGTCGCCCGAGCAGGCGGAATCGGCGGACGTGGATTGCCGTGCGGACATCTATTCGCTGGGCATTGTCCTCTACGAGATGCTGGCCGGATCGCCGCCGTTCAAGGGAAAGACCTCGTTCGAGGTGCTGAGACAGCACATCGAGTCGAGCGTCCCGGCCCCGTCGTCGCTCCGGCCCGACGTCCCGGCCGGGCTGGACGTGGTGTTGGCGCGGGCGGTGGCGAAGTCGCCGGACGACCGGTACCGCAACGTGCGCGAGATGGCGGCCGACCTGGTCGGCGTGTGCCCGGACCCGGTCCTGGCCCGGCTGGCCGGCGTGGCGGAGACGGACACGGTGCCGACGGTCATGATGGCGGGCGCGTCCGGACGGCCGCGGACCTTCGCCTCGACGGTCGCTCTGCCGAACGTGCGTGCGCGGTCGAAACGCCGGCTGACTGCCGCCGCGGCCGCGGTCGCCGCGGCGCTGGTCGTTTTCATCGCCTGGCTGATGTTGCGTTCGTCGCCGGGCCAGCGGGTGGAGATCCGGCGCCATGGGGCCGAGCCGGTTCGAGGCCGCCTTGTGGAGATCGAGATGCTTGACGATGGCACCACAACCGCTAAGATAAGGACTGGTGAGGCGGGACGGCCCACCGAGATACGGATCGAGGAAGGGGACGAGATACGCGTCGTCCACGACCGCTGATTGACGCGGCCGCTTCGGGAGGACTGACATGACGGAAGCTCATTGGTTGTTTCTTGTTCCCACCGGCCTGGTGATCGCCGTCGCGGGCGCCCTGGCGGTCATAAGAGAAGTGAAGGAGCAGGGGGTCGTCTGGAACAGGTGGGTGCTCCGGCTGTTCTTCCTCTTCGTGACCGCGGGCGTCGGCTACGCCATCCCCACGTTCGCGCCGGAGCTTGCCAAGCCGCCGCTGAACCTGGACCCGCGGCTGTCGATGATCGGGGCCATCATACTGTTTCTCCTCGTGTCCTCCGCCGAGGTCTTCATCGGCGCGCTGAACATCTCGGCGATCGTCTTCGGAGCCATGATCGGCATCGTCGTGGCGCACCTGGCCTACTTCCTGCTCCTGCTCGTCATCGAGCCGATGATGGCCGAGGGAATGAACCAGGCCGTCGTGGGCCAGTACACGCTGACGGTCAAGGTCCTGCTTTCGGTGGTCTTCGCCTATCTTTTCGTTCTGCTCGTCTACAAGAACCGCGACCGCTTCAACTTCATCATTCCGTACGTCGAGTTCCGGCGCGAGCGCCACAGCGGGGCGGGCCTGCTCGTCGACACGAGCGCCGTGATCGACGGGCGGCTGGCGGGGCTCTGCGCGGCCCGCGTCATCGAGGGGCCGCTGATCGTGCCGAAGTTCGTGCTCCAGGAACTGCAGGCCCTGGCCGACTCGGCGGACAAACTGAAGCGCGTGCGCGGCCGACGGGGCATGGACACGCTGAACCACCTGAAGAAGAGCCGCGATACCGTCGTGCAGGTCGACGAGGGGCGCGTGCCCGGCGTGCAGGACGTGGACGCGAAGCTCATCAAGCTCGCCGAGACGCTGGGGGCGCGAATCGTCACCACGGACATCAACCTCAGCAAGGCCGCCAGTGTTCAGGGCGTCGATGCCATCAACCTCAATGACATCGCCAGCGCGATGCGGCCACAGCTCCTGCCGGGCGAGGCGATGATGGTGGACCTCATTCGCGCCGGCGAGTCGGCCGGCCAGGCGGTCGGATACATGGACGACGGCACGATGGTCGTCGTGGAAGATGCAAAATCCCGAATCGGCTCGGAGATCGAGGTGGTCGTCACGCGCTTTCTCCAGACCTCGACTGGCCGCATCATATTCGCAAAGGTCCGAGCGTACGAACCGCAGAAATCCGACACCAACGGTCAAGACAGCCGATGACGCCCGCGAGCACTTCCGGGCCGGCCGCGAGCCGGCTGGCACTCATTCTCCCAGCGGCCGGCGACAGCACGCGCATGGGGGGCGAGGTGCGCAAGCCCCTCATCGAGCTTCTGGGCGAGCCCGTCCTGTGTCACACGCTCAGGCGGTTCCAGGGGCTTATCGGGCTGGAGCAGATCATCATCGTCGCTCACCCCGGCGACGTTCCGACGATCAAGACGGCGCATTGGGCGGCGCTCAGGGCCTGCGGCGCGACCGGCATCATCGAGGGCGGGACGCGCAGGCAGGACTCGGTGGCGCGGGGGCTCGAGGCCCTTCATCCCGGCATCCAGATAGTTCTCATCCACGACGCCGTGAGGCCGATGGTGCCGCGTCGCGCCATCGAGGAATCGGTCTGCGCCGCAGACGAGCACGGTGCGGCCGTCGTCGCCGTGCCCGTGACCGACACGATCAAGCGCGCCCGTGGCGAGAGCGCGTCGGAGACCGTCCCGCGCGCCGACCTGTGGGCGGCGCAGACGCCGCAGGTCTTCCGCACCGAGCTTGTCCGCCGGGCGTATGCCGAGGCGGCGAGAGCGGGGTTCGAATGCACGGACGACGCTCAGCTTGTCGAGCGCCTCGGCGTCGAGGTTCGGCTCGTCCGCGGCAGTTTCGAGAACTTCAAGATCACCACGGCCGAGCACCTTCGCGTCGCGGAAGCCCTGCTCGGACGGCGCCGGACCGCGACCTGAGAGGACAGCCGCGTTGAACGACGCCCCTCCCGCCTCGGATTCAAACGGCCGCGCCCGGCGCCGGGTCATCTTCACCCTGCTGATGCTCTTCCTGCTGGGTACGGCCGCGTCGCTCGGTCCGGGCATCACATGGGACGAGCCCGATTACGTGTTGGGCGGGTACAACTATGCCCAGTGGCTTACGCATCTTTCGCCCGATTCCTTTTCCCGGGAAATCATCGACCGGTATTGGGCCTTCAATCACGAACATCCGCCGGCCGCGAAGCTCGTCTACGGGCTTGCGGGGTCGTTTCAGGGCGACGCCGGGCTCGGCCTTTTCCTGACGGCCCGGATTGCCGCCGTCGCGATGTTCGTCGCGCTGGCCGGGCTGGTGTACGTGTTCCTCGCGGGCAGGTTCGGCCGCGCGGCCGGAGCGATCGGCGCGCTGTCGCTGGCCCTCATGCCGCGCGTGTTCGGGCACGGGCACCTGGCCGCGCTCGACGTGCCGGTCGCGCTGGCGTGTTTTGCGACGACGCTCGTGTTCTTCCGCGCCCACGAGAGCAAATGGCGCGCGGCCGCGGCCGGGGTGCTCTGGGGCGTCGCGCTCCTTACCAAGCTAAACGCCGTGTTCCTGCCCGTC
>Ga0180429_10000373_pt1 | contig 40006 bp, 38 predicted proteins | sample SS_ome_FD_132428 | JGI IMG/M metagenome (GOLD analysis project Ga0180429, IMG submission 132428) | Hypersaline lake sediment archaeal communities from the Salton Sea, California, USA - SS_1_S_1 metaG | ecosystem: Environmental > Aquatic > Non-marine Saline and Alkaline > Hypersaline > Sediment ...
TGATATCCAACGCCAGTACGTGCAGCTTGCATCGATCCTCGGGGAAATAGGTGGTAATCTCTTCGCTGATAAAAGTGTACGGCAAATGAGCGATTGCCAAAGCGCCCTCGATCCGGTTATGGTCCGAAATCGTCACGTGTGTCATGCCCCGTGCAAGGGCAATCCGGTAGATATCCCGAGGCTCCGTAAAGCTTTCCGGGCAACCGATTTTTTTCAGTACCCAGGCCGAAGGCCGTTTGGAATATTTGGAATGAACATGAAGGTCAACACGCATCGGAAATTCCTTTTCTATAGTAGCACGAGTAAGGGCCTTCTTCTTTTCATCAAATCGCTTTGAACTATTCCGCTGTTAAGCTCAAATGAGCCCCTGTTTAGGAATTCATTAGCAATAGAAAAACCGTCTTTTTGCGTGCGCCGCCGCCCTGGCAGAGAATAAAAAAATATAAAAATCAGCTTATTATCGAAACCCTAACGCAGTTCTAACGTTCGCCTAACAATTCGTGTCATATAAGTACGGTCACATGGCAATATCACCGTTACGATCCAAACCGCAGCGTCAACACGTTGTGGGGAAAGAAACACCGCGGCTTATCCGCTGGAAAACAACGAAAAGGGACGCCCATGGCCAGACATTTTCATAAAGAACTTGAAAAAATCAAAAAAATGATCCTGTCGCTCGGCGCGATGGTCGAAGAGCGCGTGCGGCGGATTGCCACCGCCATCACCGAACGGGATGCCGACCTGGCGCAGGAACTCATCCGCTCGGATTTTGAAATCGATGAAATGGAAGTGGAAATCGAGGAGGAGTGCCTCAAGATCATGGCGCTGCATCAGCCGGTGGCCATCGACTTGCGCTTTCTGGTCGCCGTCATCAAAATCAATAACGACCTGGAACGCATCGCCGATGAAACGGTCAATATCGCCCAGCGCATCAAAACCATGACCAAAGACAGGCCGGCCAGCTTTGTGTTCGACTACGACCCCATGAGCGCGGAAGTCGAAAACATGCTGAAACTGAGCCTGGATGCCTTAGTCAACATGGACGTGGACACCGCCTTCAAGGTCGTTACCATGGATGACGATGTCGACAGCATCCACCGCCGGGTTTATCAACTCATCCGCAATGAAATGGCCCACCACCCGGACCAGATGGCCTTTTTGATCAATTTTTATCTGATCTCTCGCCATCTGGAACGCATCGGGGATCACGCCACCAACATCGCCGAAGAAGTGATTTATCTGATCGAAGGCGAAATCGTCCGGCATGCCGATTATTAGGGGCCGAAGATGCAAGGGGCCAGGAGTTCAAGGGTTAGGTTTCAAATGATGTCATCAGGGTTTTATCATTTCTTAGCACTTCACTTGATGAATCCTCGAATCCCTGAATTCTTGAACCCGCAGACTCACCCCAACTCTACTGGAGATGATCCTCACATAAACCACCCCGAAGCGGCGCCCTTGTATACCCGCATTCACACGAACCTATTGCAAAACTAGCCGTATGGTAACCCGTCCCTAACATGTTCCTAACACGCCGCCGTTAACTATTGCCACCAATGGAAGGGTCGCTGCCCATCGCGGCTCCAACCGCTAAACCAAGAGATACCGAAAATGATGTCGCCATCGGTCATATTTACCGCCATTCTGCTGTTGATGTCGGCGGCCTACTATGCGGGAAGAAAACGCGCCTTCGCGGTGGCGGGCAGTCGCGCCGGCCTGGCGCAGATGCATTCACGCCCTACATACTATGGTCTGTTGACCGCCTTGTGGTGCGGTATTCCCGCTCTTCTGGTCTTCTGTGCCTGGTCCGTTTCCGAATCCGGCATCATCACCCATCTGGTTGTCGCCGGGCTGCCCGACAACCTCCGCGACCTGCCGGCCGACCGCCTGAATCTGGTTGTCAACGATATCCGGAACCTGGTCAGCGGCAATATCGTATCCGCCGATATCGATCAGACCATGCGGTCTGCGGCGGACCACTATGTGGAACTCCAGGCCATCAGTCATGCGGCCCTGGCCGTGGTCATTCTTACAATGGGCATGGCGGCCATCGCCATCCTTATGCGCATCATCGCACCCAGTCTGCGGGCACGCAATCAGGTTGAAAACATCATCAAGTGGATTCTGATCGCCTGCTCCACGATCGCGATTTTTACCACCGTCGGGATTTTACTCTCAGTCCTGTTCGAGGCCATTCGGTTTTTTGAAAAAATTTCCATCTCGGAATTCTTGTTCGGTTTGAAGTGGAGCCCCCAGATGGCCATCCGGGAGGACCAGGTGGGCTCCTCGGGCGCTTTCGGTGCGGTTCCGGTTTTTGCCGGCACGCTGATGATCTCGGCCATCGCCATGGTGGTGGCCGTTCCGATCGGCCTGCTGTCCGCCATCTACCTTTCCGAATACGCCAATCGCCGTTTTCGGGCCATTGCCAAGCCGTTGATGGAAATTCTGGCGGGTATCCCGACCGTCGTTTATGGCTTTTTTGCCGCCCTTACCGTGGCCCCCCTCATTCGGGACACCGGCATCGGATTGGGGCTCGATGTGTCCTCCGAAAGTGCTCTGGCCGCCGGGCTGGTGATGGGCATCATGATCATCCCATTCGTCTCTTCGCTGTCCGACGATGTCATCAACGCCGTGCCCCAGGCCATGCGGGACGGCGCCTACGGGTTAGGCGCCACCAAGTCCGAGACCGTCAAACAGGTCGTTCTGCCGGCGGCCCTGCCCGGCATCGTGGGCGGTGTGCTGCTGGCCGTCTCCCGGGCCATCGGCGAAACCATGATCGTGGTCATGGCGGCCGGATTGGCGGCCAACCTGACCGCCAATCCTCTGAAAACCGTCACCACCGTCACCGTCCAGATCGTCACGCTTCTGGTGGGCGATCAGGAATTCGACAGCCCCAAGACCCTGGCCGCCTTTGCCCTGGGTCTGATCTTGTTTATCGCGACACTGATCCTTAATGTCATCGCCCTTCAGGTGGTGCGCAAATACAGGGAACAATATGAATAACGCCACTGCCAACGGTTCCCCCCCCGGACCTCGTGCCATCGATATCGTGAATGCCGGATTATCCAAGCGCTACCGCAGGGAACGCCGCTTCCGTCTCTATGGCATCAGTGCCATCCTGGCCAGCCTGCTCTTTCTTTCGTTTCTGTTCGGCAGCATCATCAGCAAAGGGTATTCCGCTTTCCAACAAACGTTCATCCGGCTGGACATCTTCTTCGATCCGGCCATCTTGAGTCAGGACTCCCTGACCACCGCCAATTACCCCGGCGTCGTGAAACAGTCCCTCCGGCAAATGTTTCCGGAGGTCACCGGACGCCGTGACAAGCGCATGCTCTATGGCATGATCAGCAACGATGCCGCCTTTCAGGTTCGCAAGCTGGTGCTGGATTCCCCGGAAATGATCGGGCAAACCCTGCCGCTCTGGGTAACGGCGGACGATGATATCGACATGCTCATGAAGGGCCACTTCGATCTCGATGTGGCTGAAACCGAACGCCGCATAAAAGATGTCCAACTGGCCTGGATCGCTCGCCTGCAACAGGAAGATCGCGTGGAAAAACGCTTTAACCGAACTTTTTTTACCGCCGGTGATTCGCGCGAGCCTGAACAGGCCGGCATTCTCGGTGCGGTGATGGGATCGTTTTACACGCTCTTGGTAACACTGGTGCTGTCGTTTCCCATCGGGATTGCCTCGGCCGTCTACCTGGAGGAGTTCGCCCCCAAGAACCGTTGGACGGATCTGATCGAAGTCAATATCAATAACCTCGCGGCAGTGCCCTCTATTGTCTTCGGTCTTTTGGGCCTGGCGGTCTTTTTGAATTTCTTCGGCCTGCCGCGCTCGGCCCCGCTGGTGGGCGGTCTCGTGTTGACCTTGATGACCCTGCCGACGATCATCATTGCCAGCCGGGCCTCGCTGCAATCGGTTCCGCCGTCTATCCGGGAGGCGGCGCTGGGCATCGGGGCCTCCAAGATGCAAATGGTTACCCATCATGTCCTTCCCCTGGCCCTGCCCGGCATCCTGACGGGGACGATCATCGGCATGGCCCGTGCGCTGGGTGAATCCGCGCCGCTGCTCATGATCGGGATGGTGGCCTTTATCGTGGATATTCCGGGAGGGCTGACGGATTCGGCAACCGTCCTGCCGGTCCAGATCTTTCTCTGGGCGGACAGCCCTGAACGGGCTTTTGTGGAACGAACATCGGCGGCCACCATGGTTTTGCTGGCCTTTCTGATCGTGATGAACGCCACGGCCGTCATTCTGCGCAAAAAATTTGAACGGCGCTGGTAACGATCGGTATTTTTATGATGAAAACATATTTTTAATATCATCCTAACAAAACCCTAAAACTGGGTTTTTATAATGGGCAGCGTGCACGGTTACCCTAACTTGACCATAATGGTATTTTTAATTGATTAAAATTCTTCAGGAGGAACACATGATTAGAAAGTCAATTCTGTTGGCCACCGCCACCTTTTTCATGGCGACAGCCGGAAGCGCGTATGCGGCATCCGCCCGCGACAACATCAGCATCGTTGGCTCTTCCACGGTCTATCCGTTTGCCACCGTGGTTGCCGAGCAGTTCGGAAAAGCGTCCAGTTTTAAAACGCCTAAAATCGAGTCCACCGGTTCGGGCGGCGGCTTCAAGCTCTTCTGCGCCGGGGTGGGGGTCGAACACCCGGACATCACCAATGCCTCGCGGGCCATGAAAAAGTCGGAATACGAACAATGCCAGGCCAACGGCGTCAAGGACATCGTCGAGGTCAAGATCGGCTATGACGGCATTGTCATTGCCAATTCCAAAAAAACCAACCCGCTCAAACTGACCCGCAACGACATCTACCTGGCCTTGGCCAAGAACGTCCCCGATCCTTCCGGAGCCGAAAAACTGGTCCCCAACCCCTACAAAACCTGGAAAGACGTCAACAACGCGCTTCCGGCGGTGAAAATCGAAGTCCTGGGGCCGCCGCCCACCTCCGGCACCCGGGATGCATTTGTGGAACTCGTGATGGAAGCCGCTGCCAAGAAAGTGCCGTTTGTAAAGGCCATGGATAAGAAAGACTTCAAGGCAGCCGCCCACACCGTTCGTGAAGACGGCGCCTATGTGGAAGCCGGCGAAAACGACAACCTGATCGTACAGAAATTGAATGCCAACCCCGATGCCCTGGGCATCTTCGGATTCAGCTTCCTGGACCAGAACACCGATACGATCCAGGGCTCTTACATCGACGGCGTGCAGCCCACCTTCGACGCCATCGCCGACGGCTCCTACCCGGTGTCGCGCCCGCTGTTCTTCTACGCGAAAAAAGCCCACGTGGGCGTCATCCCGGGCATGCAGGAATACTTGACTGAATTTACAGCCGAAAAGACCTGGGGACCGGATGGCTATCTCAGCGAAAAGGGATTGATCCCGATGCCCGACAAAGAACGCCAGCAGTATCAGAGCGATGTGAAAGCACTCAAACCGCTCATGATGAAATAAAATAAGCTCTCGTGGCCGACCGGTGCATTGTTTGACGCCGGTCGGCCCAATTATTATTATACGGCATAGCGCCATTGGAACTATGCCGCTTGCTATTCACATCAAGCGACAAGAAATTATTTGCAATGGATGCGTCAGCCAACTTTGAGGATTTGACGGTGGGAATCGACAACACGCAGACGGCCTCGACCGGGACCGCAAAAGCCAAATCGGGCCGGATACTTTATGATCGCGACAGCCGCGAGACCGTCGGCGAACCTTTCGTCGACGATGCCCGCATGACCTGCCGTGACGTCAACGTTTACTACGGCGACAAGCAGGCTATCAAGGATGTGGCGCTCGATATCGGACGAAACGAAGTCATCGCCATGATCGGCCCCTCGGGATGCGGCAAGTCCACTTTCCTGCGGTGTCTGAACCGCATGAACGATACCATCGACACCTGCCGCGTGACCGGGCAGATCACCCTGGACGGCATCGATGTGTACGGCAAGGATATCGATGTGGTCCCCCTGCGGGCCCAGGTCGGCATGGTCTTTCAGAAACCCAATCCCTTCCCGAAATCCATTTACGACAATGTGGCCTACGGCCCTCGCATTCACGGCCTGGCCCAGAACAAGACCGAGTTGGACGACATCGTCGAAACCTCCCTGCGCAAAGCCGGTTTGTGGGAGGAAGTCAAAGACCGCATGGACCAGCCGGGCACCGGCCTGTCCGGTGGTCAGCAGCAGCGCCTGTGCATCGCCCGCACCATCGCCGTGAGCCCCGAAGTTATCCTGATGGACGAGCCCTGCAGCGCCCTGGACCCGATTGCCACCGCCATCATCGAAGACCTGATCGACGAGCTCAAGCAGCAGTATTCCATCGGCATCGTCACCCACTCCATGCAGCAGGCCTCCCGCGTCTCCCAGCGCACGGCCTACTTCCACCTGGGGGATCTGATCGAAGTCGGCGACACGGCCCAGATCTTCACCACCCCCCGCCACCAGCTCACTCAGGATTACATTACCGGCCGTTTCGGATAAGCGTCCGCGTAAATATTGCCGCTATGATCGGTGTTAAAACGCCAGGCAGACAGGACGCGCCTACGCGGCTATAGTTTTTCCTATGGTGAATTTCCCGGCGCAGATCGGCCGAGGGACGAGCTTGCCATGTTGCGGCATTGGTTTGGGGAAAACTGTGAAGCGGATTTGGGCGGCGACTCCCCTATCCGGACAATTGCATGGCGACGGATGAAGGCCCCACCCCACAAGATGGTATGGCACCATCCATCTTGACCTGCGGATGCCCGCAGTTATGGACACATCTGCCGCCAACCCAGGTCTGGACCGTTTTCACCCAGGGTGTTGTTTCGGCGATCACCACCAGATCCGCCGGTGCCCCCGGTTTTAAAAAGCCGGCACCGGAACGGGAATCGAGATAGGCCCCCGGACCGGAAGAAACCAGCGCCAGCGCCTTTTCCTTGGATTGCGCCATGCTGCGGCAAACCTTGAAGGCCGCCTGCAGAAGGCTTTCCGGATAATAGTCGCTAACCAGCCCGTGGCACAAATCATGGGTGATCGCCTCGGCCGCACTCAGGTTGCCATTGGTGGATCTTCCCCGCAGCATGTTCGGCGCCCCCATAAATACTTTCATCTTGTGACGGATCGATGCCGCCGCCGCCTCCAGGGAAACCGGAAATTCCGAGGCCGTGCCCCCCAGTTCACGGACAAGCGCCACTTTATCTTCGGTGTCGTCGTCATGGCTCAGTATCGGCAGATGGCGTTTCTGCACCTGGTGGAGAAAGTCTTGCACGGTTTCCCAGCCATGAGAGCGTTTTTCCTTCTTGCGCGCCACCATTTCCAGCAGTTCGGCATCGGACAGCTCATAGGTTTTACCGTAATAATCTTTATAGGCCTGGAAGGACTTGAATTGTCCCTGCCCCGGGGTGTGGTCCATAATGGACACCATATCGATCATGCCCTCGTGCAGCAGATGTTGGAGGACCTTCAGACTGTCGACACCGGTGATTTCATATCGGGCGTGAATCCGGTGCCGCACGGCGGAGATGGCCTGGCCGGCAAACGCCCGAATGAGGGTGACCATCCGCAGCGCTTCTTCCAGCGAACGAACACCGCTGCGCTCATCACCGAAGGTAATGGCATGGCAAAAACGGGTCACACCGCAAGCCGCCAGGCGGTTATCGAGACTCTGGAGAGCAAACACCGGATCGAAAAAGACCCCGGGACGCATTTCGATATGCTTCTCCAACGCATCCGAGTGCAGGTCCACCAGACCCGGCATGATCAGCATACCGCCGACGTCGATGGCACGGTCCGCAACGCGCGAACCACGACCCTGGAATACGTCCAACACCTCGTCATGGCAAAAGATAACCCCGCCCGGACGAATGAGGCGGCGGCCGTCAAACAGCGTACCGCCATGCAAGCATGTCGTTGTCATGACTGAACTCCTGTGAGATAGTGCCGATTCAAGGCGACGCCCTCGCGCTGTGACATCATGTAGTCCGATAGCTGTTCGACGGCGGTATCGATATCCCCATCATTGTCTAAAACATAATCGGCCGAGGGGTGCCCGGGATTCCGGCGGGCCCGCTGCAGGCGGGCATTGTGGCCGATGCTGTTGGGAAGTTCTCTCCCGCGGTGTTCCAGACGGGCAGCCGTTGTCGTATAAGGCACCTTGACGAAAACCACCCGGGTGCCGGCATACCGTTCCCGCGCCCTGTCGATGACCTCCCGGCTGACATTGGCCAAGACAAAAGCCCCCTGTTCGAGATAGCCGGTGATATCGTTCGGCAGGCCATAATGGATGCCGTAGCTGACCCAATCCAGAAAAAAGCTGTGGCGGGTTCGCATGCACACAAAAGCGTCACGTTCCAAGGCGATATAGGGTTCCGAGGGATGCGGGGGTCTCGTTATATAACGTCGGGGTGTGTAGAGTGCGGGACACTCCCTGACCCAGCGCTCAGCCACACAACGAATGAGGGTGTCTTTCCCCGAACCGGAATTGCCGACCAGCAGAAACAGCCTTCCGCCATTTTTTACGACATCACTCATTGTTGATGGACGGTTTCGAGAACGGTTGCATGACGGTAGCGGTTAACGAATGCTTCCGCCGACAGGGATCGAAAATCGTCCAAGGCCGCACCAAGCGCCTCGCGCGGCCAATCCCACCACGCCAGCTGCAATAGTCCTTCCTGGATTCGGTGCGGGAATCGCTCGCGGATGATCCGGGCCGGATTCCCGGCAACAATTGCAAAGGCCGGGACATTCCGCGTGACAATACTGCCGGCCCCAATGGCGGCCCCGGTCCCGATGGTGACACCGGGCAGGACCACGGCGCCGTGACCGATCCAGACATCATGCCCCAAAAGAACCGGATAACCACGCCGCCAATCGAAAAAGGCCTCGTCGTCGTCGCCCAGGCCGTATTGGGCGGAGCGGTAGGTAAAATGATGCAGGGCGGCTCTCTCCAGGGGATGGTTGCCGGGGTTGATACGCACATGGGACGCGATGGAACAAAATTTCCCCATACGGGTATAGATGACGTCACCGTCATTCATGATATAGCTGTAGTCACCCACAACCGATTCCACGATTTGGGTCCGTGCGGCCACTTCGACACGACAGCCCAGACGTGCGTTCAGCACGACCGCTTCGGAATGAATGGAAGGCGCTTCAGACCGCATGAGAAAAATGACTTCCATCGGGATCATCGTTGCGGGTCATCGGTCGTAAGGCAATCGTTCGGGTAGCGACCTGGCGCCGATCGGCTTCATCATGCAAAATGGAGATAACAGCGGTCCCTCTGGAACGTGCCGCGTTGATCATGGCCCTGACAACCGCCTTGTTGACGGCGTCCAGCGATGCCGTCGGTTCATCCAGGACCATGATGGGATAAGGCGCCGCAAAGCCTCTGGCCATGTTGATGCGCTGCTGTTCACCGCCCGAAAACGTCGTCGGTGAAAGACACCAGAGGCGTCTGGGGATATTCAAAGAGGTCAGCATTTCCTCTGCGACCCGTCGGGCGTCTTCCATGGCGGCACCTCGCTCCCGAAGCGGCTCGGCCACCACATCGACTGCCGATACTCGCGGGATGACGCGAAGGAATTGACTGACATACCCCATGGTCCATCGGCGAATGTCGATAATCTCGTGGGGTGTCGCCCGCGCCATATCGACGATCTGGTCCCGATGGCGGACCAGGATACGGCCTTGGCCGCAGACATAGTTGCCATAGAGTAACCGCAGCAGCGTGCTTTTGCCGGCCCCCGAAGGACCCACCAGGGCAATGCTCTCTCCGGGGCAAACCGTCAGTTCCAATCGTTGCAGCACAGGAATTTCCACCGCGCCCTGGGTGTGAAGCGTAAACCCCTTGGTCAGTCCCTCTGCTTTGAGCATCCATTCCATAGAACCCGCCTCTTTAGTTCAGAATCCCTATCCCTGAAGGATTGACGATACGAGCAGTTGCGTATAGGGCGCCTGGGGATCGTCCAGGATCTGATCCGTCAGACCGGCCTCGACCACCTGGCCGTCTTTCATCACCATCAGGCGATGGGCCAGCAAACGGGCCACCGCCAGATCGTGGGTCACCATGATCATGGACAGTCTCAATTCCTGGACGAGGGACCGCAGGATGTCCAGCAGACGGGCCTGGACGGATACATCCAACCCCGTGGTCGGTTCGTCCATGAAAATCAATCGCGGACGGGTCACCAGGCACCGGGCGATCTGTAGGCGCTGCTGCATGCCGCCTGAAAATGTGCAGGGCGCATCATCAACCCGCGCCGCGTCAATCTCAACCCGCTCAAGCCAGTTGACCGCTTTTTGCCGGATACGGCCGTAGTGCCGTTCGCCGTTGGCCATGAGGCGTTCGCCGATGTTGCCACCCGCGGTGATATGCATGCGCAAACCAGTGACCGCATTCTGATGCACCACACCCAGCTCACGACGCGCCAACCGCCGACGCTGGACTTCGGATGCCCAGCGAAAATCCACCACGCCCTCGCGGCTGTGGTACTGAATATCGCCGGCATCGGGTGCGAGATGGCCGGCAAGGCAGTTGATCACGGTCGATTTGCCGGAACCGGATTCACCCACGATGCCCAGCACTTCACCGGCACATAGCGTAAAGCTGATATCGTCGCATCCCCGCGAACCACCGAATGTTTTGGTCATTCTGCTGACCGCCAGCAGGATTTCGTCAAAGGATGACGAAGGTCGTGCCGCATGATTGGCTGTCATAATGTCTCTTCCCCGCGAAGCCTCATGTCGCCACCGGCGTCTTTTCGGTCGATCCATTTTGCCGGCGCCGGCAATAATCCGTATCGGAACACGCAAACAGGCGTGTTCCTTCGTCATCCAGGATGATTTCATCGAGAAAGCTTTTCCGGGATCCGCACAAACCGCATTCCTTGTCCCAAGATTCCACTTTAAACGGGTGGTCCTCAAAATCCAGGCTCGTTACCCGGGTGTAGGGAGGTACGGCATATATTCGCTTTTCGCGTCCGGCCCCGAAAATCTGGAGTGCCGGCATATGATCCATCTTGGGATTATCGAATTTGGGAATCGGCGAGGGGCTCATGACAAACCGGTCTTTGACCATGACCGGGTAATCGAAAGCCGTTGCAATTTGGCCATGACGCGCAATATCTTCATACAGTTTGACAAACATGATGCCGTATTCCGAAAGCGCGTGCACTTTGCGGGTCTCCTTCTCACGGGGCTCGATAAATCGCAACGGTTCCGGAATCGGCACCTGGTAAACCATGATTTGATCTTCCCGCAGGGGCGCTTCCGGGATCCGGTGACGAGTTTGAATGATGGATGCCGCTTGGGTTTCCGTGGTTGTCGCAACCCCGGCCGTTCGCGCGAAAAAACGACGAATGCTCACGGCATTGGTGGTGTCATCGGCCCCCTGATCAATGACTTTCAGGGTGTCATGGGGCCCGATAATGGCGGCGGTCACCTGGATACCGCCGGTCCCCCAGCCGAAGGGGAGGGGCATTTCACGTGATCCAAAAGGCACCTGGTAGCCGGGGATGGCGACCGCTTTCAGGATGGTGCGCCGCAGCATGCGCTTGGACTGCTCACTGAGGTAGGCAAAATTGTATTCATCGCGCACGCCGCGATCGGTCGGGGATACCGCTGAAAACTGGGATTTGTCCGCTTTCACGAATTCTCCGCTTTCTTTGTCTTCTGGTTTTCAAACGCCACCCGCATCCGGCGCACCTGGACCAGATCGGCCTGAAAATCGACGTAGTGCGGGAGCTTGAGGTGCTGAACAAATCCGGACGCCTCCACGTTGTCACTGTGGTAAAGCATAAATTCCTGATTCTGCACGGGGTAGTCTTCGGATTCATTCAACTCCCGGCAGCGTAGGGCCCGATCCACCATCGACATGCTCATGGCTTTGCGTTCGCAATTGCCAAAGGCCAGGCCATAGCCCTGCACAAATGTCGGGGGCGTTTGCCGGTCGCCGGCATGGCGTGAAACCATGACACATTCCGTCAACGTGATGGCGCCGATTACGACCGGGAAACCGAGTTCCTCCGGTACCAGCAGGACATCCACCTCTCCAATGCGGATTTCACCGACAAACGGATGCTCGGTGGCGCCGAAACCGCGCTGGTAGGAATAGGCCATGGATAGCAGAAAACCTTCATCGCCCCGCGCCAGATTCTGCAGCCGGACAGCCCGTTCCGCCGGCAGTTCTAATGGGTCCCGGGTCAAGTCATGGGGTGGCGAACGCCGGGAATCCGGCTCTGCGCGCTCGATCAACGCTTCGGCGCCCAAAATATCGGCCAGTCGGGGGATATCGGTTGCGACGGATCGATCAGCCAGCGCAGCGGGCAGTGGTGCTGCGGAGGATCGCTTGGGCAGAAGTGAGAAATCCAGCAGCCGATGCGTATAATCATAAGTAGAACCGAGAATTTGACCTCCGGGTAGATCTTTAAAGGTCGCCGAGATGCGTCGTCGGATGCTCATTTTACCCGTATTCACCGGCGTTGTGGTGCCAAACCGGGGCAGTGTCGTACGAAAGGCGCGCAGGAGAAAAATGGCTTCGACCAGATCACCCTGGGCCTGTTTGATGGCCAGCGCCGCCAGTTCCGGATCATAGAGCGAGCCTTCCGTCATCACGCGGTCTACCGCCAGGCCCAATTGGGCCGCAATCTGCCGGGTATCGATTTCCGGCAAAACCGGATCCCCCCGGCGCGATTCGTCGAGTAGACGGTGGGCATTGGCAATGGCTTTTTCCCCGCCTTTGACCGCTACGTACATGGCGTTATCCTTTGGGCCACTGTCGTTCGCGGAAGCGCAGCCAGCCGATTACCGCAAGCAAAAACCATATCCAGCCCCTGGGGAAAGGCGTCGCAAGCCCTTTGACGCTGCTCCCAGAAAGCGTCCGGCAGGGGCGCTGCATTCAGAGTGCTGGTGGCAGGGATTCCCGGTCCACTGAGCCAAACACCGCCGCTTTCATCCAGCGTATCCACCTGCTGGATCACTGTTGTGGAGCGCTCAGGGTGCAGGGACGTTCCAATCGCAAACTGTTCCAACCTGGGCATCGCCTTGGGGGCAAGAATCAAAGCAAAAGCCGCCGCCGAAGGGTCATCCACCAAAGGGCACCCGCAATGAAACCGGAGCCATGCCGCCAAAGCGGCGGCCGTCCCCTGCTGAAGCCAGAGGGGGGTCTCCCTGTCCAGCAGGGTCAGGCAGACCGCTGCGGTGGCCTGATGCATCATGATTTCATCGCCCAAGCCATAGGAGCCGGTCATGATGCGACCCGGAAACGCCATGGCATGAAGAATCAGGCGGAAGGTGTCCTGACTCTGGAAGACCGGATCGCTGAATCCGGAGCCCACACAAGATAGATCGAGGTCCTGCAACATGCCTATTCTCCCCGCACCATGGTAAAGAAATCCACTTTCGTCGCGGCCGCCTTGCGCGCCCGAATCGTCTCCGCCGCTTCTAATTCGGTCACCAGAGGAGCAATCACCTGTTCCTTCAATGTCGCCTGCCGTCGCTTGACCTGCAGAAGCGCATCGAATACGGCCGCCAGTTCGGCATGCCGATGGCTGCGGCCCATGACATAAGCACTTCCGGTGGAGCCCTCGCTGGATTTTACCGTGCAACGCGTTACGGTCATTTCACCCAGGTTGAAGCCCTCACCGGTGCCGCCCACGCGCCCCTGGACCATGACGGCACCGGTCTCGGGTTTTCGCAAAAATTCATATTCCGGTTTAGATCGCAGGCGCAGCCATTCCTTTTCCAGGCGGCGAAGCGGTGTTTTCGCCAAAACGCCCATCCAGTGCTGCCGTTCTTCACCCACGTTTTCCCACATCAAATCTGCCCTCGCTGCCACATCGCCGTATCAGCACCAGCCCCACTAAAATTACGAAGCATACGTGCTCCACCAGAAATCACTTTGCGAAGCCGTCAGATGAACTGATTGCGCAGTTTTCCGCACAAGTAGTCGATAATGCTGACACTGATGATCACCATGATCATCATGGTGGCCACCTCGCGTTAGAGATAGCCATCGAGCTTGTCGAACTTCAGAAACCCGATGCCACCCGCCCCGCAAAACCCCAGGATGGTCGCGCTGCGCACATTGGATTCGAAGCGCAGTAGACTGTAGCTGACCATCAGGGGCATGACCTGCGGCAATACCGAGAAAACGACCACCTGAACGACGCCGGAACACCGGCGAACGGTCCCAACCCGATGACCGCAACAAAAATAAGGGCCATCACAAATTCATTGAAACCCCGGTAGAAATCCAGAAACCGCCGAATCACGAAATAAGAAAACCAGCAGATCGTGCGATGCATCCGGCTGTCACCCTGGCATAAAATCTCCAGGGTATTGCCAGCGGCTAAAACCGACACCGGCACGGCTGCGAGGACCGCAAACAAGCTGCCCCAGATCGCAATGGCCACCGTTTCCAACAACGCCATAAAATACTTTCGCAAATGATTGGGATGGCGTTCAGGCGGGAAAAACCCACCCTTCTTTTCATCGATGTTTGATGATGGAATCGTGTTAGGCGATAATCTGTGGAGGTTTATGCGGGAGGCGTGTTAGTCGAAAATGTCGTTGGGATTAGAATTCAATGAGGCAATCAGCGGCCGTACAAGGCGCTTGACAGATGTTGAATTCGTCATAATTGTTCTTGCTATGAACTACCAAACCCTTCATCAAAACGAGCGTCTGCCGGACGCCCAGATCGATCAGTTTCAGCATCTCATTTTCAAACTCTATCAATGCTGCCAGGCGCGCATGCAGCGTCAGTCCGAACAGTTCGATCTTCCGGATGCCGAACTGCGCTGCCTTCGATTGTTCGGCCAGGAGCGCTACCTGACCCCCAAAGGACTTGCCCGGCAAATGGGTGTGGTGAAAAGCCGCATCACCAAAATTCTGGACGGGCTTGTGACCAAGCAGCTTATTCAGCGTCTCAAGGATCCCGAAGATTCGCGTATCACCCTGCTTAGCCTGACCCCGCAAGGGCAGGCAAAGCTCGACCAGATCAACACGAATATAGCGTCTGCCAATAGGGCCGTTTTAGCGCGGATGACACCTGAGCAACGCGAGACCCTGCTGATCCACCTTGAAATTTTACGGCTATCGATGGAAGCCCCTCAAAGTGGTTGAGAGTTCATGAACCGACCCATGCAGCACCCATATGTTTAATTTTTCCGGACCTTATTGTTCATGCTATGAAGTTTTAAACAGGCACCCACGGACAGGAGGAAATCATGCAGCAACTGGAAGCGCAGATCAACGAGCTTAAATCGCAAATGGAAGCCTTGAAGGGGCGTGCTCCGGAAAACAAACTGGCCATGGTTGTCTTCAGCGGCGAACTGGACAAGGTCCTGGCCGCGCTGGTGATCGCCACCGGGGCCGTGGCCATGGGGATGGAAGTGGTCTTGTTTTTCACCTTCTGGGGTACGCCGGTCCTGCGCGATAAGAACAAAACCGTCGGCGGCAAGGACATCATGGGCAACATGTTCGGGGCCATGCTGCCCAAAGGCGCCGGCGACGTCAAGCTCTCCCAGATGAACATGGGCGGCATGGGCACCGCCATGATGAAATCCCTCATGAAAAAGAAAAACGTAGCCTCCCCGGAAGAAATGTTCGCGCTGGCCGAGGAGCTCGGGGTGCGCATCGTCATCTGCGAGATGTCCATGGATCTCATGGGGTTCAAGCGTGAAGAAATGATCGACTACCAGCATCTGGAGTTTGGCGGCGTGGCAAAGTTTCTGGAAGAAGCCGGCACCAGCAAAGTACAGCTTTTCATTTAACCAAAATTTCACATCAATAGGAGAACGATCATGAGCGACGATATCAAAGTCAGCAAAACACTGGATCTTAAAGGACTGGCATGCCCCATGCCGGTGGTCAAAATCAGCAAGGGCATTAAAGAGGTGGAAATCGGCGAGGTCATCGAAGCCCATACCACCGATCCCGGTTCCCTCACGGACATCCCGGCCTGGGGTCGCACCACCGGCCACGAGATTGTCAAAACGGACCAGGAAGGCGACAACATTCGCTTCCTGATCCGGCGTACGTCTTGAGACAGTCGTCCCATTTCAACCTGCAACGGATGGAGAATTTATCATGACACTCGGATCTTTTACGGCCGGCGATCTTTTTGAATGGATGACGAAACGGGAAGATTTTTTATTGCTGGACGTGCGCAACGACGTCGAATTCGGGCGCTTCAAGGTCGAAGGGCCCTATCCCATCGACATGATCAATGTGCCCTACTTCGAATTTATCGAAATGGAGGAGGACAGCGTGGCGCGGGTTCCCCAGGGTAAAAAGGTGCGCATCGTCTGCGCCAAGGAAGGGTCTTCCAAATATGTCGGCGAAATATTGGTCAATCACGGCTTTGAGGATGTGGCCCACATGAAAGTGGGCATCAAGGCCTGGGGCAATCTGCTGGAACCGGTTTTGGTCGGCGCCGGCGACGACTACGAGCTCTATCAGTTCCGCCGCCCTGGCAAGGCGTCCTGCAGCTATGGGCTGATCAGCAGCAAGGAGATGATGGTGTTCGACCCGGCCAAGAACATCCCGTTTTACAGGGACTTCGCCAGGGACAGGGGCTGCGCCATCGTCAAAACCTTCGAAACCCATCGCCAGGCCGACTACATTTCCGGCAGCGACACGCTGCGGCAGACCGCCGGCGCGGAAATCGTGGCACCGGAAGACGATTTTGGGCCCGCGAAATTCCCCTATACCCCCGCCCGGCATGGAGAACGCCATGGCTTCAGCGGCGGCGGTCGCGAGGTGGAAATCATCCATACGCCGGGCCACACCCCGGGCAGCACCTGTTACCGCGTGGACGGCAAATACCTCATCACCGGCGATACGGTCTTTATCCAGTCCATCGGTCGCCCCGACCTCGGCGGTATGGCCCAGGACTGGTCCCGGATGCTGTATAAAACCATGACCGACATCCTGTTGAAGCTGGACGACGACACCGTCATCCTGCCGGGCCACTACATGGATTGGGACGAGGCCAACGAAGATCTGGCTTTCGCCGCCCCCATGGCGAAGATCAAAGCCGACAATGCCGCCATCTATTCCATCGCCGATGAAAAGGCCTTTTTTGCCTTCATCCAGGCCAACATGCGGCCGCAACCCGAGGAATACGCCAAAATCCGCGAGATCAACGCCGGATTGGTGGCGGTGGACGAAGAGCAGCAGGAAATCATGGACATCGGCAAAAACGAATGCGCCGCCAGTGCGCACGCATCAGCCTGATGCCGGCTGCGCCGGTTCACTATTGATAGATACGAAGTCGCCGTCTCTTCCCCCGGGCGCCGTCCATGCAGCGCACGGGGCATCAATCACCGGTCCATCCCCGCCAAGCACTTGATCCTGCTTGTTATGCCGGTGCATCGCCGCTCCGGCCCGCAGGGCTGCGGACTGCGGCTGCGTCAATCCCAAAAGGGTGCATGGTTTCAGTCCAGCAGAGACCACAAGACCAATGATTTACTCAAGGGGAATGGCGGTCGAGGCGGGCTATTTTGAAAATGGACGGAGTGGCGGCTTGCACGCCTCTGGCGGGGATATAACCCACGACATTCTGCTTCCAAATTAAGCTCGGCAATTTGGAAATTAGTGTTTTACCATTCATGATGATTTTTTTTAAAATGGCTGGCACAATAGTCGATTCCCTTTCAGTAGATACCATTTACTCTGGCGGCCCCTGAATCGTTGGTTTGGCGTGTAATAGACCGCCATAGCTATTCCTATGCTAAATCGCAAATTCTAAATAACATAATTTGTTTGGTGATTGCCGATTCCTAACGCTCAAAATGTTGAAGCTGAGTTTTTTCGGACCGGCTGGAACAGCCTTTCCATGATCTCTCCGATGGGAAGCGGTTCGCCCGGTAGTATTGTTCCCCCCTGGATAGTTTTTTCTGACAGCATTCTATCAATATCCCAACCATAGCTTAGCGTTTTTCTAACACGGTTCACATGTATCCGTGATTTGATACCAATCAGGTTTCGGCCATTATATTTATTTCACAGGTATACAAAATTATTAAAGGAGAAAAGGATGACGTTCAACAGCAAGATGAATCGGTTTAAGTATTTTCTTTTGGTGCTTGCTTTATCCCTGACTATGGTTGGTGTGGCGCCTGCCGAGGAAACCATCAAAGAATTCCGGATTGGTATTTTGGGCGGTGAAAATGCTTCTGACCGGCTGCGGTCCAATGAATGCCTCAAAGTACAGGCGGAAAAACTCCTGGGTGTTCCCGTTAAGCTTTTTGCCCCGGCAGATTATAACGGTGTGATCGAAGGATTGCTGGGCGGCAACTTGGACATGGCATGGCTGGGGGCCTCCGGATACGCCAAAATCTATCTGACCAACCCGGACGCGGTCGAACCGGTACTGACCAAAATCAACAAAGACGGCTCCTTCGGCTATTACTCCATCGGGTTTGCCCGGGTGGACAGCGGCATTAAAAACCTCGACGGCATGAAGGGCAGGGTTTTCGGCTTTGGCGACCCCAACTCCACCTCCGGCTACCTGATTCCGTCCATCGAAATCCCCCAGGCCGGCTATCCCATGAAATCCGGGGAATATTTCAAAGAAGTCAAGTTTACCGGCGGGCACGAACAGACCATCGTCGCCGTCTTCAATGGCGATATTGACGGCGGTGTCACCTGGGCCGACGGCCTGGGCAACTGGGTGGACGGGTTCAACAGCGGCGCCCTGCGCAAGGCCACGGATGCCGGTCTCGTGGACATGACCCAGATTCATGAAATATGGCGTTCCAAACTGATCCCCGAAGGCCCGATTGTTTTGCGCAAATCCCTGCCGGAATCCGTCAAAATCAAAGTCACCGGTTGGCTGGCCAGCCTGCCGTCCATGGATCCCGAATGCGCCTACGGGTTTATGGCGGGTGAAATCAAAGCCATTGCTCCCATTGACCATTCGGGTTACGAGATCATCATAGCGGCCCGTAAGGCCAAATCCAAAAATTAAAACTGCTCGTACAAAGGCCGTCTGCCAGGGGCGGCCTTTGCTGTTTTTTTAAGGATGCCAAAATGACAACAGATGCCATTCAATTCGAAATCATTGCCATGGAGCGGCGGCGCAAGCTCTATTCGATGATCGGCATTCTGCTGATGGTCGCGGTGCTGGTCAGCGGGTATGGACTGGCCAGCAGCATGAATTCCGGCAGTTTTCTGGGGGGGCTGGAAAAATTCTTCGACTACCCCGGTGAGATTGTCCGGGAGGCCTGGGACGCCGGCAGCGGTTTCTTTGGGCTGGTGGTGCAATTTATTCCGGCCCTCATCGAAACCCTGAACATCGCCGGGACGGCGACCCTGGTGGGCGGCGCCGCTGCCGTAGTCCTGGCGTTTCTTGGTTCCAGCAACCTTGGGGTCAAACCACCGGTGGTCGTCCCCATGGTCCGGCGGATCATGGACAGCATGCGGGCTTTCCCCGAGCTGATCATTGCGTTGTTTCTAATATTTATCCTGGGATCCAGCCCGGTGCCGGCCATGATTGCGGTGGCCTTCCACACGGCGGGGGCCCTCGGCAAACTCTTTTCCGAAGTCAACGAAAACGCGGATGCCGATCCCGTTGAAGGCCTTGCGTCCTGCGGTGCCGATTGGCTGCAGCGAATGCGCTTCGGGGTGCTGCCGCAGGTCTTGCCGAACTATCTGAGCTATTTCATGCTGCGCTTTGAAATCAACGTCCGTGCCTCGGCCATCCTGGGTTTTGTCGGGGCCGGCGGCATCGGCACCGAACTGCGCCGCACCATTGGATGGGGCCAGGGCGCCGGTGACGAGACCGCGGCCCTTTTTTTCCTGTTGATCCTGTCCATCTTCGTGATCGATCAGCTTTCATCGTTCATGCGCCAGCGACTGGTGTTCGGCAAGGCCGGCGCTTAGGGGAGGTCCATGATACCGGGAAGTTCCATGACCATCGACGCCCGCAAGCCCCGGACAACCGGTTTGGGGGTCTACCACGCCGTGCGCCGCAACAGCCTGGTGATCATAGCCGGAGCGGTGGCGGTGGCCGCCTATCTGGCCTACGTTGGCGTGGCGTTCGATGTGCCCGGACTGATCTCAAAATCCCAACCCATGCGGGCCACGCTGCTGGCGACGGATGCCGTGGCCCACAAGGTGCACGTCACCCGATTTTTCCGGGGCGACACAGATACCGTCGTGGCCGTGGAAGGCGAGCGCACGGCAACCTACGACGCGCCGCCGGAATGGGTCCAAATTTCCGAGGATGCCACCGTCGTCGATCTGGGCGAGGGGTATCGGGTCAAAATCAAGAACAAGCAACTCGTCATGCAAACCCCGGATTACGGGCCGGTTCGGGTAACGCTTACCGGCAGGGGGGTCGAAACCCACTTGCCGGAGGGCCAGCCCCCCCCGGAATGGCTCAGGGCCACGCCGGCCAAATTCGATGCCCGCCCGACCATCGGCCGGCGCATCCAGATGTCCCGCACCCGGGTGGAAGTCCACCGCTATTTCATGGGCTGGGAGAACTTCTTCTTTCCCTTCCGTTCGGAACTCACCGCCTATTCCCCATGGGAAATCATTCAGCTGGCATTCAGCTCGGAACGCCTTCAGGCGGATTTGCCGAACTGGAAACTGATCGGGCATACCTTCTGGACCAACCCGGACTGGCAGCATGGCCATGTGTTCAAGGCGCTGTTGGAAACCTTTCTCATGGCCGTTTTGGGAACCGCCACAGCCGGTCTGGTGGGACTGCCCCTGGCGATTCTGGCGGCATCCAATTTTACGCCGTCCCAACTGCTGCGTTTGGCCGTGCGCCGGCTGTTCGATTTCCTGCGCGGCATCGACATGCTCATCTGGTCGCTGATTTTTATCCGGTCTTTCGGGCTCGGCCCCCTGACCGGTGCCCTGGCGATCGCCTTTACGGACACTGGCTCGCTGGGCAAACTGTTTTCCGAAGCCCTCGAGGGCGTCAACAAGCAGCAGATGGAAGGCGTGCGGGCCACGGGCGCCAACCGCTGGCAGTTCTATCGATTTGGCGTCATCCCGCAGATTATCCCGGTATTCGTTTCGCAATGCCTTTACTACCTGGAATCCAATGTCCGCTCGGCCACCATCATCGGGGCCCTGGGCGCCGGCGGCATCGGCCTGATGCTGGTGGAAACCATGAACACCCAGCGGGACTGGGAAAACACCCTCTACCTGATTGTTCTGACGATTGGTCTGGTGATGCTGATGGACACCCTTTCGGGCAAGCTGCGCAAGCGCCTGATTGAGGGCCGCCAGCACCGTCAGGGCCGGTAGCATGGAATACACGCCAACGCTTAAAGAGGTTTATCATGATTGTCAAAGAACTGACCAAACATTTCGGGAAGGTAACGGCGGTGGATGCGGTTTCGTTTTCCATCGATAAGCCGCAGATGGTCGGGGTCATCGGCCCGTCCGGCGCCGGCAAGTCCACCATGTTGCGGATGATCAACCGGCTGACCGAGGCCAGTCAGGGCAGTATCCGGTTAAACGGGAAAGATATCCTGGCGCTCAAAGGTAACGAGAAAAGGCGCTGGCAGCGGGATTGCGCCATGATTTTCCAGCAGTTCAACCTGGTACCCCGCCTGGATGTGGTCACCAATGTACTTCTGGGCAGGTTAAACGGCCACAGCACACTGAAAAGCCTTTTCAGTGTTTTTGGGAAAGCGCTGGTTGAAGAGGCCCTGGCGGCCCTTGAACGGCTCGGCATTGCAGACCAGGCGCTGCAGCGGGCCGAAACCCTCTCCGGCGGCCAGCAGCAGCGGGTGGCCATTGCCCGGGCGCTTATGCAGAAACCCAAAGTGGTTCTGGCGGATGAGCCGATTGCCTCACTGGACCCTCTAAGCGCTGAAAAGGTGATGTTGTCGCTACGGGAAATCAGGGACCGCGACCAACTCACCGTGATTTGCAATCTTCACACCCTGGACACGGCCCGTACCTATTGTGATCGGGTCATCGGCATGCACAAGGGGCGTATCGTTTTTGATGATGAGCCTTTCAAGCTCACCCCCGAAGTGGTCCGGGATGTCTACGGCGCTGAACAGGAGTTGAACGAATCCGTGACCTCCACCTCAATCGCCAAACAGGGGGCGGAGATTGATCAGGCGCTTGCTGAAGTCAGAATGGCATCCTGATAAACAACCCTCAAGTTCAGGGCCTGGCCTATGGTTTTCATTGAAAGGAAAAATAGATCATGTCTGTGTCTATGCCCCGATTATCCTATACCGGTCCCGTGCAGGCCGTGGTTCTCGACTGGGCCGGAACCGCTGTCGACTATGGCTGCATGGGTCCGGCCGACGTATTCGTGAAAGTATTCGATACCTTCGGCATTGATGTAACCAGCGTTGAAGCCCGCCAATTCATGGGGCTTGAGAAAAAAGCGCATATTCGCAGTATGTGCCGGTTGCCCGGCATTTCCGAACAATGGGAAAATAAGTATGGAAAGCAACCCGATGAAACCGATGTGACCAAACGCTATGAAAAAACCGAACCCATGATGGTGGCGGCCATTAAAGACCATGCAGATCCCATCGACGGACTGCTGCCCTTCGTTGACGCCATGCGTGCCCGCGATATAAAGATCGGCGCCTGCACCGGATATACCGCGCCCATGATGACCGTGCTGATTCCCAAGGCCGCCAAGTTGGGATATGCCCCGGACTGCGCGGTCTGTTCTTCCGATGTCCCCGGTGGCCGGCCGTTTCCCTGGATGTGCTATCAAAATGCCATTCAGCTCCAGGTCTATCCCTTGGAAGCCATGATCAAGATCGGCGATACGGTCAGCGATATCGAAGAAGGACGCAATGCCGGCATGTGGACCGTCGGCCTGATCCAGTCGGGCAACGAATTGGGGCTTGCCGAGGATCAGGTGCATGCCATGCCGGACGCCGAGTTGAACCAGCGGTTGGCCGCCATTGAATCCCGTTTTCGGGATGCAGGCGCCCATTATGTGGTCAAAGGTATATGGGAATGCCTCGGTGCGGTGGACGAAATCGGCTGCCGACTGGCAAATGGCGAACACCCCGCCACCACCTCACCTTCCCGAAAGCGTTCCGCTATCGGCTGAATCGCATCCTGCGGCTCATGCCCGGCCTCTTCGAAGCCACTTCTCAATGCCCACAATGATGTAAGCCGCAATACCGACCGCGAATACCCGAAGCCATGCATACAAATCGATTGGCGCGCTTTGGAAGAAGCGATTCATGATCGGCACATACGTGTAGGCCAACTGCAGCGCCATCATCAGCGCCGTACCGCCGATGGCCCAGGGGTTGGAGAAAAAACCAATCTTGAAAACCGATTGCGTCAGCGAGCGGCATTTGTACAGATAGAACATCTCGACGACGACAAAGACGTTGACGGCCACCGTGCGGGCCTGCTCCACCGTCGCGCCGGTCATGAGTTCCCATTCGAAAAGGCCGAATGCGCCGATCAGCATCACCGTGCCCACGATCCCGATGCGAATCAGCAACTCCCGTGTCAGAATGGGCGCCTCGGGCGGCCGGGGGGGGCGATCCATGATGCCGGATTCCTTGGGTTCGAACGCCAGGCTCAATCCCAGCAAGATCGCCGTGGTCATATTGATCCAGAGGATTTGCACCGGCAGGATGGGCAGCGCGACATTGACCACGATGGCCGCCAGGATCACCAACCCTTCGCCCAGGTTCGTGGGAAGGGTCCACACGATGAACTTGGTGAGATTGTCGAAAATGCCCCGGCCTTCCTCCACGGCCGCCCGGATGGAAGCGAAGTTGTCGTCCGTCAGCACCATATCGGCGGCTTCCTTGGCCACGTCGGTTCCGGAAATGCCCATGGCAATGCCGATGTTGGCCTGCTTTAGCGCGGGGGCGTCGTTCACCCCGTCCCCGGTCATGGCAACCACGTGGCCCGACGCCTGCAGGGCATCCACGAGGCGCAATTTCTGTTCCGGCGCCACGCGGGCAAAAACCGGTGTATCTTTGGCTTTATCGATGACCGCCTCGGTGCTGAAATCGGCCAGCTCCTGGCCGGTAATCACAAACGGGACGGATTCAGGGTCGGCCGCGGACGATTTCAACCCGAGCTTCTTGGCGATGGCCGAAGCCGTCAAAGCGTGATCGCCGGTAATCATCTTGATCTGGATGCCGGCTTTGTGACAGCTCTTGACCGCTTCGATGGCTTCTTTGCGGGGTGGATCGATCATGGCCTGGAATCCCAAAAAAATCATGCCCGACGCAACCGACGCATGGTCTATGGTTGACGTCTCTTTGCCGACCGCCTTCATTGCAAAGGCCAGCACGCGCAATCCCTTGGCGGCCATGGCCTCTGCCTCGGCAAGCAGTTGTTGCGCATCGAAGGGCTCCTGATCGCCGGATGGGGCGAGCATCCGGTCGCACTTCGGCAGGAGGACTTCGACGGCACCCTTGGCGTAGATGACATGTTGCCCGCCATCGGCGTGAAGCGTGGCCATGTATTGCCGGTCCGATTCAAACGGCAGTATATCTTCCCGGGGCAGTCGCTGCGCCAGATCAGATTCGGACAATCCGCTTTTGCGACCGGATACAATCAAAGCGCCTTCGGTGGGATCGCCCGCAACAGCCCATCGACCGTCTTTGGACACCAGACGGCTGTCATTGCAGACCATACCGGCCACCAGGCACTGGTACAGCGGTAGAAATTTTCCCGGATCAGCAACTTGACCCGCCTCCAGCAAATCGCCCTGAGGATCGTAGCCGCTACCGCTGACCGTAAACCGCTTGGCACCGGCCCTGATTTCTTGAACCGTCATCTGATTCTCGGTGAGTGTGCCGGTCTTGTCCGAGCAGATGATGGTGGTACTTCCCAAGGTTTCCACCGCCGGAAGCTTGCGGATAATCGCGCGACGCCTGGCCATGCGGCGAACGCCGATGGCCAGCGTGATCGTGACGGCGGCCGGCAGCCCCTCGGGTATCGTCCCCACCGCCAGGGCCACGGCGGCCATGAACATATATAGAATGGGGTTGTCCTGGATCACGCCGATGAGAAACGTCACGGCCGCCAATGCGATGATCACGTAGAGCAGCATGTGGCTGAATTTGGCGATGCGCTGGGTCAGCGGGGTTTGCAGCTCGACCACCTCGGAAATCAGATGCGCGATGCGGCCCGTCTCGGTTTTGTTGCCCGTGGCGACGACGACCCCTTCCCCCTGTCCGTAGGTGACCAATGATCCCGCATAGGCCATGTTCATGCGCTCCGCCAGGATGGTCTTCTCCGACAGGTTTCCGACCGACTTTTGGACCGGAACCGATTCACCGGTGAGCCCGGATTCGTCGATCTGCATGTCGCGGACCTTGATCAGTCGCATGTCGGCGGGCACCTTGTCGCCGGACTGGAGCCGTACGATATCGCCCGGCACGATTTCCTGGGATCGCACCCGTAGGACCTGCCCGTCACGAAGCACCGTCGACTCGGTTGTGACGATCTGCCGCAAGGACTCGATCGCCGCTTCCGCCTTGGATTCCTGTAGAAATCCCACCACGGCGTTGACCAGCACCACGGCCATGATCACGCCGGAGTCGACCCACTCCTGGAGCAGGGCGGTAATCAGTCCCGCGGCGAGCAGAATATAGACCAGCGGCTGGTGAAACTGCGCCAGAAACTGCAGAATCGGGTGCCGTCGCCGGCCCGCCGACACCTCATTGGGGCCGAAATGTTTCAGGCGATGTTTGACGTCGAAAGCCGTAAGCCCAATCTGAGCGTCGCTGTCCAGCAATTCGACGACTTGCTCGGCGGAAAGACGATGCCAGTGTCTACCGATCAGTGTTTCCATATGTTTCTCCTCCGATGATTAGAAGCCATCGCAAAATAATCTAAGCGCCCTGGCGGTGTTGTGATCCAGCTCAAAATGCGCACATACTCCGTGTATGCACCACTTTTTCGCTGTTTCACGCCTTGCCAGAAACCCTAATCTTAATTTCGAGATGACTTCTAGCACGTGTCTGAACCTTGGCCACCGGGCCCCGCACTTTCATAGACTAACCATTACGTCCGGCTCAGGACGAAAAGCAGCGCGCAGACCATACCCGCAAAAATCAGGCTTGCCGTATGCCATCGACCAAAACCCGCCTCCCAGATCGCGATGCGTTCCAGCGCATGATCGGCACGCCCTTCGGTTTTCTTGTCAGAATGCGCCCGGATACCCCATGCCGCCTTGTTCGCGAGCGTCGATACCAGGCGGTTTACCGCTCCCGACAACCATTCCACCGGCACCAGAAGATCCCCGGCCGGCGGTCGCCATGGAATACCGCGCCCTGAACGCCGGCTCATCCACCACACCAAGGCGGTCAAACCAGCCCCTGCAGCCACGGGCCAGAGCGACAACCAGATGCTGGCAGGCTTCAACATCGCCGAGGCGAAGGGCCCACCGTAGGGAAGCATAAAGAGACCGGTCGCAGACAATAGGACCAAGACGATCCAGGAGACCATTTCGATCTGCGAAACACGATGATGGGCGCGGAAACGGCGAAGCGTGAAAAAAAAGCGACCCATCAGGATTGTGGTGCCGATGGCCGACAAAGGCAACAGGATCGCCAAGGTCTTTTCCCAGCCGGGGGGCAATTGAACCATTGCCGTCTTGAGGGCGGTCTTGGCCAGAGCCCCCGTGGTCATCGGTGCTCCCGCCAGCGCCAGGGCGGCCATACCAAGGAGAGCCGTCACCCATACCCTCATCCGTGCCCCTTTTTCGATGCCGCCCACGACACCGACCCCCAAAAACAAAGCACCTTTGGCCAGGGCGTGATGGAAGGCATAGCACAGGACGGCGGCGGCCGCCCCGGAGGCCCCGGCTCCCAGGGTAAGCCCGATGCCGAAGGCAACCGTGATCAGCCCCATCTGACTGATGCTGGAGTAGGCCAGCACTGTCTTGGGGTGCTTTTGACCCAGGCCGACGGCGACACCGTAGAATGCGGCCGTGATGCCGGCCGCGATGAATACGGTGCCCCAGGCCGGGTCTCCACCACCCCCAGAGGGTAAAAACCGGATCCACCCCAGCAAGCCGGCCTTGATCATCGATCCGCTGAGCACGGCACTGGCTGGTGTTGGAGCGACGGTATGGGCCAGGGGCAGCCAGACGTGCAGCACGACCGCTCCGGCCTTGATACCGAACCCCAAGGCCAGCAGGAGGGCGACATTCGGTGCCGCCAACACACCGCTCAGCGATTGGAAGTTGGTATCCCCCCCCTTGCCGGCATGCAGGAACAGCGCGGAAAACAGGAAGATTTCTCCGATGACAACAAGCGCCATGTAAACGCGGCCGGACCGGACCGCCTCGGGGTCCTGGGTATGAACCACCAGGCTGTAGGAGGCAAAGCTCATCAGGGCAAAAGCCACCATATAGGACAGCATATCCATGGCGAGAATCAGCCCGAAGTTGCCGCCCATGGCCAACAGAAATCCAAAGCAAAACCGAAAGCGCTTTTCATCCCGGGCCATGTAGCCCGTGGCGAAGAGAGCGGCAAGGAGCCAGAGAATCGCGGTGAACAGCAGAAAGGACTGGCCGGTGGCGTCCATTCCGAATTGGCTTTGCAGTAGCAGCCAGGAGGATGCCACCGTTGTCCCGACCGGGACCGTGAGCGCGCATACCAGCGCCGGCAGTGCCGCTAGGACGGTCATCCACGGTGCATGCCGACGGCATGATCGAATGGCGCCCAGCAGGGCCAGCGCCACCGGTGCGACCAGAGCCGCAATCAACACGGTCTCGGCTTGCCAGCCTATGGCGGATTGCATCGGGTTCACGGCCGGTATTCTCCTTCCGCGATCCGTGTGGCCCACTCCAGAGGACTGAAAGGTGCATCCGCCAGCAGCCCGGCCAGCAATGCCAGCAAGGCCGTCAGCACCGGCGGCGTCAGCAGCATCCAGTGCACTTCCAGACCGCGCGGGGCGGGCTTTTTGGCCCAGGCGCCGTCGGGTTCACGGAACCAGGTCCGGTGCAGGATCGGTAAAAAATACATAGCGTTCAGCAGACTGCTGGCGACCAGTACCCCAATGACCCAATTGGCCCCGGCCGCCACACTGCCGGTACCCAAATACCATTTGCTCACGAAACCGGCGATCGGGGGCACACCGATCATGCCCAAAGCACCCACCGTAAACGCGGCCATGGTCCACGGCATGCGTCGGCCCACGCCGTTCATTTCACTGACCTTATGCACACCGATGGTTTCCGCCAGATTGCCCGCACAGAAAAAAAGCGTGATTTTCATCAAGCCCTGGTGCACCAGGTGGACGATGCCCCCGATGGTGGCGATCGGTCCAAGGATCCCGGCCCCGAGAGCGATGTAGGACACCTGGCTTACGGTTGAAAAAGCCAGACGTTTCTTGAGGCCATCCTGGCTGAGGGCCCGCACCGATCCGTAGATGATCGTCACCGCGGCGACGGCCGCCAGCGGTGTGAGCAATCCCAGTTGGGATGCGAACTCGATACCGAACACGTCGTACACCACCCGCACGATGCCGAAAGCGCCGGCCTTGACAACGGCCACGGCATGGAGCAGTGCGCTGACCGGCGCCGGAGCCACCATAGCGCTGGGAAGCCAGCCGTGCAGTGGCACGATAGCGGCTTTCACGCCCAGACCGGCGATCAGGAGAAAAAAGATGGCCTTGAACTCGCCGTGATAGGCCACCGGCCAGGCGTCGAGAATCCCGCCCTGCACGAAGGTCAGCGGACCGGCGATCGACCGCAGCCAGGCGACACCGATCAGAAGAAACGCCCCCCCGGTGAGGGTATAGGCCAGGTATATTTTTCCGGCGCGCATGCTGTCCGGTGTGCCCCGGTGGACGACCAGGGGGTAGGTGGACAGGGTCAGCAGCTCGTAGAAGATTAAAAACGTGATCAGGTTACCGGACAGGGCGATGCCGATGGTGGCACTGACACAGAAGCTGAAGAAACCGAAAAAGCGGCTTCGCGGCTGAGGAGAGTCTTCCAGATAGGCGATGGCGTAAACGGTTGTCACAAACCACAGAATCCCGGACAAGGCGGTAATCAGAACCGACATGGTGTCCGCGTGCAGGACCAGATCCATTCCCGGCAGCAGGCTGAGCGTGAAAAGGTAATCGCGCCCTTTGAGCAGGCCGGCGATCATGACCCCGATCAGGATCAATTTGAGAGTGACGCCGAGCATATTCAAGGTGGTCCGCAACCCCTGGTGGTGATCCGAAAGAAAAAAAATCATCACCCCCGGAACCACGGAACTCATCAAAATCCAGAAGGGCATCCAGCTGACCGCGTCCATGATCACCCTCCAATCCAAAGCGGCCCCGCAAAAGGGGCCCCGATTCGAATGAGTTCGATGGGAACCGCGGCGGTAAGCCCAAGTAGAATGGAAAGGAAGGCCAACCCCAGCGCACTCCACTCCATAAGGCCGGGCACCGGTGTTTTGGCTGGTGGTTCCGGAACATAGGCAAAGAGCGTCGAAAAGAAACGAAAGAGGTAGCCTGCCGCCAGCAAACCGCCCCCGACGATGACGAGGGCCCACCACCATTGACCGCTGGCCAGGGACGCCTGGATCAGCATCCACTTGGCCATGAATCCGCCACTGGGCGGCAGACCGATCAAACTGACGGCTGCCGTGGCAAAGGCAAAGGTTGCCAACGGAAGGCGTGTGGCCGTGCCGCGTAATTGCTCGAGGCCGTCGCCGCCAAAGGCCCGCAGCGCCGCCCCTGCGGAGAAAAAGACCGACGCTTTGGCACAGGCATGGGCCAGCATGAAGTACAGGGCGCCGCCCCAGGCGGCCATTGCCCCGTTTTCCCGCACGGTGAGCGGGAAGACCAGCATCAGGTATCCCAACTGGGCCACCGTGGAATAGGCGATGAGCATTTTGAAACGTTGGGCCCGCAAAGCGTTGAGCGAGCCCCACAAGATCGCTGCAGCGCCCATCCACCCTAGCGCCTGGGCCACGCCGGCCGCCGGTGCGGCCGCCAGACCACCGAACCAGAGTCGCAGCAAGAGGTAAAACCCGGCTTTAACGACAACCGCCGAGAGCACCGCCGACACCGGTGCCGGTGCATTCGCATGGGCCGGCGGCAACCAGAAATGGAGGGGGAAAACGGCCATTTTCATCAACAAACCGGCGCTCATGAGGGCCAGTGCCGACCCGACGGCCAGGCTGTCGCCGGCCACCAAGGCCAAGGTCGGCAGATGAAGTGTTCCCAGATAGAGGTAGACGATGCCGACACCCAGCAGGTAGCAAAGAGACCCCAGGAGGCTCACCATGAGGTAGCGCATGGCGGCCGTCAAGGCTTTGTCGCCGGCTACCGCTACCAGCGGAACGGCGGCGAGACCGACCACCTCGAGGGTAACGTACAGATTGAAGAGGTCCGCGGAGAGAAACAGCGCGTTGAGCCCGCCCCATAGAAGCATCCACAACGGCCAGAAGCGCTGGCCCTGTTTTTTCGCCGCCCGCGATTGCGGTGCGAAATAGGCGAAGGCATACACACTCCCCACCCCGCAGACGATGGTGGACAGGGTAAGCATCAGCACGGAGAGGCCGTCCGCCGCCAGCTCGATTCCCAGGGGCGCCCCCCAGCCTCCGATTTTGTGGGACAAGACACCCGTGTGCCACACGCTATGTGCCAGACCCGCAACCGGTATCGTCATCACCAGGGCGGTGGCCACGCCGATCCAACGGGCGGCATGCGACACCACATAGGACAGGATCGCCGATGCCAGGGGCAAAACGATCGCAAGCACCATCCATACGGATGAATCAATCCTGGCCAAGATCCGACTCCTCGGTGGGGGGCGACGCATCGGTGTCCGCGCGCGATTGGTGAATACGGCCGGCGAGGGCAAGGCCCAGAGCCGTTGCGCTGACGGCCACCACGATGCCGGTCAGGACCATGGCGTGGGGGACCGGATCGGGCGTCTCCAACCCATTGCGGGCCGCCCCGGCGACCAGGAAAAGAAAAATGCCCGTTCCCATCACGTTGAGAGCGAGTATTTTGCGGACGGGGTGCCGGCCGGATACGAGACCCAGCAGCCCCATGGCGAAAAGCAGTAACCCAACGGCCGCATATCCTGTGGCGATATCGATTTTTCAGCCTCCCGTACGATCGGCGGGCACCGATCCGTTTGCCCGGGAGAACGGCAGAGCCCCGGAAGTGCCTGTGAAAAGAATGATCAAGGACAATGCAATCGAAATGGTTGCCATAACCTCGATCAACAGAATCGACCAGCCGGCCGCTGCGGGCGCAAACGCCAGGAACTCGCCGTTTTGAATCCAGGAAAGGACGCCCAGTGACAGAAACACGGCGAAGCCGGCGGATACCACGATACGCCGACCCGTGGCCGGCAACGCGTGGGAAAGGGGCCTGGCCCCCGCGATGCAACCGATAATACCACCGGCCGCCAACAGCGCCGCTGCTTGAAACGCGCCGCCGGGCTCATCTTTTCCAACCCACACCATATAGGCGGAGAACACGATTAAGACCGGTAGAATCAATCGGTAAAATCCGGCCAGCACGCTTTCAGGCTGCGATTGCCGGCTGGTTTGATGAAGGCCGCCCACAGCCCTCATCCCCAACAAAGCCAGCAGCACCACGCCGATCTCCAATAGCGTGTCGTAGGCCCTGAAATTGAGCAGAACGGCGGTCACGGGGTTTGAGGCGCCGCTGTCGGGCAAGTTCCGAAGCACAAGCTCGGGAATTCTACCGTCGGGTGCGGGCAAAGGAAATACGCTCAGGAGCACGAACGCCGTTGCCGAGGCGATGATCGCCGCAGCGGTCGCGTTGGGCCATCGGATCGCCTTGAGATGGGCTCTGCCGGCAACCTCGGAGCGGCCGGACGAATGGCTCACCTCGCGGGCCGCAGGGTCACTGCCAACTTTATCTTCTTCTCTCGCCATGCGGCTTAGCGCCGCCAGGAATAGCGCTCCGGTGATGCCCGAGCCGATCATCGCCTCGGCTAGGGCAATATCCACGGCACCCAAGCGGGCCCACACCACGGCCACGACGAGACCAAAGCTGATAAAGGCCATTACGGAAATGAAGAGCTGCGAGAGCAGCAAACTCGCTCCAGCCAACAGCACCATCAGCATACCCAGCAGCAGGTCGATTATGCCTGTTCCGGCAACTTCCATGGCGGGATGTCCTTTCGAATGGCAGCCCGGGCGATCAGGTAGGCGTTGGTTGCACCGGCGGCCATGACAAAGACCCAGACAATGATGAGCTTGAGCGCCCAATCCCAGGACGTCGCCTGAAGGAGGAGCGCCAGCACAACGAAGCCCAATCCAATATTGTCTGCTTTGGTCAGGGCATGCAATCGGCAGTAAACATCGGGAAAACGCAGCAGCCCAACGGTGCCGCCGACAAAGAAAAAGGTAGCAAACAACAGCAAAAGCGCACTGATCCAATCAATCATCCGTTTTCCTCCTGTTCCATGAACGGCCCGGCGGATACCAGAAAAACCGGGCAAAGGCCGCCGTGGTGACGACGGCCAGCAGGGCGAGGGCTAAGGCGACATCGAGAATGGCGGCGTTGCGCAGGGCCGCACTCAGCAGCAGGCAAATCGCCACACCCGTGGTCCCCAAAAGCTGGGTGACCATCAGTCGATCGGCTGCCGTCGGTCCTTTGATGAATCGCCACAGTCCTACGGCAACCGTGGCCAGCAATATCGCGCACGCCCCCCAGTACACGGCCGTCATCACCCACCTCCTTCAATGGGGGCACGCCGCGGAACGCCCGCTTCCAGCATGGCGGCCACGCGCTCCTCCAGTGCTTCGAGCTCCGCATGGACCGGCATATTGCGATCCAGCACATGAATGGTCAGACGGCCGCCGGCCAGATCGGCGCTGAGGGTCCCCGGCAGCAGGCTGATCACATCCGCCATAAAAATACGGGCAGCCTCCGTGGAGAGCGAAAGGCGGTAGTCGATCAGATCCGGGTGGAGCCGCATCTTGGGGTGAAGCGCGCGTCGAACCACGTCCAATCCGCTGATCAACGAGGCTTTCAGGAAGAAGCCCATGAAACGGATGCTGCTCCAAAAGGACAACCGTACGGTTGGAAACCGCCGTTCTTGGACTGAGACCCACGTTGCGATCAGGACGGCCGGCAACCCCAGCAGCCAGCTTTCCGCCTGCCCACCGGTCAACACCACCCAGAGCAGCGTGAACAAAAGGATGCGAATCAAAAGTGCCGGCCATGTTGTGATTGATGGTATCATCGCGCCCGTGCGTTTCATGTGTCAACCTGCCCGTAAGCGTAAGTAAAAAATGTTCCCCTGCTTCCCAAGATGGTCCCGTAAAAAGTCGCTCATCTGTATTTCCGAATCCCGGATCGGCATCCGGGCCAAGCAATGATCCGAATAATCAGGAACCGTGAAGACCGTTATTTGGCATTCGTCAAAACGATACTGGTTAGCAAGATAGTTATTCATCTGTATTGGATCAAGACCATTATCTAACTTACCAAGGGAGTCATTTTACACCCGACACGATAACCGATCTGTTCACGCCAATAAAAGGATTGAAACGTCTACATGTCGGATGCGCAATGTTCTCTTTAGGATGCCATAAGTCATTAAATGAGACGAGCCGCTGAGTTCTCACAACGGCAAGAGGACATTCATCCTGAAGGCTATTGTTGGTTGAAATGGATCCTAAGCGATAGCAATAATTGGTCGGGGCGAGAGGATTTGAACCTCCGACATCCTGCTCCCAAATTTTGGTCGGCAATTTGGGAAATATTTTTGCCGAAGGAGTTGATTCAGAGGAAACGATATGGAGCTACGGCCATCGCACCCTCCGGACTGATGGTTTTCACCGGCGACCGATTCTCCCAGTGGCATGGTGACATCTTCGTCGGATGGCTCAGATCCCAGGATGTTCGCCGAATCGACTTGGAGGATGCCGGCCGGGTTATGGCCCAAACCGCCCTGCGTATTGGCCATTGAGGGAGAGACCTGCGTCAAGGACCGGGCGGGTTAATTTACGTTCTCACCGATGAATCCGAGGGTCACCTCATTCGCCTCGAACCGGCCGTGGATAGCCAGTCGCCGCCCCCACCATGACGGTTGGGTCAAATCCTTAAGGCGATTCCGCCTTGTTCGAGACCTTGTTTTTTCAAAAACCCAAAGCCCCCCAGGACGACTCCCGGGCTATTCCTCCAGGCCGAGGATCAGGTAGTCGGCATCCTGCTTGGAGACGTTTCCGGGTGTCCAACGGCCCTTCACGGAAGGTTGGATCACGGCCTGCTCGACATCGGGGTTTTCCCGGGCGGCCTGCTCGGGCGCGGCTTTCTTCCAGGCGTGGATCATACCGGTAAGAACGACAACCGTGTGCGCGGGATGGTTCTTAAGGTACTCCAAGGTATAAATGGCCATGGCTGTATCCCAGACGAGCTGGGCCTCACAGAAACGGCGAAAGCCCGATTCCGAACCGTGACTGCCCAATACACGGCGCAGGAATTCCTCGTATTCCCGGTCCACGCGACAAACGATTGGGGGAAGCTTGCCGATCTCCTCGGGCGTCAGGGACTCGAAGCCCTTTTGCGCCACCTTGCGGGTGATGCTTCGCGGCACGTTCAGGCCGATCATGGGGATATTTCGTTCCCGGCAATACATAAAGATGTCCCGGTACAAATACCAGTCGTCGCTCCAATTGCGGGCAAAGGCCCGACGCATCTCCTCCTCGCTCAGGGCTTGGGCAACCCAGGCGTCGAGGATGCTCTGCTCGATGTGTTGAAACATTTCCAGGCCCACGGCTATGGGGCGTTTGCGTTTGTCCAGGCTCTGGATGACAGCCAACTGGGCGGCGTGATGGGCGGCATTGTCGTGGAATTCTCCAACGTAGACAATGCCCGGGGATGGGAATTTCCCGGCGGCCTGTTCCAGGCTTATTTCGGCTTTGCCAGCAATGTCCCATAGGGTGATGTCAGCAGCCTGGAGGATGTTGCCGGGAATGAACAGGAACAAAAAAAGCAAGGTTTGAAAACCAAGGCGCATTATCATGGGTTGTCTCCCAGATCAACGACAAGTGGCGATCCGGATATCTCGCCGACACCCTTGTCGGTGTTGATGCCGTCCTTGAAGGACAACAAACCGTAGCGGCCGTAATGGGTAATTTTGCGGGCCGTTCGAACAACCGTCTCGACGTCGGTACCTGCCACGGGGAGGAACAAGGCCACTAGTCTCTGATTCCTTTTGAAGACCGCCAACATCGTGTCGGCATTGCGGTTCGAGATGTCCTCTGCCACCTGGAAAGCCCCGGTTGAGAGCATCGCTCTATCGCCCAGCGCCGACAACAGGTTCCGACCCTTTTCCCGTTTTGGCATGCCGAAGAAAATTACGTCTTTGCCGGCGGTATCCTCGGCAGCGAAGCTGCTTTCACTCCAAATTTCTATGTCACCGTGGTTGAGGCCCATTAATAGTCCTCGGAAAATCTCCACCCAGGGCTCGGGGCTATCTTCGGCGAGCACGGCGGCGAGGGACTTGGAGCCTTTCACGGCATTGATCGTGGCCGGAATTTCCTCAGGGTGAAGAAGGCGAAAAACATCGAAGTCGGGGTCGGCGGCTACGGTTCGAGGCGCCCCCTGCATCCGAATGCTGAATGGGGCCGTGGCATCATCCAGATAAACGTTCTCCCTCCGGCTGGCCGAGGCACCGGTGGCCTCCACCGGCACGTGGACGTTGAAACGGGGGGATTTCTGGGTGAGGATACCCTCCACCTGCGGACGGCCTGCCGCGGAAACAACCCGGAGGCTATCCATGGCCAATTGCAGGGCACCTGGGCGGGTGATCCACTGATCGTGGAATGTACGCACCTCATCACGACGCAAGCCGCCTTTCTCGGCAAAAGCATCCATAAAGTGGCCCCAGCTGGTTCTCTTGTAGAGTCGCTCAGCATAAATGTCGCGCAAAGCAGCCCAGAAAGCCTTGTCGCCGATCCACAGGCGCATCATATGAAAGACGAACATGGCCTTGCCGTAGCCGACAGCCTGGCTGGCAGGGTTGTAGCGGCTCCGGAAAGTCGAGAGCGGAAAATCCTGCGCGCCTGCGGCGAGAAGCGTGTAATTTTCGAGAGTGCGCAGGCGATAGTCCCGGGCCTCCTCGAAGGAATGCTCCTCCTTGGAAAGATAATCGGCCACGTAGGTGGTCAGCCCCTCGCACCAATTGCCCCCAGTGGCATCCACAAACACGCCGTTTCCCCACCAGCAGTGGGCCACCTCGTGTCTGAGGCTGGTGTCGGGAATGAAGGGCAGTCGCAACACGCGGCTGCCCAGCAGTGTATATGATGGGAATCCGTATCCGGTGGGGAAAAAATTTTCCACCACGGCGAATTTGTCAAATGGATAGGGCCCGTGAAGCGTTTCATAACGGCCGATGTGACGTTGCACGGCATCCAGATAACGTGTTGAAAGCCCGGCATTGGCCGCAAAGAAATAGGTGGCGATGCGCACCTTGTCATACATGCGTTCGTTGACCACGTAACGCCCTGCAAACATGGCCAGTGGCCCCGATGGGCGAGACACCGACCAAGTCGAAAGGCTCTTTTCGGCGTCGTCCGCGTGGGTTTCGAGCCTGCCTTCCATCACCGCATAGATGCCTTTGGGCGCGGTGACCGAAACCCGAAAGGTCTCGGAGGTATCTTCCAGGATCACGGGGTACCAGCCGCTGCCAGCCAGGAAAAAGGCGGCTTCCTGGGTAATCGTACCCATGACACCCTGGCCTGGGTTGTCCATGGAAAAGGGCTCGGCCTCGAAGGGGTCATCGAAGACACCCTCGTAGCGCAGGACCACGGACTTCGGAGACGGATCTGCTGTCTCGAGATTCAGATACAGCACACCATCTCTGTACGTATGCGTGGCGCCCTCCACGGCGAGGATGCGCACACCCGGGCGAAAGGCCGCGCGCAGACGCGATACACCCTCCGGAAGGCGGATGGTGTCAATGCCGCGCAGGGTTTTGGCATCGTGAAGGATTTCCACCTCAAGCTCGTGGTGGATGTTCTGCTGTGCAACGGAATCGAAAGCCGTCGCGAAAAGGATCCACAGTCCTGCAATGGCAAATATGAAAGTAGGGCGCAGGCGGCATAACGGATAGGTCTGTCGAAAATCGGATACCATAGTGAGAATAGATTACGCAAAACAGTGGAATTTGCAATGTGTATGTTATTAATAGCTGGTTTTTAAAACTGTCCTTCAGGCTTTCACAGATCAGATATTTTCAAGTTTGAGGCATCGGGTTCCAGATTCTTTTCCATACCCAAGCCAGACGCCGCCAATCCTGGTTGGTTTTCACTCTTTCATCGTCGATTGGGTTGGGGTGCCGATCGTTCAACCTGGCAACCTTGAATCGGAAGACATAATCGGGTTCCGACCCCATGCGCAAATCGGTCATGACCACATCCTCGTCCACGGTCGACAAGGCATAATATCCCCTGGTGAACCATTTAAGTTTGACAACCGGGGGGTGTTCTTCGATTCCTTTCATCAAGGATAAATTTCTGGGGTAGAAATCGACGGACAGAGGTGTATTTTGATCGAACAGTGAAAAATAGGTTTCGAAATATCGGTCTTTCTCAATGCCCACAACCCGCCATAGCAATGTGGTGAACGGCGCCGGAGAGAATACCAGCTGGGAATAGGAGATCCCCTGGCGGGCAAGCTTTTCCTTTACCCTGCGTTCAACAAATTCACCGGCACCAAAAGCCCAGACAAGATAAGCCAGGCTGAGAAACAGGCCGACCGAATTGAGTCTATGGCCCAGGGAACGGTTTCTTCTAAGCACCAGCGTGGTCAGAACGCCCGCGAAAACAGGTAGGGTAAAAAGGGGGTCAATGATGAATAGAACCGGGATTGCCATGGGCGTGGTGTCGAAAGGCCACAGGATTTGGGTCCCATAGATGGTCAGCAGATCCAACAGCACGCTGGCTTCCAGCACAATAAAGGCATGTAAAACCCATCCGCGATAATAGCGCTTCGTGTCAGGATGTATTTTCGTAATCAACCAGGCCATTATCGGCGACAGGAGCGCCAGGAGGATGAAAGAATGGCTGAAGCCCCGGTGGTAGACAAAGTCATTGACCGGGCCGCCGAGGGGAATAAAGACATCCAGATCAGGTAAGGTTCCTAACACGGCACCCCAGACGAGTGCCTTCCTTCCGACCTTTTGACCAAGAATGGCCTCTCCGCAGGCGGCTCCAAATGTTAATTGGGTCAACGAATCCATAGTTTTCTTAAATCGTGCTCAAATTTATCTGCGCAGAATAGATCACAGACTGGTCGTTCAGGATGAACAGCTATAACTGCTGTTCAATGGTGGGGCATCCCCAAAGGCGTCCCTACGGGACTCACGCCCCCCATCTCTAATCGCCGGATATAGTTCTATCTGGAACCCATTGGCCAAGGCATTCGTCTGGTCTGCTATTCCTATCCTGACTGCTGAGATAGTGATTGCAGGAATATTTCAATAGATGATTGGATAGCATCTTCTGCTAAAAAGGAATTGGATAGCCCAAGTAAAATAGAGAAATGCCCAATATCGTCGAGCTCGACATACGTTACATTTCCAGAACATTCGTGAGCACGACGTTTGAGCTCTCTCGAGTTTTCTGGAATGACGATACTGTCGTCCAAACCGTGTAGTAATAGGAGCGGTAACTTTCCCGAGCAAGCAAACGTAACAGGCATGGTCTTTTCAATGGACTCGACCTCTGCAAATATTGGCTGAGTGCTCCTGTACTGCATAGGGTCGAATCCGTAGGGTCCTGCCAGACCGATCATCCCGCTGATGATGCTGAGCGGTTGTTCTGCTACCTCAAGATAGGTTTTGTCCAGGGCAAGAAGTGCTGCGATATGCGCTCCAGCTGAGTGTCCCATGACCACTATCCCGTTTCGCGCTTGTTCTATATGTTCGCTTACCCAGGCAAGAACTTTAGCGCCGTCCTCAACAAAGGCGGGAAAGGTAACCTCTGGGTATAATCGGTAATCAGGTATTACCGTTATAAATCCTTTACTGCTTATGGTGCGTCCGACAAAAGCGTAACTAGCCTTTTCACCTCGTTTCCAACTCCCCCCATAGAAAAAGACGACCACAGGCGAACCGGGAGCAATTCTCTCCGGCACATATATATCGAGCTGGTGTCGCTGCTCATTTCCATACCGTTCATCAGAGACGGTGATGAAATCGTTTTCCGTCGAAATTGTATTGACAAGGTATAGTGGTGAACAGCCACCTAAAAGCATTATGAGTGCCAGAGACACACATAAAGAATTGACAATGACTGAAATAAGTTTTCGCTTAGCTTTATCCAATTTTGATCCATTCCATAATGCGACACTGGCAGAATTCATCAAACTTATTTCATTCTTGCTCTCTTTTAATGATAGCTTGATTCATCCATAGATACACTGCTGAATTTATTCGATTGCCGTCTGTTGATATTTTTACATGATAAACACCAGCTCATTTTGAACAGAGTTATGTTACGTCTTCATTTACCAAATGCAATGTGAGCTAATAATAGGGAAGCTTATAGGCTAAATCTATCATTAGGGGCTGGCGATTGAAGAAAAAAGATGATGCCATTCTTGCGGTGGTTATTGAGGGTAGCTGCTGATAATATTGGGCGGTAATTGTGAAAGCGTCCGGACTCTTGTCGTTGGGACGGAGGTTCCCAACAAATCGGCCATCGTGTGAAACTTTTTTATCATTCGATTTTTCCCGGTACTATTTGTGCGACCTTACTGGATAGAAACCGGTGCCCCATCCGCCTGACGATGGCCTTGTTGAAGAACCGCAACATGGCAGGTGTTTTTATTCCTGAATCTTTTTACTATCACGCTTAGCGATCCGACCACCGCTTTTTGAGCACAAAAGCCAACCGCCTATATTGGGGTTGGCCTTTGTGGTTTCGGTGCCTTTGAGGATAAGCATAGATAGCAGTAGTCGCAATACCGAGCATATTGTGTATTAAATCAGATAATCTCTATCGGCATCAAGGATCGATTATCAATTTTATCTATCTTTGTTTGTTAACGGTGCAAAAATTATAGTCCCAA
>Ga0180429_10000374_pt1 | contig 39947 bp, 23 predicted proteins | sample SS_ome_FD_132428 | JGI IMG/M metagenome (GOLD analysis project Ga0180429, IMG submission 132428) | Hypersaline lake sediment archaeal communities from the Salton Sea, California, USA - SS_1_S_1 metaG | ecosystem: Environmental > Aquatic > Non-marine Saline and Alkaline > Hypersaline > Sediment ...
CTACCTGGATGCTCCTCTTTCGAGCGAGGTCGTGGTGCGGTTCAATGCGACGGACAACCCGAACAACTCGAAGACCGAAGGGGCGATCGACGCTGTCGAGATTTTCGACATCAGTTGCGACTAAGTTCGCAGCCGACAAGCAGCAGTAAAGCGTAAGATACAGATAAACATGAAGATGTGATTTTAAGGGACTCGATACCATGAAAGTGACAACGTTGATTGTTTGCATGTTGGCGGTAGCGACGGTTGCGGTGGCAGGCGTTCCCGCGATTCCGGACACGCCCGCCGGCGTGGACGACGTCCTCTATGCCCGGACGTTTGAGATGGAGAAGGGCTATAACTTCGAATGGACCAAGGACCGGTCTATGATGACGACGGGCACACTCCTGGTGCTCAAGGTCAACCCTGACCTGGTCTTTGCACGCCAGGTTGCGGAGCCCGTTTTGTACGTCGGCAACAAGACCGCGGAGCGGGTGAACATTGGCCACAAGTCGGGTCACGTCATTGCGATCGTGCCCGGCGAGGTGGACCTGAAGACGACGCCGATCTACTTCGGCACGCCGGAGCTTCCGGAACGCGTAGACGCCGAAATGGCGGACAGCGAACTGGCGTCGGCTCAGAGCAAGGGCATCAAGCCGTTTGCCGCCAAGAAGGTCGAAGCAGCCCAGGCTAACGGTGGTGAGAAGCTCCAGGTCGCTGATCGCGAGGAACTCCTCCGAGAGATCGCCCCGCTCATCGTGAAGTACGCGGCGGATGAGAAGCCTCTTGCTGACGCGTTCTTGGTGCCGGTGACCCCATCGGCGAGCAAGGCGAGCGACTAGTCGCCTCGATTGTGGGACGGGTTTCACCGGCTGATTGCCGTTTGAGAGCTGCCGCCACATGACGTGCTGGAAGTACTCTCGCGGCGTGCCTGCGGGCATGCAGTCCAGCGAGAACGATGAAGTCCAAGGCCGGGTCACGACCTCAAGTGGCCCGGCCTTTATTTGTGCGCAATGCGATTCTCTCACCGGATTCCGCAGTGTGGCGTGAAGTGGTTCAAGGCAGGTTTTGCGGGGTTCCGGACGGCGATTGGGTTGGCAGTGGCTCCCGACGCGTCAGATGCCGAGAGAAACCGCTTGTTTGGGCTGTACCGGTCGCGTATAAGACCGGAAGATTCGTCGCCTGTCCAACTGACGGTTGGCTTCTCTTGTTCCAGATCATGGAGGTTCGATATGGCTGCTGAACTCATCTGCATACACCGAACGAGCACCCGGGAGGAAGCGGACATAGTTATTGCGTGGCTGGAGGATCGCGGTGTGCAAGCCGTCGTGACGGATCGTGGCAATCCCGGCGTGTCGGCGTTTGGCGCCACTGACCTGGAGGGAATTGCCATCTGTGTCTCAGATACGGAGACCGCCGGACGTGCTAAGGAGCTCTTGGAAGAGCATGTGCGACAGCGGGCCGCGGCTGTGCCTGACGCGTCAACCGGACCCATCGAAGTCAAGTGCACGGAATGTGGTGAGACTGTTGAGTTCCCGGCCGAGTCCCGCGGTTCCGTCCAGGACTGCCCCCGATGCGGCGCGCACCTTGATGTCGCTTCTGAAGACGTCTGATCGCTGCGGGCATGACGGTTCTCGATATAGCCTACCCATCCGTCGGTTGCGACGATCAGGGATCCGAAAGGACGTGGCCCTCGGGGTGTCCTAACGGGTGATCGGTGGCATCGCGAGCCTATGCAGCATTCTTCATCTGGAGCGGAGATTGTCGTGGAATCTTCGGGCGATGACCTCACAGGCGTTGAGTTGAGATGTCCGCAGTGTGGCGTGTTTCTCGATGGAATTCACGAGCGGTGTCCACAGTGCGATCAACCGCTGGGGGAGGAGTACTGCGCCACGTATCACCCAACGGCCTCACCGCTGCCCAAGATCATCGCGACTGTCTTTCTGGTCGGCGCCGTCTTCATCGTGGTTGCGGGATTAGTGGCCTGGATCATCTCTTGAACCCGTGGCACTTGCGCCTACGTCCGTTTTGCCCGGCGGCGTGCAAGCCGCAGGAGGCATGCTTCTAGAGCAAGCTCTATCCAATCGTAGCGTCCAATCGTTGGCGTCGTCCGTGAGTTCCTCGACTCCGACCGCTACGTTTGGACTGTATATGTTGTAGTCCGGTTTCACGGAAGACGGTGGCGCCCTCGGGCTTAGTGTTGTATAGGCCAGTTCTGAGGCCTTGTGAGACCTGCCGGGGCGTGACTTGGCGCCCATTGAGGCTGGACGGACCATTGTCATGCTGGAAATTCAGGGGCTGGCGGACAAAGACAGCATTGCTGGTTGTGCAATATTTGAAGGTGTAAAATTGTCAGCGTTGGCGCTGCAGATTACCGGACGGGGTGACCCTTTCGTCAGGCGGTTGGTATGGATCGGCCCGGTGGATTGGCCAGGTTGTTTCACTCCGAGAGTGTCGGTAAAACCGTGGATTTTTCAGCCGGACCGCATTCTGTTAGAGGTTGAGAATTGTCCTCTTATTGGCCCAAAGAGGCGGTTAAAACCTTGACCTCGGGCTGACGTTTCCAGTACGATGGGGGCATGTTCGAGTGTGTGAGGGTCTCTGCCAAGGTTGCCGTGCGGGTTTGTTCTGGACGCAGGCAGCCAGGGCTCGTGCGCCGTCGTGGGCGTATGTCGCAAGAGATCGTGGGAAGAACTTCCTGTGTTTTGCACCCGGTTGGGTGATTGGCGTGGGTTTCTTCTCTCGCGCGTTAAGCGGATGGGGATAGGATGAAGAGGCTGTGTTTGTAGGGGTGAGAGCTTGGAAGAGTTTCGAGGGGAATTTCGAGGCAGTCGGTTCGCCGATCTTCCGCGTGAGGGGGCGTCTTGCCTATCCCAGGTTCATCTTATTGACATCGGGACTACGTGGAGTGACACGTCGTTGCGGTTTTTGTTTTCATTGTTGTTTTCGTTAGGCGTTCCACCGGCGGCAAGCCTGAGCCGCCGGGTTTGGATTACGAACCATGATTACAGTTTAGCTACTGGCTAACGGTGTAATGTGTGTGTGAACAGGCAGAGTTCATAAGGAGGATTGAATGATGAGATGGCAAACTAGAGTTTATGTCTTGGGCGCTGTGCTCCTGTGTACGGGGCTGCTTGCGGGCAGCCTTGTGACGGGCGTATCGGCGACCCAACCGCCGCTGGTGAACGCGAACTCAGCGCAGGTGGATCAAACCGCCAACGTTGGGACCGCGGTACAAGCCGTCAAGCCGGCCACCCTGGCGGTGAGTTCAAAGTCTGCTTTGAAGGCTGTCGCCGACAAGAAGAAGATGGTGATGACCAACATGGGGCCGGCGCCGGCGCATGTCTCCAAAGGTCATGTCCTGACTGCGCAGCGTGGCGATGGCGCTATCTTGTACGCGCCGACCCAGGCTGACAATCCGACTTTCCGGGCGGAAGTGGCGGCGATCACCGGCGCCCCGTGCGACTACTGGGATTCAATCGCTGCCACGCCCACATTGGTGGACTTGGAGCCTTACGACTGCGTCTTCACCTGGGTGAACTCTGGGTATGAGAATCCCATCGCGATGGGCGATGTCTTGGCGGACTACCTTGAGGCCGGCGGCAAAGTGATTCTCGGTCAGTGGACTGAGGAGCACACGCAGACCAACTGGCTGCAAGGCCGGATCATGACCGACTATGCCATAGTCGATTGTGACATGGCGTCGTTCGACGCCGGGGTGGCCTACTCCGGCGACGGCGTGATGTGTCCGCACGTGGGTGTGACGGCTTATGACTCCGACTACCGCGACCACATCGCCACGGTGATTCCCCCGGCGCTGTCGGATGGTACCTACACTGACGGCTACATCTCGGTGGTTATGTCCCCCGTCCTTCCGCTTTTCTACAGCGCTGGAAACACGGGCGGCACGTTCGGCACCGGCGAGTGGGCACTGCTCACAGCCAATATGTGCGCCTGCACCACCGACCCGGTGTATGTGGCATGTTGCGACGAAGCTTCGGGCGACTGCGTCGACAGCGTCGACATGCTCGAATGCATCGATTCGGGCGGGCGCTTTGAGTTCGGCGTCGAGTTTTGCGCCGATCTGGTTCCGCCCTGCGGCGCGCAGATCGGTGCCTGCTGTTGCGGCGAGGCCGGTGAGGCCGGCGTCTGTGAGCCCTTCGAGTGCATCGGTGATATGACGGCCGCGGTCTGCCTGGCGCTTGGCGAGGAGACCAACTGGACCGAGGGCGAAAGTTGCGACGCGGTTCCTCCGTTCGGGTGCTACGCTCCTACCTATTGTGATGGCGATGGTGGTTGCGATGAGTTCATCGACGGCGTTGAGCTCGGCGACATCGCCAACATGGCCACAGGGTGCAGCGGATACGCGGACTATACCGGTATCAGCACGTACCTGCTTTACGGTGTGGACTACGACCTCACGGTGACCAACGGTAACTACTGGTCCACCGACATCACCACCGTGTGGATCGACTGGAATCAGGATAAGGACTTTGACGACGCCGACGAGATGGTGTCCAGCGGTGATCCCGGTGGAGCCATTTACACTGATACGATCAGTGTTGCGGCCGGCGCCCTTGCTGGTCCGACGCGTATGCGTATTCGCATCCAGTACGGTGGTACGCCTGATCCGTGTGGTAGCTTCACCTATGGTGAGGTCGAGGACTACACCGTGATCATCGGTGATCCTCCGCCGTACGGTGCTTGCTGCGTCGATGCGGTCTGCATGTGGTCTGAGACCATGGATGAGGCTGCCTGTGATCTTGAGGGCGGCGTGTACCAGGGCGACGGTACGGATTGCGATCCGAACCCGTGCATCGGTGCTTGCTGTTATCCGGATGGTAGTTGTGAGGAGCTGACCGAGGCTGGTTGCTTCGGTGAATACCTGGGTGACGGGACCGGTTGTATCCCCAACCCGTGTACGCAGCCTCCTCCGGACTGCCCGCCTCTGTCTCTCTTCTCACAGGTCACCGACCTTCCGGATGGTGACTGGAGCATCGCTACCAGTGACGCCGGATCGACCGAAGGCTACATAGTCTATGAGAACTACGAGGTTCTCGGCCAGATTCATGACGTCCATTGGTGGGGTCTGAGTTTGGTATACAGCGCTGGCTGGTCTGGGTGTGAAGAACTGCCTGGTGACTTCAACATCGCTTTCTGGGATGACGATGGTGGCCAGCCTGCTGCTGTGCCGACTTGCGAATATGTCGTTAGTGCGATGCCGACCCCAACCGGGTTGTTGTTCTCCGGCTTCGAGCTTATGTCCTGGGAGGTCATCCTTCCCGAGGATTGTGCTCTCATGTCGGGTTGGGTCTCGATCCAGGGTGCCGTTACGCCGGATCCTGCCTGCTGGTTCTTGTGGGCCAGTTCGCATGAAGGCGATTTGCAGTCGTGGCAGTGGGATGGAACCGCTCTGGTTTCTCAAGCCTTCGACCGTGGTGTCTGCCTGACGGGCGAGTACATTCCGGAGTTCGGTGCGTGCTGTGACGCCACCACCGGTGTGTGCACGGACGGCGTTGAGATCGTCGACTGCCAGGGATTCGGGATGCAGTTCTCGGCTAACACGATGTGTGCCGAGCTGGATCCGCCGTGTGGTAACTTCGGCGCTTGCTGCGACGATTCCACAGGCGATTGCGTTGACGGCGTGCTGGAGTTGGCATGCGACGGTCGTCACGTTGGCGGCGCACTCTGCGCCGACTTGCCGTTCGATCCGCCGTGTGGCTTGCCCGGTGCTTGCTGCATCGATGATCCGATGTCATGCACGGACGACGTGTTCGCGGCTGACTGTGCCGGTCGACATATCGTTGGCGCGACCTGCGCTGATGAACTGTTCGACCCGCCGTGTGGCGAATGGGTCCCCGTCGGTATGCTCTATGCACCGACCGAGGAAGATAGTCCCGAATTCCGGGCCGCGGTTTCCGCGCATACCGGTTCGCCTTGTGACTACTACGACCCGCGTCTTGCCACTCCGACCCTGGAATTCCTGCAGGATTATGCCTGCGTGATGACTTGGGGCAACTACGCCTACTTCGACGCGGTTGCTATGGGTGACGTTCTGGCCGACTACGTGGACGCCGGCGGTAAGGTGATTCTGGGTCAGTGGACCTACCACACGACTCAGGTGAACTGGCTGGAAGGCCGGATCATGGAGCCTGAGTACTGCCCGATCACTGCGACTAGTTATTCCACGACCGCTGCTCAGGCCTACGCCGGCGACGGCGTGGATTGCGTGCACGCCGTTGGTCCGGTTGTTACGTATGACTCGAATTACCGCGATCAGATCACCCCGATTGCGGGCGCCTTCAGCGATGGTACGTTCCTCGAAGACGGAATGGCCTCTGTTGCCTGGCGTGCCGATCGTAAGGTGTACTACTCAGCGGGTAACACCGGTGGCACCTATGCGACCGGTGGTGTCGCCGACTGGGGCCTGCTCACGGCCAATATGTGCCTGTGTGCCGCCGGAGACCTGTACGGTGCGTGCTGCGACCCGTACACGGGTATCTGCGAGAGCGACATCCTCATGGAGGACTGTGAAGCTCCACTGGTGTGGACGTATGACACGCACTGCGACGACCTGATTCCGCCTTGCGGGAACATCGGCGCGTGCTGTGACATCTACACGGGTGACTGCACAGACAATGTGTTCGAGATCAACTGCCAGTTCGACCGCTTCGAGGGCGGCGGAGAGTGCGCCGAACTCAACCCCTTGTGCGGGACGCCCGGTTGCTGCTGTGAGGCACCCGAGAGTGGCGAGGTTACGGATCCTGTCGAGTCATTGGAAGCCAACTGTGACGGCCGGTTCCTGCCGGGCGTGACTGGTGCAGAGTGTGTTGCCGAGGCCTTCGAGCCCGAGTGCGGGCTGTATGAATGCAGCGGCATACTTTACGCCCCGACGGAGGAAGACAGCATTGCGTTCCGGGATGCTGTTGCTACGGCTTCGGGACAGGCGTGCGATTACTACGATCCGCGCCTTACCACCCCGACTCTTGAGGACCTGGCAGATTACTGCTGCGTCTTCACGTGGGGCAACTATGCCTATGCCGACCCGGTCGCCATGGGTGACGTTCTGGCCGACTACGTGGACGGTGGCGGAAAGGTGATTCTGGGTCAGTGGACCTACCACACGACTCAGGTGAACTGGCTGGAAGGCCGGATCATGGAGCCTGAGTACTGCCCGATCACTGCGGCTGGTTATTCCACGACCGCTGCTCAGGCCTACGCCGGCGACGGCGTGGATTGCGTGCATGCCATTGGTCCGGTGACCGCGTACGACACGGATTACCGCGATCAGATCACTCCGATTGCGGGCGCCTTTAGCGATGGTACTTTCCTCGAAGACGGATTGGCCTCTGTTGCCTGGCGTGCCGATCGTAAGGTGTACTACTCAGCGGGTAACACCGGTGGTACCTATGCGACTGGTGGCATCGCCGACTGGGGCCAGCTCGTCGCCAATATGTGCAGTTGTGCCGCTGGCGACCTGTTCGGTGCGTGCTGCGACCCGTATACGGGTGTCTGCACGGACGACGTTCTGCTGGACGATTGTCAGGCGCCGCTACAGTGGACGTATAACACGCTGTGCGATGATCTGGTTCCGCCTTGCGGAAACATTGGCGCGTGCTGCGATGAAGCGTCCGGTGTTTGCACCGATGACGTCTTCGAGATTGCTTGCGAGGGCGACCGGTTCTACGGTGGTACCCAGTGTGCCGAGCTCGATCCGCTTTGTGGCGAGGTCTACGGTGCTTGCTGCTACGAAGAGACCTGCCTCTACGAGCGTCCGAGCGAGTGCACCGGCGAATACATGGGTGACGGAGTCCCGTGCGATCCGAACCCGTGTCTGTGCACCGACCTTTGGATGGACGCACCTGGCTGCATCGACGGTGACACCACCGGCGCTGGAGACGATTGTGCGTTGCGTGCCGGCGAAGAGCAGATCGTCGCCGTTACCATCCCATACGAAAGCACCTGGGCGTTCTCGCTCTGTGGTGGTGCCACTTGGGATACGTACATGTTCGTAGGCACGACCTGCTGCGGACAGGAAGTCGGCTACAACGACGACGACTGCTACTACGGACCGTACGCGGCCCGCGCCTTGCAGTCCGAGGTCCGTGCCTTGGTTGGTGCCGGTACGTACTACGTCGACATCGAGCCGTATAGCGAGGCCACCGTTGGTCCGTACACGTTGTGCGTGTTCGACACGTTGGGTGCATGCTGCGACGATCTGATGGGTGTTTGCGTCGACGGCGAGTTGGTTGACAACTGCTTCGATGATAACGAGCGCTTCGAGGGTGGCGTGCTTTGTGCCGATATGGACCCGCCGTGTGTCGAGGTCGAAGCAGCTTGCTGCGTCGGTCCGGAATGCACCATGCTCACCGCGTCGGCTTGCGAGGCCGCTGAGGGCACGTGGTACTTCGGCGAAGATTGTGCCACGTTCGAGTGCCCCGTTGGTGGCTGTGAGCACACCGTGACGTTGTGGGATGACTACGGCGACGGCTGGAACGGCGGACTGCTCGACGTTCTGGTCAACGGTATTGTCGTCCTTGACGACCTCACGATTGCGACTGGTTTCGGTCCGGAAAGCCATGTCTTCATGGCCAGCCCGGGTGATGCTATCACTACCGTATACGTCGCAGGTAGTTGGGCGTACGAGAACTCTTACTGCATCTATGGCGGTGAGGGCGAAGAGCTCGGTTGTGACGGCCTTGACGGCGTCGAGCCCACTGCCGGTATCGAGGTAGAGGGTGCGTGCCCGTTCTGTGACCACACCGTAACGTTGTGGGATGACTACGGCGACGGCTGGAACGGCGGATTGCTCGACGTTCTGGTCAACGGTCTTGTCGTCCTTGACGACCTCACGATTGCGACTGGTTTCGGTCCGGAAAGCCATACCTTCACGGCGGCCACGGATGACGTTATCACTACCGTATACGTCGCAGGTAGTTGGGCGTACGAGAATTCGTACTGCATCTACGATGGCTTCATGAACGAGCTCGGTTGTGACGGCCTTGGCGGTGTCGAGCCCACTGCGGGTATCGAGGTAATCGCCAACTGCGAGGGTGCCAACTTCGTGGCGGCCAAGTCGTGGAAGACCCACGGTGCGGCCGGCGCGTTGTACATCGACATGCCGGGTATTGAGACTCGTTGGGATGGCGTTACCGAGCTCGAGCTCGAGTACGACGGTGTGCCCGTGTTGCCTCTGGTGACCGACATCGTTGTGACAGGTAACTGCCCGCTGCAGACGTTCAACCCGGACAGTGTTTCGGTGGTTGGTAACTCGCTGTTCCTGCTGTTCGACGCTGGTATGGACAACGGTTACGGCGGCACGTTCCCTGCCGTATACACGCTGACCTACGGTACGCTTGAGCTCGATATGACGGTTATGTTCGGTAACGTCAACGATACCGGCGGTAGCGCCGGCATCACGGACGCTTCGGACGTCAACCACATCATCGCCGCTCACACCGGTGGTGCTCTGGTCACCCAGGCGAACTGCGAGTTCGACGTCTGGGGTCCGGCGAGCTACAGCCTCGGCCAGATCGATAGCGTGGATGCCAACCGCGTCATGTCGGTTCTCCCGATGACCATGCCGGTTCCGGAGAACGACCTCTGTGAAGACGCGACGTGGGTCGAGGGTCCCTACCCGGTGACGGTGTATGGCGACAACACTTGTGCGACGATCGACTGCCCGGGTCTCCTTGATTGGGAAGCCACGTGGTGGGAGATCGACCTGCCGTACGCGAGCAACAATCTGGACATCGACTACTGCCCGACTATGCACGGCGAGCAGCCGTGGTTGACGGGTGGTATCGTGGTCTACGTAGATTGCACAGATTGTGCCGCGTATGACATCGCAGATTACTATCACTTTGATGCTTACTGTCCTGAGCAGAATCTTTCCATGGGTTGGGTCGGTTTGCCCGGTCCTGGTACGATTCTATTCCCGGCGTTCTACAAGGCCGGTGCTGATGAGCTCAGTGCTGTACCCATTCCGTATGGGTTGAACATCAACGTGACCGAGGCCAAGGGTGGCCGTCTGGGTTCGGGTTCTGATGACGGTTCCACTACCGCATCAACGGCACCGCGTCCGGATAAGAAGAAGAGTTCGAAGCCGACACCGTCCCTCGGGACGTCGGCTCCGGTTATTTCAATCAGGTAATGAGTGATAATGCGGTTTGGGGTGCCGGTTACTTACCGGCACCCCTCATCCGCCTGTTGTTTCTCGGAGCTTGATTGGGCATATTGATGTGCCTAGGATTTTGAGATAGCGTATTCGACACAGGAGTGGCCAAACTACTTAAGAGGCCTAAACACTCAGGTTTGTACAGGAGGAATTTCATGAGAAAGTTGCTTGTCATAGCACTAGTTGTTATGGGGGGCTCGACGATGGCCTTCGGACAGTCTGCATCGTACCTCTGGAACTTTGCTGGTGGCGGTGATACCGCTGTTCTGGCGAATCCGGGCGATACGGCTGTCATCGAGGTGTACATCGAAATCGACGTCCCTCTGGCGGGTTGGCATTATGATCTGAACGCGGAGTACAACCCGGCCGGTACCCCCAACTTCGAGATGACGGATCTGGCGTGGATGCCGCAGGCGGATCGTTACGACGGGCTGGTTGTGCCCGACATCAACGACTACCGTTCGTTTGCCGACATTCTCGAGCAGGATCCGGGCGTGTACTGGCTGGATCCGGGCCTATACCTGATCGAGGAGTTGGAGATCACGGCGACCGCGTTGGGAGCCGATGGCGTGATCACGTTCGATGATTCGAACCCGCCGATGACCTACAATGTCCTCTACAAGGACCCGGGCGACGGCATCATGTTCGTCCCCGACGTGACGACACCCGGTCCGCTGACTGTTCTTCCCGAGCCCGCGACGCTTGCGTTCCTGGCTTTGGGTGGACTGGCGCTGCTTCGCCGGCGCTAGATTGCGGAAAATAATGTAACCCCCCTGGGGAGGAGTATCCGCGGGGTCGACCCTTTATCAAAGGGTTGGCCCCGCTTTTCTTTTGCGCCGGCCAGCCGTTTTGGCGTTTCTGTTGGTACGAGTACTGATCGGTGGGCTTGGGTCACTGGGAACGGGGCAGGCCGCGGGTGTCTCGGACTTCCTCGAATCCAATCACGCGATGCACGAGCTTTCGATGGGCTCCCACAAGGTCGCGGCAGATCAGTTCTGTTCTGTGTCTCAGGTCGCGTCGCTCGCGCAGCACGCGTTTGACAAGGCGACGCATTCGCTGATGACGCTCCTGGTGCCGGCGGTGCATCTCGAGTGCATGGAGAGACCGCTGAGCGGAGTCGAGGAGATCGGATGCCTGGAAGGGCTTGATGAAGATGTCTTGGACACCCGCCCGCAGAGCCCGGACCACGTCTGCGGTCGAGGGTTCGTCGGCGAGCAGGATCATGGGGCGTCTATGATAGCTCCCCAACTTCTCGGCGAGGCGTGTCCCAGGCATGTGCTTGAGATCCAGTTCAGCGATGATCAGGTCATGCGTCTGTTCTGATTCGATGCTCAGAGCCTCTTCGGCTGTGGAGACGCAGGTGATGTGTGGGTGGAGCCGCTCGATCAGGGCGCCCACGAGCATCTCGAGCGCTTGCGGGTCGGGTTCGACCAGGAGTATTCTCTTCGGTTCGTCAAACAATGGGATCCGCCTGACGGTAAAAGCGGTTCAACAGCCTCGCGGCGTCGACACCGACACCGCGCGCAACACGCCGCGAGCAACATCGCCATTGTCGAATGCAATCCGTGATGGAAAGCCCGCAAGGGCGCCGGCGGGCTAGGAGGATGGAGGACGCGAAGGCAGCTCGATCGTGACCGTCGTTTTGACGTTCGGGGTCGACTCAAGCCATAGTCGCCCACCGTTCATCTCCGCGAAGCGATACGCTCGGGGGAGCCCCAATCCTCGACCTCGTCCCGCAGGTCGGCTCGAGAAGAACGGGTCGAGAGCGTGTTCCAGGACTTCCCGGGTCATACCCACGCCGTTGTCCTCGACGACAATGCGCACCTTGTCATCGGAAAGCGCCGAGGACGAGTTGACATGCAGGTGAGCGGATTCGGGTTTGACCGCTTGGACCGCGTTGGCCATCACCGCGCCTAGGATCTGATCGAGCTGGGCCGGATCGGCATACACGGTCAGATCGGGGTCGGACATTGTGAGCGTGATCCGGTCTTCGGTGAGCACGGAAGTCTGTTGCCAATATTGAGAGAGCTTCTTCAGCACAGGTGCCAGCTTCTGCACCGCGGGTTCTGGAGGGCTTGGCTTGGCGAACTCCATAAGCTCGATGACGATCTGAGAGGCGCTGCGGGCCTGGTTGTTGATGATGTCCAGCGACCGGATCATATCTTCATCAGTGGCGGCGTCGCGCAGGATTTGCGCCCGCCCGGCGATGACCGCCAGCGGGTTGTTGAGCTCATGTGCTGCTCCAGCCGCCATCTGGGCGACGATCGAGATCGACTGTGCTTGAACCAGACCGGCCTGTGCTTCGTTGAGGCGGCGGTTAAGCTCGAGCAGTTCTTCGCTCATCCGTTCAGACTCGGTCCGCCCGCGCGCCGAGGAGACAGCCAGACCGATTGCTTTGGAAACGGCTTCGCATTCAGTCCGGGCGTGAAGGAAGCGTTGGACACAATCCTTCGAGGCGGAAAGGAGAACACCCCCGACGATGGAATCGGCTTCGATGATGGGCAGTATCCACAGTGGCCGGTCGTCGGTATCGGTGAAGGCGTGTCGCCAGACGAAACGGCAGGGTTGTGGAGCGGGCCCGATCCCCCGTCCTATGGGCAGCGATACGAGGTCGTCGAGCCCCTCCATCCCGCGCGTGCGGTCGAGATCGATGATCGAGACTGCTTCGTCTTGCGCCGATGGACCGGCGGAGGCAACCTGGATGCAGCTCATGGCTGGGAGGATTACGAACGCAGCCGCTCGGTCACACTTGAGCATCAGTTGGAGTGTCTCGGCGGCGGCTGAGCAGATGTCCGATACGCGATCCTGTCCGGTCAGCGTGCGGGTGAATCGGTCCATCGTCTCGAAGCAGGCGGAACGCACCTCGAGGTTGGTCTGACGCTGGAGTAGCTGGCTGTTGGTTCGTCCGAGTTCCCTGTTGGCTTCTATCAGGGCTTGTATGGACAGGGCCGGAGAGTCATCGTCTGTGATGCCCAGCAGTTCGCTGAACGGTTTCATTTTCTCGGGGATCTGTTCAATAATCGATGCGAGATGGTCGGGTCCTATTCCCAGAGTTTCGGCTTGCTCATCTATCGGTCCCACGTGCTGGTAGCCTGAGAAACCGATTCTCGCCTGGCGCGCGAGGTTGTCCGCAAGGCACACCGTTCGCACGAGGTTTTTGTGAGTGACAGATGGTGGCAGTGCGTCGGGGTTTTGGTGGTGAAGCCAGACACATTCGAGGATCGCCTGTGGTAGCTTCCAGTGAGTTATGAGTCGCTTGCCGGCGACCGCATGGTCGAACCCGAGCAGGTCGCGTTCCGCATCACAGATGCAGATATCTTCTCGCAAGACCTTGTCAAGCACACGTGTATAGCTCTTGGGCACACATGCGTCGAGGGCTATCTTGCCGATGTCGTGAAGTAGCCCGCACACAAAGGCACCGCCGGGGTCCTTGATGGTGTCGGTGCGTTCGGCGATGAGCTGGGCTCCGCAGGCGACCGCCAGGCTGTGTCTCCAGAAATCTCCGCGTGCTAGCAGGCTTGATCCGTCGTTGTCGCTGGGAGCAAAGACATCGTGGAGTTGGAGCGACAAGGCCATGTTGCGAACGGCGGCGAAGCCCAGGAGCACGACGGCCCGATCAACCGTGATGACTTTGCCGCGGATGCCGAGGTCGGCACGGCGCACCATTCTCAGGATTGAAGCTGTCAACGACGCGTCCGATTCGACGATTCGCACCACATCCTTGGCGCAGGAGTCGGATGAAGCGGTCACTTCGAGCAGGCGGAGTCCAACGACAGGAAGTGTCGGGAGCGACCGGAGTTGGCTCAGGATAAGTTCGACGCGCTCACCACGCGTTGGCGGTCCCGAAGTGACACTGCCGACGGGGTTTCTCATCGCGTCAGACCTTCCCATGGCAAAGGACCCGAAACTCCAGCAGGTTCTGGTGTCCTGTCACACAGGCACCTTGAATTGCAGGTGCACAGGTGCCACTCACACGTTCGGTAAGCCATCGTCTCATCCGTCTCGGAACATTAGAGCAAGCTCCATGCAATCGAAGCGTTCAATCGCTGGTGTAGTCCGCAGGTTCCTCGATTCGGGCCGCTACGTTTGGACTGGTTATGCCATGGTGGCGTCTTCAAAGAGGTAGCTACGGTTTCGTGAAGGTCGCTGTCTCACGGTTCGTTTCAGGCGTCCATGGCGCCGAAACAGCATGTGCGAAGAGCCATTACGTCCATTGGAAACGGCGCTAACTGAGGTTCAAGAGTTCGGCGATCTTACTTATGACGAGGTTTATATCGAACGGCTTACGGATGAACTCGTCGATTCCGGCTGAGTGAAGCTCCTCGATTTCGTCCGGGTCAGCCACACCGCTGATGCAGATGATGCGCATGTGCTCAAAGTTTGAGTTCGAGCGGATGGTGCGGCAGACGGCTGTCCCGTTGATGTCCGGGAGTTTGTAGTCGAGTATCAGGATGTCGGGGCGGAACTGCTCCGTGGCGATTCCTGCGTCGTAGCCCGTAGAAGCCGTTTGAATCTCGAAGCGACCGTCGCGCCGGAGCAACTCCCGGAACATGTCGATGATGGCTTCGTCGTCGTCAACAACCAATACGCGTTTCTTACCGCTCTCCAACTGGTCGAGCGGAATCTGGTTGTTCTTCATGAAGCTGACCAGCGCGTCCCGAGGGATGCGGCGAAAGCGCGATCCGGGAACTCGAAAACCCTTCAAGCGTCCGCTATCAAAACAGCGGATGACCGTTTGCTGGCTGATCTTACAGATGCCGGCCACTTCTCCGGTTGTGAAAACGGTTTTCTGCTCGCTGCGTACCATGGTCTTCCCTCCTGGTGCTTCCATGCCAATGACCGTGACCAACAAACTGTGCATACCCCCTAGGTTCTCTATACGTTACAGTCTGCACGTATCAGAGTCAAGCCTAAAAGTCCGGATAACAGGGCGGGCCTGGGAGGACTGGGCCGACTGCCGTCGGTATCACGCGGTAGGGCGTAGAGGACGCCTCCGGCTCGCGTGGATCCATAGGAGGGTGATATCCGCGGGATTGATGCCGCTGATCCTGGAAGCCTGCCCCAGTGTTCGCGGAGTGAAGCGACCGAGCAATTCACGAGCCTCCAATCGTAGCTGGGAGATGGAAGCGTAGTCCATGTCGTCTGGAATGGGCATGGATTCGAGGCGCCGGAACCGTTCCACTTGGAGATTCTGCCGAACCAGGTATCCGCTGTACTTCGTGTCGATCAGGAATTGGTCGAGGTTATCGGTCGAGTGCATCGAGTGGTCTGTCTGTCGGAGCGCGCCAGCCAGCGCCTCGACGTCGGCTTCCGGTCGGCGGGACCAGAGCGAAGCAGGAATGCCGTCTATTGTGGTTCCCTTACAGAGGGTTTCAATGTGGGCGATGGCGGCGCTTTTTTGCTGGAAGCGAGCCCAGCGCCAATCGTCAACCGTGCCAAGCTGTCGACCGATCGGGGTGAGCCGTTGGTCGGCATTGTCGCTGCGGAGTTGCAAACGATATTCCGCTCTTGAAGTGAACATTCGGTAGGGTTCGGTCGGGGGACGGGTGACCAGATCGTCGATCATGACGCCGATGTAGGCCTGGTCTCGGGCGAGGAGGAAGGGCTGTTCGCCGCCGATTGACCGAACGGCGTTGACGCCGGCTACCAGGCCCTGTCCGGCGGCTTCTTCGTACCCGCTGGTGCCGTTTATCTGTCCCGCGAGAAACAGTCCCTTAGCGGGCTTGCTTTCGAGCGACACGTGTGTCTGATGGGTCGGTATCCAGTCATATTCAATGGCGTAACCGTACTGGATGATTCTAGCCTGGCCGAGCCCGGGGATTTCGTGAAGGAAGGCTTCCTGGACGTCACGCGGCAGGGAGGTGGCGATACCGTTGCAGTAGATCCGCTGGTCGTCGTAGCCTTCGGGTTCTAGAAAGATCTGATGGCGGGACTTGTCGGCGAAGCGCACCACCTTGTCCTCGATGCTGGGGCAATACCGTGGCCCGGTGGATTGGATTTGCCCGCAGTACAGCGGGGCGCGATCGAGATTGGCTAGTATGCAGTCGTGTGCGGCTATGGACGTATGGGTTATCCAGCAGGGGATCTGAGGTTGGGTGATCGAGTCGGTCAAAAACGAAAAGGGCGCCGGCGGGTCATCGCCCGGTTGGATTTCGCAGGAATCGTAGTCGATGGTGTCGCGGTGGACGCGCGGTGGTGTTCCGGTCTTGAGCCGTCCCAGCGTAAAGCCCAGCGCTTCCAGCGATTCGCTCATGCCCACGGATGACGGTTCACCCATCCGCCCGCCCTCGATCTGAGAGGTTCCGCAGTGCATCAGGCCCCGCAGGAACGTGCCGGTTGTCAGGACGATGGCGTCGGCGCTTAATCGCCGCCCGTCCTCAAGTGTCACCCCGGTGACACGAGGGCGCGATCCCCCGGCGCCCGTTGGACGGGACGCAAGGGCGCTCGCTGTTCCTTCGACTATTGTGATCTGTGGCGCTTGCGAGAGAAGATCGAGCAGGGCGCAGCTGTATGCAGCCCGGTCGGCTTGGGCTCGCGGTGCCCGGACGGCGGCACCTTTGCGCCGGTTGAGCACGCGGAACTGGATGCCTGCCCGGTCGATGGCCAGCCCCATCAGTCCGCCAAGGGCGTCGATCTCGCGGACGATCTGTCCTTTTCCGAGCCCGCCGATCGCGGGGTTGCAGGACATCCGCCCGAGGGCAGTGCGGTCCATCGTTACCAGGGCGACCGAAGCCCCGCACTTGGCGGAGGCCCAGGCAGCTTCGGCGCCGGCGTGCCCTCCGCCGACCACAATTACATCGTAGCTATCAGACAAGTGGAGTTTCCCGGTGCGTTATCACGATGCATTCGTTCTCGTTCAAGGGACAATAACAGGGCTGACCAGGGTGCCATGCTCACGCTTGCGTGAGCATGCTCTCGCGGGCGCCCAGTTCTTCGCGCAGCGCGGCGTGGTGTGGAGGACGGATGGTCTTGCGGCGCAGCACCGTTTGATACGTCCGTCCCTCACCCTTTTCTGCTGAAAAGGATGGGGCACCCGCCACCAACCTCTGATTGGGTGGCCCGCCTCCTTGGAGGTGGGGGAGGTGTACGGTCCGCTGATTCGTGTCCCCCACGGCTGAAGCCATGGGCCACCCGGCCTCTTTAGAGGTGGGGGATGCGAACCCGTCGCCGGTCCTCACAGCGGATCCTACCTTAACGCGGGGGGCCATCAGATGAGTTTCTCTTCTGTGTGACCAACTCTCGAGCTTTGGCGGCCAGGTGTTCGGCTGTGAGGCCGAATGCGCGGAGCAGTTCCCACGGTTCACCTGACATTCCGAAGGCGTCTGGGACACCCACCATGTCAAAGAGGATAGGTTGATCGGTCGTCGATTTCAACACTGCTGAGGCGACGATGTTTCCCACACCGCCCGCCTGGTGCTCCTCGGCTGTCAGGACGGCGCCGCACTCCCGGGCTGCCCGAACGAGCGAATCTGTGTCGAGCGGTTTCAACGTGTGGAGGTTGATGACGCGCGTCTCGATGTCGAACTGCTCTTTGAGGATCCAGGCGGCCCGCATAGCCTCCGCCAGCTCAGGACCGTTGGAGATAATGGCGATGTCTTCCAGCTCAGAGGCATATTTCGATGCGAGCGTCACGTCGAAGGCATCGATGAACTTCTCGCTTACGCGGCGGTAACGGATGACGTTGGCCTGGCCCAAAGCGAGCGGCGTGTCGACCTTCATGACGATCGGCGTCGCTTCTCGGGCGAACCGTATGTAGCAGGGTCCCATAACGTCAAACAGGCACGCGTGTGTCAGGCGTTGCGTCTCGACGGCGTCGGCGCCGGCTACCACGGTCATGTTGGGCAATCCGCAGACCTGGAAGAATTCTTCGAGTGCCTGGTGAGTGGCTCCGTCGGGTCCGACGGAGACGCCGCCGTGAGCGCCTGCTATCTTGACGTTGAGCTTGTTGTAGCAGACGGTCGTGCGGAGCTGGTCCAGCGCCCGGCCCGCGGCGAATACTCCGTAGGTGCCGAAGACGGGGATCTTCCCCTCTTTGGCGAGCCCGGCTGCAACGCACATTCCGGACTGCTCGGCTATGCCCATCGAGAACCAGCGGTCGGCCCGCTCGGGATGGCTTTTGTAGAATCCGCTCATGGCGATAGAGTCGGAGATGTCGGCTCCGAGGCAGCAGAGGCGGGGGTCGTGGCCATCTTCTTCGAGGCATTTGCCGAACCCGATCCGGGTCGGTTCCATCTCGACGGCCATTACATCTCGGGCGTTCCACCAGAAGTTTTCTGTGAACCGGGGTGTGGCTTCCAGAAGCCCCTCTTGGACACCGCGTTGATATGCCAGTGGCGTTTCGAGAAGGGTATCAATGTCCCAGTTGAAGCCCAACTCGTCGAGTGCCTGTTCGAGCTCGGTGCGGCTGGGCGCCCTGCCATGCCACCCGGCGGCGTTCTCCATGAAGGACACACCCTTGCCCTTGACGGTTTCTGCAAGAATGAGCGTTGGTTTGTTCTTGACGGTGGCGGCTGATTCGAAGGCGTTTGTCAGGTCGGTCATGTCATGTCCATCGACCTCGATAACGTCCCAGCCGAACGCACGATACTTGTCGGCAAGTGGGAAGACGTTTAAGACCGTCTCGACCGGTCCGTCGATCTGGAGGTGGTTCTGGTCAATGATGGCCACCAGGTTGTCGAGCCTGTAGTGTCCGGCAGCCATCGCGGCTTCCCAGACCTGTCCTTCCTGCTGCTCGCCGTCACCCATGATGCAGAAGACTCGATAGGCCTTGCGGTCGAGTCGTGCTCTGAGGGCTGAACCGACGGCTATGCTCAGACCCTGCCCCAATGATCCGGAAGAGATTTCCAGGCCGGGCAGATCGAAGCGGTTGGGGTGTCCCTGGAAGCCACTGCCGTACTTGCGCAGCAAAAGACACCTGTCCTTATCGAAGTACCCGCTGTAAGCAAGGCCCGTGTAGAGGGCTGGTGCCTTGTGGCCTGCGGACCAGAAGACCCGGTCGCGCTCGTCCCAGTCGGGGACCTTGGGATCGTGTTTGATTGTTTTGAGGTAGAGGGCGGCTGTTATGTCCATGACCGACAGGGTTCCGCCGGAATGCCCGGAACCGGCGGCGTGGAGGCAAAGCAGGCTCCAGGCGCGCATCTCGCGAGCAAGCTCGATGAGCTGTTCCGTGGAGTAGTCGTGAGCCGAGTTTCCAGTCTTCGAGTCGAGAATAGGCACTAATCCACTCCAGAGCGTACGTTCAACAGGCAGGCTCGCATGCGGCCACAGAGGACTCTATGCAACCTGCATGCGGTCCGCAGAGCGGACCCTACGCGGCTCCCGCCCCTGGAAGGGACGGGACACCCAATCGTGTTGGTCAGACGTCGTCTTGCGAGCGGCGGGACCGGTACGCATGCTGGCGCCCGCGGCTCTGATCCGGCAACGAGCCCGCAAGTTCATTTGTGTCACAACACTGGTGCCCACGCGTCGGCGATCACGCGGTGGTGGTTACGCGCTTTGCAGGATCTCGTTGAGCTTCTTTTCGGAATCCGCCTGAACCTCGGCGTGTAAGCTTTGGCCGTTGGCGTCCATGGTCACGACGCAGGGGAAGTCCTCGACGCGGATTTCCCAGAAGGCCTCGGGCACGCCGAAGTCGAGCTTGTGCACGTTGACCACTTCCTTGACGCTTTCGGCGATGAGGGTGGCTGCTCCGCCGATGGCGTGGAGGTAGACGGCTCCGTGCTGTTTGCAGCCCGCGAGGGTCTTGTCTCGCATTCCGCCCTTGCCGATCACTGCCCGGACGCCGAAGTGCCCGAAGACGTCAGCCTGGTAGGGTTCCTCGCGGATGCTGGTTGTTGGTCCGGCAGCGACGAACTCGTACTTGCCGTCGTCGTGCTTCTTTACCACCGGCCCGCAGTGGTAGATTACCGATCCGGCGAGCCCCTTCTTGAGGATCTCGTACATCTCCTTCTCGGAGGCGGGCCATGTGCCTTTTATGAAGTTGTCCATCATGTACTTGTGAGCGGTGTCGCGTCCGGTGAATATCACGCCGCTTACAAGCACCTGGTCGCCGACCGCAAGGTCGCGGACCTGCTGTTCGCTGATGGGGACGGTTAGTTTAGTAGCCATTGGTGTGAATCTCCTGTCGTAATCCATCCGGTCTGGGTGTTGCCGTCGCCGGTGCGGTTTTTGGGGTCACCGTGCGGAGTTTGCCTTCAAAGTGCCGCGCGAACTGCATGCTCAGTGGCTCGGTCCATTACGGCGCCGAAATCTCCATCTTGCCGCCTCTAATGGTCATGATCTTCCGCCGGTCGGCCCAGCACATGTAGGCGACTGAGACGAAGAACGAAGCCGGCAAGCGGTGGAGCTGGGCGGCTTTGACGCCCAACACCGTCGTCTTGCCGCCGAAGCCCATCGGGCCGATGCCTAGCTCGTTGATCTCGCGATGGAGCTGCTTCTCGAAGTCATCGAGCTGTGGGTCTTCGTTGGCGTCGGTGAGGGGCCGGAGGAGCTGCTCTTTCGCCTTTATCGTGCTGGTCGCCCGGTCGCCGCCGATCCCTACGCCGAGTATGCCCGGCGCGCATCCGAGCCCCTGAGCCTTGAAGGCGGCGCTGAGGACGGCTTTGCGCACGCCAGCAAGGTCACGCGATGCGGGAAAGTCCGGCGATGGGACGGTGTATTGGCATCCGCAGTTCTCCGAGCCTCCGCCCTTCAGCATCAGCGAGATCTCTACGTGGTCCTTCTCCCATTCATCGAAGTGGATCGTGGGGAAGTCCACACCGCTGTTATCGCCGGAGTTCTTACCGGAGAGCGCCTCCATTGCGTTGGGGCGCAGGTAGGATTGCTCGGTGGCGATGCGCAGGGCGCTCATTATCTGCTCGCGCATCCGGCGCTGGGACATGCCCTCCGGATACGACACGTGGAAGACAGGCGTTCCGGTGTCCTGGCAGATCGGTCTGCCAGTTCTGCGCGACATCTCGACGTTCTCCAGGATCGTCTTCAGTGCGCCTTGAGCGGCTGATCCGTCTTTCTCCAGCTTGCAGGCGCCGGTCAGTGCCTCTTCCACGTCGGGTGAGAGATCGGTCGACGCCGATTTTATGAGTTCGACAACGTGTTCGGTGATGTCTTGCATAGGTGGTCATCCTTTCGCGTGCTCGATGCGGCTGCCCTCCGCCAATCCGATTGCCGCATTATGACGGACTGGGGGGAACGGTCAACCGTGAGGAAGAGTGTAGGGTCCGCCGTGCGGACCGACCGGTTCATTTCGCGGCCCCAGAATGATCCATACAGCGGATCCTCCGCGGATACGCTGCTCGGAGCGGGGCGGATTGTGTGCTATGATTCTCCCGCACATTCGACCCCAGCGTGGAGAGGGTTGGACAGCGATCGTAGGGCCTGAGGTCGCCCCGTTGTGGATGATCCATGGAGGTGCTCATGAAGGTCAAAGGTCTTCTGCTCGACGTTGAGGGTACGATAGTCAAAGACAAGCGGTATCTTCCGGTAAGCGGGGCGGTGGAGTTCTTGCGGGAGATCCGAAGGCGCGATTTGCCGGTGCGTCTGGTCACCAACAACACCACCGATTCACGGCCGGAGATTTGTGAGAAGCTCAGCAGCGCGGGATTTGATTTTCCGCTTTCGGAGATACACACGTGCATCGGTGCGGCTGCTCGGCATTTGCGAGACATTGATGCCAACCGCTGCCTGGTCGTGGGGCGGGCGGGGCTCAAGAAGATGTTCGTTGATGAGGGGTTCTCGGTGGTCAGCGACAGCGACGCGGACGCGGTGGTCGTTGGTCTGGACACAGATCTTACGTACGAGACGTTGGCGGTTGCCTGTGATGCGCTCGTGCGATGCGGTGCGTCTCTTATCGCCCTGCACCGCAACCGCCTCTACATTGATGAACTGGGCAGGAGCTCGCCCAGCGTCGGGGCGATTGTCGAAGCCCTCTCCTATGCTGCCGGGGTAGAACCGGTCCTTATCGGCAAGCCAGGCCGGGAGTACTATCAGCAGGTCCTTGATGACATGGGCATGTCACCTGGCGACGTGATGGTCATCTCGGACGATCCGTTCTCCGATCTGGTCGGCGCCAGGAGGATGGGTATGTCGGCTGCCCTGGTACTTTCGGGCAAATACTCGGATCGCTCGGTCGTGGACAGGATCGCCTCTGAGGAGCGCCCGCACATCATCGTCGATACCGTCGGCGATCTGGTATCCGGCGGGTGGATCTGACTCACCGCCGGCCAATCACTGCCAGCATCAGATCGCCCCATAAGTTTCCCGCTGAAATCCTGTCCGGCGCGATAATAGCAGCGAATCTCCGTTGGCGAGTGGAATCGCTCGGGAAACGGCGAAGTGCCTGTGGAGGCTGGCTTTGTCGGTCCTATGATTGGTACAAGCAAGCTCCAGTGTTCTGTCACACCAGAAGCTGCGGGTTGTCGAAGGCGTTCCCAAAGCCGAACCGCGACCGTGAGGGAGTGGAGACGCGGGGAACGACAGCCACAAGGGGCGGCCGCTTCCTGACGGGCGCGGTTTGGATAACCCGCAGATTCGAGCGCGAGCAAGGTCCGGTCTTGTGTAGGGGGCGAACAGTGCTTTTCTGCTGAACGGTGTGGGGAAGCGATCACTATACAAGAACCGAGAGCACTCTAAGCGAGGAGGCGGAGAGTATGAAGCCCGACGAGATTTCTCCCGATCGGATTAACGCTGCAAATGCGGATGCAGAGGCAGGCTGTGAGGACGCCTATGGGCAGTCGTCATTCGCGCCGCCGGTCAGCCAGGAGGAGATATTCCGACAGCTTATCGAGGATGAGCTGAAGGAGGGTCGCCTCACTCGATCGCGGCGTAAGCGAATCGTGCGCTATGCCGTCCATCTTCGACTCTCCGCGATTCAGGTTGGCCGGATGATCCAGGACGGACGCCGCAAGGCGCTCGATAGCGACGACCCGGCTGTGCGGCGTCATGCTCTCAAGCTGGTCGAACCACCGCCGGAGAGAATCCCTGTCGCCTGGAAGATATCCGCCGTCATCGCCTTGGCCATTGTCGCGGATCTTATTGTGATAGCCTTGATTGGCTCTTGAGCGTAGGTGTCCCCCACGGATAACGCCACGGGCCACCTGCCATGCAACGATTGCGGAATCATCGCCTCCCTAACCTCCAGAGGGAGAATGCGTACGAAGGGTCTCATGCGGCGGTCTCCCTGGCCAGCAATCGCGCGTGGTAGATGGTTACATTCGCTGTGATCCACTGTTCCACTCGCTCCAGACGACGCACCCATGCGGGCAGTGGCGTCAAGCCGCCGCCAAAGGCTGAGAGGCTGGCCAAGGAAACGTTCGATCGCGTCGCGACGTTTGTAGAGTACTTCGCCACCGCAATCCCAGAACCTCCTCGCAAACAGGCGTGCTTTGGATTGGAGTCGATGCCCACCGCCCGCGTTCTTGGACAGCGGGCTCATGAGGATCACACCTTGCTCTCGCGCGTGGTCGTACAACGGCCCGCTGTCGTAACCATGGTCCGCCAACAGGAACCCAAAAGAGCGATTTCCAACGATCAATTCTCGCGCCGCCAGCTTCTCCGAGACGTTCATCGACGGGGCTCGAATGCCCCTAAAACGCCCGTCTCCCCTGGCTAATACGTGCAACCGGTAAGCCTTCGCAAACCCACCCGAAGCGTATCCTGTCGTCGCATACGGAACGGTGGAATGGTCATGCACACGAAAACCACGACCGTCCATCAACGCGATACGCGACCCATCACCGACATCGACATCAGCCAAACGCCGGTGAACGCCACGGAGGATCGCCTGGCAATGTCGCGTCTTGATCCGCCGACAAAACGGGGATCGCGATGTGAGCTGACTGGGTTTGAGCCGGACCCGGGGCGCAATGCCGCCCTCTTTGATGCAAAGACGTACCTGCGGTGACCGACTATATCCCCGGCGGCGCCGCCGCGTTCAACGCCTGGCTGGATGACTTTGTCATCTGCGCCACTGCCGACCTGGCCGAGTTGGGTCTCGTGTCGGGTGCCCTGACGCCGGTCACTGCCGCCCGAAGCGCGTGAGCCGCGTGAACTCGATTACCAGAAGATGATGTACAGCCCAATTGTGGCGGCGATGATGAGTGAGCCGAGCACGTACGACTGCGGGTGTACGGTGGTGTCGATCTGGGACGTTGGGTACTCGATCGGCCTGGTGCGGGGGCGAGCGAGCGTGATGAGCGCCATCACGATCGCCAGGGCGATGAACACGACGGCCATGTGGTGCAGGAACGCCCAACTGTTGAACGCATAGAGCCACTGCAGGAAACCCGCCGGAACCTGAGTGACGAGTGTACCGTCGGCGGATTCGATCTGGTCGCAGGTCGCATCCATGATCCACTTCGGAACGCGGCAAGCAGCATAGAGCACCGGGCCGAGCAGCAGGGCCGCCTTGCCCGCCGCGGACGGGGCACGCTTGACGAGGAGCCCCACAAGGAACGCCGCCACGATGCCCGGTGAAATGAACCCCCAGATCTCCTGGATGTATCGGAATACGCCTTGGAAGCTGCTGATCACCGGTGCCCATATGCAGGCGACGATCACGATTCCCGCGGTGGCGATGCGGCCTATGGTCACCTGCTGTTTCGGCGTGGCGTCCTTCCTGACGTACTTGGTGTACAAGTCGATGGTGAAGATCGTGGACGCCGAGTTTAGCCCGGAATTGAATGAACTCATGACCGCGCCGGCCAGGGCGGCCAGCATCACGCCACGCAGCAGCGAGGGCATGACCTTGGCGATCATGTGCGGATAAGCGAGTTCGCCGGCCTTGTCGAGGTCGCCGCCGGCCTTGGCAAGCACCTGGTCACCGAACATCTGGAACGCCATGACACCGGGTATGACAATGATGAACGGAATGATGAGCTTGAAGAAACAGGCCAGGAAGATGCCCTTCTGCCCTTCGGCCAGGCTTTTGGCCCCGAGTGTCCGCTGGGTAATGAACTGGTTGAGGCCCCAGTAGAACAGGTTGGGAATCCACAGCCCGCCGACGAACACGGCCAGCCACGGCACATCTGGATCGTTCCACGGCAGAACGACGTGGAGCTTGTCACTATTCGCTTCTGTGAATCGGCGCCATCCTTCGATGATGCCCCCGCCGCTGACGCCACCGCCGTCGACCAGGGTGCCCCCGCCGGTCAACTTGAGGCCGAAATACAGAACGATCGCGCCGCCGAGCAGCAGTGCCCCACCCTGCAGGAGGTCGGACCAGACCACCGCTTTGAGACCGCCGTAGATGGTGTAGGCTGCTGCAATGATCCCGATGCCCCAGATGCCGGCGATCGTGGCCCATTTGATCGCGGCCTCCTGCTCCATACCGTAATGGTCTATCAGTATCTGTGGGAAGTCGAAGACGCCGTTGAGACCCTTCGCACCGCTGTACAGGACCGTCGCCAGAAAGACAATGACATAGGCCAGCAACAGATAGGTGGCCATGATGGTGCGTGTGGCCCGGTCGTAACGATACTCGAGGAACTCCGGCATGGTGTAGATGCCGACTCTGAGGAATTTCGGAAGCAGCCACCAGGCCACTATCACCAGCGTGACGGCAGCCATCCACTCGTAGGAGGCGATCGCCAAGCCCACGCGGCCGAACGCCTGTCCTGCCATACCGACGAAGTGCTCTGTCGAGATATTGGAGGCAATGAGCGAGAAGCCGATCAGCCACCAGCTCAGTTGCCGGCCGGCCAGGAAGTAATCCTCCGAACTGTCTTCCTTACGCGAGGCGTACAGAGAGACGCCGATCACGGCTGCGATGAACGCGACGAACATCACGCCGTCGAGCAAAGTGAGTTCCATCACACGTTCCCATCAAGTCAAAGGCGTCGGTCTAATGGCGGCCTAATCGCCGTGCCCTTGTGGCGTCCCGACTTTCAGCATGACCGCTCCGTGACCGGAGACGGTCGTGGAATAGGTGTCCTCAAAGAGGCCCTCGTCGGTCCGCGTCCACAGGTTCCGTACCGGCTGCGGACCTTCAAGCGCCAGATCGCTCCAATTCACGGAGACCGTGGCTTCGCGCCTGTCGCGGTTGAATAGGCCGGCAGCGATCGTACCGTCCGCCAACCGACGGACCCAAACTTCCTGCCGCCCGTAAGTGGCAACCTTCCCGGCCTGCATCCCCAACGGGTCCTGGTTGACTTCGAGGACCTCCGGATTGCTCAGCAAGGCCAATGTGAACTCATCGAGCTGCGCCAGGTCGCAGCCGATCAGTAACGGGGCCGCGAGCAGAGACCACAGCGTGATATGCGTAACTTGTTCGTTCTTGGTGAGCCGGGTCGGATGGAGATCCGGCCCCCATCCGACCAGACCGACCACCAACATGTCTGGATCGTTCCAGTGGCCGGGCTCGGCGAACGCTTCCAGACCAGCCTGGCCGAACCCTATGGACGACATGCTGGCCCACGTATCGGTGATGTCGCCAGTGGTCCGCCAGTAGTTGCCGCCGACCGCCGCACCCCACTGCGAAACATTGTCCCTCCCGTACTGGCACAGGCTGTAAACAATATCTCGCCCGCATCCGTCCAGGGCCGCGCGCATCACCTCGTAGGGTTTGCGGAACTCCTCCCGACTGTCGTCCTTCGCAATGCCTCCATAAGAGCACCAGTCGTATTTCAGCAGATCGATGCCCCACTGAGCGTAGGTTTCGGCGTCAAGTTGCTCGTGTTCGTAACTGCCTTCGTAGCCCGCGCAGGTCTTTGGTCCGGGTGACGAGTAGATCCCCAGCTTGAGGCCCTTGCTGTGCACGTAATCGGCCAGGGCTTTCATATCGGGGAACTTCTCGTTGGAGCGAAGACGACCTTCGGCGTCACGCTCACCCTCCCAGGCGTCGTCGATGTTGATGTACTGGAAGCCGTGATCGGCGAGTCCACTCTCCACCATCCAATCGGCCGCGGCCCGGACCTTGGCAGCGTCGACGGTTGTCCCCCACACATTCCAGGAGTTCCAGCCCATCGGGGGTGTCAGCGCCAGCTTGTGCACGCCCGCGACAACGGTCAGCGTCGATGTGGTCGCACCGACGCGGTTTTCGACGGTGATGGTCACGTCGGTGGTTCCTTCCCGTTCGAGCGAGCCAGTGATGATGCCGGTCCCCGGGTCGAGTGCGAGGTTGGCCGGGAGGTTCTCTGCCGAAAAGCGAAGCGGGCGTTCTCCCGTTGCCGGAATGCGAAACAGGAAGGGCTGGCCGGGCGTCGCTCCAGTGATGCGCGGAGCGTGGATGACCGGCTTGAGCGACTGCTCCATTGCAATCACCGGATCTGGCCCAAGTGGGGGGACAATCGCCCTGGGCATGGTCTTCGCGCCTCGGCGGAGATGGAGCACTGCCCCGGCCCAATCCGCATGATCGTAGTGAATGTTGTCGCCTGCGTCCTCGACCAGCAGTGTCATCTCGCGTGCCCCGGTCAAGTCGATCGAAATGGACTTGGGGCTGTCTCCACCGTGCAGGACTTCGGATCGAAAGACCTCTTTGCCATCCACAATGACGACAAATACGACAGAGCCGGCCTCACCGGACTCGTCATCGACACCAACGACTGCCTCGAAGCGCCGAGCCGATCCGTAGAGGTCAATGATCATCTCGCTGAGGGCATGCGTTCCGATGCCATGCACATATACATGTCCATTAAGTATCAGAGCGTTGCCGTCCACTGACAGGCCGGCGCGCGGCCTGCCCCAACTCTGCTCCATGGCGGAAAGATCGAGCGACTCGATCCACAACGCGCCCGGAGGCAACTCTGTGGTCAGCGATTGGCGATCCATCGTCTCGCGTCTCGCTCCGGGGGTAGCACAACCGGCGACAAGCAGCATTACCGCCAACACTTCACCGGCCAACAGGATCGCATGAATCCTCAGTCGGTGGTGATGGTCGGCACGCCTCTGTGATGTACTGATACGGGTTCCACAGGTACAGGTCTTCATGATACTTCTCCATCTTGGAACAGGCCATCATGATAAGCGGTGGTTCGGTAGGAATCCAGCACTGGTGTTTGGTCGTCGCGAGCGTGCCGTTTGCAGAACGAATCATACCAGGTTGACCACGCAGCCGGTAAACCCGTATCATCGTGGGGCAGCGATGTACGTTGCGAAGTGGACGCACGCGGAAGGAACACCGTTTGCCAATGGCCGTAGCGGCGTGATCGAACTCGTCTTCAGATACTGCGCAACCGCCTCCATCGTGGATCCGGTGATTAAGAAGCTGACGGTGTACCGTTCCACCACATCCGGCAGCAGGGCAGATGACTGACAATCCTCTCGGATCGCTTCATCATGCAACTCAACACATCAGACTGGATGATCATTCTCGCCTTCTTCTCGGTTGCCCTGGTGATCGGTTTGCTGGTTGCCAGACGTGCAGGCAGAAACACCTCGGAGTTTTTTCTTTCCGGAAGGGCGATGCCGTGGTGGTTGCTCGGCATGTCGATGGTGGCGACCACCTTCTCCACGGATACGCCGAATCTGGTGACTGACATCGTTCGTCAAAATGGTGTGGCGGGCAACTGGGTCTGGTGGGCATTCCTGTTGACCGGCATGTTGACCGTGTTCGTTTACGCCAGGCTGTGGCGGCGATCAGGGGTGACGACCGATGTCGAGTTCTATGAGTTGCGATACTCCGGCAGGCCAGCTGCATTCCTGCGCGGTTTCCGTGCCTTGTATCTGGGCGTGTTCTTCAACGTCTGTATCATGGCGGCGGTTTCCCTGGCCGCGATCAAGATCGGGCGTGTCATGCTCGATTTTTCTCCTGCTCAGACGATCATCATCGCGTCGCTGGTGACGGTTGCCTTCAGTGTCCTAGGCGGTCTGCGAGCCGTCGTTCTGACTGACTTTCTGTTGTTTGTCGTCGCCATGGTCGGGGCAGTCGCCGCCGCGGTTGTCGCTTTGAAGCAACCTGAGGTCGGCAGTCTGGGCGGGATGCTGGCCAGCGAGCACCTGCAGGGCAAGCTGTCGATCCTGCCGCCGCTTGCCCAGGCCGATGGCTCCAGCAACCTCGACACAATCATCCCGATTCTGATCATCCCTATTGCCGTGCAGTGGTGGAGCGTCTGGTATCCCGGTTCGGAACCGGGCGGTGGAGGGTACATTGCCCAGCGCATGCTCTCGGCGACAGATGAGAAGCATGCCGTCGGCGCTACCCTCTTTTTCAATGTTGCTCACTATGCCCTGCGGCCTTGGCCGTGGATTCTCGTCGCGCTATGCTCACTGATCGTCTTCCCGTTTGACTCGCTGACGGACCGTCAAGCCGCCCAGCGCGCATTGACTGATCCCGAGTTGCAGGCGCAAGTCGAGAAGTGGGAGACTGATTCGGAGGCCGTGGACGAAGCCACGCGCGAACGGATCGAGGCACTCAAGATCCAGGAGAAGGGCCTGACAGCGATCAAAGCGGCATTCCCGAAGACCGAGTACGATAAGCTCGGTCACGATCTTGCATACCCAGCCATGCTCACGCTCCTGCCGCATGGGTTGCTGGGTCTGGTCGTCGCGTCGCTCATCGCCGCCTACATGTCCACGATTTCGACGCACCTGAACTGGGGATCGAGCTACGTTGTCAACGACTTCTGGAAGCGATTCATCAACCCCGACGCGAGCGAACGCCAACTGGTGTGGATTGGCCGAATCTCTACAGTGTTACTGATGGCGATTGCCGGCTCGCTGGCACTGTGTCTGGAAAACGCGCTGCAAGCCTTCGGAATCCTGCTGCAAATCGGGGCGGGCACGGGGCTCTTGTTCATTCTTCGCTGGTTCTGGTGGCGGATCAATCCGTTCAGCGAACTTACCGCAATGGTCGTCTCTTTCGTCATCGCGGTGTACATGCACTTTTGGGCGCCCCAGAGCCTGGCCGCCTGGCAGAAGCTGAGCATCGGCGTAGGTATCACCACTGCTGCGTGGCTCGTAGTCACGATGATTACGCCAGGGGACGACCGGAAGACACTGCGGAAGTTCTACAGACTGATCCGACCGGGTGGGCCTGGTTGGCGCAGGATCGTCGAGGAAGCCGAGCGTGACGGTGAATCCATCACCGGCGCCGAAAGCGGTCGATCCAATCTGCCTCTGGGTATCCTCTGTATGGTGGTTGGCTGTTTGGCCGTGTACAGTACACTATTCGGAACCGGATACTGGATCTATGGTGACTACGTTCCTGCGGCGATTCTCACGATGATCGCCGCCATCGCGGCTGGCGTGCTCATGAAGTTATGGAGCAGAATCGCCAGGGGCTAGAGCAAGCTTGCGGGTAGGAGAAGGCGTCCATGTGGTTCAAGAAGGCCCTGTTGATGATGTGCGTCATCGCCCAGCAGACGGCATTGGTCGATGCGGGCGACGCTCTTCGCGTCCCGATCCCTCGTCCCGCCAGCCTGGAATGTCGATCGGGCCACTTCTCGATCACGGAAGCATCGCAGGTGTGTGTCGAAGCCGGCAATGCGGAGATCCGTGCAGTTGGTGAGTATCTTGCGGAGAGCCTGCGCCGCGACACCGGCCGGCCCATGACCGTGCGCGAGCTTGGCAGTGCCAAGCCTGCAAGAGACGTGATTTTGTTGACCACAGTCGGTGCCGACATGTCACTTGGTGAGGAGGGCTACGAACTCACCGTTTCGCCGACATCGGTGCTGTTGCGTGCCCCGCACCCGCAAGGCCTGTTCCGTGGCGTTGTGACCATTCGCCAGCTTTGTTCACCGGAAATGGAGACCACCTCGGCGGACAAGTCCGAGAAGACGGATCCACTGACGATCCCGTGTGTTCGCATCACAGATCTACCGCGGTACAGATGGCGCGGCATGTTGCTCGATTGCGGCCGGCACTTCATGACCAAGGAGTTCGTCAAGCGCTACATCGACCTGCTGGCGTACCACAAGATGAACGTCTTGCACTGGCACCTGACTGAAGACCAGGGCTGGCGAATCGAGATCAGGAAGTACCCCAAGTTGACCGAAGTCGGTGCGTGGCGAGGTGAAGGAGAAAAACGCTACGGGGGATTCTACACCCAGGACGACATTAAGGAGATTGTCGAATACGCCGCGAGCCGATACGTCACCGTTGTGCCCGAGATCGAGATGCCTGGACACTCGCTGGGTGCCCTGGCGAGCTATCCGGAGCTTGGGTGTGTGGGGCAAGGATACGAAGTCGGCACTCGCTGGGGCGTCTACAGCGACGTGTACTGTGCGGGAGACGAGCGCGTCTTCGAGTTTCTGGAGGATGTTCTGGCGGAGGTGATCGAGCTGTTCCCCTCACTGTACATCCATATCGGCGGCGATGAATGTCCGAAGCAGCGTTGGAAGAAGTGTCCCAAGTGCCAGGAGCGCATCAAGGCTGAAGGACTTCGCGACGAACATGAACTGCAGAGCTATTTCATTCGACGAATCGAGAAGTTCCTCAACAGTAAGGGCCGGCGGCTCATTGGTTGGGACGAGATTCTGGAAGGCGGCCTCGCGCCCAACGCCACGGTGCAGTCCTGGCGCGGCATGGACGGTGCGATTGCAGCCGCCACAAGTGGTCACGACGTCATTGCTTCCCCCACAAGTCACTGCTATCTCGACTACGCACAATTGCGCGCCGTGGGCGAACCGACGCGAATGGGATACCTCCCGCTCGAACGCTGCTACGAATTCGAGCCCACCCCGGCGGGACTCACTCCGAAGCAAGCCCGGCACATCCTCGGTCTCGAAGGCAACATGTGGACCGAGCACGCCCCGCAACAGCGGGTTGATTGGCAGGTGTTCCCGCGGCTGTGCGCACTTGCGGAAGTCGGCTGGTCTCCGAAGAAGCTGCGCAATTGGGAGGACTTCTCCGAACGGATGAAGACGCACTACCGGCAGCTGGATGCGCTCGGTGTGACGTACTTCCGCCGCCACCGCAGTGCACCTCACGGGAACTGGTCTTTGAAGACGTTGCGGAACTTACGCTGGACAACCCGCTTGGTCGCGGCATCGTCCACTACACACTCGATGGTAGCGATCCGACATCGAACTCGCCGCGGTACGTCACGCCGGTGCGCATCACGGACACGACGGTCGTAAGAGCGCAGACGTTTCTGGCAGACAGTCGCACAAGCGGAATCGCCGAGTTTCGCTTCCGAAGGCTGTGCCCGCGGGAACCTGTCGATGTCCTAAGCGCCGTACCCGGTCTGGCGTACGCCTACTACGAAGGAAGATGGCAGCGTCTGCCTGACTTCGAGAAGCTCACGCCCACTGCGATGGGCACAACATCGACTTTCAACCTCGGCGTGCGGAGCCGCGATGATGGCTTCGCGCTGAGATTCGCGGGCTATCTCCAAGTCCCCGCCAACGGAGTCTACACATTCTATCTTGTCTCGGACGACGGTAGCAGGTTGTGGATCGACTCTGACCTTATCGTTGATCATGATGGCCTGCATTCCGCCTGCGAGGCATCCGGGCAGATCATTCTCAAAGCGGGAAAATATCCGATCATCGTAGCCCACTTCGAGGGAGGTGGGTCACAACATCTGGAAGTCAGCTACGCGGGACCCGGTATCACCAAACAGCTCATTCCCGGGTCAGTTCTTTGGAGACCGTCGACAGACTGATCCACGCGGTTTCACAGGGTATTGATGAACAGAACCATCTGCCTTTCGTTTTGGGTGATCGATTCGACCAACTTGAACTGTGTTCGGCAACGGTCGAGATTCTGGTTGGGGCGCTGCGTTCTATAGTATTTGTCACCATTCAGGAAGTCCGTCAAAAACCGCACGCCTTGCTCGAGCGTGATCAGCTTGCCGGCCGTCACGAGGTTCGCCCGCTCCGCCGAGACAAGGAATGGCGCCGCCGCTTCGAGATAGCCGTGAGCCAGTGCTTCGAACAGCGGCATTTGCACTTCCACCCGTGACAGGTCTATCTCATCCTCGGCTGCGGGACATGTCATCGAGCGTACCATATCGCCGAAGTCGTACAGCGCCAGACCGGGCATGACCGTATCGAGATCAACAACGCAAAGTGCCGCGCCGGTCTTGTCATCAAACAACACGTTGCTGATCTTGGCGTCGTTGTGGACCACGCGTTCCGGGATCTCGCCGGCCTTTTGCAGATCAAGGAGCACGCCGGCCAGGGCACGGTGCGTGAACGCGTAATCGATGTCCGCCCGCGCCTCTGCGGCGCGACCGTATGGATCGGCTTGTATGGTCTTCTCCAATGCCTCGAATCGTGAGGGTGTGTCGTGCATGCCGGGAATCGTCTCGTGCAGCTGGGGCCCCGGGAAATCTGTCAGCGAATTCTGGAAGGTTCCAAAAGCCCGCGCCACCTGTTCGGCCTGATCCGGCGTCCCGACGGCTTGATGCACCCGTGTGCCTTCAATGAACTCGTAGAGTCGCCAGTGCGAACGTGTGTCATCGCGATAGTAAGGCATCTCCTCATTAGTCGGCACAAGCGTCAAGACCCTCCGGTGAACGTCGGCGATACCCTGCAACCTCAACCTCTGCGCGATATGGTCTGTGACGCGCTGAACGTTCTCCGTTACATGGGCGGGGACTGGGAAGACCGCATCGTTGATGCGCTGAAGCAGAAAGCGAGCAGATCTGTCTTTCTGTCTGTACGTTACCAGGAACGAATCGTTGATGTGACCGCCGCCGAACGGATCGACTGCGGTGAGTTGCCCCTCGACCGCGAAACGGCCGGCAATCGCTACAAGTTCAGGCGTCATATTCAATCCCACAATATGCGCGGGTACCGGCCCCGCCCGATCAGCTTGCCGATCATCTCGGTAACCCGTGTCTTGTCCTCCGGATGAGTGACGCCGGCCCATGTGTCTTTGGTCGGCAGCACCTTCACGCGAGCGTGGCCAGCGAGGATGAGGTCCGCAATGGCGCCCGGCAGGTAGAATTCGGCGGTCTTTGATACTACATTATCCCGGAGGAAGCACTCGAATCGCTTGCGCAACTGATCGAAGAACGCCGGCCGGAATCCCCAGGCGTTCATGGAGACCAGCTCGCTACCGCTAATGGTCCGTTCATTGGCGGACTCATCGACGTAGCGACCGTCCGGGCCGTCGCGTTCGATGTGTGTGACCTCAGTGATGCGCTCAAGCCACCCGCCGGGCGTGCAGCGGCAACAGCCGCGGTTGACGGCGCCGGTCTCCGTTAGGGTATCACGCAGAGCGTAACCCACCATCGCGTAGGTCGGCACGTCTTCCGGCTCCTCCCGTCGCAGGAAATCGCTCAAACCGGTGTAGGCATCGGCACCGTAGAAATCATCGGCGTTCACAACGGCGAACGGTTCCTTCACAAACGGCTCGGCCGCCAGAACCGCCTGTCCGGTTCCCCAGGGTTTTGTTCGCCCCGGCGGCGTTGTGAAGCCAGGCGGCAGGACGCCCATCCGCTGAAAGCCGTACGCTACCGGAACCCGGCGCTCGTATCGTCGGCCGACCGCCGCTCGAAAGGCGGCCTCCATGTCCGGCCGAATCACGAACACAATCTTGCCGAAGCCCGCCCGCAATGCGTCGTAGACTGAATAGTCCATGATCGTTGCCCCGCCCGGGCCGACCACCTCTAACTGCTTCAGGTCGCCGTATCGACTCCCCATACCGGCGGCTAGAATCACCAGAGCAGGCTTCATCGTCCACTGCCTGCAAAGAGAGTCAGCACCACCGACATCGAGGCGAGTTTTCTCATCGGCAGCATCCTGGTCATCGCAGCTTCTCCTTCACCGTGGGGCCCACATAGTGCATGTCCTACGCGACGAGTGATTCATCAGCGCCCACACTCATCGAGAAGTTCTTTGATTGTAGTCACGGCCTCGGATTAAGGGAAAGGGCAATTCGCACGGCGCTCATTTCACAGGTCTCTCGGACTGTTGATTTACCTTTAGGATGCGCAGGAGGTAACGTGCTAAATTCTTTGCTGACAAGGGGTCCGGAATAAACAGGCGGGACAACAGGATTTGCACGTTGACGCGGGGAGATGAGCGTGGGTTACGGCAATCGAAGCCGGTTCTGCTTGAAATCGAACAGGGCGTTCGGTTAGGATAGCTGTTTGGGGGTAACTAAACGGGGAATCTCGGTTCATAAAGGATTGGGCTCTGACATGGAATCCGTACATCTGAGGAACGAATCTTGCACGACTTACGGGACGCCGACCCGCACGGTCGCGAATCCACGCCGGCGCCGGTGCTCCTTCATTCTGTTCGGCGGGCTGGGGGTCGCAATGCTCCTGTGGTGTCAGGAGGCCCGCGCCCAAGCGGTGGTCACTGAACAAGCAGCGGCCAAGGAGATCGGGCGAAAGAGCGGGTGGATCATCCGCGAAGAGACGCCCACCGGAGTGATCGAACTCCAGTCGATCGTGTACGGCATGCCCAAGTACTATATTACCACCAACGCGGTGGCTGCAGACAGCATCAGCACCGACGAGTGCCTCCCGGGCGGTTCGAGCGGGCTGGGGCTGACCGGTTCGGGAGTTACGCTCGGCGTGTGGGATGCCGGCGGTGTGCGGACGAGCCACCAGGAGTTCGGGGGCCGAGCCTCGCAGATCGACTCACCGGGCGGCACGCACTATCACAGCACCCACGTAGCGGGGACGTTGATCGCCGGCGGGGTGGTCGGGTCCGCCAAGGGCATGTCCCCGTCAGGCGATCTGGACTGCTGGGACTGGAACAGCGACGAAAGCGAGATGCGCTCAGCCGCCGCGAGCGGGCTTCGGGTCTCCAGCCATTCCTACAGCTACGCCACCGGATGGACCTGGAACTCCTCTTATGGCGAATGGTTCTGGTACGGCGACGTGACGGTCAGCGCTGTGGAGGACAACTGGTTTGGGCTGTACACCTCGTACACGGAGGACTTGGACGATACCGCCCGCGATTATCCTTATTACCTCATCTGCCGGTCGGCCGGCAACGATCGCAACGATGATGGCCCGGGGGGCGGCGGAGGGCACTACTACTACAACCCCGGCGCGGGGCAGTGGGAGTGGAGCACTACCACGCGAAACCCCGACGGCAACTATGATTGTCTAGGTACGGTGTGTGTGGCTAAGAACATTCTGGTCGTAGGAGCGGTCGAGGACGTTTCCGGCGGCTACTCCGGTCCGGGCAGCGTGCCCATGAGTTCCTTCTCCAGTTGGGGCCCCACCGACGACGGGCGGATCAAGCCAGACATCTCCGGCAATGGTGTGGGGCTCTATTCGACGATGAACGACAGTGATACGGCCTACGACAGCCTTTCCGGGACGTCGATGTCAACGCCGAACGTGGCCGGCTCGCTGGGCGTGCTCATCCAGCACTGGCGCGATACACACGCCGGCGACATGCGGTCGGCCACGCTCAAGGGCATTGTGATTCATACTGCCGATGAAGCGGGGGGCGATGACGGTCCGGATTACGAATTCGGCTGGGGTTTGATGAACACGCTCGAAGCCGCCAGCGTCATCACGGCTGATGTCACCGAACCGATCGTCATCAGCGAAGATACACTCAGCAACGGGCAGACCTCAGAAGTCAACGTGACCGCCACCGGCGGTAGCGAACTGCGGGCCACCATCTGCTGGACTGACCCACCCGGAAACCCGCCCGGAAACCTGCTGAATCCCACCACCAAGATGCTGGTCAACGACCTTGACCTGCGGATCATCAGAACCTCACCCAGCGCCACCTACGATCCGTGGGTGCTGGACCCATCCAGCCCGGGCAATGCGGCTACCACCGGAGACAACGACGTCGACAACGTCGAACAGGTCGTGGTCTACTCTCCGGGAACCAGTCAGTACACCGTCCGGGTTACACACAAGGGCGGTCTTTCGGGCGGTAGCCAGGCCTTCTCGCTCATCATAACCGGTGCCTCTTCGGGCTGTCAGGACGACCCTGATTGTGATGACGGACTGTACTGTAACGGCGCCGAGACGTGCGTCGGCGGCGAATGCCAACCCGGTACCGACGTTGACTGTGATGACAGCGTGGGTTGTACCGATGATTCATGCAACGAAGGCACCGATTCGTGCGACAACATCGCCAACGACGGATTCTGCGACGACGGGGCGTACTGCAACGGGTCCGAGACCTGCCACGTGACGCTCGACTGCCAGGCCGGCACGGACGTTGACTGCGACGACAGCGTGAGCTGCACCGACGACTCGTGTAACGAAGGCACCGACTCCTGTGACAACGTTGCCAACGACGGTCTGTGCGACAACGGGTTCTTCTGCGATGGTGCGGAGACCTGCCACGTGACGCTCGACTGCCAGGCCGGCACCGATCCGTGTCCGGGGATGGTGTGCGACGAAGCCGGCGACCAGTGCGTCGAGTGCGACGACGACGGCGACTGCGACGACGGCCAGTTCTGTAACGGAGGGGAAACTTGTGTGGACGGCTCGTGCCAGCCCGGCACCGACGTTGACTGTGATGACAGCGTGGGCTGTACCGATGATTCATGCAACGAAGGCACTGACTCCTGCGACAACATCCCGAACGATGGTCTGTGTGACGACGGGGCATACTGCAACGGGTCCGAGACTTGCCACGCGACGCTCGATTGCCAGGCCGGCACGGACGTTGACTGTGATGACAGCGTGAGCTGCACTGACGACTCGTGTAACGAAGGCACCGATTCGTGCGACAACATCGCCAACGACGGATTGTGCGACAACGGGGCCTTCTGCGACGGTGCGGAGACCTGCCACGTGACGCTCGGCTGCCAGGCCGGCACCGATCCGTGCCCGGGGATGGTGTGCGACGAAGCCGGCGACCAGTGCGTCGAGTGCGACGACAACGGCGACTGCGACGACAGCCTGTTCTGCAACGGGGAGGAAACTTGTGTGGGCGGCTCGTGCCAGCCCGGCGCCGACCCCTGCCCGGGGCAGTATTGCCGAGAGAGCGACGACACCTGTGTAGAGTGTCTGGTGGACGGCGATTGCAGCGACGGCGCGTTCTGCAACGGTGCCGAGACCTGCGACGGCAACGGAGATTGCCAGCCCGGTAGTGATCCGTGCCCAGACCAGATCTGCGATGAAGCCGACGACCGCTGCATCGAGTGCGACGACGACGGCGACTGCGACGATGGCAACCCCTGCAACGGCGCCGAGACCTGCGACGGCGATGGAAATTGCCAGCCGGGCAGTTGCGATTCCGAGGTGGTAGTGTTCGAGCAGCACTTCGACTCGGGCAGCGGGGCCTTCACCTATCAGGATGATACGTTCCGCGGCACGTCCAATCCCGGCTACGCTGACGGAACCTATGAATCGTCCGGCGGCCTGGCCGGTGGCGGCGTCCGCGTCGTTCTGGGTCCGGTGTCCACGAACATGTCCGGTGGGTGGGTCTCCAGCTTCGCGATCACCGGATCCCCGACGTCCATCGAAATCGAGGTGGCGTTCCGCTTGTTGTTCAACGGCGGATACGAGTCGGATGAGTATGGCCAGGCGTTGCTGTCCATCGATGGGACGCTCGTTGGTGTTGCGCCGAACGAGTACCTACACCAGTTTGTCGGCGACGGTAGCACCGACTGGGACAGCGGCTGGCTCACGGAGACCTTCTCGATGGTGCTTTCCTCCGGGACGCATGAGATTATCTTGGGCGGGTTCAACAACAAGAGTACATATTCCAGTGAGATCACCGAAACGTTCTTCGATGACGTTAAGATCACGGCCTTTTACGACAACGAGTGCGAGTGCGAAGACGGCGTATTCTGCAACGGGGCCGAGACGTGCGTCGGGGACACGTGCATGCCGGGCAGCGATCCCTGCCCCGGCCAGTTGTGCGACGAAGACACCGATACCTGCGTTGAGTGTCTAGGCGACGGCGACTGCGACGACGGAGCGTGGTGCAACGGTTCCGAAACGTGCGACGTTAGCGGCCAGTGTCAGCCCGGTACCGATCCGTGTCCGGGCCAGATGTGTCGCGAGGGCGACGACACCTGTGTTGACTGCCTCGGCGACGTTGACTGCGACGACACGGACTACTGCAACGGGGCTGAAACGTGCGATGCCAACGGCGTTTGTCAGCCCGGTACCGACGTTGACTGCGACGACAGCGTGGGCTGCACCGACGACTCGTGCAACGAAGATACCGACTCGTGTGACAACATCCCGAACAACGGCCTGTGCGACGACGGTGCGTACTGCAACGGGGCTGAGACGTGCGACGTGCTACTCGGATGCCAGGACGGTGTCGACGTTGATTGCGACGATGACGTGATGTGTACAGATGACTCATGTAACGAAGGCACTGATTCGTGCGACAACATCGCCAACGACGGATTGTGTGATGACGGCGCGTACTGCAACGGGGCTGAGACGTGCCACGTGACGCTCGACTGTCAAGCCGGCACCGACGTTGATTGCGACGATGACGTGATGTGTACAGATGACTCGTGCAACGAAGGCGCTGACTCGTGTGACAACATCGCCAACGACGGCCTGTGCGATGACGGGGCGTATTGCAACGGGGCTGAGACGTGCCACGTGACGCTCGACTGTCAAGCCGGCACCGACGTTGATTGCAACGATGACGTGATGTGTACAGATGACTCGTGCAACGAAGGCACTGATTCGTGCGACAACATCCCGAACGATGGCCTGTGTAATGACGGTGCGTACTGCAACGGGGCTGAGACGTGCGACGTGCTACTCGGATGTCAGGACGGTGTCGACGTTGATTGCGACGATGACGTGATGTGTACAGATGACTCGTGCAACGAAGGCACTGACTCGTGTGACAACATCGCCAACGACGGATTGTGTGATGACGGGGCGTACTGCAACGGGGCTGAGACGTGCGATGTGCTACTCGGATGCCAGGACGGTGTCGACGTTGATTGCGACGATGACGTGATGTGTACAGATGACTCGTGCAACGAAGGCACTGATTCGTGC